>Ga0070735_10000033_pt1 | contig 181417 bp, 146 predicted proteins | sample Coa_R1_FD_66443 | JGI IMG/M metagenome (GOLD analysis project Ga0070735, IMG submission 66443) | Surface soil microbial communities from Centralia Pennsylvania, which are recovering from an underground coalmine fire - Coalmine... | ecosystem: Environmental > Terrestrial > Soil > Unclassified ... | reverse complement strand
TGATCGATCATAGCCTCGGTTTCGCGGTAAGGCGACGCCACCGAGCCAGTGTCGAGGTGATCCCGCCCAATGACAATCGGAGCTTGAATGCGGCCCTTCCGGACGTAGTCATTAATCGCAAGGCCAAACTCCGCTCGCTCTCCATAGCCGAGCCAGCATATACGTGCGGGCAAACCCTGGAAGTGGATGCGCTCAGCGGCGAGCCGCATCCAGCGCGCCAGCACTGCGTTCTTCGGGAACATCTGTAGCGCGAGCCGATCGGTGGTGTGGATATCCTCAGGCGATCCCGACAAGGCCGCCCAGCGGAACGGTCCGCGGCCCTCGCAGAACAGCGGCCGGATGTACTCGGGCACGAACCCCGGGATATCATAGGCATCTTCGACGCCGGCCTGGTGTGCGTACGTTCGGATGTTGTTACCGTAATCGAACGTCACGGCGCCCATGCGTTTCAGAGCAAGCATCGCGCGGACGTGCGCGGCCATGGTGTCCATGGAGCGCTTGATGTAATCCTCCGGACTGGAGCAGCGCAACGCCAGCGCGTCCTGCAGGCTCATACCATTGGGGACGTAGCCGTTGAGCGGGTCGTGCGCGCTGGTTTGATCGGTCAGGATATCGGGCGTGACGCCGCGCCGGACCAACTCCGGCAGCACGTCGGCACAATTTGCCACCAGACCGACCGAGATGGCGGCGCCCTTTGCCCGCGCTTCATCGAGAAGCCGCAAAGCGTCGTCAAGCGAGTGGACCATATGGTCGCAATAACCGGTGTCGAGGCGCTTCTGAATGCGCTTCGGGTCGACATCGACGCCCAGGAAGCAGGCATCGTTCATTGTCGCGGCGAGCGGCTGAGCGCCACCCATGCCTCCCATGCCACCGCTGACAACCAGTTTCCCCTTCAGCGATCCGCCGAAGTGCCGGTTCGCCGCGGCGGCAAATGTTTCGAACGTGCCTTGCACAATCCCCTGGCTGCCGATGTAGATCCACGAGCCGGCGGTCATCTGGCCGTACATGATAAGCCCGAGCCGCTCCAGCTTGTGGAAGACGTCCCAGTTGGACCAGTGACCGACCAGGTTCGAGTTGGCGATGAGAACGCGAGGCGCTTCGTCGTGCGTGCGAAAGATGCCGACCGGCTTGCCCGATTGCACCAGCAGCGTCTCGTCGTTGCGCAGGTCGCGCAGGGAGCGAACAATGGCGTGGTACGCGGGCCAATTGCGGGCAGCCTGTCCAGTGCCGCCGTACACGATCAGGTCGTCGGGGCGTTCGGCGACGTCAGGATCGAGGTTGTTCATCAGCATGCGCAGTGCGCCTTCCTGATGCCAGCCATGACATGACAGGGTGTTGCCGCGGGGAGCGCGGATTTCCATGGTTTGCCTCCGCTTTGAATCTAACATCGGGCGCTTCTTTGACTCCAGTGCGGAGTTATGATCCAAATCGTCACGGTTTTCCGCGTTCATTCGAGGAAGGGCGCCATGATCACTTAAAGTGTTTTGTGAAGCATCGCCGGCGATCATGATTTCCGGCGAGCGGCAACACGGAGCATTCCCATGCCCGACCGTACGCCTTCGGTGAGGTCCAAAGGCAGGCTGAATGCCTGCTCCATCCTTCCACATCCTCCAAATTTTCGAGGGACGAGACCCTAAGCTACTCCCACTCGATGGTGCCTGGGGGTTTGTGGGTGAGATCGAAAAATACGGCGCAAATCCCGTGGACTTGCAGCAATTCATAGCGGATCGAATCCAGCAACTCGGGGGGCATACGCACGACCTGCGCTGTCATACCGTCCACTGAGTCGATGGGCCGCAGCACAACCGAGTCCGGGCTTTGCGCCGTCCCGATGGGAATGAGCACCACCGGAAGCTGCCAGACTTTCTCGTCGAAGCCACTGTCGCGGGTTAGGCGGCGGACAATCGCGTCGCAACGCCGCAAGCGGTTGAGCCGGTCGGTGGAGATGTATCCGCTCGTGCCATGCATCGCCAGCATGGAGACGCTGGTCCCCACCACGGCTACGACACGATTGATCTCGAATGTGCGATTCACGAGGGCGGTGGCTTCGTCGCCCTCCGGGAATGCATCAAGAGCCAGCACGGCTCGGTAGCTGCGCGAATCGCCCTGGACGCCGACCGAACGTACCGGCAGCAGCCAGCCTGGATCCAGCCGTCGCACGGGTTGCTCCTCGCTTGCGCACAGGCATCGGATGGCGAGGCCGGGACCGGGGAACGGATGCCGGTGCAGAAACTCGTCCGGAATTCCAAGTTCGGCTCCCAAGACCCGCACCTCGTCTTTGTAGAACGAACTGAGCGGCTCAATGATGCGGCCGGCTTCGATCAGCTTCTGGATGCCGGCGACACGGTTGTGGTGCGTCTTGATGACGTCTGCTTTGGCGGTGCCGCCGGATTCAATCGTGTCCGGGTAGATGGTTCCCTGACCGAGGATCCAGCTCCCGTCGAGAAAATGACCAGTGCTAAGCAGGCGCTCCTGGACCGCTACGAAGCGTTCACCGATGATATGCCGCTTGCGTTCCGGTTCACAGATTCCCGAAAGCGCGCCAAGAAATTCCGCGCGGGCATCCTCAATGTGAAACGCCGTGGCGCCAAGCTTGTGAAAGAGGTGCTCGACGTACTCCGTCTCGCCGTCTCGCATCAGGCCAGTATCGACGTAAATGCCGTAGACACGCGCCGGCCCCAGGGTGCGCAGGCACAAGGTGTAGGCAACGGTAGAATCGACTCCGCCGCTGACGAAGAAGAACACGTTGCGGTCGCCGGCAGTTCTGCGGATCTGCTCCTCGATCGACCCCAGACGGTCCTTGGGGTTCCAATCCGGCTCGCAGTTACAGATGCGGAACAGGAAGTTCGCGAGGATCTGCTTTCCCTGAGGAGTGTGGGCCACTTCCGGGTGGAACTGAACGGCGACTACGGGCCGTTCGCGGTGCGCCATGGCTGCGATGGGACAAGTCTCGGTGGAGGCGAGGACATCAAACCCCTCGGGGACGGCCTCCACCGTGTCGCGATGGTTCATCCAGACCTGGGAGCCGCCATTCAGGCCGTCGAGCAGGACGTGGGCGCGCGTCCGTGTGAGGTGCGCTGATCCATATTCGCCGCGATCGCCTTGATGGACACGGCCGCCCATCTCGAAGGCGATCACCTGCTGGCCGTAGCAAATGCCGAAGACGCGAGCGCCGAATTCAGGGGACAGGATTTCGGGATCGATTCGAGGGCTGCCCGCTTCGTAGACGCTGCTAGGGCCGCCGGAGATGATGATGCCTTTACGCCCTCTGAGTTCGCTGGCTGGGACATCGCTGGGCTGAACCTCGGCGTAAACACCGAGGTCGCGGACTTTGCGGGCGATCAGGTGACAATACTGACCGCCGGCGTCCAGGACGGTTATTTGTGGTGTCAAATCCTATGTTACTGGCAGGCGAAACCGCCGGCCCGCTTACTGCCTGTCGTCGCGCGCGAAGCGCCGGACGATCAACTTTTTCGATTTGTCGAGCAGGGCCTTTGCTTCCTGCATCGAATCGGCGGCCTTGGCCACTTCGGGATCGGTCTGAACAGCGACCTGCTGGGATTCCTCGTAGCTGAAGCCAGTGGCGTACATTTCGCGCTTTAACTGGTCGTGAATCCACTGGCGATTCTCGGTCCACTCGGCTTCGCTGAAGGGAATGTTCTGCTTCAGGACGTATGAGTGGAAATCGTTCATCACCGAGTCGTCGGGGTCCCAACCCTTCGGCAACTTCGCGTCGCGCCCGCCGAAGTATTTCGCCGTGAAATTGAAGAATTCGTACTTGCGGAGCAGTTCAGTCTGGAGTTTGTTGTAGGTCGGCGTCGTATACTTTTCATCCGGGGTGATACCGCCCCCGCCATACACGGTACGGCCGCTGTCAGTGCTCTTCACGTCGGTCGGATTCTTCAACTCGCCGTGTTTTCCGTAATAGTAATCCAGGAACGAGATGTTCGAATAATCACGCTGGATCAATCGTCCGCTCGGCGTGTAATAGTGCGCCGTCGTAAGCAGCAGGCCTGCGCCTTCGGAAAGCGGATAAACGGTCTGTACGAGACCCTTGCCGAATGTGGTTTCACCAAGAATCCACGCGCGATCATGATCCTGCAGCGCGCCCGAAACGATTTCAGCGGCGGAAGCGGAGTAACGGTTCACCAGCACAACGACGGGATAATTTTCGCCGAGCGGGCTGCCATGGGCGTAGTAAGGCTTCTCCGGCGAAGAACGGCCGCGATGGGAGACCACCAGTTCGTTCTTGTGCAGGAAGTGGCCCGTCACGTTCACACCTTCGTTCAGGACACCGCCAGGGTTGTCGCGCAGGTCCAGAATCAACATCTTGATGTTCGCTTCGCCGAGTTTCTTGAGGGCTTCTTCGAACTCGTGGCTTGTATTTTCGTTGAACTGCTCGATATCGACGTAAGCGATGCCTGGCCGGTACCAGATGGCGTTCTTCACGCTGTAGCGCGGAATCGCGTCACGAACGATGTCGAACCGGAGTGGTTTGTCGACGCCTTCGCGACCAACGACAACCTGTACGTGCGTTCCACGAGCACCCTTTAGCAGGTCGGCGATATCGGTGGTCGACATATTGTCGGTCCGTTTATCGTCAACTTCCAGAATCACGTCGCCGGGGCGAAGACCAGCCTTGTATGCGGGCGAACCGCCGAAGGGCGCCAGGACGATGGTCTTGCCGTTGCGTGGCCCGACCGTCATTCCGACACCATAATAGCGGCCCTGTTGATCGTCGCGGAGACCTTCGAATTCCTTCGGATCGAGGAAATTGGAGTGCGGATCGAGGGTACGGAGCATGCCCGGAATAGCGCCCTTGTAGAGTCCCTTATCAGCGCTTAGTTTGTCGGCGAAGTTCGCCTCCACGACTGCATAAACATTCGTAAAGGCTTTGATGTTAGGGCTCAAGTCGTCGTCGCCACTGGTTGCGGCGGAAACGCCCGGAACGCCGGAGCCAAAAATACCCCCCACGATCGAACAGGCCAAGATAATAACTGCGAAAAAGAGAAGAGTCCGCCTACCTCGCGCCATCAGGTGCCTCGCTACTTCCAGTATATCGGGTTTCCCCGGGAATCTCGCTAAGTACAATGTTTCAGCATTTACGCAACGCAGACCGCTGGTTGCCGGACCGGCATAAGTGTGCGAATTTCTGAAAGGTGTACTAAGCTGAACGGACCGGGCGGCGGCTAGCAGATGCCGAGGCGGCCTCGCTCCTCATCGGTTTCTTCGGTGTCTCACCGAGCCGGCGGACCTGATCGCTGACGCAAACCAGGAACATGGGCTGTTTAGCGTTTTTCAGGATGTCGATGATGCGTTCCTGCTGATCTTCGAGGTAGATCGACTTTCCGTCGGTTACCAGGTGAAGATTAGAATCGGTGGCGAGAACATCGCTCAGCCGCCTTCCCATTTCGCGCTGCAGGAATCGAAGAACGCGGCGGATCTTCTGGAGCGAGAATCCCTTTCGGCGAAGCTCGGCGATAACTGTAATCTCGATTACTTCCTGTGGCAAGTAAATCCGCTTGTGACCCTCGTGCCGGGGGGACACAACTTTGCGCTCATCCCACCACTGCAGTTGCCTGAGACTTACTTGAGCTATGCGGGAAACATCGCTGCTGCTATAAGTGCGTTCGCCACCGTTCGTTTCAGGACGTGATTTTTTTGTTTTGAACATGAAGCCCCGCTGACGTTTTTAGCTTGTCGGAAAGAGACCGGCATAAAGATTGTACTGAACTGGCAGGCAGAGTCAATAGGGAAAAATGAGGGTAGTTCCGAGGCTGTCGGGCGTGGGTAGCGTTTTGTGAGCCTGCATACCACTTGACGACGAAAGGAATGCGATTTTCCTCGAAGGGTAATTGAAAATAACTTTCAAGCGGCCGAGAGCCGCGGTTCCAAGGGAACCGTCGATGCGGGGATCGTTGAGAGGAGTGCCGGGCGCGGCCAATGTCACGAAGCCAGCCTGAATTGTTTCAATACGTTGACTGCCTAGCTGTATCCATTCGAGCGTTCCACGCCGCCATTCGGTCCGGAAATCGCCGACTCCCTGAAGCGGATAGGCAACCTGGGTGGCGCGGCTGTCAATCAGGTGATTATGCGTCACGGCGGGTGCGTTGAACATCACTCCTGCATTCGAGCCCAGATCGAGCGTGAAAGTGCCCTGACGGCCGCCTTCGTAGGTGGCTCGCACCTGTGGGATCTTGCCGGCAAGCGATATCGGCTGCCATTCCGCGGCGGGGGATTGGTACTGCGCCGGATCGAACATGGTCATGGTGTGACTCGCCGGGTCGAGTTCGACGACCGCGCGGGCAAGAACGTCATAGCCAACTACACCGGCGAAGGCGTCAACTCCCAATAGCTTGGCGAGCGGCGTCATGTCCACCTGGGAGAATAGCAGACCGTCGATCGACATGCCGCCCAGTTCGAACGTCGCACCTCGACGGAGTATGGTGTTCAATGGGCCACCGATGCCAAGCACTCCAATCTTTCCGATCGACTCCATTCCGAGACGGTCAGCCACCTCGGGAGTGATTACCATTCCTCCGGCGCCGGAATCCAGCAGAAACCAGCCAACGTCTTTGCCGTTGAGCCGCGGGCGAACCAAGAGTTGCCCTGTGTTTGAGGCCCTAGTATCAACCGCGGCGGCAAGCTTGGGATCAAAGCGAGTATCGGCGGGCGGATCGGGAGCAGCAAACGATACTTGTGAGACAACGCTCGCATCCGCGATCACGAACGAAGTGTTTTGGGTAGCCTGACTCGCGTTCCAGCGATGGGCAAGGTTCAGGCCCTGCTCCTTCCGGTAGTTCTGGAATTCGCAAGCGACTTCGTAGTGCGCCGGCCCCGTCTTGAAGGAAACAGGCAGAAACGCCGCGCGGTCCAAGGTGAGTTGCCCCTCGGCATTCGCGCCGGGCATTCGCAGATCGAGAACGATGCGTTTGGAATTGGAACCAGGCGCCAGCGAGGCTTCCACGCCGCTGTTAGGGTCCGTCCAGCGGCCTGTGAGAATCCAGGGCAGTGGGATCGCGGCTCCAGGATCGCCGGGAGAGTGCACCACCGGCACGCGGGACTGATCGACCTCCCACCACTCCCTGCCGTCATATCCCGCTCCGGCGGGAATTGGTAAATCCGCCGTCCATCGAAAACGACCGTCAGGGGCCAGAGTGAACACGAGCGGTCCGCTGAGGCCGTAGACCGTCGCCCGGCCATGGAGTTCGAGGGTGCCGGTGAGTTTGTCATAACCTGAGGCCTGGCGTGCGTGGCTCAGGATTTCGGGGAGGGTTTGGGAGAGGCTGGGTTGGCATAGCGCCGCCACCAGCAAACCGGCACGGATCGCAAGGCTGGTGAAACTGGCTGCTCCGCGGAGCAGCGTTGCCGCAGCCAATTTTGAGTTACCAGGACGGGTGCTTGGACCGCTCACTTGACCTCTGGTTTTTCGCTGGTATCGGGTGAAGAGGTTTCGCCTGCCTTTGGACCTCACCGAAAACACACAGGCGAAACCGCCTGGGCCACCTTGTTTCATCCAGGTTCGTGGACCAACGGTCCTTGACGACAGCAGCTATTTCTTCTCCTTCACCTTGTCGTCGGACAAAGGTGGCGGAGGCGCGTCTTCGAACTTGATGGTGCTCTCGGTACCGAACTTCTGATAGAGCCGGAACTCGATGTCGTTTTTCGTCAGGAAGGTCGGCGTGTGTGAGGAGATCACGGCCTTCATGGGCACAAGAAATTCGCCGCCGCCGATCTTCTGGAAATCGTAATCGAGTGTTTCCTTCACGCTCTGCACAGGGAAGCTTGCCGGAATATCGTAGGGCTCCTGCGTGATGCGCATGATCATGTTGGTGTCCGTGTCGACGTAGATCAACCCGCGATATGCCGGCATGATGTGCTGCGTACGATCCCAGGTGATGTGGTATTTCGAGTGCGGCTGGTCAATGTCGTAGGCGAACACATACATCCGGCGGCCACGCAGCGTTGCCCAATGATCCCAGCCGAATCTCGTCTCCGATTCTCTTTCGAAGATCTCTTTCATCATGCTGCCAAACTCGCCCGCGGACACTGTTCCCTGGAGCGACTGCAGCGGCAAACCGTCGACAGAATGATTGTCGACCATCACGACCTTGTAATCTTCCTTCTGGTCGAAGTAGCTCAGGCGCGAGGTATACATTCCGACGCCCGCCCATGTTTCGGTGCCGGGCGCATCACCCAGGTTCCAGTCCACATACTGCCGGGTGACTTGCAGGCACATGAAATTCGGGAGTTGCCGCGAATAATTCCTGGCGTAGTCGCGCGCGGCATCGAGAATCCGCTCCTGCTCGACCGAATTCGGGCCAGGCGCCGGTGGCGGCGGCTCTGCCTTGACCATCTGGGGCGCCGCCGGGAGATTCGCGGAAGTCGCCCGCAGGTCATTCAGTGCGGTTACGGTGCGCGGACCGGCGCCATCACCCTGCAAATCCTCGATGGTACGGTCGTCGAGGCGGTTGGTCAGCCGGACGTGGTGCAAATACTCTGCGACCTGCTTGTCGGGGTAATGCATTTTCACGGACGACTTGACGAAGGAAACCACCTGCTCCACGGACATTCTCATTTCCGTGGCCGCCAGGGCCGTAGTACAGGCGAGCAACGTCAGCAGGCGACCCATTAGTACAATTATGGCTTCTTGGGCGTCTTCTCGTCCGGAGTTTCGTCCGGCATGGAATTGAATTTGATTTCAGAAGAGGTGCCGAATTTCTGGTACAAGCGGAACTCGACGTCGTTGCGCGCCAGGTACTTCGGAAGCCTCGACGTTACCGTGACTTTCAACGGCACCAGGTATTCCGTTTCGCCGATCTTCTGGAAGTCGTAGTCCACTGTGTGCCGTACCGCGCGAACCGGGTAGCTGGATGGAATGTCATACGGTTCCTGCGTGAAACGGGGAATGGTGTTGAGTTCCTTATCGATATACACGAGACCGCGGCACGCCGTTGTGATGTGGTTCGTGCGTTCCCAATCCATCGAGTATTTGGAGTGCGCGAGATCGATCATGTATGAGAATACGTAGGTCTCGCGGCCGCGGACTTTGCCCCAATGGTCCCACTCGAAGTGGGCTTCCGAGGAGGGGTCGAAGATGTCCTTTAACATGCTGCCAAACTCACCCATGCTGACCGCGCCGCCGAGCTGGCCCATGGATGTGTTGCTCACCGACTTGTTGTTCACCATCACGACCTTGTAGTCTTCTTTCTGCTCAAAAAAGCTCAGGCGCGTGATGAAACTGCCCACACCCTCCCACACCTCTTCGCCGGACGTGTCGTTGAGATTGCGATCGATCTTTTGCCACGCCATCTCCATGCAGAGAAAGTTGGGGAGCTGCTTGGAGTAGTTCAAGGCGTATTCGCGAGCCGCCTCGATGATTTTTCCTTGTTCCGGAAGGCTGGGCGGAGGAGCCGGAGGCTCAATCGCCTTGGCCGTTGCACTGGCCGGCGGCGGCAGATTCGCCGAGCTGTTTCGTAGTTCGTTCAGCGCGGCGATAGTCTTCGGACCCGCGCCTTGCCCCTGCAGATCTTCTATAGTCCGGTCGTCAAGCCGGTTTCTGAGCTTCATATGACGCAGTTGTTCAGCGACATCCTTGTCGGACTGATGAAGTTTAACGGCGGATTTAACGAACGAGACTACCTGATCGACGGTAATGGGAGTTTGGGCACTCAGGCTCAAACAGGTTGCGAAAACCAGTATTTTCAGCGACTTAGGCATTTGAAGGCACAGCACGGGCCGGAAGAGCCAGCTACTGTTGACTGAATAGACGATGCCGGCGTGTCTTTTGTTGCAGGGGTACAGCCGTTCGAACCGTTTTGTCGATGGCGGCAAGCGCAAGCGGAGCCATGACGCGATAGCCGGCGCTATTGGGATGCAGACCGTCATCCGCCAGGTCGGGTTTAATGAAGCCGGAGTCGTCGACCATGGCTGAGAAATAGTCGAGATACGTGAAGCCGCGATCTTTGGAAAAGCTTTCGATCCACCCGTTCAGCGAGCGAATCAGCGATGGAGAACGCTCCTTCGATCGCTCGTAGCTCGGATTTACGTCCTTGTGATAGTCGCTCACAGGGAGGACAGAAGCCATGATGACCTTGATCTTGTAGTAGTCGGCAAGGTCGGCGATCATCGTCAGATTGTTTTCAATCGCAAGTAGTGAAACGCCGCGCGCGAGGTCGTTCGTGCCGGCAAGAATGAGTACCGCCTGCGGACGAAGCGCCACGACGTCGGCGATCATCCGCCCCAGCATCTCTCCCGTGATCTGCCCGCTGATGCCGCGGTTGATGAAATCCCGGTCGACGAAATACTCGTTCAGGCGCCAGCCATCGGTAATCGAATCACCCAAAAAGACTACTCGAGGCTTGTCGGCCTGCGGCGGAATCACTTTGGTGTCGGCATCGGCGTATCGTGCGAGGTTGTCGCGATCGGGAGACCGAAGCTGGCGGTCCCGTTGCGCGAGTTGCAGCGCGAAATAGGTCTCCAGGCGGGCAAAGTTATCGCGCAGCTCGGCGAGTTGCTGGCGCGCCTGATCGGGAAAATCGGGCGGTTTGGGCAATGAATCGGCGACGAGCAAGTAGGCTCGCAGATTACTCTGGAAGACGTTCAGAAATTGCAGATTCGCGGCCGCGGCTCGGATGTTGACCAAAGCCTGCCGGGCATTCTCGGACAAGGGTGCGCCGGCCCTGCCCAACTCGGGTAAAGCGACACCGCCGGCATCCATCAACTGGATGCTTCGCATCATCAACTCCTGCGCCTGGGTCCCGTTCAGAGCCGCCGGCTGTTGGGCAAACGCCGCAACCGTCGCGAAGACCACGATCAGACTTCTCACGAATGGGTTTCCTTGTCCAACTGCAGCGTAATGGATCCGATGGGAAACGACATGCGAGCGCGCATCTGTACGGGCAGCCGGCGAGCGTCGTCAGTGATCCACACCAGCATGCTGGCCTTCTTGGAATAAATGACGCCGTTGAAAATGAATGCTTCGTAGCGAATCGTTTTGAACGTGCCGAGCTTTGTTTTGATCTCCTCACGCGCCTGCGCTTCGATACGAACGGCGGCCGATTTTTTGCCGTCGCTGGTGGGGATCTGCGTCGACTGGCCGGGCTCGAGATGCATGAGCCGAAGCTTGTACAATCCGCCGACCACGTCGCTCACGCAGGTGGGGACTTCGATCTCCTTGGTATCTACGAGTCCGTTCTTTAACAAGTCGCGTTCCGAGTAGGTCGCGCGTCCTTTGGAGCGATCGTATTGCACCTTCGTTTCGCGGCGTTTCTTTCCTTCGATGGTGCTCATGTCACTACCCGTGGCGCAGAATTGATCTTCCAACCTCACCGCGTAGTTATCGTCAAGGCGATACAGCTTCGAGACCATACCCACGGATTCGAGGTGCACCTTGGCTTCCCATTGCGATCCGGAGGTATGCGCGGGTTCGATAGAGAGCCTGGCATTGCCGGCATTGATGAGGCGCCATTCCACGGAGTATTGGAGTGTCTCCGATGATGGCAGCGTACGAGCGGTTCCGCCGTCCCCTTGCGCGCCCATCGGGGTGTAAGACAGCGCGATCAGAACGATCCACGCGCACGCCCGTGTCGCGGTGCGGAAACAGCGTTGCATTAGTTTAGAGTGTGACAGATGCAGGAATCGCCTCGCAAACCGGCTTTGTACCAGAAGTACTTGGGAGTGGGACGTGCTGGTGGGGCAGTGGGGTTCCAACGGATCGAAAGGCGGGCGTCCCGCGACGATTTGGAGGATGTGGAAGGGGAGCAGGCCTTCAGCCTGCCTTTGGACTTCACCGAGACAAGGACAGGCGAAACCGCCTGTCCCACCTTTCAACCCGATCTGCGTCACCCTTCTGCAGTCTCGTAAAGCCGGCGTAGGGACCGTCAGCGGCGCTTCTCGAAGAACGCCTTCAGTAGTTCGGTGCATTCGGGCCCCAGCACGCCTTCCACGATCTCGACGCGATGATTGAGCAGGTCCGAGTCCGCGACGCGAAACTTGCTGCGCACGCCGCCGAAGCGCAGGTCGCGGCCGCCGAAGACCAGGCGCTCGATACGCGCCGCCACCAGTGCGCCGGCGCACATGACGCAGGGTTCCAGCGTCACGTACAGCGTGGCGTGCTCCAACCGGTAATTTGCCGTTTTCTTCGCCGCCTGACGCAGCGCCAGAATCTCGGCGTGGGCCGTGGGGTCGGAGATGCGAATAGGCGCATTCGACCCGCGTCCAATGATCTCGCCGCCCATGACCACCACCGCGCCGATGGGGATCTCTCCCTGCGCTTCGGCACGACGAGCCTGATGAAGCGCTTCGCGCATGAAATCTTCGTCACTGGCCATGGCTTGCATGGACTTTCCCCGATCCGTTATTCTCAAGGTTCCGGGTACACTGTCCCTGTTCGACCCTATCCCCGAGTGAGCGCGCCCAGGCCGCTGTCATTATCATCACAACGTAAGGAGTATAGATGAATCCAAAAGAGGTTTTGGAATTCGCGAAACAGAAAGAAGCTCGCCAGCTCGACTTGCGCTTCACCGATTTGCCGGGCTTGTCCCAGCATGTTTCCTACCCCATAAGCCAGCTCGACGAAGATTCGTTCGAGGAAGGGTTTGGTATTGACGGATCGAGCATCCGTGGTTGGGCCGCGATCAACGAGAGCGACATGCTGCTGATCCCGGATTCCACAACGGCCTTCATGGATCCGTTCATGGAAACCCGCACACTGGTGATGACCTGCGACGTCATCGATCCCATCACGCGGCAGCATTACGAACGTGATCCCCGTTGGATTGCCCGCAAGGCCGAAATGTACCTGAAGAACAGCGGCCTCGCCGATACTGCCTATTTCGGCGCGGAGGCGGAATTCTTTATTTTCGACAACATCCGGTTTGACCAGAATCAGCACTCCGGTTTCTATTTCATCGATGCCGAAGAGGGACGATGGAATTCGGGCCGCGAGAAGGACAACCTCGGGTATCGGCCGCGCTACAAGGAAGGCTACTTCCCGGTTCCACCGACCGATCACTATCAGGACCTGCGCGCCGAGATGGTGCAGACGATGATTGAGTGCAACCTCAACATCGAGTGCCATCACCACGAGGTTGCCACGGGCGGCCAGTGCGAAATCGATCAGCGTTTCGACACGCTGGTGAAGTCGGCGGACAACATGATGCTGTACAAGTACGTCATCCGCAACGTTGCTTATCAGTACGGCAAGACGGTGACCTTCATGCCTAAGCCGCTGTATGGCGACAACGGCAGCGGTATGCATACCCACCAGAGTTTGTGGAAGGGGGGTTCGCCGCTGTTCGCGGGCGATGGGTATGCGGGTCTGAGCCAGATGGCGCTATGGTACATCGGCGGGCTGCTGAAGCATGCTCGGGCGTTGTCCGCGATCATCGCGCCGACCACCAATAGCTACAAGCGTCTCGTTCCCGGCTACGAAGCGCCGGTCAACCTTGCATACTCGCGGCGTAATCGCTCGGCCGCCGTTCGTATTCCGATGTACTCGGCGAGTCCCAAAGCGAAGCGCGTCGAATTCCGGCCGCCCGATCCGTCGGCGAATCCGTATCTTGCGTTCGCAGCGATGATGATGGCGGGTCTCGATGGCGTGTTGAATAAGATCGAACCCGGCGAACCGCTGGATAAGGATATTTACGATCTCTCGCCCGAAGAGATGAAGAACGTGCCGTCAATGCCGGGCGCGCTTGAAGAGGCCCTGACCTGCATCGAAGAGGACCACGGATTCCTGCTCAAGGGCGACGTCTTCACCGAGGAGCTTCTCGAAACCTACATCAACTACAAGCGCAAGAATGAGGCGGATGCGATTCGCTTGCGGCCGCACCCATACGAGTTCGCTTTGTATTACGATATTTAAAGCTTCGACCCCGATTTACCACTTCCATGAAGGGCAGGCCGCAGACGTCCTGCCCTTTCGCATTTTTGAGGGTGGACATCGCCCAATAGCGGCAGTAGGACATAATCTGCAGGCGACGCGGGAGAGGCGCTTGGCGTCCAAACGCTACGGACGTCAGCGAACGTTCCCTGGGAACGTGAAATCCGCTAAGTTATAACTCTCGCGTCTTCTCAGGACTGACGCGGACGGCGCTTGCGCACGATGGCTCGAACGGCTTCTTCGTCATGAACGGCCGGATCCGCGGGGGCAGGGTCTCCCTCGAGGGTGAACTCCGTCACTTTCCAATTCACATCGCCGTGCTTTACAGTACAGACGATACCGGTTTCATTCTTGGTTAGCCGGATGAACACTTGCTTTTCGAAGGGTTTTTTCATTGCCATTATCCCGTTCGATTGATCTGGCAGCACGCGGCGTTCCAATCATCGACCTGTAAATTGAAGAAAGTCCGCCGCTCGATCCACACGACGTCCCTGGATTTGGGGAATCTGGCGCAACCTGGGGCGATAGGACACAAGTTACACCCGTAACCTACACGTTATAATCACACTTCCGGTGTTGCTCGAACTTAAGGGGATACAGAAGCGGTTCGGCGGTGTGGTGGCGCTACGCCGCGGCGATCTGGCCGTAGAATCGGGGCAAGTCCACCTTCTGTTGGGGGAGAATGGCGCAGGCAAATCCACCCTGATGAAGATCGTCGCCGGAATGTATCAACCCGACGCGGGCGAAATGGTCTGGATGGGACAACCTGTCCGGTTTCGGCACCCGTCGGATGCGGCTGCAAACGGGATTGCGATGGTGCACCAGGAATCCCTGCTGGCCCCGCATTTGTCGGTGGCTGAGAACATTTTCCTGGGGCGTGAGGAAACCGGGCCGCTTGGATGGGTCAACCGTCGCCGCACGATTCGAAAAGCGGCTGAATTGATTGCCGCGCACCAGTTCCCTTTGAACGCCGAGTGGGCGGTGGGACGGCTGAGCCCGGCAGGGAAGCAGCTTGTGGAGATCTGCCGCGCGATCCAACAGGGATCGAGCCTGCTCATTTTCGATGAGCCCACGTCATCGCTTTCGGAATCCGAGACACACGAGGTTTTCCGCATCGTCCGCACGCTTTGCGAACGTAATATGGGGGTCATCTACATCACGCACCGACTGGAAGAACTGCGGTCGGTGGGCGATCGTGTCACCGTGCTTCGCGATGGCGAGACTGTGCATAGCGGGCCTTTGAAGGAGGTCTCGACAGACCGGCTGATTCAGTATATGGTCGGGCGCGAGGTATCGTCCATCTACACTCGGCAGCCGGTGCCGCCGGGCGACGAGGTGTTACGGCTGGAGCACATCACTCGCGAGCCGCTGCTCAAAGACATCAGCCTGGCGATTCGCGCGGGTGAAATTGTAGGCATGGCGGGGCTGATCGGCGCCGGGCGTACCGAGTTGTGCCGCGCGGTTTTTGGAATCGATCCGATTGATAAAGGTGAGATTTTCGTCAGGGGCAGGCGCGCCCGCATTCGATCGCCGCGTGAAGCGGTGAAGGAGGGCATTGCTTTAATTCCGGAAGACCGGCAACGGGCGGGACTTTCACGGCTACTGCCGATCGCCCACAACATGACGATCGCAAATCTCGAGAGCGTGAGCCGCTACGGGTTTTTAAACCTGGGGCGCGAACGAAAGGTCGCTGCTGAGTTTACAAAGAAACTGCGGGTCAAAGCGGAATCTCCGCGGCAGCTTGCCGGCCGGCTCAGCGGGGGCAATCAGCAGAAAGTAGTGATTGCAAAATGGCTGGTGCGCGGCGCTCGCGTTTTTCTTTTCGACGAGCCGACACGCGGTATCGACATTGGCGCTAAGGTGGAGGTCTTCGAGGTCATGGATTCTCTGGCGCGCTCCGGCGCGGCAATTCTTATGGTCAGTTCCGAACTTCCTGAACTGCTCCAGGTGGCCGACCGTATTCTCGTAATGCGCCGGGGACGTTTGACCGGCGAACTTCCTGGCCGGACAACCCAGGAAGAGATTATGCGCCTCGCAGCCCTCGAGGTTAGCCAATGATCCAGCGGCTATTGCCGTTTCTGACGCTGATTGTCCTGTTCGTGTTGTTGTCTATTGCATCGCCCAATTTCCTGACCGCGACCAATCTTTCGAGCGTGGTGCGGCAGACGGCGGTGATCAACATCATGGCGCTGGGCATGACGGTCATCATCATCTCGGGCGGCATTGACCTGTCGGTCGGTTCGATGCTCGCGCTGGCGGGACTGCTGGGGACCATGTGCATGGAACACGATTATTCGATCGGCGTCGCGATGGTGGTCGGCATCGCCGTGGGGACCGCATGTGGCCTCGCCAATGGTCTGATGACCACCGTGCTAAACATCAATCCGTTTATCGTGACGCTCGGCACAATGGGAATTTTCCGTGGCATGGCGCTGATCATCTCGAATGGACTGCCGGTACACAAAATCCCGAAGCAGTTTGATTTTCTCGGCGATGGCAATCTGTTCCATGTGCCGTTTGTGTTGTGGGTCCTGCTGCTGTGCGCGGTGGTGATTCATCTGATTCTGGAGCACACGACGCTGGGTCGTTATGCATTCTCGATCGGCAGCAATCCGGATGCGGCGTTTTACGCAGGCGTTCCGGTGCGCTTCATCGTAATGGCGGTTTATGGGATCGGCGGGTTGCTGACTGGGTTGGCCGGGATGATTGAAGCTTCGCGATTGATGACGGGCCAGCCGACGGGCGGGCAAGGCTACGAATTGACCGCGATTGCGGCCGTGGTAATCGGGGGTGGCAGTCTCCGCGGCGGTGAAGGCGGCGTGATGGGTACGCTGATCGGCGCGTTCATCATGGGACTGCTTTCGAACGGCAGCGATCTGCTGGGGACCAATCCTTACTGGCAGCAGGTCATTATCGGGGCCGTGATCATTCTGGCGGTGAGCTTCGATGAGTTACGCAAAAGGCGAGCGACCACCTAAGAACCGGCCTGAGAAGAAGAGCGCCGAGCCCTCCATGTTCGCGCTCATCCGAGATGTGATCGCCCGGATTCCTCGGGGGAAAGTGGCGACCTACGGACAGGTTGCGGAGTTGGCGGGCTTTCCCGGCGCAGCGCGGCAGGCGGTTTGGGCGCTGCACGATTCGAGGGGTTTGCCGTGGCATCGCGTGGTGGCGGCAGGAGGTCGCATCGCATTACCCGGCCACCAGGGATTGGACCAGCGGCTTCGGCTCGAGATGGAAGGCGTCACATTTCGCGGGCAGAAGGTCCGGATGGACCTCCACACCTGGCTCAATACGTGATCCAGTTGGACTCGTAACCGCGCGGGACGACATAGCGTTCTTTGGTAGTCACGAACCGAAAGGTTCCCACGGAAGTGCTGGAATCCGGTGGTTGTAGCGCAGCCAGGAATCCGCGTTTGGCCGCTGGTGAGGTCCTCTCACGAACCGCGTGGAAAGCGTAAACTGCACCGTTCATTTCCACTCTGTCAAACCGGACGGCAATCTCGAAAAATCGTGGTTCTACCAGCCAGTGGCGCAATCGAATGATTCGGCCGCGCACGACGGCTCCGGCGGGTATGACGATCTCTTTCGATTGCTTGTCGCGCACGGATTTGCGAACTATTGCTCGCACGACGTCGCCGGATGCAGCGGTCTGGGTATCGACGGGTTCGGAAAGTTCCAGGGAGACGAGCAGGCCCGGAGGCAGCGAACGGGATTCCGGGGCAGGAGCCTTGTCGATCGTGCCGGTTTCCGGAACCGCGTCATCGAATTTGATCGTGGATTCGGCGTGATACACGCGACAGGCGGAGTACGAAGAGGTCGTCGTGGTTTCACTCCGATCCCTCAAAAGGAAGTGCAGTTCGCTGCGCTGAGGCACCAGGAATCGGCCATCACCGATCTGGGTTTCTTCGTAACTTACGACTGTTGTCGCTTCGCAGGCTCCGGTTTCCGGGGGCAACTCGTCAGTGCGGACCATCAGACGTTTCAGATCGAAGGAAACGGGGTCGATCCAAAGAGAACCGTCGTAAGCCGTCGTGTGCCAGTTCTGGCCTGCTTGAACCTGATAATGGCTTCCTTCCTCCCGGACCTGAAACTCGTAATGAAGGAGGCGTACGCCGTTGAGTTGTTCCTGGTCGAGATAGTGAAAAGTTGTTGCGACGCCGCCGAAGATGTCGGAGGCAAACGTTCCGAATGGGCCGGTGCCGAACGGGCCGCCTCCAACCAGGTCCATGACATTGGATTCGAAGTGACTGGATCCGGCCCAGGAGCCGATCTCGTTGCCGGCGGAGACTTTGACATCGAGTCGAAGGCGGTCGGTCAGGTCGAGCTTAAGCTTGCGAGGTTTCTTGCGTTTTTCGCCGGCGAGGTCGTCGCAGGAGACCGTGGCGGGCGCCCGATGGTTGATGTCAAAGTACTGGCGGTCTACGGTCTGGACGCAGGTATAGTTTGGGAGCCTGTCGGCGCGCTCATGAACTTTGTCGCGGGCTCTGGCCAGGGCTTCGGTGGGGTCGACCTGTGCTTGAGCGATACCGGCGACAAGGAGGATTGCGCAGGCGAAACCGCCTGCTCCACCTTTAGTGCGGATAGCTCGCGGCGATAAACTCGTCCACGTCTTTGTGCAGCTTGTCATGCGCTTTGCGATCGATGTAGATCATGTGGCCGGCTTCGTAGTATGCGAAGTTCACATTCTTCCGCATCGAAGGCTCCAGCCCCATGTGTGAGACGGTCTCTTCAATGCCGTTAAAAGGCGTAGCGACATCGTAATAGCCACACAGCACCAGGACCTTCAAGTTGGTTTGCTCGGTCATGGCAGATCGAAGCACTTCGGCAACCGCAGTGTTCCCGGTCTGATCCCATGGCCGGACGTTGCCAGAGACTTTGTAGTAGGTATCGCCGGTCCATTTCAGTTCGCGGCGGACGTAATCCTGGAATGAGCCCGTGTATGCACCTTCATAAGAAGCCTCGCTGGGGTCGTACTCATCGCGTTCGCCGGCCGCATCGGCATCCATTCCAAGGAAGCGGGAATCCAGGCGCCCGATGGTGCGTCGCTCGTCGCGTTTGAGTTCCTTAAACCAGCGGAAGGGGCTGATGCGGAGGTTGCTCTGTTCGATGTACTTGGGTTTAAGCGCGGTAAACCGCGCAATGTCCTGGACCGCCTTCTGATACTCCGAAGGCGAAAGCTTGTCGCCTTTTTCCAACGCGGCAGCATATTCGCCATGCGCGAACTGTCGCGCCGCCTGCACAACGGAGCCGATGTCCTCCTTTTGAAGGTCGGGCGGCAGCATGTGGTGATACCAGGCCGTTGCCGTGTAAGTGGGCAGGAAGAAAATGGAGCGATCGTCGCCACCCCAGTTTGCGAAGGCAACGGAGGAGAGCAGCACGATTCCGTTGAGATAGATCTCGTGACGCTGCTGGAGAACACCCGCTAACTCGGCGGAGCGCGTGGTGCCGTAACTCTCGCCGATCAGGAATTTCGGCGAAGCCCAACGTTCGTTGCGGGAGATGTACTCGTAGATGAAATCAGAGAAGTAGTTCGCGTCTTGAATGATGCCGTAAAACTGAGACGTATTCTGGCCGGGCGCCGGGCGGCTGAAACCCGTTCCAATCGCATCGACGAAAACCATGTCGGTGTTGTCGAGGAAACAATCTTCGTTATCGACGACCTGGTAGGGCGCCGGCATTCCGTGCCCGTCGGGTGTCAGGACAACCCGACGCGGACCGAGGCCCATATGGGTGAAGAGCGAGGCGGAGCCGGGGCCGCCGTTGTAGACGAAAGAAATCGGCCGTTTCGTGATATCGGGCACATCGTCTTTGGTATAGGCGACGAAGAAGAAGCTCGCTTTCGGCGTGTCGTCATCGGACTTAATGATGTATGTGGCGGCAGTGGCGGTGTAACTGATCTGCTGGCCGCCGATGCGGGCGGTGTGATGTGTGACTACGCTTTTTTCCGGCGGCAGTGCGCGCTGACGGGCCTGTTGTCCCTGCGCCGGCTCCTGGCTCTGCAACTGTGGCTGCTGCTCGCGAGGCGTTTGCGCGCGATTGCGTTGTTGCGGGTTTTGCTGGGCCTGCGGAGTGGTGGTGTCAGGCCGCTGCTGTTCCTGTGCGGCGGCAAACGAAAAGGTGAGCAGGGTGGCAACGACGAAATTTCGTTTCATGGTCTTCTCCTTATCGCCCCGAGGATGAATTCGTGTTTTCCGGGCGTTCCCCGCCCTGGCCGCGGTTGGGTTTCGGTTTCGGAAGTGCTTTCCGAGGGAGCATTTCGGGCCGCGTTGCAGTGTTGTATACGGTCCAGGCCATAACGGCGGCAGCCTGCTCGAGGTCGCCCTGCTGCAAGTGATCGTAGACATCCATGTTTGAGTGATGCGTGCGGGTGCCGTATTCGAGAGGATCCTGAATGAACTGGAAGGCTGGGATACCGACCGCATCGAAGGACACATGGTCGGTGCTGCCGGTGTTGCGAATCGTCAGCGTCGTCACACCCAGGTCCTTGAAGGGTTCCAGCCAGGCTTCGAAAATCGGGCGCATCATATCGTTGTCCTGCATGTAAATGCCGCGGATCCGGCCGCTGCCGTTGTCGAGATTGAAATAGCCGGAGATCTTGGCATGCTCAGGTTTTAATTTCATGTCGGTGGGGTCGGCGAAGTGCTCCTTTACGTAGGCGCGTGAGCCGAGCAACCCTTCTTCCTCGGCGGTCCAGAGACCGATGCGAACTGTGCGAGCCATTTTGAGGTCGAGCGCCTTAAGGATGCGCATAGCTTCCATGGCGACGGCGGAGCCCGCGCCGTTGTCGGTTGCACCGGTGCCGCCGGTCCAGGAGTCAAAGTGACCGCCGAGCATCACGAATCCAGCATCGGGGTTGGTGCCGGGGATTTCGGCGGTGATATTGAATGAGTCGGCGGGCTCAGTGAATTTGTTCTGGATGTCGAATTCGAGCGTGACGGGGATCTTCTTGTCGATCAGGCGTGCGATGCGGTTATAGTGCTCGTTGGTCAGGATGACGGATGGGGGCGGGAGAGCCTCTTTGGGATCCTGCGAGCCCGCGGCGGAGCCCATGACTGTACCGCCATCGGGGCCGGTCCCGGGACGCAAAACGACCAAGACACCTTCGTCGGTCAGGAACTTATTGAGCTCACCTCGGAACCGGCGCATGCTTTCGCGATCTCGCTGACCTCCCTGTGCGCCGGAAGGTACTCGGCGCGGCGGCGGGATAATTGCGCCGGGGGTAAAGCCGAGAGGGAGTACGGCGGGATTACCGGTGGAGGGGTCGGGCGCAGCGGCGGCTTCCGCTAACTCCGCGTCGGTTAGACGGTGAGCCAGCGGAGTGAGTTCCAGCTCGGAGGGATGCGGGGTGGCGATGAGTATGATTTTGCCCTTGAGTTTTCCTTTGAATTTGTCGAAATCCTCGCGGGTATTAATAACGGCAATCATTGCCTGGCCGCTCACGGGGCCATCGGTACCCGGCGACCAGGGCTGTGAGAATCCAATGAGGGGAGAGAAGCCGGGTTCCTTCTGCATGGCGGTGAATCGCGTGCAACTCCAGCCGCGTCCAAAGGGTCCCCAGGTTTCCATCTTTACGTTGGAGAGTCCCCACTCGTTCATGCGTTTGACGGCCCATTCAGCAGCGGCCTTGATGTTAGGAGAACCGGTGAGCCGAGGCCCATAGACGTCGGTCAAGTAGAAGGCTTCATCCATGACCTTCGCCGAATCGCCGAATGCTTCAGCCTTAATTCGATTCACTACGGAAAGGTCAATTTTCTCGCCTGCATCAGCCTGGACGACGAGGCAAACTACGAGGGTTGCCGCGACGCCAGCAAAGGATTTGTACATGTGGGGGAATCTACCACGTATGGCGGGTATGTTTCAATCCGCGACCCAGGGATACCGCCTGTTTCAGCGTTCCACAACACGTTGCCGCCCCGCCGCCATCGGAGTGTTGGGAAGGAGCAGCGGGGCGTCAAGTGCTCTTACGATTAGAATGCCGTTACGGCGCGCGGTGTGTCTCAAGCCTCATCCGCGGCGGCGGTTTTTGGTTTGTTCTTGCTCCCCGGCGGCCGGCCGCGACGCTTCGGCATCGTTTGCTCTGCAGATGCATGGGATGACATCCAGGCGGGCGGTCTACCCCGCCGGCGCCCTTGTCCCCTGGCCAAGCGCTCGAGTGTAATTATGGCTTCCTCGATCATGGCACGCTCCGCCTTCATCTCGGTCAACATCTTTGTGATGTCCATAGGTAAAGACTGATTCTACACGAGCCGGGGAGCAAGTGTTAACGCTATCGGCGATCTTCGTCGGGATGCGCGTGGCGCCAGCGCCAGTAGGCGGCATGTTCGCGCTCGTTCAAGCGCTTCCACTCACGATATTCATGATGTTGTTCCTCCCAATAACGGTGATAGGCGCGGTCCTCGTTAGCATTCCAGACGTGGTAGGTGCGGTACTCGTGATCATAGATTCGTTGGTCATGATCATCCGCTTTTACGGGGACCACACTTAACGGAAGAAGAAATGCGCTTAAAGCCAGCGTTCCAAGTAAACGTTTCATGATTGCCTCCGCGGGAAACCGAGCAATTGAATGCCCTTCGTTGCAGATCGTGTAACCCATTGAAGCAGTTAGAGGAAATGAGGGTCTGACTGTGGCAAGCGGGCAAGATTTTCAAACACTATTTTTTCGAAACTAATCCGGCTGATTGGTGGTCCCCCAAGAGAGTGACGGTAAACGACTGGTTGAAGTGGGATCCCGCTCATTTATTTGCGCTGGGGCGCATGCTGGCGATGAAGACTATCGCAGCGGCCGGCATCTTTATGTTGTTCTGGATCGTTGCGGCGGTTACGACAAGAATGATTTTGCGTTTTGTAGGTCGCGGCGAAAATGCGCACGGAGAACTGCTGGTATTAATTGGACGTACGGCGAAGGTTAGCCTGCTGGTATTTGGCGCTCTTACGGCCTTGGGGACAGCGGGCATCAATGTGAGCGCGTTGGTGGCGGGCCTGGGATTGACAGGATTTGCGCTCGGGTTTGCTTTCCGCGATGTGCTGTCGAACGTGCTCGCGGGATTTTTGATTTTGCTGTATCGGCCGTTTGGACATGGGGACGTGGTTAGCGTCACCGGGTTGGAGGGGACGGTTCTGCATATCGATTTGCGGTACACGTCTCTCGATGCGGCGGGAAAGACGATCCTGATTCCGAATTCGAATCTCTTCACGAATCCGATTGTGGTGGCGAAGAAGCCGGTGGGAGTTTAGTCGGCGCTTGTACAGATACGGGCGAGCGGGTTAACAACCCGCCGCAGGCTGACAGCCTGCATTACACGCCTCACCAAACTCGACGTGGCAGTACCGCTTATTCCAGTCGCTTGTGAAAGCGGGAGGCGCTGAGTCCTAACACCGTTACGCCGATCACCGCGAGGGCGAGCATTTGCGGCCAGAGAATGTCGATTCCGCTGCCACGCAGGAAGACGCCCCGGACGATTTCGAGGAAGTAGCGCACCGGGTTCAAATATGTCAGCCATTGGACCACCTCCGGCATGTTGCGAATCGGGAAAGTGAACCCGCTCAGGAGAAAGAACGGCTGGAAGAACAGGAAGGTGGTCATCATTGCCTGCTGCTGAGTTCGAGAGACAGTTGAGATGAAGAGTCCGGCGCCGAGCGAGGTCATGAGGAAGAGAAGAGACGCCGCGAGGAGCATGAATCCGCTGCCTCGAAACGGAACGTGAAAAAGCAGGCGCGCGACTACGACCACCAGGACCATGTCGATCAGGCCGACGCCCGCAAAGGGGAGCGTCTTTCCGATCATGAGTTCAAGCGGGCGAATGGGCGTGACCATCAACTGCTCCATGGTGCCGATTTCTTTCTCGCGGACGATCGCCATTGCTGTCAGCATGAGCGTGATGAGCGTAATGATGTTCACGACCACACCGGGAACGAAGTAGTTGCGGCTCTTGAGGTCGGGGTTGAACCAGACGCGGGCCTCGGCTTGTACGGAGGGAACGGCGGGGTGAATCGGCCCCTGCGCGGTTCGGCCGACCAGTTTATTGCGGGCCTGTTCCTGGAGAACGTTATTGGCATAGCTCGATATGACATTCGTGGCGTATGCAGAGACCAAGGAAGCTGTGTTGGAATTTGCGCCGTTGACGAGTATTTGAACCGATGTAGTTCGTCCGCGCAGGACATCCCGGCCGAAGCCGGGAAGCACGTGGATGACGGCATCCACTTTGCCGGAATCGAGGAGCGCGGCGGATTCCCGCTCGCCGACGGGAGTCGCGACGACCTGGAAGTTGCGAGATCCTTGGAATTTGGACAGCAGCTCGCGACTTTGTGGCGTGCGGTCCATATCGAGCCATGCCATTTGCGCGTTTTCGACGTCGAGATTGGCGGCGTAGCCGAACACCAGGAGCTGGATGATCGGTGGGATGAAGAGCATGGCGCGAAGCCGCGGCTCGCGAAAGGCCTGGCGCAGTTCTTTCCGGATGATATTTACAACGCGTCGTCGGTTCATCAGGCCACCTTCTGGCGCAGTTTTCTTGTTGCGCCTACGAACACGAGCACCGCATATAAGACAAGCAGTGCGGTTTCGCCCCACAGCACTTCGATCCCGACTCCCTTGAGAAAAACGGCGTTCACAATCGAGACGAAGTATCGCGCCGGCACCGCGTAGCTGATCAACTGAATGACCTTGGGCATGTTGCCAATCGAGTAAATGAAGCCGGAGAGCAGGAAAGCGGGAAGGAACGAACTCAGCATGCCCATTTGGTAGGCGAGCAGTTGTGTCCGCGCCGTAGCGGAGATAAAGATCCCCCAGCAGAGTCCGCCGAAGAGGAACGCGCAGCTCGTGAAGACCAGAAACCAGACGCTGCCCCGGAAGGGCACCTGGAATATGAAGACCGCCACGAACACGCAGATGCCCAGGTCGACAAAGCCCAGGGTGAAGAAGGCGAGGAGCTTACCGAGAACCAATTCCGCGGGGCGCACGGGCGTGGAAAGAAGCTGCTCCATGGTGCCGTTCTCCCATTCGCGGGCGATGGTCAGCGAGGTCAGAAGCGCCGCGATAATCATGAGTGTGACGGCGATGAGTCCAGGCACGATGTAGTTCCGCGATTTGAGATCGGAGTTGTACCAGACTCGTAGGCGCGGTTCGACGGGCACTTTTAGTTCGCCGCCCCCTTTTTTGACCTGATAGTCGGAACGGAGCTTAGCAGCGTAGCTTTCGACAATCGCGCCGGCATAGCCAAGGGCGATGGAGGCGGTGTTCGAGTCGCTGCCGTCGAGCAGGACTTGGACAGTGACGACTCGTCCCGCGAGGAGGTCCTTGGAGTAATCGCGGGGGACGACAATGCCGATGAGGATCTTACTCTTATCGATGCTGTGTTCGATGGGGGCGTAATCGTTCACGTACGCGAGGATGTGGAAATAACGCGAGCCTTGGAACTGTTGGACCAGGTCACGACTTTCAGGCGTATTGTCGCGGTCGTACACGTAGGTCGGAATCTGGTCGACGTCCAGCGAAAGGGCGTACCCGAACAGCAGCAGCATGGTGAGCGGCAGAGCCAGCGCGAGCACAAGACTGCGCCAATCGCGGACGATGTGCAGGAATTCCTTTTTCGCGACGGCTTTCAGTCGGCGGAGATTCATGCTGCTTTCTTCTCCTCTTCTTCGATGAGCGCAACGAAGACGTCTTCCATGGATGGGCGGATCTCCTCCAATTGCGAAACGACGATTCCAGCGTTGGTGAGGGCAGTTCGCATCATCGGCATGGCCGGTGTAGCGTCGGGCACCGTGACGTGCAGACCGCCACCAAACACTGCGACGTCGGAAACGCCTTCGAGTTTTTCCAGGATTTTCATGCTGCCGAGGACGTCGGAGGATTCGAGACGGACGAGGTCGACGGCATCGAGCGAGTGCTTGAGATTCTCGGGCGAATCGAGGGCGATGACTTTGCCGCGGTACATCAGTGCGAGGCGGTGACAATATTCGGCTTCATCCATGTAATGGGTGCTGACGAAGATGGTGTGGCCTGCGTCGGAGAGTTGGTAGATCAGGTCCCAGAAAGCGCGGCGGGCGATGGGATCGACTCCGGAAGTGGGTTCGTCGAGGAAGAGAATGGGAGGCTCATGGAGGATCGCACAGCCCAGGGCGAGGCGCTGCTTCCAGCCGCCTGCCAGGAGGCGGGTTAAGGAGCCGCGGCGGTCCTCGAGGTTGGCCATTTTGAGGACGTATTCTTTGCGTTCCCGGAGTTTGCCGTTCGAGACACCGTAGATGCCGCTGAAGAAATCGATGTTCTCTTCGACGGTCAGGTCGTCGTAGAGGGAGAATTTCTGGGACATGTAGCCGATGGTGTGTTTTACGGACTCCGGGTCGGCCAATACGTCGATCCCTCCGACGCGCGCGGAGCCGGAGGTGGGGGCCAGGAGGCCGCAGAGGATTCGGATAGTCGTGGATTTGCCGGCTCCGTTAGGGCCCAGGAAACCGAAGATTTCGCCGGGCGCCACCTGGAGCGAGACGTTGTCGACCGCTACGAAGTCGCCGAAGCGCTTGACCAGGTTTTTGATTTCGACAGCGGTGGTGGTCATTGGAGGCTCGGATTGGGTAGTTTTTGCCCCGGCTTCAAACTGTCGCGCAGGATGCCATCCTGCATCACATCGGCCTTGCGGATGAGGGCGATGAAGACGTCTTCCAGGGAGGGGGTGATCTTTTCGAAGGTGGCGTGGATGTTCTGCCGGGAGAGGGCGGTTTGCAGGGATTCTACCGTTACTTCTGGCGAGAGGAAGAGGTGGAGGGCGGGCCCGGAGGGCTCTACGCTCACCACGCCATTTTGTTTTAGAAGGACCTCCCTCGCTTGGCGGCGTTCGGAGGTTTCGATGCGATAGCAGACTTCCGCGATTTGGGTTCGGAGGGCGGCAGGCGAGTCGCAGCGTATCAGTTTGCCGCGATCCATGAGCGCCACACGGTTGCAGCGCTCCGCTTCGTCGAGATAGGCGGTGGTGACGAAGAGCGTGAGGCCGTCGCGGACGAGTTGGTAGAGGATGGCCCAAAAATCGCGGCGGGAAACCGGGTCGACACCGTTGGTCGGCTCGTCGAGGAACAGGACTCGAGGCCGGTGCAGAAGCGTGCAGGACAGCGCCAACTTTTGCTTCATGCCGCCGGAGAGTTTCGCGGCGGGACGGGTACGAAACGGCTCCATGCGCGTCATCGCCAGCAGTTGGCGGCTCAGCGTCTCGTAGTCCTGCTTGCTGATGCCGAAGAGGTCGGCGTAGAACGCCATGTTCTCTTCGACGGTCAGATCGCCATATAGCCCGAACCTTTGGGCCATGTAACCGATCTGGTCTTTCACTTTGCCGAGGTCGTGCGCGACGTTTCTTCCTACGACCCAGGCTTCGCCTTCGGTGGGGTCGAGCAAGCCGCATAGAAGGCGTAGGGTTGTAGTTTTGCCGGCGCCATCGGGACCGACGAGCCCGAAGATCTCGCCGGGCGGGATCTCGATATTGACGTGATCGACGGCTGTCAGCGTGCCGAAACGCCGCGTCAGGTTCGTCGCTCGGACCATGGCTTCCATACGGCTATTGATTCTGGGCGAGGACCAGTTCCGCTTCCACCGGCATGTTCGATTTCAGCTCTCGATTCGGGTTTTCCACCTCGATCTTGATGCGGTAGACGAGCTTCACCCGTTCTTCCTGCGTTTGGATCTGCTTGGGGGTAAACTCCGCCTGCGGCGAGATGAATGTCACGCGACCGGCATATATTTTTCCGGGATAAGAATCGCTGGTTACGTTCGCTTTCATGCCCAGCTTGACGCGGCCCAGGTCGCGCTCATTGATGTAGCCGCGCATCCAGGGGTGGTCGATGTCGCCGATCGAGACCACGGTGGTCCCAGCCGCGACGACTTCGCCGATCTCGGCCGACTTCACCAGGACGACGCCGTCGATGGGCGAGCGCACGACGGTATCCGCGAGTTGGGCATCCGTCATTCCGACCTGCGCTTTCGCACGCTGCACTTCGGCCCGCCGGGTATCCAATTCCTGCTTCCGACGCTCCACTTCCAGGCGGTTCACCTCGCTTAGGCGGATGGAAGCTTGTGCGGCGGCAACCTGTGCCCGCGCAGCGTCGATGTCTTCCTTGCGCGGACCTTCCTCAACCAGCGCCAACCGTTCTTGCGCTTGCTTCAGCGCCGCTGCGGTGCTGTCGAAACGCATGCGGAACTGGTCATATTGCGACTTTGAGATGTCGTCGTCTTTGAAGAGCGTTTGGGCGCGCTGCCAATCGAGCTGGGCCTGCTGATGCTGCGCCTGTGCATCCGCAACGGCTGCGCGCGACTGTTGAATCTCCTGTGGCCGCGAGCCGGCCAGGAGCTCGTTCAAGCGGGCCTGCGCCTGCTGCAGCTCTGCCTTGCGGAGGTCGATATCGCGAGCGACGTTTTCGGTCTGCCAATCGATGGACTTCTTCGACTGCTCCATGGTCCACTGGGCCGACTCCACGCCCGCTAGGTCGCGCGCCTTTTGCTGGTCCATGATGTCGCGGTCGATGCGGGCGATTTGCATGCCTTTGGTGACCGGGTCGCCTTCGTCAACGTTCCGTTCGATCAATTTTCCGGGCACCTTGAACGAGATGTCGACCTGCGTCAGTTCGATGTTGCCCGAGAGTTTGACGATGTTGTTGTTTTCCCGGCTGAGCCGACCGGACCACAACAAGCCGCCCAAGCCGAGCGCGGCGATCAGGATGATGATGGGGATGATTCTCTTCTTCATCTGGAGCTCCTTATTGCACTGCGGTCTCGATCCGGCCCATGGCGGTCGCCAGGTCGATACGTGCCAGGTTGTGGTTGTACAGGGCGTCGATTTCGTTCTGCCGCGCGCGGTCGAGACGCGTCTGGGCGTCGGTCACCTCGACGCTGTTCGTAACACCCGCTTGATAGCGCCTGCGGGCTTGCGCCAGCTCGTTTTCGGCAAGTTGCAAACCTTCGCGGGAGGCCTTCACCTGCGCATCGGCTGAGCGCAGGCTGTCGAGGGCGGTGCGGACTTCAAGCTCTATCTGATCCTTCAGGTCGGCGGTGCGGATTTTTTCCTGACGCAGTTGCGAGGCACTCTCCGCACGGCGCGCGTCACGGCGGCCGCCATCGAAAATCGGGATACGGAGGGCGATGCCGTATTCGCGGGTGGGAATCTGGCTGGTGTTGGTGCCGGTGGGACCGTAGTCGCCAAAGGCCGCGATCGAAGGTATGCGTTCCATTTTGACGGAACTGTAAGAGAGCCTTGCGCTGGTTTCACGCTCCTGCTGAGCTTTCAAATCCGGCCGGGTGTCGCGGGCGAGCTTGACGGCCTTCTCTTCCTCTTCCGGGTCCACCGGCAGGTAGGACAACCGGTCAGTCAGTTGGACGGGGTTGTCGAGGCGTACGCCAATCACCTTCAGAAGCTGGAGGTTTGCACGGGTACGTTGGTTTTCGGCTTCGAGCAGTCGCTGACGGTCGTTGGCCAACTGCACCTGGGCACGCGTTATTTCAATGCCGGTACCCGTGCCGGCTTCTTTTTGCGAACGCGACAGCTTGAGCAGCGCTTCGGAAAGGTCCACGTTGGCCTTGGCGGTTTCTACGGCTGTCTGCGCGCGTAGGCCAGCGAGGTACGCCCGGGCGACCTGGTCCATCACCTGGTCGCGGGTGTTATCGAGGTCCGATTTTGAGGCGCCCACCGACACTTTCGAGGCCTGGAAGCGGCGAATAGAACTGAAGTCGAAGACGCTCTGATTCACGCTGGTTCGGGCGTCGAAAACGTTGAACGGTCCGACGACGGTGGGGATGCGGAACCCCGGTATGACGGGAAACTGCAAACCGAGCGCGGCGAGATTACGGGTCTGGTTCGAATCGCTGATCTGGGCTTCAACATCCGGCAGGAGAGCCGCGCGCGCTTCGGCAGAACGCGCTTCGCTCTGCTTCAGCGCCTCGGTGGCGAGTTGAAGCCGCGTACTTCCTTCGGGGGAGAGAGCGATTTCGACGGCCTTTTTGAGGCTGAGTGGCAGGACTGTGGTCCGCTGGACCAGTTGGTCGTTCTTGTCGGCGGCAAGGAGTGGGATACAAAGCGCCATGAATATTCGCTCAATGCGCATGGGGAGCCTCCGTGAGAGGGAGTTGGAATACGGCCGTGAAAACATGGACAAACCGGTCAACCATGGAATCCACGTCGTTCGTATCGCACAATCCTTTCGAAACGTGCTCCAGGAGGCGGTTCCCGGTCATGGTGTGGGCCATTGCGCCGATCAGGAAATGCGCCCTCCAGAGGAGCTCCGGTTCGGGCAGCGAGGGTTGGGCCCGGCGAAAAGCAGCAAAGAAGCGGTCTGCGACGTGGGCCAGATGTTCCTTAAAGAACCTTGCGACGAATTCTTCAGGTTCGGTGAAGACGCGGCCCACCATAGGCCTGAAATGACGGGCTCCGGTACGAGGGATTTCTAGAACAGGCCGGATGAACGCCTCTATCACGGGGCCGACCGGCAATGGACCAGCACCCGCATGTGCCTCAATCTCATCGAGCATTTCGAGGCGCCGTCGATTCACTGGACCAATGCGGCGGCCGATGACGGCGTTGATGAGGGCATCCTTTGACTGGAAGTGGTAGTTGACGGCGGCGAGGTTGACACCTGCTTCGGTGGTGATGGCGCGGAGGGAAGTGGCCTCGAAGCCATGTTCAGCGAACAGGCGTTCCGAGGCGTCGAGGATCCGTTCCTTGGTCCCGGCCTGAGCAACCGTTTGATTCATACGTTCGTTTCAACTATACGTTTGAATCAAGCGAATTGTCAATAGAACCAAGTTTATTTGGGATACCTGCCGAGTATTTTGCGAACTACGCCATGAGCGGCATGAAACCAAGCGGTGTTCGGGAGGAACATGAACGGGCATTCGCCGGCAACCACTTGCATCCCGTGATCGCGGGCGAACGCAACGGCGTTGGGGCTGACGGCGCCTGTGCCGCCGCCACGGAAGAGCCAAATGCGCTTTACCCCGGCAGCTTCACAATCGCGCACGGCGCGTTCGGAAGCGGGAGCGGGCGTCATCAATAGTGCTCCCTGAACCGGGGGTTCTATGGCTGCGACGGTTGAATACGCGCGCCTTCCTTCGATTTCGTCGCTAGCAGGATTCACGGGAACAACGTCGTACCCGCGTCGGAGGAATTCATGGAATAACGTTCTGCTGAAATGGGCCGGCTCGCGAGAGACGCCGACAAGGGCGATTCTGTGCAACCCCAGAAACGCCTGAACCGCCTCGGAGGAGTTCGGCATAAGGGTCTCGCTGGGCAAAGATTAACACGTATTGGGCCCGGGCTTCGGGCACGAAGTTGGTCCCCAACTGGAAAGAGCTGGTAACGTCAAAGGTTTTGGTCCGTATTCACTAACATGAACAACCTGTTGTTCGATCTCCGGTACTCGTTGCGCGCCATCCGGCGCAGCCCGTTGTTTGCCTCTGTCGCGATCCTTTCGCTCGCGCTGGGGATTGGCGCCAATACCGCGATCTTCACGCTGATTGACCAGATCATGCTGCGGCAACTGCCCGTGAAGCATCCCGAGCAACTCGTGATGCTGTACCAGAGGGGCGCGCACAACGGGAACAACATGGGTGAGCGGATGCATTCGTATCCGATCTACCAGGATTTTCAAAAGAAGGCGGCGCCGTTCTCGGAGGTTCTGTGCCGGCGGCTGATTGCGACCTCGATCAGCGTAGACAACCAGACGGAACGCGTTCAGGCGGAAATGGTGTCGGGAAACTTCTTCTCGATGCTGGGTGTGGGAGCTGCGGTGGGACGGGTGTTCAACTCGCGGGACGACGACCAGATTTTCATGGGTCATCCGGTGGCAGTGCTCAGTTACGACTATTGGGCTAACCGTTTTAATCATGATCCGAACATTGTTGGAAAGAAGATCCTGGTTAATAACTATCCGATGACAATCGTCGGCGTTTCGGCGGCTGGGTTTGCGGGGCTTGATCCGGCGATCGCCCCGGAGATTCGGGTGCCGATTCTGATGAAGTCGGCCATGGTGCCGGAATGGAGCTGGCTGGACCCGGCCGACCGGCGAAGCCGTTGGGTACAGGTATTCGCGCGATTGAAACCCGGTTACACAGCGGCGTCGGCACGGGCTCCGCTGCAAGGGCTATTTCACCAGATTCGTGAATACGAGGCGACTTTGCCGGCGGCGAAAAGCTGGTCGGCATACGCCCGAGACCAATTTATGCGGGGGACGATTCATGTGGAGAAGGCAGGGACCGGGTTCTCCGACGTTCGTAACAGCTTCTCCACTGCACTTATTGTTTTGATGTGCATGGTGGGCTTAGTTCTGCTGATCGCGTGCGCGAACGTGGCAAATCTGCTGATTGCGAGAGCGTTCGCAAGGCAGAAGGAAATTGCGGTGCGGCTCTCGATTGGGGCATCGCGGCTGCAGTTGGTACGGCAACTTCTGGTTGAAAGCCTGGTGCTGTCGGCAGCCGGCGGAGTTGCGGGGGTTCTACTCGCGATTGGGATGACCCGTGGTTTGCTAGCCCTGGTGCCGACGGATGGAAGCCCTCTGCTGATCCACGCGGACCCGGATTTGCGAATCCTGTCGTTTACGCTGGTGCTGACGTTCATCACGGGGCTGATATTCGGGCTGGTGCCCGCTCTCCGTGCGAGCAGGCCGGATCTCTGGACCACCCTGAAGGACGCCGTGGGCTCGATCGCGGGGAGCGGAGGAACCGTCTTCCTGCGGAAGGGCCTGGTTACAGCGCAGGTGACGCTCAGCTTTCTGCTGCTGTTCGGCGCCGGGCTTTTCGTGCGCAGCCTGCAGAATCTGAAAGCCACGGACACGGGGTTCCGAGACCTTGACAACCTGGTCACGTTCCAACTGTCGCCGGCGCTGAACGGTTACGACACGCCTCGGACGGTGCATTTCTACGATGAGCTGCTGACGAATTTGCGCGCCGTCCCGGGAGTGAAATCGGCGGCTCTGGCGGCAGTTGCGCTTCTGCATCACGACGAATGGGACAGCACGACGTCCGTTGAGGGATACGCCTCGAAGGACGGCGAAGACATGCAGGCGTTTATGAATGCTCTGTCGCCCGGCTATTTCCAGACTATGGGGATTCCGATCCTGCAGGGACGGGATTTCGATCGGCGTGACATGAAGGATGAGTCGAAGGTGGCGATCGTTAACGAGGAGTTTGCCCGTCACTATTACGGAAACAAGAGCGCGGTGGGACGGCACCTCGGGCGCGGGGGTGGGCCGGGAACAAAGTTCGATACAGAGATCATTGGCGTGTCGGCAAACACGCTCTATGAAGGTCCGCGAGAGGGAGTTCGGCGGCAGGTGTTCGTTCCGAATTGGGGGAATGGCGGCGTGGCGTTCTATGTTCGGGCGGGGCTGGGATCGACGGCGGCATACGCAGTGATTCGGCGCGAAGTGAAGAAGCTTGACGCGGCTATGCCGGTTTACGAATTGAAGACCCTGGGCGGCCAGTTGGATGAGACGCTGCTTACCGAGCGGTTGATCGCCTTGTTGTCGGCCGGGTTCGGCATGCTGGCGACTTTGCTGGCGGCGATTGGCCTGTATGGCGTCATGGCTTTTGTTGTGGCTCGGCGGACGAAAGAGATGGGCGTCCGGATTGCGTTGGGCGCGAACGGCGGGACCGTCATCTGGCTGGTGATGCAGGAAGTACTGCTTCTGTTGGGGATCGGTCTGGCAGTTGGGATTCCGGCGGCGCTAGGGCTTGGACGGTTCGTTGCAGCGCAGTTGTATGGGATTAAGCCCGCGGATCCGTGGATCGGGGGCGCCAGCATGGTGCTGCTGATTGTGGTGGCGTGCGCGGCCGGTCTGATTCCGGCGCTCCGGGCCAGCCGCATCGATCCTATTCTGGCGCTGCGATACGAGTAGTAAGGGACGGTTTGCTGGGCAGGCGAAACCGCCTGCCCCACCGCCACAACTCGCTTATACACGAAGAACCGGCAGCGGCTTAATACCCTCGTGACAATTCTTCCAAAAATGTATTTCATCTCGTTTGAGTGAGTTAGCGACTTCGTGCGCTAAGACGGCGAGCGGACACTCATAAATTGAAAACGAGAGAGAGATGGCTTAGGCGCCTCGTTAAGTTTGACGAGGCGCCATTTTTTTGGGAGATCCAGTGCATGCGAAAAGGGCAAATACAAGAAAACAAGAAGGACCCGGGTTCCGAACGGCATGCGACACGAGATAAGATACACCGACTCTTGGCTGACCTTGAGGAGCGGCTCGCGGCGGAAGGCGGGAAGGCGTCGGTTGCTGACTACATTCGTTTAATCCAGTTGGAACGCGAATTGGAGGACGACGAGAAGCCGACAGAAATCAAGGTCACATGGGTGGAACCGAGCGAATCACCCGCGAAATAGAGTACCAGCCACTGCCCTCGCAGCAAAAATTCCATCGCAGCAAAGCACGGTTCAAAGGGTTCTCAGGACCGGTCGGGTGTGGCAAGAGCCAAGCGCTCTGCCACGAGGCGATCCGGCTGAGCTACATCAATCGGGGCAGACTGGGACTAATCGGGGCGCCAACGTACCCGATGTTACGCGATGCCACGCTGGTAAGTTTCATCGAAGTTCTGGCTCGTAATGAAATTCCATACGAGTTCAACAAGGCCGAGTCGGTACTTACGATGCGCGACTCAGGTTCCCGAATTCTGTTCCGAGCCGTTGATGAGTTCGAGCGACTACGCGGAACGAATCTCGCGTGGTTTGGCATCGATGAGTTGACGTATACGTCAGAAGAAGCCTGGCTGCGACTCGAGGGACGCCTGAGGGACCAAGCCGCATTGAAGCTTTGCGGTTTTGCCGTTTGGACACCCAAGGGGTTTGACTGGGTATATAAGCGTTTCATCCGGGCGCCGGTGTCAGGCTACGAGGCGATTCTCGCCGCGCCATATGAGAACCGCCACATTTTGTCGAAGATTCCGGACTTTTATGAGCGTCTACGTCGGAGCTACGACGAACGGTTCTTTGAGCAGGAAGTGCTGGGCGCTTACCTGAACGTGAACTCCGGCGCCGTCTATAGTTCATTCGGCCGGGAGCGTAATGTTCGAGCGCTGCGCTTTGACCGCAAGTCGCCTCTCTTTTGGGCGCTGGATTTCAATGTGGACCCAATGTCGTCGATTGTGGCGCAGATGCATGGGGAAGAGGTCTGGGTCCTGGATGAAATCGTATTAAGCCGCGCGAGCACGGAACAAGCTTGCGAAGAGTTTCACGCGCGATTTCCGAATCACCAGATGGGCATTGTGGTTTACGGCGACGCGTCCGGGAGCCGGTTGCAGACGGCCGGAACCACAGACTACCGGATCATCCGTGATTTTCTGCGAAGCAACGGGTACGAGAAGTATGACCTGAAGGTGCCGAAGAAGAATCCGAATATTCGGGACAGAGTCAGCCTGGTGAATTCGCGATTGTGGTCAGCGGAGGGAGTCGCGCGATTGTTTATCAGTCCGAAGTGCAAGGAGCTTCTCAAGGACATGGAAGAAGTCACTTATAAACCGGGCAGCAGCGTTATTGACAAAGACCGAGACCCGAAGAGGACTCACTTATCGGACGCGCTTGGATACCTGGTGTGGCAGGAATGTAGAGCGCAGGCGCCGTTCGGGGAACAGGAAAAACCGCTGGTTTAACTTATGGATACCGATCAGGAAAAGATTGACATCACGCGAGAACATCCCGAGTACCGGGTCAAGCAGCACATGTGGCGCCGGTATCGCGATCTGTACACAGGCGGAGAGCAGTTCAAAGAGAACGCAACACACTACCTGGTGTCGCGGCAGCGCGAGGTTCCACAAGTCTACTATGAGCGGCTGAGCCGGGTGTTCTACGAGAACTACGTAGGCTCAATTATCGATTGGTATACCGCCACACTTTTCCGGCGAGAGCCCGTGATCACGTTAGAGGGATCGGAGCCGGCGCGACGGTTTTTCAGTGAGCTAATCGAAGATTGCGATCTGCGCGGCACAGCGCTCACCGACTTCTTCCGGAACGAGTTTATCGAGGCGCTGGTCTGCGGCAAGGGACACATTCTGGTTGATTTTCCGCGAGTGGGTGGAACACCTGAAACGCGCGCGGATGAGGACGCTATGGGGGCATCGCGGGCGTACCTGGTGGGGTACTCCGCAGAAGACCTCATCAACTGGAGCTATGACGAACACGGCAACTACGAGTGGGTTGTGCTGCGGACCCATGATTTGCGGAAGCAACGTGTTGAGGATCGGGAGTGGGTGAAGCAGACGCGCTGGGCCTACTACGACAAACAGCGGTATCGGATATTTGATAGCACGCAGGCGGAGGGCAGAGAGTCGACACCGGCTGTAATTGCTGAAGGATTCCATGGCCTTGCGAAGCAGAATACGGTGCCGTTGTTCGACGTGCGAGTGGGCGAAGGATTGTGGCTTATGAATCGTGCGGCGTTGCTGCAGCTCGAGCATTTCAATAAGTCGAACGCTTTGTCGTGGGCTTTAAACATGGGGCTGTTTGCGATGCCGGTTGTTTACTCAGAACGGGAGTGGAACCAGGTGGTGGGGGAGTCGTACTACTTACAACTTGGTCCCGAAGACCGATTTGGGTGGACGGAACCGGAAGGTCATGTGTTCCAGGTGGCCGCGGATAACTTGACCCGGCTTCAGCAAGAGATTTATCGGGTCTGCTACATGACTCAGGCCGGCGGGGAGTTATCCGGGAGCGGCGCACAGTCAGCACTTAGCAAGCAGCGGGACTTTTCGATTACGCAAGAGGTTCTCCGCGCCTATGGAGATGCCGTGAAAGACGCGCTGAAGCGTGTTTTGCGGGCGATCATAGCCGCTCGTGAGGATGTCTTGCGGCTGGACGTGTCGGGCGTAGATGAGTTTGACATTGGCGACTTTTCCATCGAGTTGGACGAAGCGGAACGGTTGCTCAATATGGGCATTCAGTCGCCTACGCTTCGGAAACAAGTCTTTAAGAAGCTTGCTTTGAAGTACCTTTGCGACTCTCAGCAGGACATTAAGGATCGGATTGCTGGGGAAATTGAAGAGGCGTCTTAGATTCAGGTTGGCGGATTGGAAATCCGCCGCAGGATGCAATCCTGCCTTACACAGAGCGCGGTAGGAGGGTTATGGAAGAGCAGAGAGATAGCAGTTCGGAGCTGCGGTCGATGATTCGCGGCGTCATCGAGGAGTTCGTCCAGGCTGAACACGCCAAGGCGGAGCCAGCCTACAAGACGGAATTGCTCGAAGAGAGGCGCCGACGGGAGCAGTTGGATCAGCGGCTGAACGAGTTGGTGGCGGAGAACAAGCGAACGCGGCAGTTGGCGGAGGAGGCTGAGAGGCACGCCAATATCCGGACGGAATTGCAGCGCTTGGGTGTGGCCAAAGTGGATCTGGCGTTTCGGGTTGTCCGGGACGACATTCAACGGGCCGAAGATGGACGGCTGGTCGGGAAAAGCGCGAGCGGAGAAGTCCCACTTCGCGAATATCTGGAACAGTTCGTCACTGAGAATCCGGAACTCCTGCCGGCACGAATTGCGGGCGGGTCCGGGAGTGGGCCGGTGCAAAAGAGCGCCCCGGCAGCAAGCGGGTTCGATCTGGAGAAAATCCGGCCAGGAATGGATCCGGAGCAACTGGAGCGGGCGCGCCAAGAGATCGCGCGGATCGCAAGTCAAACAATGCGGGGTCTCTAGAAAGAGGAATAGATGGCGATTATCACGTCAGCAAATGTAGCAAGTGCGATTGTGAAGCTGGTGGCAGTGGATGCGCTGCCGGCGCTCATGGGCAATTTGGTCATGGGCAACCTTGTGAACCGGGACTATGAACCGGTTTTGGCTCACGCGGGCGATACGGTAAATGTGCCGATCCCGCCGGCGCTGGTGGCGAATAACATTGCAGAGGGCGGAACGGTACAGACGCAAAACGCGAGCCTGGGAAATGCCCAGATCGTGCTGAACACGCATGCCGAGGCGACTTTTCAGATTCCGGATGTGACCAAGGTTCTGGCGGTTCCGGACCTGCTGAAGTTGTACATGCAGCCGGCGGTGATCGCGCTGGCCGAGAAGATTGAGTCGGACTTGCTCAACCTGTATCCGCAGTTCACCGCCAATTCGCCGATTGGCAGTCCGGGCACTGCGATCACGGAAGCCCTGGTGGACCAGGCGGAAACAGCACTATTTCAGGCGAAGGTGCCTGCCAGCGCACCGAAGTACTTGTTAGTCGATTCGACGACCTATTCGAATCTGCGGCAGATTCCACGTTTTAGCGAGTTCTACACAGCCGGAGAAGCCGGCCTCCGCGCGCTCGTCGAGGGCACGGTTGGGAAGATGAAAGATTTTTACATTTTCCGGTCACAGTTTGTTCCCAAGAGCGGTAGTGGTCCTGTGACGATTCATAACCTGGCGTTCTCGCGGGATGCAATGGGCCTCGTCGTTCGCCGATTGCCTCAACCGCTTCCCGGCACTGGTGCGATTGCCGAATATGCAGAGATGGGCAATTTCGGTATGCGAGTCATCATGAGTTACCAGCCCAACACCCTGGCTCAGCAGTTCACCGTCGATGTGCTTTACGGCGTCGGAGTATTTCGGAACAACTTCGGCGTCCAAGTCAATTGCTAGTTGGCACGCGGGCAGGCTGGCTGTTTGTTGGGGCCGGCCTGCCTTGGGGAAAAGAGGCGATATGGATTTGAGGGCGTATTTCCAAAAGATACGAAGTACTGAGAAGTCGATTGCCGCAGAACATGTCATCGTCGTGAGCCTGGAGACACAAGACGGCGGGCGAGAAGGGCAGTCGTCGGAAGTGACCCGGGCGAACGCAGCGAAGCTGATCGTGGACGGCAAGGCCCGGCTCGCTACGCCGGCGGAGAGTGCAGCCTATCGAGGCGCCAAAGGATAGGCAAACTGCAATGTTGCTGACGGACGGACTCATCAATACGAGCGAAGAGCTCCAGCGGTACGAAAACGGGATCCTGGACGTGGCCAGCACGGAAGGGATCAACATCACGCAGAAGATGACGCTAGCACAGCGCGAAATAGAGACTGATGTTCTCATCTTTCTGATGCGCAGCGGAATTCAAGATCCCAAGTTCCTCGTAAGACGGTACGTGGAATGCCGGGATGTCGTCGTAACGTCACCCTTGAAGCGCTGGCATGCATATCGTTCTCTCGCCCGGGTCTACCAGGACGCATTCAATAACCAGTTGAACGATCGATACTACGGCAAATGGCAGGAGTACGAGACGCTTGCAGGCCAAACATCTTCGCAATTGTTCGAGACCGGCGTCGGGCTGGTCGCTTTTCCAGTTCCCAAAGCGGAAGCGCCGGAGGTTAGTGACGGGCAGAATGGCGCCTGTTACGTTCGAGTGACCTGGCTGAACGCGCAGGGCATGGAGGGTATGCCAAGCGAGCCGGTTCAGGTGGACGATTCGAATGGCATCGGTCCAGTTCAAGCCGGAAGAGTTCCCCAGGATGTGACGGCATGGAATGCCTATGCCGGCTACGATTTCACGACCATGTGGCTGCAGAACAGCGCACCGCTCGCGGTGGGCGAAAGCTGGACCGGCAGTTCAACGCAATTACAGCAGAGCACGCCAATTGGGTGCGGACAAGCTCCCGAGAAGTTCGTCTGTAACACACGCCAGATCCAGAGAGGATGATGTGAGTCTAATCGCAAATCTTGGAACGAGCAAGGTGGTCGGGTTACTACGCGGCGCGGCCGGTTTGCAAGCAAGTGTGACGGCGGCAGCGGAGGCTATGGGCGCAGCGCCGATTGCGCTAAGCGACTCCCAGATCGTGGCATCGAATGTCGCTGCGGACTTGATGGAGCAAAGCACGGCTTACCGATATCCTGCAGTTCATGTGTACTGCGAGAGGACGGTCAATGCTCTGCGCGAAAAATCACGGAGATTCTCGGGAAGCGCCAGCATGGTGATTGAAGTGCGCACGACCAGCGATCGGGTTGATGGACTCGATCCGTCCGCGACAGTGATGGTCAACGGTGTGACCCAGATTCTGGACCAGAATCGCGGCGATCTCGGCGATGGCATGTTTTATGGCGGCGCTTACCAGATCAGTTACGGTCCGGTGAAGCACGGCGGCAAGAATTTTCTACAAACGGCTAAGGTCTCGTTCGATTTCGAGATTAGTAGCAACTAAAGTGAGTCGCGATGGCATATATTTCATCCAGTGAGAACCGTTTCTACGTGGGACTTGAAACGGCATATGGGGCGGTTGCGGCGAGTCAGTCGTTGACCCGAATCCCGGCCGTAAAGCTGACAACGAAACAGCAACGCGAACGTACTCAGCGAAAAGATAAGTCTGGATCGCGGACGTTCTTGGGCGCACCGGCCGGCATTCGAAAGGCAACCTCCTTCCAGCTCAATACCTATATGGCCGGCTGGGAAGACAAGACTCGCGGACCCGGCTATGGAACGCTGTTTCAGGCCTGCTTGGGCGCGGGTCCGCTGTTGAATGCAGGCACCGCGGTAGGTTCAGTTGCGAGCGGAAATGCCCTAACGTTTGCCGCCCCACATGGACTGGTACCGGGACAAGCGGTCGCATATGGACCAGAGCTCCGGTTCGTAACGGCGCTCGTGGACGATCACACGGTTCAACTGAGTGCTCCGTTTAGTGTGGCTCCGGCAGCGGGTACAACGACGAGCCCGACCGCGACTTACATGCCTGCGAACGAGTTGCCAAGCGCAACGATTTTCGACTACTGGAGCCCGGCTTCCGCGGTACAGCGTGTTATTGCGGGCGCGGCCGTGGATGAGTTAAAGGTCCAGGTGAATGGCGATTTCCACGAGTTTCAGTTTTCCGGGCCGGCTTGTGACGTCATCGATGACTCGAGCTTTGAGGGTGGCGAGGGCGGACTGGCCTCATTCCCAGCCGAGAACCTGACGGACTACGATTACTCGATTGTCCCGGGGCATCTCGGGCAGGTATGGCTCGGGAGCGCCCCGCAGCAGTTCTTTACTCTCACCTCGGCCACGCTGACGGTCTCGAACAATTTGGATTTACGCAATCGGGAGTTCGGATCGAATCTGGCGCGTGGAATCTCGCCTGGCATTCGTAATGTGTCGTTGGAATTCACGATTTATCAGCAAGACGATGCGCAGACGAAGGCTCTGTACCAGGCAGCACGCCAGGATTCTCCCATCAGCGTAATGATTCAGCTGGGACAACAGGGCGGGCAACTGGCGGGATTGTATCTGAAGAGCGTTCTGCTGGAAACTCCTCAATTCGACGACTCCGAGCAGCGCCAGCAGTGGTCATTCAAAAGTTGTAGGGCGCAGGGGACAGTGGACGATGAAATTGCTATCGCTTTTGGGTAAGCCGGATGGTTCAGCGCCGAACTATCAGAGCACGCTGAGAGTAGCAGCCGAGAGTATCGCGGGGGTGCGATTTACGATTTCACGAATGTCATTCGGCAGACGGCTGGAGCTGGGGAGGCGCATTCGGGAACTCGCCAAACGCATGGAATTTCATGAGTCCGGCGGCGGTGTCCAGGAGAAACTCGAAGCCGGCGTCCTGGCCTGTGAAGTCGACCGGATCTATCTCGAGTGGGGGCTTCTGGGAATCGAGAATCTGATCATCGATGATGAACCGGCGACAGTTGAGAGCCTGCTCGATCGAGGTCCGGAAGCGTTGTGCCGTGAAATCGTTGCAGCGATCAAGGCTCAATGCGGCCTCAGCGAAGAAGAACGAAAAAACTAACCGTCGCCTTCCATTTCCAGTATGTAAACCAGGCCGCGTGGAGGTGCGACGAATGCAGGCGGAACGGCCTGGAGCACACGCGAAGATGCGGGTGGTTGCCTCGTGTAGCGGATGAGCGGGAGCGGGTCGTCTGGGCCCGGCGAGGGCGGGCCACTTTCACCTGTCCTGTTTCGTACATAACGGCAGATAGTGTCGCATGGATCGAGGAATTCTCCGTGTGGAAGTTAATGACCTATGCGAGTTACGCCCCGATGCCAGCACGGACCGTTGAGGCGTTTTGCATTTTAGAAAACGAAGTCAGAATGGAGCGGAGCAGTGCCGAATTCTAGTTCGAATACATTAACGGACCTGTTAAAACTACTTGCACCTTCCAGCAACACGCTTGTAGGCGACCTCACATCGTTCGCGCCGGCGCCGGGCGAGACGGCCGGGACAAATACAGCGTCATCGGAAACGACGTCCGAGCTGACGACTGTTTTCAAGAATATGAGTGACCAGGCGGCGCAGATCAACCAGCAATTGGTTCAGGTGCTGACAGCGTCGCAGGCGCACGTGGACACGCTTTCGGCAAATACACAGGCGCTATTGGAGAATACGTCGGCACGCGGAACAGGGACATCGGTCGCTTCAACCGTGGGAAACTTCGCTGAGAGTCTCTTCGGTGGTGGGTCGTTGCTAGCGCCGATTATCAGCGGCATTATGGGTCTTTTTGGCGGCGGTAGCGAGGCGGCGGCACCCGTACTCGTCCCATACATTGCGCCGAGCCCAATCCAATTCAGCGCATCCGTAGGAATGCCAAGCGGGTCGCCTGCCGCGGCGTCCGGTTCCACGACGCAGTTGAATCCGGCATCGCAAGTACAGGTCAACATCAACGCACTGGATTCGAAATCTTTCCTCGACCACAGCGACGACATCGCGCAGGCCGTGCGACAGGCGATTCTGTATTCGAATTCGTTGAATGACGTGATCGCGGATCTGTGATATGGGCACATTTCCAGTTCTCAACAGCGGTGCAATCCTGCAGTTTCCGGCGAGCCGCACGCTCAGCTTTTCCACAACCATTGTGCAGTTCGTCGACGGGCGTGAGCAACGGTATCCACTTTACACAAGGCCGGTCCATCGTTGGGCCATCCAGTTGGACGCACTGGGCGACGATGAGCTTCAGCGAGTCATCTCCTTTGTAGAGACGGTGGGCGGCCCGGTCGGCACATTCTCCTTCACGGATCCCTGGGATGGAACCGTGTATCCGAATTGCAACCTCGAGGGACAGGACACAGACGCTCAGTTCCACGATGCGATGAAAGCCAAGACAAGACTTGTTGTGCGGGAGAACTTAGGATGAGCGGGCTGTATTATCCACAGATCCGGAGCGCGATTGCGCAGTTTCCGATGGTCCGGCGTCTGACGACGCCGGCATACGTAAACGAGGTACCGAGTGGTCTGACATTTCGGATGGCCGATGTAACGCCTGAAGAAACACAGTGGACCTTGCAGTACTCCGAATTGACGACAGCCGAGTGGCAGCAACTGGCATCGTTGTTCAACACGGCTGCCGGACGATTGGGTACGTTTACGTTTCTCGATCCCGCCGACAATCTCCTGCTGTGGAGCGAAGATTTTACGCAGAACGTTTGGACGGCGGGGCCGCTGCTAAGTTTGACAGGCGGTTTCAGCGATCCAACCGGCGGGATATCCGGTGTCCAGATCACGAACACTTCGCAGGTGACCGCAACATTGATGCAGGAGATCGGCGGACCGAGTTGGTATCAGTATGCATTCAGTATTTACTTGCAGGCTCATTCGCCATGTACTGTAAATCTTCTCGGGGCGGCGGGAAACCAGAACTCACGCAAGCCTGCGCGGTTGAGCAGCGCTTGGTCTCGTGCAGTATTAAGCCTCACGTTGCCGTGCCAGCAGGATGGAATTCAATTCGGGCTGGAGATCCCCGCAGGGGTCGGTCTGCGGGCATTTGGCGCACAGGTTGAAGCGCAGCCGGGCGCGGGGCTCTACAAAAAGACCACGAACAAAAGCGGTGTCTATCTCAAGAGCCGCTTCGATCAGGACGTCTTGACGCAGACCACAGATGCGGTCGAAAAGCATTCGACAAGCGTCCGCGTAATCACCCTCAGTTAGGTTGAATATGACCACAATCAGCGGCCTCAAGGAGCAGGAGATTTCCGCAACCCCGCTCTTTCTTTTTCAATGCACGCTTACGTCTGGCGACACATATTTCTGGAGCACGCACCATGTAACGGTCAACGGGCAGGAGTACCAGGCTCGAGTATTAAAACATAACCTGATGGAGATGAAGTCGCTGGCGGACGATGCCACCGAGGGAGCGTCGCGGCTGTCGATTTCTCTTGCGAACGCTGATGCCGTGTTTTCGCCGGTTGAACGGCAGGTCGGATGGAAAGGCGCTCAACTGGCCGCTACTTTCCTGTTCTTCGATTTGGCGAACAATGTTCCGGCTTCGGACAGCCGGGTGGTGTTTCGCGGCATCGCCAACTCTCCAGATGAATCGACCGAAACGGCGTTGCGTTTGAGCTTCGCCAACCGGCTTAATCTCCAACGCATCTTTTTGCCCGAGACCCAGGTCCGAAAGGTGTGTCCATGGATGTTCCCGTGCACCGCCGATCAACAGCAGGCGGGGTTGACAGGCGGGACGAGCGGAAAGTACTCAGCGCTTTATCGCTGTGGGTATTCAGCGGGTGTTGCCGGCGGCGTGGGGAACTTGAACGGGACGGCTGCTTACACGACTTGCGATTACTCGCGAACTCAGTGCGCACAGCGCGGGATGTTCGATAAGGACAGCGCAGGAAACACCACGCGGCGCTTCGGCGGCATTGAGTTTGTACCACCATCGATCATTGTTCGCAGCTACGGCGAAAAAGGATCGCACGTCTCGGTCCCCGTGGATAACCAGGCACGCTACAACGACTATGTCCCGCTGATCTACGGAACCGGATGGCTCGCGCCTCCAGTTATCTTTGCGCGCAATGACGGCAACCTGACGCATCTCGAGGCCCTGCTCGGCATGGGTGAGATTGCCGGGATCGTTCAGGTGGTGGTCAATGACATCGAGATTCCGGTGGGAGTGACGGGCGCAAACATGACTGGCACTGGATGGTACAACGTCGTGAGTACCGGGGGACGAAACGGCGCCTTCAATCTTGATTTCTGCGATTCGTCCGGGAACCCGTTGGGCGACCCATACGGGAGCATGGCCGTGCTATCCGTTGTCGTCCCGACAGCTATCTCCAGTGGGCGTTCCTTGCCGAGCGTACAAGTTTTAATCCAGGGCCTCAAGCTTCCGCGGTTCGATGTCAATGGCAACGTTGTAGATGAGGCGTTCACAAACAACGCGGCCTGGGTGCTGCTCGACGTTCTGCGCAGGAGCGGCTGGCGCACGGATGAAATCAACCTCGGGAGCTTCGCCGTAGCGGCGCAGATATGCGATCAGCCAATTCAGACTGTGGATGTGCATGGTAATCCCGCGACCATTCCGCGTTATCAGTGCAACCTTATGCTGACAAGCCGGCATAGCGCCGGAGATGTCGTGCGGGGGATTAGAAATGCTGCCGGGCTTTACGTGACGTTTGATGCAGCCGGGAAGCTGCAAGTCAGGGTAGAAGGGACCTTAGCGAACCAGCAACCCTCGAAGCCCGACGGGAGCAATTCCACATCCGTTTTGAACGGTGGTTGGCCGGCGTACGAATTCGGAGATAACAGCTATTCGGGAATCGTGAGGGGAGCTAACGGCAAGGCAACGTTGCGCGTTTGGTCGCGCACTTCAGCCGATGCGGCAAACCGGTTCAGCGTCGAATTCCAGGATGAGTTCAACGAGTATCAGCAGGACAGCCTTTCGCTTGCCGACGGCGAGGATATTATGACAACCGGTGAAGAGGTAAGCACGTCACTCACGGCTTTGGGTTTGCCAAACTTCGATCAAGCCATGCGGGCAGCATACCTGCAGTTATGCAAATCGATTCAGGGAAACACATATATAGACTTCGAGACGAGTGTGCGAGGAGTAACTCTGTCGCCCGGCGACCTTATTGGGGTCACATACGCGAAAGAGGGGTTCGCGCGACAGCCGTTTCGAATCATTCGGATTGCACCAGCCTCGAATTATCAGACAGCCGCAATCACAGCTCAAATCCACGACGATAGCTGGTACATCGCGTCCGGGAGCGCCATGGGTAGCGCGGGACGGATCGCAACGGCACGCTCAACTCTACCGCGGCCTTTGGTCGGAAGTGTTCTCGACGGCGCGGGGGAAGAACAATTCGGCGTTCAGGAGACATGCTCGCTCAATTCAGACGGTTCGGCGAACATAGCACTCGCGGTTAGCTTTGATGTTCCGGCTCAACCGGCGAATACAGCGCTTTCAGTACCGCTGGTGAGCCTTAGCGCCCTGACGAGCACGACGAGCGGCAGCCTGGTGGGCGGGCGTTCCTACTACTATGCACTGACTGCCGTGGATGGTTCGGGCGGCGAGGGTCCGCTCTCTTTTGTGATCAACGCTTCGACGGCTGCCGGCACCAATACGAACGCTGTGACGCTCCAGAGTCTGAGTTTTTCATCCAAAGCTGCGTCCTTCAATGTTTATCGCGGCGAAAACCCCTCGCAGCTACTTCAGATCGCGGCGAGCGTCCCGATCGCCAGTCAATTCACGGACTCAGGTTTAAATCCTGCACTGACCGGACCTCCGGACGCAAATTACGATCACGCTAATTTCTACTGGAGAATGACGTTGCGTCCGGATCAGACGGCCGACATTTTCACTCCGACAACGGTTGGGGCCAACAGCGCAGGAATGCAAGTCAATGAGTTTGCCGGGACCAGGGTGCGCGTCAGTTCCGGGACAGGGGCAGGACAGGAGCGACCGGTTCTGTCCAATACGGATTCAACGCTAACGGTGGCGCCGAAGTGGGATATTGTTCCTGATTCAACCAGTCAGTTCACGATTGTCGATCCGAGTTGGCAGTTCGGAGCGACCTCTTCCACAAGCCCTATTTCATTCCCCGTGCCGAACCGTGCCGGGGCGACCATTCAGATCTCAGGACGCGCGGCGAATGCGCACGACGAAGAATGTCCGGTCGATATCTCGCCGCTCACAAACTGGCGAATATCCGGGCATGTTACCGGGTCCGGGGGAGACTCGGATATTCCGGGCTTGCCTTCCTTCGGACTTTTCGCAACTGGGGAGGGCGGACTTGAGGTACTTGGCATCGCTTTCGGCAACCTTGCAAATACGGACACGATTACGGCAGGGACTCTGGCCGTTCTGTACTGGGATGAGTTGCAGGGCCTATCGAGTGTGACGCTGAGTGGGGGGCTGGGGGCTTCAGACACTTCTGTTGGAATTGCGTCAGCAGGAGGCGCACAGGCGGGCGACGTGCTTCAGATCGACACCGAGTTATTCGTAGTGCAGAGCGCTGCGGACGATGGCAGTTCGATGACTGTTGCTCGGGGGGGCTATGGGACGTCACCGGTAAGCCACCAGGCCGGCGCGGCGGTCTATCGACTCAGCCGGAAAACCTTCGTAATGCCATTCCCGCGTGCGTTTTTCGGCAGCAACGCAAGCGGAAGTTATTCGTTCCGGATCGCTCTGCCGGATGTGCGGATTGCGGCTGCAGAGTTTTTCGTTACGAATTCGCAAGGCAACAGCGACACGGCCCGGCGCGCCTTTGTAAACACCGTCGACCACGGCATTCGAACGCTCTCGGGAGGCCAGTTCTCGATCCAAGTCGATGGACCGCTTGCGATTCAGACCGACGCTGCTCCGAGACTGATCGTCGATGCCGGCCACTCGGTCGCGAGTGTGTTCGCGTACCTTGGTAGCGCTCCGGCCGGCGATGCAGTTCAACTACAGGTCACGCAAAATGGGCAGTCTTATTGTGCGTTGACGATACCCTCGGGCGCGACCGTTTCGAACGTCGTAGGAGGAGCGGGACTCGGGCCGTTGCAGGCGAACGCACAACTTGGGCTGAACGTTCTGTCGGTCCCTCAGGGAACAGACAGCTTGCCGGGCAGTGACTTGACCGTCACGATTCAGTTATAAGCAGGGCGTCATGGGAGAAACCATCACCAAGCTGCAACCTGACCGGGATCTGCAGTGTTATTTCTATAAGCCTTCGGCAATTGCCGCAATGAGCCATGCGACGCCCAATGGGTTCACTGTTTCGGGTAGCTGGCGGCAGCAGTTCGACTGGGCTGTTATCGAGTGGAATCGCGATAACGTTTTCGAACATCCCTTGTTTAGAAAGCTGCCGGATGGAGACCTCAGCGGATTGCTGCTTTCTTACGACGAGGTTCGCACGAACTGCATACCGCTTGACTCGGATCTCTATCCTACGGTCGATTGGCCAACGTTGCGGATTTGGGCGGATGACGGATCTGGCGAGCAGGTTTACAGGGTGCTCTTAGCTGATTATGCAACCCCGGTTTCGGGGTCGTACCAAAACGCCTCCACCTCCTTAACGCTTTCGGGAACGCCGGTGCAGGGCGATCGTGTAGGTTTCGCGTTTCTCACGGAACAGTACTCGTATCAGTTCGTCGCGAATGATTCCTTCACAAATGCAATGCAGGCAATCTCGGCAGCGGTAAATCAGGCATCGTTGACGGTTCATGCTATGGCGAACGGTGCGAGTCTAACGTTGACCCTAACAAATGCTACAAGCGGGACAAACGGCAATCGTCTGGGGTTGTATACGTTTGTTTCAGGGACGACCGAGAGCTGGGACGCGAGTTGGAAGCCGTTCTCCGGCGGCACATCACCGACTCAATGGCGAGTTGTACTGCCATTCGCATCGCTGAGTGATCCTAAGCTTGGCAAGATTCCTACGAACGCCGTGCGAAAGATGCGCTGGACTTACGCCGCCGATTTGCAGCCGGGAACGTTTCAGAGGTGCGAGTTTTCGGTGGTTGTTTCGAACTGGACTGTCAGCGGGGCCGGGGCTACATATCAGGTCGCGGGCCCGGGATCTCGGAGATTCGAGGACACGGACCCCAGTGTGCAGTATTCAAGCGGATGGACGAGATCGAGCGGAAACTTTTCGGGGGGAACGATTCACTCGACGAGCAGTCCGTCTTCAACATTAAACTGTGCGTTTGCGAGTAGTTCCACATCTCAGCTTTATTTGGGCACTCGCTTGACGTTCAATGGCGCGACCATAGGCGTGTCGATTGACGGCGGCGCGGCGATTGTTGTTAACCTGCTTTTCGAGGGCGAGGATGTGTTGGTGCGGCACTTTCTTGGAACACTCGTTCCGGGGCGTCACACAGTCGCGATTACTCATCAAGGCGACTTGGGCACGTACTTCTACTTCGATTTTCTCGAGCTCGCCATTCCTGTTTATTCTCTTTCGGCGGCGACCGAAGAGCCGACTTTGGGCCTGGCAACCGACTGGGACACCGATCACTCCATCGCGCTGCCCGCTGAGCGTACCGCATGGCTCATTCACGCGCTTGGATTTCGCGGACGCGTGAATCATTATGCGGGTGCGATGTGGTTCTACGAGCTGGCATGCCCTGGGGAGCAGTATGCGTCTGCGACGATCACATTCACAGGCACGCCCGACGCGGGGGCGACCACCACGATTTCCATCGGGAATTCGACAGATCCCACGAATACTCAGACCCCGATATCCCATGTGAATACGATTTGTGAGACAGCGGCGTCGCTCGCCAAGGCTTTGGAGTTAGAGATCAACCGCGGATACACGGCGATTCGTGCGCAGGCGGCAGGCAATCAGCTTACGATTTACGCGCGAGCTATGGGAACGGCGGGAAATGCGATTACGCTGGGGACCAGCCCGCCGACCAGCAGCCTAACGATTCAGACATCTGGCAACGCACTGAATGGCGGCGTGGACGGCAACTGGCGAACCGATTTGCAGGCGCTCCCGCGAATCAATCGGGCGGCTCGCGACTGGAGCGCTGCTTTCTTTGAAGCGCTGAAGGGCTATGGCCTCGATGTCGCGGCCTCGTTCAGTATGGAACTGCAACACGGTGACCCGGACGCTGCCGCTGGGATCGCCCAGATTTATCCGGACGGCAATCCTTGTATTGTGAACACTCCTGCTCTGCAGACGAACTTCTCGCCGCAGAGTACGAGCTTCTGGCAGCAGGTTTACCTCGACATGGCGAATCTGCAAGCATCGGCGGGTCTGCGTCCTTATCTGCAATTTGGCGAGGTGCAGTGGTGGTACTTTCCCGACGACGGCTCGGGAATGCCGTTCTATGACGCATACACAACTGAGAGCTTTCGCACTCAGTATGGGCGAGATATGGCGGTCATAACGTCAAATGACACCGATCCCGCGACCGTGGCACAAGAGGCGCAGTTTCTTTCCACACTCATTGGAAACTTCACAACACAGATTATGCAGTTCGTTCGAAGCACCCTTTCAACGTGCCGATTCGAGGTGTTATATCCAACAGACGTCAACTCAGGTCGGTTGAATGCCGTCGTGAATTACCCGACTGCCGCCTGGACTCCTTCAACTCTCGATTGCCTCAAAACCGAGAGCTTCACGTACACCTATGGCCGCAATCTCGACCTGGCGAAAGGGTCAATGGAGAGCAAGGCTCCGGTAAGCTTTCCTCCATCTCAAAGGAGCCATCTGGTAGGCATTTCAGATTCGAGCACAGCCTGGCTAAAGGAAGCTCGCCTGGCTCAGGGACACGGATTTGAATCGGCTGTCTTGTTTGCACTCGATCAGTTCTGCCTGGTCGGCTACAGGGTTCCACTTTCGCGAGGTCTGCGCAGAAGCTTCCGGGCAGGCTGAGAACTTGTCCGCGCTATATTGGGCAATGGCTCGTGATTTCCGTCCTCAACGTTTCTAAGCTGTATCGCCTCTACCCACGACCTCTCGATCGGGCCTTGGAAGCACTGCGGGTCCGAAAAAATCTTGGATCCGACTTCTGGGCTTTGCGAAACATCAATCTCCATGTTGATAAAGGCGAGGTGTTCGCCATTGTTGGACCGAATGGATCGGGCAAGAGTACGTTACTTCAAATCGTCAGCGGGATTCTGAAGCCGACAACCGGCCGTGTGTTGTGTCAGGGACGCGTCGCCGCCTTGCTTGAATTGGGTGCGGGATTCAATCCGGAATTCACAGGGCGCGAGAATGTCCTCCTGAACGGAGAGATCATGGGCCGATCACGAACGGAAATGCAACGCGTGTTTCCGCGCATCGAGAGTTTCGCCGACATCGGACGCTTCATCGACCGGCCGGTTAAAGAATACTCCAGCGGCATGTACGTGCGATTGGCGTTTTCGACCGCCATTCACGTCGATCCCGACGTTCTGATCGTCGACGAGGCACTCGCGGTTGGCGATGCTGTGTTTTCGGCCCGGTGCGTGCAGAAGTTTGACGAATTGCGCGAGCGCGGCGTCACGGTGCTTCTCGTTTCCCATGATCTTGGACTGGTGAAGCGCCTCGCGGATCGAGCGGCCTTGATGCTGGAAGGCAGAATCGCGGCGGAGGGAACGCCGAAGGACGTCGTGAACCGCTACGTCGGTTACGTACTGGATCGCGAGCGAAGTTCGCCCGCTACGGCCACTGGGGACACGAATACGAGCTTTCGGCATGGAGATGGCCTGAGTCGTGTCGAGGAAGTCACGATGCTGAACCATCGCGCCGAGCCATCCGCTACTTTCAGCAAAGACGAGACGATCACAATCCGAGTTCTGGCCCGATTCCAACACTCAGTTTCCAACCCTGTCGTCGGCATCCTGATACGCAATCGCATCGGAGTCGATGTCTTTGGTACGAACACGCGGCTGGAACAAGTTGATTTAGGCTCGTTCGGGCCTGATGAAGCATTGGAAGTCCGTTTCGAGGTCGATTGTCTGCTGACCCGCGGCGAATACACCCTGACGGTTGCAACTCAGCACTGGGACGGTCGAAGCCAGGACTGGCTTGATGAAGTGATGGCCTTCACTGTCGTAGACAACAAAGACGTCGCCGGCGTACTGAATCTCAATACACGTGTGTCACACACGCGCCTCGCCCGTTTGCCACAATCAGAAGAACTCGTCAAAACCCCATGACTCAAATTTCCGCAATTCAAGAAGCTCTCAAAGAGGAGGGCCTGGACGGCTGGCTCTTCTTTGATCACCATTTTCGTGATCCGTTGGCCTATCGAGTATTGAAGATGCAACAGGGCCGCACGCCCACCCGGCGCTGGTACTACTTCATTCCTGCTGAAGGCGAACCTGTAGGGCTGGTGCACCGGATTGAGGCGGGAATGCTTGATGCGGTTCCCGGTGAGAAGGTCGTCTATTCGAGTTGGTCGACACAGATGGACGGGCTGCGGCGGTTGTTGGGGAAAGCCAAGCGCGTCGCGATGCAGTACTCGGCGTTATGCGCGGTTCCTTATGTCGCCATGGTTGATGGCGGCACGTTGGAATTGGTACGCCAGACTGGCGTGGAGGTGGTCACTTCCGCGAACCTGATCCAGCTCTTTGAGGCGCGATGGTCGGCGGAGCAACTGGAAATGCATCTCGAAGCGGGGCGCCGAGTCGATCGTGTCCGAGCAGCGGCCTTCGCGCGGATTGGTGAGGCTCTCCGGGCATCCGAGAAGGTCACCGAATGGGACATCAACCGGTTCATTCGCAAGTCCTTCGATGAAGCGGGCCTCTTGACGGATCACGGCCCGATCGTGGCTGTGAATGCGAACATGTCGAACCCACATTACGAACCTGCGGAACAGGGAAGCGCGGAAATTAAGAAGGGCGATGCTGTGTTGATCGATATGTGGGCAAAGCTCGACAAGCCGGGCGCGGTCTATTATGACATCACCTGGACCGGATATTGCGGGGCACAGCCGCCGGATGAAATCGCGAACGTATTTAAGGTCGTGACGGGAGCTCGAGACCGGGCGGTCGAGCGTGTGAAGAGCGCTGTGAGCGCGGGTCAGACGTTGCACGGGTTCGAGGTTGACGACGCGTGCAGAGCGCACATCCAACAACATGGGTTCGCCGAATACTTTGTTCACAGGACCGGCCATTCCATCGGCGAGGAAGTGCACGGCACGGGCGCCAACATGGACAACCTCGAAACACACGACGAGCGGCTTGTGATTCCTCGTACCTGTTTCTCAGTGGAACCCGGTGTTTACTTGCCGGCCTTCGGCATACGGTCCGAGGTGAACGTCTATGTCGGCGAAAAAGAAGCGATCGTGACGGGCGAGATACAGGACAAGATGGTGGCGATTCAATGAATCGCCGCTACTTGCCCTTACTCAGCCTGCGATAATACTCCGCGACCGAATCTGCATACCCGGAGGGTACACGGTCGGTTCCTGGGTTGCGCACTTGGGACGGCTGTCCAAGCTCGTGGCGTAGTTCCAACTCGAGCCGCTCCAATTGCGGAAGGATCTCGCGATTTATGCGATCTGCAAGCAGCGGGTCGTTCTGGTAATTGTTGAGACGCTGCATCTGGCCCAGCAGTTGTTGAAGCTGGCCTTCCATATCCGCGTTGCCTTGCAGGTCCTGACGCAACTGGCTTAAGTCGCGCTGCGCCTCACGCATGGTTGGCTCCGGTAAATAGCCGGCGCGGTAGGACCCACCCTGTCCCAAGTTCGTTCCGTATTGTCGATCGCTGATCGGCCCACCACCTTGATTGCCACCGTTCTGAGCCGAGACATCGCCTTGCTGTTGTCCGCCTTGCTGTTGCCCGCCTTGCTGTTGTCCGCCTTGCTGTTGCCCGCCTTGCTGTTGCCCGCCTTGCTGTTGTCCGCCTTGTTGCTGACCCTGCTGTTGCTGACCCTGCTGTTGCTGACCCGCCTGCTGCTGGCCACCTTGCTGTTGACCACCCTGTTGCTGCCCACCGCGCTGTTGGGCGCCCTGCTGACCCTGCTGCCCCTGATTCTGGCCACGCTGGCCCTGCTGCCCGCGCTGTGCATCCGCCATTTGCTGCATGCGCTCACGCGTCTTCTCGACTTGGGCTAAGGCGCTTTCCAGTTTGTCCTTACCGTCGCCCGCGCCAGGTTTGCCGTTCTTATCCTCCGGGCGCAACGATGCCTGGGCCTCCTTCACCTGCTGCTGCAAGCGATCGAGCCCCTGCATAAGATACGACTCGCTCATCCAAGCCTGCATTCCGTAGCCCTGCCGCATCCACTCCGCGCCTTTGCGCATACGAAGATCCAACTCATCCTGCTGAGCCTGCGATAAGGCGTCGCGGAGCTTCGAAGAGGTGGACGGTTGCGTTCCCGCCATGCTTCGGGCGGCACTCTGCATGTCCTCTTCCAGCTTCTTGAGATCCTTCGCCATCTGGTCCTTCTCGGAAGCCATGGAGTTGACGTCCTGCTGATTTTGACCGGGTTGCCCAACCTTGGCGCGTAGACGATCGTGGTATTCCTTCTGGTGCTCGGAGAGCTGCTGCGAACGCCGTGCGAGGTCGCCGATTTGACCAGCCGCCTGCTCGCGGCGCATACCATTGAGCAGATCGCTCGATTCCTGCAGCCGATCGGCGGCGCGGCGCTGGCTCGCACTCCCCTGTTCGGGACTGTTGTTTTGCGCGGATTCGGCGCGACGCATGTCGTCGGTGGCCTGCTTCAGCCGATCGATGGCCTGCTGCAGCCGCTGCTCCGAGGCCGATCCGCCGAATTGCTGCTGGTTCCGGCTCTGCTGCTGCTGTTGCTGCGACTGCCGGCCAGACTGCTGGGAACTGGAACTCTGCGATGAGCTCTGCTGCCCCTGCGAGCTGCTGCTCTGCTGGCCCTGCGAGTTACTACTCTGCTGGCTCTGCGAGTTGCTGCTCTGCTGCTGTTGCTGTGATGAATCTCCGCGTTGGAGTTGCTCCATCTTGCGCTGCAGGTCTTCCGCTTCGCGGCGGAGCATCTCCTGCTCCCAACGCTGCCGGAACGCCTGCTGCTGCTTTTGTTGCTGCTCCGCCAATTCCTGCTGGCGTTTTGCAAGCTCCTTCAGCTTCTGAAGGGCCTCGTCGATTTCCTTTTCGCGTTGTCCAGCCGATGCCGATTGCTGGCCGGTCTCATACTGGTTCTTCTCGGTGTCCAGTTCGAGGTCGAAGAGATTTTCGAGGTCGCGGCCCATTCCGCCACCGCCGCCGCCTCCGCCCTGCTGCTGGCCGAACGCGACCTGAATGTCACGGAACGTTGCTTCCGCCCGGAGCAGGTTCTGCAAAGCTTTTTGTTCGGGCGCGATGGCGTCGTTCCACTTCATGCCCTTGATCTTCTCGACGGCATTGCCCATTTCAGTGGCTGCCGCTTCCATGTCTTTCGCGAAACTTTGAAATTCCGAACTCGCCCCCGTCAACTGCCGGGCGCGCATGCGCTCAGCGAGCGAACGAGACTGCTCTGCCAGCTTGCCCTGTAACTGCGACAGGAATTTCGAATCGTCCCGGGCCGTCCCGGCATCCTTCGCGCCTTCCTTGATTTCGTTCCAGGTCGCCGCGATGATCTCTTTCTGGCGCTCGGAAATCTGGTTTTGATCGTCATCGCCGCCACCACCGGCGCCGCCACCAGCCTGCTGCGACTGCGAGTAATTCCGCTCGAACGGCTCCGCCTGGATAAAGTACATGTCGGTCTTTACCGTGTTGCGAGCGTCGCGCGCAGTGGCGTAGAGCGAAATCACATCGCCCGGGGACAACTTGTAATCCTCCAAAGCGATCGTGTACTTACCGCGGGAGTCGCGGGCGCCGTTCTGACTCAGCATCGACACCGACTTCTCAGGACCGCCATTCACCGAATAACGCAGGCTAACTTCATGCAGTCCGAAATCATCGGAGGCCTGAACCTCAACCGGCACTTCCTCGATGGGATTGACCTTTGAATCCCGAGCGGGGCGAACCAGCTTGAGCGTCGGCGGTGTATCCTTCTTTGCTTCGATGAAGTAGTCCTCGCTCAAGCGCACGTTTTCACCGCGATCCAGCGCCGCTATATGATACATGCCGTCCTTCTCGATCGGAACCCGAGCGGTAAGCCAGTTCCCTTCTCCCGATTTCAGATCGATTTGCGAGTCGTCGTTCAGCATCAAAAGTCCTTTGCCGAGCGGTCGGTCCGTTTCGATGGCGACTTCGGCCTCAGTGCCTTGAACCGCTCGCAGATCCCCGCCCGGATCCTCAGTCTCAGGTTTGAGACCGCTCCAGGATGGGTAATTGTAGGTGACTCGAATCTTCTTGATTCCCGGCAGGTCGACCACGCGCAGTGTGTAGTGCTTGGAATGTACGGCGCCTGCTTCGACGTAATACTCGACGTTCTCAGGCAGCCCCCCAAATAGAAATTCGAAGCCGGGCCCGTGCGGCTGGGGCTGCATGAACACTTGCTCCCATTTAGAAGCCCCGCCGTAACGGGCGTACAAACGAACTTTGTCGGTCTGGAAACCAACGAGTTGAGCTGTGATCAACTGGTCGGCTTTACGTCGAACGGTTTTGTCGCCAGGGGCCACCGTTATGTCGTAGAAAGCCTGCGTTCCGAGCTTAGGAGGGCCGGCCCAAAGCAGGGCAGTGCCGTACCCCAGATACCCCGGACCTGCCAGGAAAAGCCATGCGAGAACGAAGATGGCCAAGCCTGCTGACGAAACCAGACCCCAAATTGCCCGGCCCGAGATGAGTTGCTTCGCGGTGTTCGCGCGGGCCACGGTGAGCGCATCATCGGCAATGAGATGCACGAAAGGATTGCTGGCGTCAGGGGCCTCGGCGAGGGTAAGCAGGCGTTCCTTGAACTCCGGAAACTGCGCTTCGGCTCGCTTCGCGGCGTGCCGTCGCGACAGCCGAAACAGCGGAATCACCAGCCCGAAACTCAAAGCTACGGCAAGCGACAGGAACAAAACGCCACGAGCAATGAGCAGACTGCGCTCCGAAAACGCGTATTGGTTGATGATAAAGACGAGCAGGACCGTAGTCACCAGCGCTGCCACGGTAATGATGGCGGCGCCGCGCGACACAGCGAACAGCCGCAGCCGGCTTTCAATGCTCCGCAGATAACTGTTCAGTTGATCGAGAGCGTTCACGCAGCCTCCTTATCCACAGATAAATATCGAGCACCAACCAAAGATTCCGTTATAGCAATCAAAAGCACAACGAACAGGGCATAGCGCCACAAACTCCATGGACGGCCACGCGATTCGTCGCCTTCGGCGGCGGTTTCGCCGCTCGTACCGCGGCCGGTATTGCGCCAAAGTTCTATCGTGTCCTTCGGAATGACCGTGAGGTCCGATTCGCCGCGATCGGCGTGTACCGCAACGAGGCCCTGATGCCCGTTCGCCTGGTGAATTTCGTAAAAGCCTTCGCGCGTCACCTTGAAATTCTGCGCCGTGCTGGCTTCCTTGAGCGACAGCGGATGCTTCCCGTCCGGATCAATGACGTTGGCCGCCGCGCCCTGATCCTTGGCAGACCTCAGCTCGACGTAGGAGTCCACTGCCAGGTTGGCGGAGCGCTCCTGCTGTCCGCCGAGGTAGCGCGCGGTCTGCTCGATAAACGGCAGGAACGACGCATGCAGCGGAAAGTCATTCGAGATGTTGTCAAACGTCGAGGCGAAGACCACAACGCGCCCGTCACCAATTCGCTTTTCCAGCAGGAGCGGCGTTTGATCGGTCAAACGGGCAATAACTCGCGATTTGCCCGGCTCCACGCGGATCGTCTGAAAGAACTGGACGCCGTCGAGCTTATTGGCGCTGTGCACCGGAGGATATTCGGGGTCAATGGACGAAACTGTCTGGAACCGGTCACCCTCGCGCGACGAGTATCGTGATTCGAGAATCGCTTCGCCGAACACCGGAACTGTATGGGAAGCGGCCGATGCGGGTCCAAGCGAGATGAGCAGGGAACCGCCCGCGTTCACGTACGCACGCAGGCTGTCCTCCATGCCGGAGGGCAGCGGACCCACGTCGGAAAGGACAACAAACGGGTATTTCGAAAACGACTGGTTACCGGCCTGTTCGATCGCGAGCGGCTCAACGAGGAAACCGGCTTCCGTGGCTGATTCCAGAGCGGTCTGAAAATACAAGAGATCGCGAGTGTTGCCAGTCTGGTGCAAAAACAGGATGCGGTTGGGATCGGCACGTTCGATCGCAAACGGAAAACGGTCGTCATTGCGGAACTGGTCACCGCTATCGACGCGAACTTCCGCTTTGTGGAAGCCATAGGACGAATCCAGCGAAACAAACTCAACATTGGCGCGGCCACCCTCTGGCACAGAGACCTGTTTGGACTCGAGCACCTTGCCGTCGAGCACAAGTGAAACTGTCTTCTGGGCCGCGGGCGTATTGAATCCCGCGATAACGGCCTGAACCTTGACCTTCTTGGGATTGTAAATCCGGCCCGGAGCACTCACGCTCTCAACGGTCCAGTTCGGCTCGTGATCCGAAGCGACGCTGTGAACGATCAGGTTGGTGTCGCTTCCCAGCCGCATATCCGTAAACGAGGGCGCCATAGACGACTTTTGAGCGTCCGTGAAGAAATGCACCTCCATCGGCCGATGCGCCGATTCGGAAAGCGTACGAAGCGTGCGTGACAACTCGGCATACGAGCTACGTGCATCGGACGGCTGCAAGGCGCGAATCGCGTTACGCATCTGCTCCGGATCTTCGGTCTGTTGCGTCAGGAAGTGCACCTGGGAATCGAGCGCCAGCGCCTGTCCCCGGTCCCCAGGGCTCAAGGATGACACGGCGTTGATGGCCTCATCTTTAGCCTTGCTGAAATGGTCGCCATAATGCATGCTGAACGAATCATCAACCGCCAGAACCAGCAGCTTCCGTCCACCGGCGGCACCGGCGCCCCGTGTAACAAACGGGTTGGCAAATGCGATGGCCATCAGGATCAGCAGCGCGACGCGCAGCGATAGAAGTAGGAGGTAGCGCAGCCTCCGGTGTTTCACAGAACTCTGCACTCGCTTTTCGAAGAACATCAGCGAGCTGAAGGGGTGAGGCGTGCTGCGATACTGCCTCAGTAAATGTATGTAAAGCGGCAGCCCAACCGCCGCCACGCCAGCCAGAAACCAGGGAGCCAGAAAACCCATGGACGTTACATCCTCCCTACCCGGATCGTCAGGTACTCACGCAACGCGCCGTCGAGCGGACGGTCGGTCGGCAACAGAAAATAGTCGATTCCAGCGGATTTGGATTTCGACCGCAACGCGTCGATGTGAGCTTCAATCTTGGTGCGGTAGTCGTGCTTGGCGTATTCGGGAGACACCTCCAACGCATCCTGCGTTTCCATATCCACTAATAAGACGGGCTCCTTGAGCTTTGGTTGGATCTCCTGGGGGTCCAGAACATGGAAAAGAATCACCTCGTTGCCTCGGAAGCGCAGCGGCTCGACAGCCCTGACGATCTCTTCCGCGTCATTCCAAAAATCGGAAATCACGATCGCGACGCCGCGCCGATGCAGGAACTGCTGAAAGTGGAAGAGCGGCTTGGCGAAATCGGTTTTGGACGCAGGCTCTGCTTTTTCGATTCCGTTGATGAGGCGGGGAAACTGCCCCTGGCGCGTGGACGGGGGGATGTAATTGTCGATATCTTCGTGGAAAACGATCAGACCGGCCGCATCGCGCTGCTGGTGGGCCATGTACGCAAGCGAAGAAGCCAGAAAACGTGCGTAATCCATTTTTGTAACGCCGTGGGACGTGTACGCCATGGACGCGCTGGCATCGAGAAGCATCGTGAGATAGCAGTTCGTCTCGCCACGGTAGCGTTTCAGGTAAGCGCGTTCGGTCCTCGCGAAAACGTTCCAGTCGACGTGGCGCAGATCGTCGCCCGGATTGTAAGCGCGATATTCAGCGAATTCCTGGCTGAAACCGAAATCCGGCGAGCGATGCAATCCCGCCACGAAGCCATCGACCACAGTCTTAGCGACCAGCTCGAGGCCGGAGATGCTGGCGAGGGTGGCGGGGTCCAGGAAGCGCTGCATTACTGTGCCGGCTTGCTCTCCAACAGGCGCCGCAAAATGTCGTCCGAAGTCATTCGCTCCGACTCAGCGTGGAAGTTCAACAGAATGCGATGGCGCAGGATTGGCGGAATCAACGCACGAATATCTTCGAACGCCACATGATAACGGCCCCGCATCAAGGCGCGCGCTTTCGACGCCAGTACGAGGAATTGCGCCGCGCGGACACTCGCGCCGAAGTTGACGTATTTCTTCACGAAGTCTGGCGCGCTCGCCTCACTCGGACGGGTTGCACGGATCAGTTCAACTGCGTGACGCGCCACCGATTCGGCGATCGGCACCATACGCACCAATCTTTGAAAATCGAGGATCTCCTCGGCGGTCGTTACCGTCTGAATCTGCGCCGATGCGTTCGTCGTGGTCATGTCAATGACCTTCAACTCGTCTTCGGCCGTGAGGTAGTCGAGCAGAGTGTTGAACAGGAAACGGTCGAGCTGGGCTTCGGGCAGCGGATAGGTGCCTTCCAGTTCGATCGGGTTCTGCGTGGCGAGCACAAAGAACGGCGGGTCGATTTTGTAGATGTGGCCGCGGACCGTACAGGAAAGCTCCTGCATGGCTTCGAGCAGGGCCGACTGCGTTTTGGGAGGCGTGCGGTTGATTTCGTCGGCCAGCAGGACGTTAGTGAAGATCGGTCCGGGAACGAAGGTCCAGGTTCGACGCCCGGTGCCGGGTTCTTCCTCAATGATGTCGGTACCTGTGATATCCGAAGGCATCAGGTCCGGAGTGAACTGGATACGTTTGAACGTCAGCCCGAGCGTTTGAGCCATGGTCCGGACCAGCAACGTCTTGGCCGTCCCAGGCATACCAGTGATAAGACAGTGTCCACCGACGAACAGCGAGATGAGCACTTGGTCGATAACTTCGTTTTGGCCGACGATGGCTTTTCGGACCTCGCGAATAATGGCGGCTTCCACGTCCTGAAAGCGCTGAATCCGATTCTTCAACTCGGCGGAGTCAATAGTTGGTGCGGCAGTGGTGGACATTTTCGGTTATTTCGACAACTCCAATAATAGTTGCTGGGCGGGCTTGAACCCGGGAGCGGCCTCGAGCGCCTGAAGAACCTGGTCGCGCGCTTCTTCTTTGCGGCCGGCCTTAGAAAGGGCCTCCGCCAACCCATAGCGCGACGATGCCTGATCGTGGGGCTTCTCCGCGACTAAGGCCTGATACTCGCGGATTGCCCCGTCGATATTATTCTGCGCCAGCCAGAGATCTCCCAGCCGGCGATGCAGCTCTTCATCCAGCGGATAGACGTAGTTTAGCCGGTTCAGGGTCGCCGCGGCTTTGTCCTTGTGACCGGCCTCTTCCTCGAGCTTGGCCAGCTTTTTGATGGTGGCCGGATTGCGCCCTCCAAGCGAGCTGTACTTCTCCAGTTGCTTGATCGCGGCTTCCTTGTTTTCCTTTTGCAGGTACGCGTCAGCGAGCACTTCGTAAGCGCTGCCCGGTTCGACAAAGTCGGGATACCAGTCGCGCACCTGAGGTCCGATGGCGATTACCTGGTCGTAATTCTTCGAGCGGTACGCCTCGGCAAGATCTTTGATGCCCTTCTTCCAGTCGGCGAAGTGCGCGACCTCATTCTTGGTCTGCGCTTCCAGCCAGGGGATGAACTGTTTATCGAACTCCTCGGGTGAGATGCCTAGATTCTCTTGAATCGTCTCTGGGGTTGTTTTGAGAGCCGCGAAACTGTGGACCATGTCGATCAGCTTGTTGTAGCCCCACTTCTGCGCGATAAAGGTGCAAATCTGACCGGCCTCGAAGTACGAGACAACTACTTGGGACGGGTATTTGGGCCGAACGAAGCCCTGGTCCAGGGTTGCGACTGGAAGCAGTTTCTTAGTGGCAATGGCTTCGATCGCCTGTGGATCGAGACGGTCGCCCCAATCCGGTGCTACAGCGGTTTCTTCATAAACGGCCAGTCCCTCGGTGAACCAGCGCGGCACGCGGTGATGAGTCATGGTGAGGACGTACACATGGCTCATTTCGTGCCATAGTGTGCTACCCCAATGAAACTCGCCCGGGGGGCGTGCCGAAGGGCTGTCCATAGTGACCACGGTTCCAAACGTCACTCCAAGAAGCGAGCCCAGACCAGGCAAGCCGGCGATGCGAACCGCGAAATCGTCCTTACTGGGGTAGACCTCAAGTTGCACCGGCAGCCCAAGTTTGAACCCGTACTTCTTGTCGTACGCCGCGATGATCTTCTTCATTTCGGTTTCGATGTACGGATGCAGCAGCTCTGCCTCTTTCTTGTCCAGCCGCAGAATGGTGTTATTGGTCCTGAAGGTTTCGTAGCGCTTGTAACTGTCGAGAAGACGGAGGGAATTGACTGTCGTGCTATTGCGATAGTCGTTGTTATAGCAGTCCTCGAGTAGAGTGCGAGCCTCAGCGTCGTTCCCCAGGCGCATCAGATTGATGCCCAACTCGGAGCGGGCTTCCCACAGACGAGGACTCAACTCGACAGCTTTGCGGTAGAACGCGATGGCTTCCTCATAGCGCCGGTTGATCACGAAGAAGTGGCCCGCCGTGGAGTACGCTTCGCCATAGACGGGATTGATCTTCAAGATGCGATCCATCCAAGGCGATTCCTTCTTGTCGTTGAGCCAATCGATGGTGGCGTGAATCGCCATCGCATCGAGAGCCTCCGGCGACATCGCGATCGCCTTGTCGGCTTCTTTGATGGCCTTTTCCGTATCCGTATCTTCTAATGCGAGATACGCGAGCAGTTCCTGTGCCTCAACAAGCTTGGGATCGAGTTCGACGGCCTTCGTGGCGTGCTCGACGGCTTTGGCGCTGAAACCATCCGCTTCGGCGAGCGCCATGCCTAGATAGGCGCCGGCGTTATTGGGGTCGAGCCCGATGGCCTCACCGAACAGTCTGATTCCCTCCGCCTCGTTGAAGCGCTCCATGAACAAACGGCCCATGCGCACCCGATACGTTGCGTTCTTGGGCTGTTCCTTGAGGGCTACTTCGAACTGGTCCTTCGCATCGCTAAAGCGTTCAAGCCCCCAAAGGCTTTCGGCGCGAGTGTATGCATCGGGGGAACCGAGGAGATTGCTATAACAGGTCCTTGCTTCGGCGAGCTTGCCATGGTGCTTGAGAACCGTACATGCATCCACACTCGTAGCCGCGTGAATAGCGGGAGGCAACAGGCAAAGCAACGCAACTGAGTAGCGCATTACTTGTCCAACTCCGCCTGTGTCTTCGCGAGGTCCAGCAACAGCGTGCTGATCTGCTGTTTGTACAATTCCGGTGGGATTGTTGCTTTTTTGTACTTCAACTCGTCGATCTGCTGTTCCAGTTGCTCTTTGTGCGCCAGCAAAGCTTTCTTTGCCGGGTCGGCAGCGATCTGTTGGGCCGCGCCAATGCGGACCAGTGCGAATCGGCCGGCCACGAGTCCTTCGCCGTTTTCAGAGGAAGGATTGTTCACGCCATCGCCCTTGCCGGTGTCCTCAAGCATGGGATGCTCAGTGGCCAGGCGTTTGGCCGCGTCGTAGTATTTCGTGGTTTTGTCTTCCGCGTACCGGAAGGCTTCCAGGGCCGAGATGATGTCGTTCTTATCCGTATCGGCAGAGGATTCCCGCATCGCTTCCACCCAGAACCGGGCGAATACCGTGGCGTTTTTTTCGGTACCCGTTTTTGTGGCTGTGATGATAGTGCGATCCGGCTTTTCCAGGACGGCCCTGGATGCGCCGCTGCAACTCGTCATTACCGCTACGAGTTGCCGCTTCGTCGGGATGCGGTCGAGCAGCGATGCCAGTTCGACGGCGGTCAGGTCCGGACCTGGCAGGTTGATCTTGTAATCTACGCCGTCGAAGCTTCCGTGACCGATCATCATGACAACCAGCGCATCGTCCGCCTTGGCCTCCCTGGCGAAGCTGGCCATGACATTGTCGAATTTTGCCTTCGTGGCGTCGGGCCCATAGAGAGTCTCGACCTTTGCGTCGGCGGCGGGGCGAAGCAGGTGATCAATGTCTTTCGCTAAGCCGGAGAAACGCTGCTCGTATTCCGGCTCGCCGCCCAGGCCGGCGATGGTGACGTAGTAGGTCGTGGCGTGCAACGACAGACAGGCACTTGCGAACATGACGAGTCCTGTGATGCAGGACGGTGAATGAAAACAAAGGTGGCGCAGGAAGTCTAGCCTGCGTGTTACCGGTGAGTTCCAAAGGCAGGTGGAACCGCCTGCTCCACCCTTCCACAGTCTGTCGAACGTGAGTTTTCGCCCGTGAAGTACAGCACTCATACAACACCCCACTTGCGGCGCAACAACCACTGGGTCGCGGGCAGGAGCAGCGCGACGAAGAACACAATGGGCATGTCCCAGAGGTCCTTCGTCTCACGCACGGTAATACCGGACTCAGAGTACGAAATATCCTGGCCTAACCGGCTTGCTTCGGACGGCCGGTAGTACCTGCCGCCAGTCTGTGAAGAAAGCTTCTCCAGCAACTCGCGATTCTGCTCTCGATGGAAATTCTCGGCCACGCCATCTTCACGGCGGAACGTCACTACATCGCGGCCCAGGTCTTCCTGCCCGCGATGCGCGGTCACTTCGGCAACGTACGAGCCGGGCCGATCGGCACTCCAGTCCGCCGTATAAACACCCTGATCCAAGGGGTCGGGGCGAAACGCGATCGTCTGCGCCGTTCCCGAAGGGTCGACAATCCGAGCCTCCACCTGGGCGTCGCTAGTTGGCAAATATGTCGTGTCGCGAACTTCAGCCCTCAACTTGACGCTGCCGTTGTCCTGTAGGATCGGATTCCGCGCGGAAGCCACCACGCGAGTCGGGGTATCATTCACGAGCCAGCGGACGAGTTGTCGCCAGAACATTATGTGCGACTGGTCTTCCTTAGACTGCTGCATCTTCCAGCGCCAATCACCTGCAGTCGCAAAAACCGCGGTGCGGCCGCGTCCATAGTTCTGAGTGACCAGCAGGGGCATCTTGTGCCCGCCGGCAGTCATCTCTGCCAGCAGGACGGCGCCAGGCTTCGGCGGACCGACCTCCTGGTAGTTCATCAGGTAAGGCAAACCCTTCCACCGGGCGACGTTGCGTTCGGGATCATCTTCGAGGCGGCAAATCAGGCTGTCGCGTCCGGCGGGCGCCAGTTCAGGATATGCCGGATCGCGGTGGAACGTATCGCGCCGCTCCGGCAAACGCACGGGAAGCATGTCCGAAAACGGGGGCTTGCCGTAGCCGCCATCGGCTAGTGCCGAGCGCCCGCCGCGGAACAGAATTCCCCCGCCGCGGCGGTCAACGAACTGATGCAATAATTCCTGTTGCGCCGAGGTGAAATAATTGGCCTCCACGCTGCCCAGGATGATGGCCTGGTAGTCGAACATCTGCTCGACCTTGGTCGGAAATCCCTCCTGGAGGTAGCCGGCCTTCCCCGTCGGATCCTGGATGTAATTCTTATTCTGCGTGGTGCGCATCATGCTCACCACCTCGACATTCTTGTCGTCTTCGATCGCGCGCCGGATAAACTTGTAGTCCCACACCGGGTCGTCGATATAGAGAACCTTCAGCTTCACCGGCTCGACATCGAGCACGCGCGTCATCTGGTTGTTCTCGCGGTTCTCTTCGCCGCCTAGCGTCTCAATAGTGAATACGACGTTCTGCACGCCCGGGTCCTTAACCGTCAACAGCACCGGCTCAGTCTGGGCGTCCTTCTTAAAGAGAATGTCCTTAGTCCCCAGAATCCTTCCATCCGCGCGCGCAGTTAGCCGGGCACGCTGCCCGGTGTAGCCGTTCTGATGGAGCGCGACCTGTGCCTGTACTCGCGATTCGGGGAGCGCGCGGCCAGGCAGTTGCACATCCGTCATTTCGATGTCGCGGTCGAACTGCTCCTTGCCGTAACCGATGGTATGGACCGGAATATGCTGGCGCCGTATCTCATTGATCGTCTCCAGGTCGATACCGCCGGAGTTGTCGCTTCCATCGCTCAACAGCACGATGGCGCCGACTGGCAGCGTCGCAGTATCGGCCAGCAGGTCGGACATCGAAGCTCCGATCCGGGTAGCCGGCAGGGTCGCGCCCAGGTTATCCGTCTTCTGGATGCGTTCAATCCGCTCTCCCAGGCGATACAAGCGCACCTGAAATTTCTGCTGGAGATCCTTGATCAACCCGGAGTTGAGCGTCGAAACCGCTTTCTGGATACGGGTCGAGCCGTTTTCGACAGTCGACATGCTGTGACTGTCGTCAACAACCACAGCCACGATGTTCTGCTGCGGTTTGAGCTCGGCGACACTAATCGCCGGCTGCCAGAGCAGCAGAAGAACCAGGGCGACCAGCGCCGATTGCAGCATCCATACGAGGACTGACCGCAAACCCTGAACCGCAGGCGCCACGCGGTTCCGGCGCATCCACAACGTGATGCCAAGGGCGGCCGCCGCCGCGGCGATCAACGCCAAAAGTACCCACCCGGAGGCCGGTCCCAACAGCACAAAAGTGCCTTTTGAGAATACGGCAGCGGGATACTTGAAAAAGAACTCGAACATAGGTTGTAACTGCCCGGCGATCCTCAGTGAGTCATTGAATACATCAAATAGTCAACACCGATCCGAAACCCCAGCGCTGAGTACTTTTCAGGATATCTCGGATTGTCGGCGTGCTCCCACGAGTCTCCCAGGTCCATGTTGTGACAGATGGCAACGATAACACGTCCCTTATCATCGTAAATCCCCCGCCAGCGGGGTTCGAAGCCGTCGTGCTCATAAGTTCGGCCACTGTCGAGGAATTGGGCCCCCGGAACCTGGTACTTGTCGTCGAGGTCGTAGAGGGTATGAAAGATGGGATCACTGTTGGGCAGGTCGACGATGGCGTGATCCGGGAGGACTTTGGACATGCTGGCAGTAAAGACGCTCCACTCGTAAGTGCCGTGGAAGTCGTCCACCATCAGGAACCCGCCCCGGTCGAAGTACTCGCGCAGTTTCTTGACAGCTTCATCGGTAAGGTCCCAGTGGCCGACCTCGACTGCGTAAATCCAGGGGTAATTGAAGATGTCGTTCGGGTACTCGGGGTCAGTTGGGTCCACGATCTGCTCCACTGATCGGACGTGCAGACGGGTTAAACGTCTCACCGCAGCCGAAAAGTGGCGGTCGGAGCGCGGGTAGTCCATCGTGTAGTAAATCGACGGCCAGCGCCGTCCAGGTCCCCACCAGGCGGGGCGGTAGACCATACGCGCGAAACACCACTCGGTCTTTTCCTGGAAATCGGGAGGGACGGGGAATCCCTCGTATTCGATAGCGGGCACCTCACGCCATGGCCGCTGGAACGCAGAAATCGAGCCGAAAAGCGAGAGGCCCAGAATCACTGCGAGAAACGCGGGGCGCGAAAGCATTAATAGCCCTGACGCTCCAGGATAACATGCGGTTGCAGAGACCAGCCCAGCAGGGTGGTTGTCACGTTACAAAATCCTCTATTGACAAGGGTTCTCCCTCCGAACTAATCTACAACAGTCCTCCTATGCCCGAAGAAAACATGCTCCAGCTACGGCGGCGGATTGCAGCGCAGCCCCCAACTGTTTATTCCTTCTTCCTTGATAGCGACCGTTTCACTCGCTGGATGGGCCAGGGCAGTTCTTTATCGCCCAACGCGGGTGGCGAAGTTCGGGTGGCCTACCCGAATGGCGACATCGCGGCCGGGAAAGTTGTCCAGTTGTTGCCGGACAAACGCGTTGCCTTCACGTGGGGTTACGAAGGCGGAGCACACGGTCTGCAGCCGGGCGTCTCCCGGGTGCTGATTGAATTCACGGAGTCGGAGGGGGACACAGTCGTTACTCTGAGGCACGATGGTTTCCCCTCGGATGAAGTCCGGCGGAACCACGCGACCGGCTGGAGGGCGGCGTTTGCTTTGCTCGCTAATGTTGCGGCCCGGCAGCAGTACGAGAACGCCGCAACTCTGGTGGACACCTACATCCGGGCGTGGAACCAGCGCGACCCGGTGCAGCGCATGTCCGAGTTGACGTCGTGCTGGGCCGAGAACGGCACGTATCGCGATCACCTCATTTACCTGGAAGGGCGTGAGGATTTCAGCGAGCATATCGGCGCAACCCATGCCATGGCGCCTTCGGTGAGGCTCGAAATGGTTGGCATGCCGCAGCAGTGCCAGGGTGCGTTGCGGTTTCTCTTCTGCGTGCGCGGCGATGCGGGTGTGATTTTCGCCACCGGCATGTGCGTGATGCTGCTAGCGCCCGAAGGACGCATTCGGAGCGTTGTGAGCTTCTTCGACGGCGCCGTGTAACACGAGATATCGGACAGACGAAACCGCCTGTCCCACCAAGCAACGTATCGGCAGCCAAGAGTGGCACAGGCGGTTTCGCCGGCGCGTTCCTCCACATCCGTATGTAAAACCAGGCAGAAGGCTAATGTGCTAAGCATAGTTCGAAGGCCTGCCTTGCGGTTCCATTTTCTCGCGGCGGCGCTCCTGGTTCTCATGGCGCTGCTGGCCGGTGGCTCCGCCCTCCGGGAATCCACCGTCATGGATGAAGCGGCCCATATCGGGGCCGGCGTCAGCTATTTGCAGAAGTTCGACCTGCGATTAAACGGTGAGCATCCACCCCTTCCGAAAATGCTGGCCGCCATTCCCCTCGTTTTGCGGGGAACATACGCCGATTATTCCAGCCCCCAGTGGAAAGCCAGCCGCACTTTTTTCGCCGGTTATATGGGCCAATGGATATTCGGCGAGTGGCTGATTACAAAGTGGAACGAGCCATGGAGCACGCTCGCGCTGGCCCGGCTGCCGATGTTGCTCCTTACCCTCGCCCTGGGCTGGGTCGTTTACACGCTCGCACGCCGGATTGGAGGGGCTTGGGCCGGCCTGCTCTGTCTGAGCCTTTATGTCACAACGCCGCTATTCCTGGTGTTTGGTCCGCTGGTTCTCACCGACATTCCCATCACCTTCTGTTCACTGCTGACGTTTTGGACTCTGGCTGAGCTGTGGCGCGAGCCGAACCGGCGGAACACCCTTCTTTTTGCAGCGGCCTTGACGGGCGCGTTGCTGTCCAAGTTCTCTGCCGGGATCCTGTTTTTCGTCTTTTTCGCGTTTATGCTCGGGACACGCTGGCGGCCGGTGGTTGGGCAACCGTCGGATCGGATGGAAGCGCGACTGTGGCGACGCGCTCGGCGTCGAGCGCTGTGGAAGGGGATTTTTTGGGCGGCGTGCGGTGTCTATGCTTTCTATTTCGTATTCTCGTTGAACCAGCCCATCGTCGTTCCCTGGTTTGATAATCATGGTCTTGCGGCGCTCCTCGCCGGCCGCCTGTTAATGCCGCCTTGGCTGTTTTTGCGCGGGCTCGGCATGGTACTTTTGTCCTCACCACGCCCTACCTACATTCTTGGCCAACACTACACGCACGGGGTTTGGTTCTTCTTCCCCGTTTTATTCGCGCTGAAATCGGCGCTCGGCTTTCTGGCCCTTCTGCTGGTCGGCCTGGTTGCGTTTATTGCCCGGCGAAAAGGCGGCCCGCTTATTCCCGACCGCTACAGGATCCACTGGCGTGTCTTGTGGGTGGCCCTGCTTGTCTTTGTCGCGTTGTGCCTGGCGAGCCCGCTCGACACCAGCATCCGGCATTTCAGCATTCCCCAGGTTTTGTTGATTCTGATGTTGGCGCCGCTTCCGCTCATGCTGGCGCGAAAGCCCGTCGCATTGGGTTTGGTTGTACTGCTCGCGGGCAGTTGCCTCTTTGAGATGGTTCGCCAGTATCCGTACTATTTTCCCTACCTCAACGCTTTGACGTTCGGACGTCCTGCCTACGTGGTGATCAGCGACTCGAACCTGGATTGGAATCAAGGATTGAGGGAAGTACAGCGATTCGCGGAATTGCATGGATTGAAGGACGTTCCGATCGATCCGTTCGCCTTCTCCGATCCCACACCGTTCGTCCCACACGCGCGAGTCTGGGATTGCCAGGCGCCTGCTCCAACCGACGCTGGGGCTTGGGCGGTGGTCTCGATCGACATGATCCGCGACCAACATAATTGCGAATGGCTGCTGAAATACCCGCACGAGGCGCTCGCCGGCGGCAGTATGTATGCCGTCCAACTTCCCGCGCCGATTCCGGAGGCTGGAACGGCGGACGGACCGCCGCTGCCCGCGAACCATCGCGTGCTGTTCAGCGCCGGATTCGACATGAGAACTTTTTTTCTGGACGCCTCGCATCACCCGGAAACGCTCCAGGAGAAGGTGGACGGCATGATGGCCAAATTCCGTGAACAGATGGAAGAGCGAAAACACCGGCCGGCGGGCAACGCTCGCTAGAATGGTTCCATCATGGACCTCAAAGGTAAGAGAATCGCCGTTCTACTCGACAATCTGTATCAGGAGATGGAGGTCTGGTATCCCTATTTCCGCCTTCAGGAAGCCGGAGCCGAAGTGGTGTTTGTCGCAGCCGACGCCGGCAAGACGTACACCAGCAAACTAGGCTATCCGGCCAAATCGGACCGCTCCTACAATGAGATCAGCGCACCCGATTTCGATGGCGTCGTGGTCCCTGGAGGCTACGCTCCTGACCACATTCGGCGCCATCCCAAGGCAAACCAGTTCGTCCACGACATGGATGCGGAAGGCAAACTTGTGGCCGCGGTCTGCCATGGACCCTGGGTTCTGTGCTCGGCCAATATGCTGAAGGGCCGCAAGGCGACTTCGTTCTTTGCGATCAAAGACGACGTCGTGAACGCCGGAGCGCAATGGGTGGACGCCGAGGTGGTGGTCGACAACAATCTCGTTACCTCGCGCAAACCCGAGGATCTTCCGGCCTTCTGCCGCGCGTCGATTCAAGTGTTGGCGGGCGTGCCGGTACTCGCTTGAGCCCAGACGCCGCGATTGCAGTCGAGGGGCTGCGCAAATCCTATGGCTCTTTCGAAGCTGTGCGCGGCATCGACTTCGAAGTAAGCAAGGGTGAGGTGTTCGGGTTGCTTGGCCCGAACGGCGCAGGCAAGACCACCACTGTTGAGATTCTGGAGGGATTGCGGCCGCGCACGGGCGGACACGTATCGGTCCTGGGCTACGATCCAGCGCTGGAGGCGCCCCGCCTGAAGGACCGCATCGGTGTCTGTCTGCAGGCCACCAACCTGCCCGAGAAGATGAGGGTCCACGAGGCTCTCGACCTGTTCGCGGCGTTCTATTCGCGCACCGTGAATACCAGCCAGTTGCTCGCGCGCCTGCAACTCACCTCCAAAGCCAACTCGTTCTACTCGAAGCTCTCGGGCGGTCAAAAGCAGCGTGTGGCGCTTGCGCTTGCGTTGGTCAACGACCCCGCGCTGCTGTTTCTCGACGAACCGACCACCGGGCTCGACCCGCAAGTCCGCCTTGAAATCCATCAGCTCATTCAGGAGCTGAAAGACGCAAAACGCACGATCGTACTGACCACGCACTATATCGAGGAAGCTGAGCGCTTGTGCGATCGAGTCGCCATTATCGATGAAGGCCGCATCATCGCCATTGGCACGCCGCGCGAAATTCAGGCGGCGACACTCGGGCACTCGAAGATTGCCGTGGCCTGCGAGCAACCGGTAGCGCAAGGAGAGTTGCCCGTATTCGCCGACGCCAACCCGCCCCATCTCTCCGATGACCGCAAGCGGATCACGGTTTCGTCCACGCGGCCGGCCCGTACCATTGTCGAACTGGTCAAATGGATCGATCAGCAGGGGCTCGAACTCTGCGACATCGAGCTGAAGCATCCCACCCTGGAAGATGTCTTCATTGAACTGACCGGCAAGAGGCTGCGCGAATGAAACCGTACCTGGCCCAAATCGCGATGAACCTGAAGCTCACTGCGCGCGACCGCATGGTGCTGTTTTTCAACTATGCCTTCCCGCTGGTGTTCTTTTTCTTCTTTGGCCAGATGATGCACGCCGACCAGGGCGGGACAATCATTTATGTCGTGAGCATGGTCCTCACCATGGGAGTGCTCGGGAACGGATTCTTCGGAGCGGGCATCCGCGCGGCCCAGGAGCGCGAACAGAATATCCTGCGGCGTTTCAAGGTTGCGCCCATTTCTCCAGCGCCCCTGCTGGTGTCATCGCTGGTGTCGGGCCTGCTCAATTATTTGCCCACGGTCGTGCTGGTGTTGGTGTTGTCGCACTTCGTCTATGGCATGGCGGTTCCGGCGCGCGTGGTCGACCTGATCGTGTTCCTGGCTGTCGGCATTGTGGCGTTCCGGGCGATCGGATTAATCGTGGCATCGGTGGTCAATTCCATGCAGGAGAGCCAGATCCTGGTACAGATTCTGTACCTGCCCATGCTGCTGTTGAGCATCATGCCGATGAGCGAATTACCGAATTGGGCACAGACCGCTTCGCAGTTTGTGCCCGCGGTTTATCTGCAAACCGGCATGCAGGGCATTCTCTACCGCAATGAAGGGCTGGTGGCGAATGCATCTTCGATCGGCGCACTGCTGCTGACCACAGTGCTCGCACTCTTCGTCTCGATGAAGCTTTTCCGTTGGGAGAAGGAAGATAAGGTTAAGCCGGCCGCGAAGCTTTGGATCGCGGCCGTGCTGTTACCGTTCTTCATTCTCGGCGGATTCCAAATGCGCAGCCACGAAGCAGTCACCAAAGGCAAGCTGCTGGCTCGGGAATTGGAGCGGAGTCAAAATCTGCTGATTCGCGGCGCGCGCATTTTCGTGGGTGACGGTCGAGTGATCGAGACCGGCGCAGTGTACGTCAGTAATGGCAGGATTCAGCAGGTATTTGAAGGCGAGGTGCCCGATCCAAAATCGCTGAGGGCCGAGGCCGTGGAGGGGGCCGGAAAAACCATTCTGCCGGGCCTGATCGATGTTCACGTGCATCTGGCTCAGTCGGGTGGTCTCGCGGCGTCGCCGGGGCAGGACGACCCGCAGCGGGGAATGTCGCGCGAATTGGCGGCTTATCTCTACTGTGGTGTGACGGCGGTGAAGAGTGTTGGCGATCCGGTCGACGCCATCCTGCGGGCGCGGGAGCAGGGAAATTCGGGCGAACATCTGGGAGCGGAGTTGTTTGTTTCAGGGCCGCAATTTACGATCGCAGGCGGTCATGGGACAGAGTATCTTAAGAATCTGCCGGATCGGGTAAGGATTGCCGCCGAGCAGCAGACCGTACGCACTCCAACAACGCCGGACGAGGCGCGCCGGCAGGTTCGAGAGCTGAAAACGCGCGGCGTGGACGCGATTAAGGCGGTACTTGATGCCGGCCACGCGGGCATGCTCCTCAATCGCATGGACCCTGCGATTCTTCAGGCCATCGTGCAGGAGGCGCATGCGCAGTCGCTGCCGGTGGTAGTGCACACGGTGGATTCTCGCGACGTCGAGGATGCGCTCAAAGCGGGCGCGGACGGCGTCGAGCATGGCTCGGTCCGCGACACGATTCCGGATGCGCTGTTTCAGCAAATGAAGACGCGGGGGATGACTTACGATCCAACCCTGACGTCGGCGGACGCGTTTCAGGCGATTGTCGCCGGAAGCATGGCGCCGCTGGAGCGGTCGCTGGTACTGCAGGTGGTTCCAGGCCCATTGGTTCAGTCGACGCGCGAGTTCCTGAGCTCCGCGCAGGCTGATCCATTGCGGGCGAACCTGAAGAACTACGGGGTTGACCTGGAGCAGGCCCGCCGGAACCTGGTGCGCGCATGGCAGATCGGGTTGACTCTGGTCACCGGAACGGGGGCCGGCAATCCTCTGGTTTTCCACGGCCCATCAATTCATCGCGAACTGCAACTTTGGGTTGAGTCGGGCATTCCGCCGGCGGTGGCGCTCGCCTCCGCGACACACAACGCCGCGCAATTGCCCCGCCAAGGCTCCCACATGGGGCTGATCCAAGCGGGCTTCGATGCAAATCTGCTCATCGTCGATGGCGATCCGACCAAAGAAATTCGCCAGACGGAAAGCATCCAGCAGGTGATCCTGAAGGGCGAAAGAATTCGTCGCGCGGCGCTGTTCGAGCAATAATGCCGATGCCGCTCAGTTTTCGTGAAACCGTGCAGCGCTGTAATGCGGTATCGCTGTTGTTCAATAACCTAGCGGCGCCAATACAACGCTCACGCATATTTAGCCTTTAGTGTTAGGATTTTCCGAGGTCGTCCAAACCATGCCGAGGCTTCCTAATTTCTTTGTGGCCGGTGTGCCCAAGGCCGGCACGACCTCGCTCTATTACTATCTCGATCAGCACCCGCAGATCTTCATGAGCCCCATCAAGGAGCCCCACTTTTTCGCGCCCGAGATACGAGCGGAGAATTGCATACCCGAGCTTCGTGAGAATCTGATGAACGAAAGCCGTTCGTTAAGCGAGTACCTGTCGCAGCCCATGCGCGTCAAGCGTTTCGGCGGCATCATCACGAATTGGGACGACTATCTACGTCTCTTCGCCAATGCAACGCACGAGACCGCGCTCGGCGAAGCGAGCGTGTGCTACCTGTGGTCCCGCAAAGCCGCGGCCTTGATCGCGGAGAGAATACCGGACGCCAAAATCATCGTCATGTTGCGCAACCCCGTCGACCGCGCCTTCTCCCAATACCTTCACGGCGTCGCCGAGGGAGCCATCCGCTGGAGTTTCCGCGAACATATCGAGCGCAATCTCCGGTATCGTTCCCATGAGATCTGCGTCCATTACCCGTTTCTTGAGTTGGGCATGTACGCTGAGCAGCTCGATCGAATCCTGAAGCAGTTTGGAAGCAATGTATGGATCGGCTTCCACGACGATTTCAAGCGCTGGCCTCTCGAAACACTCAGTGCCATCTGTCGCTTCCTGTGCGTGTCTGACGATTTCCAGCCGGATATGGGGCGCCGCCACTTGGAAGCGCAGGTCCCACGCCTGCGAGTAATTGCATCGCTGAAGCGCTCACGTCTATGGAAAGCCGCCGCTGGACTTACGCCAGGTCGCCTGCGTCCGCTGGCGCGGCGGGTACTCAATCGAAAGCCGGGTGCTGACACCATCTCCCCACAAGATCGCCGCTATTTGATCGATTTCTATCGTGAGGATGTTCTGAAACTCGCGGCGCTTCTCAACCGCAACCTCGACGACTGGCTGAGAATCGAATAGCGTGTGATTCCCCTCCGTGACCTCTTCGAAACCCACCTTACCGTGGCGGATCTTCCACGCTCCATGGACTTCTACGGCCAGGTTCTGGGGTTGGAACTCGCTTACTCATTACCGGAACGCAAGGTGGCGTTCTACTGGATTGGTGGTCGCGGCAACTCCATGATTGGCCTGTGGGAGGTTGGATCGGCTCCGCAGAAGATGAGCCTCCACCTGGCTTTCCGCTCAGATCTCCAGGACGTTCTCGACGCTCCAGCACACCTTCGCGCGGCCCAAATCACTCCTTTGGACTTTTCCGGCGAGCCCACGAACGAGCCGGTCGTCCTCGCCTGGATGCCCGCCGCCTCGCTCTATTTTCACGACCCCGACGGCAATCTGCTGGAATTACTCGCGATGCTTCCCGATGCTCCGCGTCCCGAGCAAGGCATTGTGTCCTGGAGCCGCTGGAAAAGCATCGAATGACTGACGGAGTTCTTCAGGCGCGAGCCGAGCCAGGTTATTTCACTTGCGTCACGAGGACAATCTGATACCCCAGCAACCCGGGGAACATCCACGTGAACATCGCCAGCAACCGGTTCAAGGCTCGGAATAGCAGGTTCTCGGTGGACACTCCAAGCACCAGTTCCGTCGGAATCACCGTCACCTTCTCCTTGACGATCCGGTAACCTGCGGCCTGCAGAAACTTGCGCGCCGTTTTTCGCGTGAAGAACTTCACGTGGGTCCGGTCCAGAATGCCCCGGTTATCGTAATCCCAACGCCCGAACAGGAGATTCAACCGCACCCACACATTGGCGACGTTAGGGACCGATACGATGACATAGCCGTTCTTCTTCACCAGTTCCCGGCAGTCTCCCAGCGTCTGGTCAGCGTGCACCAGGTGCTCGAGCACATCCAGGAGCAAAACGCGGTCGAAACGCCGCCCCTGCAAACGCTGCAATACGTCGCTCAGCCCGTGACTCACGTCCGCGCAAATGTACTCTTTCAGTTGCTCGCGCAATGCAGGTTTTTCCAGTACATCCACTCCCGTCACATGATTGCCGTTCTTGGCAAGCTCCGCCACGAAACGGCCGTCGCCGCAGCCGATGTCAAGCACTTCCTGATCGTTGCCGACCAGCTTCTGAGCGTAGTAATGGCTCGAAAACCTGCTCCGCTTCACCGGATACTGGGAGTAATACTCCTTAAACTCCGGGTGGCAGCGGAACGAGCGCGTCGTCTCCTTATAGCGCTTCACGGCCTGATAAACGTCGCGCGCGTATTTCACCCCGTTGACGTAACAGATCTCCTCGCCGTAGTACGTCGGGATGGGCACTTCACTGATCCTGAATCCCTGGTGATGCAGCTTGATGATGATCTCCGTGTCGAAATGGAAATCATCGGTCATGTGGCTGAAATCGATCTTACGAAGCGCGTGCAGGTTGTACGCACGATATCCGCTATGGAACTCCGTCAGGTTTAACCCCAGCGCCCGGTTCTCAAAAACCGAAAGGATGCGGTTGCCGACGTACTTATACAGCGGCATGCCGCCCTTCAGCGGTCCGCCGTACGTCCCCATCATTCGCGACCCGAACACCGCGTCGGCGTCGCCCGTCACAATCGGATGGTACAAATGCGAGAGGATCTCGGGCGCATACTGCCCGTCGCCGTGCAGCAGAATGACGGCGTCGAATCCTTTTTCAATAAAATACCGGTAGCCTGACTTCTGATTCCCGCCGTACCCAAGATTCTTGGGGTGCTTCAGAACGTGCAGCTTCGGAAGTTCGCGCAGGGTCTTTAGCCCTACCGCCAGCTCATACGTAGAGTCCTGGCTGGCGTCATCGAAAACCGCGACTTCCTCAACATTCCGCCACACCTCCGGCGTAATGCGCTTCAGCACTTTGGTCAGCGTTGTGACGGCGTTGTACGTGACAATGAGGATCCCGATCCGCTTGCCGCAGTTCTGCGCCCGGACGGAGTCATCGGCCAACACACCACTCCCCCATGCCGGCTCAAAAGGCAACGGCACAGGCTCTGGGAGCGCCGCGGCGCGGGTTAGATTTGGGGCCAGATCATTCATCGAAACCAAAGGCCACGTTCATAATTGTAAGCTAACATCGGAAATCAATATGCTCCCAAGAATAATGAAGCCGGACTGGCTGGTACCGCTATTTCCCTGGGACCAAAAGGCCATTGACGTCAATGGCCGAACCATGTCCTACATCGACGAAGGCGACCGCTCGGCGCGCCCCGTTCTGCTGCTTTCCGGCAATCCAACCTGGGGCTTCCTCTACCGCGATTTTATCGATCCCCTCGTGAAGGCTGGCTACAGGGTCATCGCCCCCGACTGGATCGGCGCCGGCTACTCCGAACATCCCCGCATGGACGCCTCACTCACTCTGACGCACCACATCGCAGACCTCGTTTCTTTCATGGATCAGTTGTGGCTCCGCGGATTCGTCGTCGTCGGACAGGACTGGGGTGGACCGCAAGGTGTTGGTGCTGCACTACAAAGGCTCGAGCGGCTCTCGGCATTAGTGCTGATGAACACCTGGCTTTTCACTGGCCTGTTAAGCAAATTTCATTTGTCACCGCGGCCCTGGACTACCTGGCACGCCCCTCTGATCGGCCCTTTCTTCATGCGACGCCACAAAGTTCTCTCGCATCACGGCCCGTCGGCGACCACGCGGCGCGGCATGACGGAAACCGAAGCGCGCGGCTATCATCACGTTTTTGACGAGCCGGATTCCGACCACGTCGTGCTCACGTGGCCGCGTACAATCCCCATGCGCGAAGGCGATCGCGGCTGGGCCGACATGCTGATGATTGAGAAACGCCTGCCGGAACTGGCGCAGATCCCGATCCAGTTGCTCTGGGCGCCGGAGGACGAGGTGTTCCCGATGGAAACCTGCAATCGACTGAAGGAGCTTCTGCCCCACGCTGAAGGGCCGATTTTATTCGATAATGCGCGTCATTTTCTCCAGGACGATCGCGGACCAGATCTGGCGGCCGCCATTCGCGACTTCCTGAACCGGGCTGTAGGGCCGAAAATATGAACTTCATCGTCCCGGCGTCGGAAGAACTGAGCTACCTGAGATCCGACCCGCTGATCTGGGAGCAGGAATTGGACGTGCGTCCCGAAGTTGCCGCCTCCATAGAGGCAGCCACCGGCATGCGAGCCGGCCGCGTTTACTGGCGTTCCGCCCACGACCATCTCTATGCACTCGAACTGGCGGACTTAGGCCGTGGACGTCCCTCAATGGCCACGGTCTACGGCTTCTGGGATCGCTACGAACCCCGCCCGCCGGAGCACGAAATTGACGCCGATCTGCTGTCCGTCTGCCTGTGGGTTGCTGAAGTGGGCGAAGGGCTGAACCCAGCCGATGTGGCCAAAGTCGCGCAGTTCGCAAAGATCCCTGTGAGTTGGCCGGAAGGTTCCGTGCTCCGTACACCCGAGGAACGGTTCGCCAACCTTCCCGGCTTTCCCTACGAACCAAAGTACGTTGAAGTTGAAGGCTTGCGCGTGGCCTATGTCGAGCAGGGCGCGGGCGATCCCATCCTGATGCTCCACGGCGAGCCTACCTGGGGTTACCTGTATCGCCACATGATTCCGCCGCTCGCGGAAGCCGGTCGCGTCATTGTGCCGGACCTGATCGGATTTGGCCGCTCCGACAAGCCCGTGAAGCCGCACGTCTACAGCTACAAAGCACACGTCCGCTGGATGCGGGAGTTTCTAAAAGCCCTCCACCTTGAACGCATCACGCTGGTCTGCCAGGATTGGGGCGGCCTGATCGGTCTCCGAGTCCTTTCCCAAATGCCCGAACGCTTTGCGCGCCTGGTCGCCATGAACACCGGCATCTCCGACGGACGTATGCGCGGGGAAGCGTTCCTGAACTGGCGCCGTTTTTCGCAACGCGTCGAAATGCTCGACCTTCCTAAGCTCATGGCGAACACCCTGCGAAAGCGGTCGCTCACCACGGAAGAAGCTGCTGCCTACCAGGCGCCCTTTCCGTCACGTGAATACCAAACCGGCGCACTGGTGTTCCCCCGCCTCGTGCCGATCCGCCGCGACGCTCCCGGCGCTTACGACAATCGGGTCGCCATCGAGCGCCTGCGAACCCTGGATTTACCTGTCTTATTGCCTTGGGGCGTAGAGGACCCGATTACAGCGCCCGCGGAAGCACGCCTCCGCTCCATCTTCCGCAACAGCGCGCCGCCGCTGCCCATCGCCGGCGCCGGCCACTTCGTTCAGGAGGACGCCGGCGAAGAAATCGCGCAGCACATCGTACGCTGGCTACGGGAATCTCAGTAGTTTTGCCGATATTCAATTCCCCGGGCGGGCGTTAAGCTCACAGTGAGATGTTGTGGCGCTCCGTCCTGCTTTTCCTGAGTCTTGCGTCATCCGCGGCCGCGCAGATGATCGACAATTGTCCGGTGTTTCCGGTGAACAATGTCTGGAACGCGCGTGTCGACTCGCTGCCCGTTCATGCCAACTCGGCAGCGTACGTGAATCGCATCGGCCTGACAAGCCCGGGGCACTCCGACTTCGGCTCGGGACTTTGGGACGGTGGTCCCATCGGCATTCCATTCACGACTGTGCCCGGGAACCAGGCTAAGGTCCCGATCACATTCCAGTATTCCGACGAAAGCGACCCCGGACCTTATCCCATTCCGGCAAACGCCCCCATTGAGGGCGGGGCGCAGAGTTCGGGTGACCGCCACGTGCTCGTGATTGATCGCGATAACTGCGTGCTATACGAGGTCTACTCGGCCTATCCGCAGACGGACGGTTCGTGGAGCGCCGGGTCGGGAGCAGTCTTCGACCTCAAATCGAACAAGCTTCGTCCATCCACGTGGACCTCGGCGGATGCCGCCGGACTTCCGATGTTCCCGGGTCTCGTTCGTTACGATGAGGTGGCTGCGGGCGAGATTCGACACGCCTTGCGTTTCACCGCCCCGCGCACACAAAAGGCCTTCATCTGGCCGGCGAGGCACCAGGCTTCCAGCCTTACGGATACGACCTACCCGCCCATGGGTCAGCGCTTCCGCCTCAAGGCGAATTTCGATATATCGGGGTACGCGCCGGAAATGCAGGTCATCCTGCGGGCCCTGCAACGTTACGGCATGATCCTGGCCGATAACGGGTCTTCCTGGTACATCTCAGGCGCGCCGGACGATCGCTGGAATAACGACGACCTCTCCCAGATGCGAAACCTGAATGGAACCGATTTCGAGGCGGTTGACGAGTCGTCGTTAATGCTGGATCCGAATTCCGGCGTGGTCGCATTCACGGATATGCCATTTGTCCGGCAGCTCTACCTCGACCTGCTCGATCGTGACGCCGACACCGCCGGGCTGGCATACTGGAGCGGCGCGCTCGCTAACGGTTCTCAGACGCGGTCGCAGGCCGCCGCTGCCTTTTTCACAAGCCCCGAATTCAGCACTAACGGCCTGTACATCATCAAGCTGTACTTTGCCGTTTTCAATCGTGACCCCGATTTTACGGGCTGGTGGTTCTGGTTCACTTCCGTGCATTCCGGCACTCCGGCCGCGACTGCCCTGAATTCATTCCTGAATTCGCCGGAGTTTCAGTCCGTATACGGAACCCTGGATAACCCATCCTTTGTCACCCAGATGTACCGCAACATCATGGGCCGTGATCCGGACCCCGCCGGTCAGTCCTATTATGTCGCCCTGTTGAACGGCGGCGGCTTCACGCGCGCGGACATGGTCGATCAATTCGTGCGCAGTTCCGAGTATGACGCCAGGGTCCGCCCCCGCGCATACGCCAATTTGCTGTATATGGGTTTTCTGCGCCGCACCGCCGATTCATCCGGCCTGACCTTCTGGACAAACACACTAACCGATCCAAACGCCCTCCCCGGCGCTATCGGCAGCTTCATCACAGGCACTGAATACCTGAATCGCTTCGCGCAGTAAGCACTGTGCCACCTGACCTCTGCGTGAACCGGCGGTTGGAAAGCTGGAGGGCGTTCTCGTCTGGCCTGTGACTTCCCATCGCTCAAGGTTTTAATTTGTCGGCAGTCTGACAACCTGAGCCGGTTTCACTTTCACGCAACCCAATTACTGTCCCAGCATCCTATGTGCATGCAAATTGGCTTCATAGGACTTGGGAACATGGGTTATGCGATTGCGCGCAACCTCATACGCGGCGGTCACGAGTTGACCGTATACAATCGCACCCGATCAAAGGCCGAGGCGCTTCAAGCAGACGGTGCGCATATCGCCAACACGCCCGCGGAGGTCTGTGCGGGAGGCGTGGTTCTCACGATGCTAGCGGACGATGGCGCGGTCGAAGGAGTCGTTCTCGGTGAGAACGGCATCGCGGAAGCCCTCGGGCGCGACGGCCTGCACGTTTCCTTGAGCACTATCAGTCCGGGCTGCTCGCGCCGAATTGCGGACGTTCATGGACATGCGGGCCAGAAGTACGTCGCGGCGCCGGTATTTGGCCGCCCTGACACGGCCGAGAGGGCCAAACTCATTGTTGTCGCTGCGGGCGATCCGGGTGCAGTTTCGCGAGCGCAACCGTTGTTCGATGCCATCGGACAAAAGACTTTTGTGGTCGCGGCAGAGCCCTGGAAGGCAAACGTCCTCAAGCTGAGCGGCAATCTCCTGCTCGCCATCATGCTGGAGAGTTTCGGCGAGATCTATGCGCTCCTGCGCGAATCGGGGCTCGATCCTAAGCAGTGGCTCGAAATCGTCAACGGATCAGTGTTCCGTTCGCCTGTCTTCGAGAATTATGGAAATATCATCGCGGACGAGCGCTTCGATCCAGCCGGATTCAAACTCAAACTCGGGTATAAAGACGTCAAGCTCGCTCTCGGAGCCGCGGAGGAGGTTACGGTTCCAATGCCCTTTGGAAGCGTCCTGCGCGATCGATTCCTGGCGGCCATCGCGCGCGGCGACGGGGATAAGGACTGGTCAGCCATCGCGCGCAGTGGACAATAATCGGCGATCGGCGCAACTCACCCTGCTAACCTGAGCATGGATGGCCAATGAGCCGGAATTGCCACTTATCGTAATCGTTGGACGGCCGAACGTCGGCAAGTCAACACTTTTCAATGCCATCCTCGGACAACGGCGCTCCATCGTTGGCGATGAACCCGGTATTACTCGCGACCGTATCCAGGGTGAGACCGAGCACGAGGGGCGGCAGTTCGAGCTGGTCGATACCGGCGGCATCATTCCCAACGATGCCGAGATGATCCCCACCGAAATCCTGAAGCAGGCGCGCTTCGCCCTCGACCGCGCCGCCCACATCATCTACCTGATCGATGGCCGCACCGAGATTACCGGTATCGATCGCGACCTGGCGAAGATGCTGCGCCAGCTTGGCAAACCGGTCGCTGTCGCGGTGAACAAGGTGGATATTGGCGCGCGTGAATCGCTGGCGCACGAATTCTACGCCTTGGGTTTTCCCGACGTTTTCCCGGTCTCGGCGGAGCACCGCCTCGGACTCGCCGAACTGCTCGATCACGTCACGGCAGGCTTCGCAAAAAAGTCGGAGGAAACCACCGAAGCCGAAAAGCCTCACATCAAGGTGGCCATCATCGGCCGTCCCAATGTCGGCAAATCGACGCTGTTGAACGCGCTGGTCGGTTCCGAGCGATCGATTGTCTCTCCTGTCGCCGGCACCACGCGCGACGCCGTCGACGAGACCGTCGAACACGACGGCACGGAATACGTGTTCGTCGACACTGCGGGGATCCGGCGCAAGGGCAAAACCAAGCTGATGGCTGAGAAGCTCAGTGTGGTGATGGCGCGCCGCCACATCCGCATGGCAAACGTCGTGGTGCTGGTGCTCGATGCCGCTGAAGGCGTGGTTGGCTCCGACGCTACGATTGCCGGCTACGCACATGAAGAAGGCCGTGCCCTGATTCTGTGCGTGAACAAGTGGGACATCTCATCCGAGAAGAGCCCGAAGGACTTTACGCAGAAGATACGCGACGAGCTGAAATTCCTGGAGTACGCACCCATTGTTTTCGTTTCCGCCAAGACCGGCTCAGGTGTAAAGCGTCTTTTTCCGCTGATCCGCGAAACTTTCGAGCATGCGTCCAAGCGCATCACCACTGGAGAGCTGAACCGTTTTGTCGAGCAGATCCCCTTCGACCAGGACATCAAGATCTACTACATGACACAGTCCTCCATCCGGCCCCCGACCTTTGTGGTATTCACCGACAAGGGCGCCAACATGCATTTCTCTACGGAGCGCTACATTATGAACCAGCTCCGCAAGCGTTTCGGCTTCCAAGGCACGCCAATCGTCTTAAAAACAAAACGGCGCTAATGCAGGCTTTCAACTTGTCGTCATAGCCTGCCGGTCCACGGTGGTGGATGCAGACACTGTTGGATTGTATCCTGAGCACCGGTTTGTTACCGGCTGATCCGCGCTCCCCTTGCACTTCGACAAAGGATCGTGTATCCTTCTGTAGAAGCAACAGGGGAGACTCAGGGTATGCTCAGCGACGTCCGCTTTCGCCTGAATTCGTTGTTCCGCCGCAAAAGAGTCGAAGACGAACTGACTTCGGAACTTCGCTTCCACTTTGACAACCAGGTCGAAAAGCTGGTCCATTCGGGATTATCGCGCGAGGAAGCGATACGCCGAGCCCGCATCCTGGTCGGCGGAATCGAGCAGGTAAAGGAAGAATGCCGCGAAGCCCGCGGCGTCCGCATCCTGGAAGTTCTCTTTCAGGACCTCCGTTACGGAGTGCGCATGCTCCGCGCAAAACCCGCATTCACCATCGTCGCGGTCCTAACCTTGGCTCTAGGCGTTGGGGCCACAACCGCGATCTTCAGCGTCGTGAATGCGGTGCTGCTCCGCTCGTTGCCCTTCCCCGAGCCCGACCGGCTGGTGCGCGTCTTCTTTAACAACCCCGGGATCGGATTGCATGGCGTTCGATTCTCTGTCCCTGAGCTGAACGACCTCAGATATCGCGCGGGCGTCTTTGAAAATGTCTCCGGCAATGCGCGCGGCAGTTTGAACTTGACCGGCGTGTCGCAACCGCAGCGTCTTGAATTCCACCTCAGTACTGCCGAGTACTTCTCCGTTCTGCGTGTTATGCCGCAGATTGGAAGGCTCTTCGGACCTGGCGACTTTACCCCCGGTGCTGCACCCTCTGCCGTCATTAGCGATAACCTCTGGCGCACGAACTTCGCTGCCGACCCGAATGTCCTAGGACGTACCATTCATCTCGACAGCGATCCCTACACCATCACCGGTGTGCTGCCGCCGGACTTTCGACATCCCGGCCTACCACGCGCTCATGAAGTCGAGGTATGGATCGCCTCAGGTTTCAGCGGTCCATCGGATGCCAAGCCAATCCGCAGCTCCCGCGCCATGCCTTCCGCAATCGGGCGTCTGAAGCCGGGCATCACGCTAGCCCAAGCGCAAGCTCGCCTGACGGCCATGGCGGCCGAAATCAGACGCGACTTCCCGGCCGATTACCCTCCACAAGCTAAGTGGACGATTGAGATTCAGCCGCTACAGGAAGCCGTCGTGGGCAACATCCGGCCGCTGCTCCTGATGATGTTTGGAGCGGTGATTATGATCGTTTTCATCGTCTCATTGAACGTCGCCAATCTTCTGCTGGCCCGCGCCTCGGGGCGTCAACACGAGATGGCTGTCCGATCGGCCCTGGGAGCAAGCCGCCAACGCATTGTCAGCCAGATGCTGACCGAGTCCGTTCTCCTATCTTTCATCGGAGGCGGCTTAGGCATTGCCCTCACGTTCACGACTCTACAGTCGATCCTGCACTTCATGCCAGCCAGGATTCCCCGGCTCAGCGAAGTCACCGTCGACTGGACCGTTCTGTCATTCGCCCTGCTCATTTCCCTGTTGACCGGACTGCTCTTCGGTCTTGCGCCCGCCCTGCACGCCACGCGCTCCACCCTGTCCGCCGGAATGCGGGAAGGCGGCCGGGGCGTCGGGCACAGCGTCAATACTGCCCGTCTTCGCGATGTGTTGATTGTCGCCGAACTCGCGCTTGCAGTGGTTCTGATGGTCGGAGCGGGCTTGCTGGTGCGGACCTTGCGTACACTGCTACAGGAGAATCCCGGTTTCAATCCGTCTCAAGTAGTCGCCGCGAACGTCAATCTTCCCTATCCGGACGATCCCAAACTCGATCCATACCGCAGCATCGATCGCCAATCCGGTTTCTTCCGCGAACTCGAGCGCCGCATGAACTCCATTCCGGGCATCGATCGCGCCGGCTTCGTCTCGGATCTCCCCGCCGCCGGAATTCCGCTCGAATTTGGACTGAAGATAGAAGACCGTCCCTCCAAGTCTGTCGACGATCTCCGGGCCGACGATATTCTAGTGAGCCCCGACTACTTCAAGGTCATGCAAACGCCCCTTCTTCGGGGCCGGTTCTTCACTGACGCCGATGAAGACGGGAAGCCGCGAGTCGCGATCCTCGACGAGTCCACCGCGCGACGTTACTGGCCGGACCGCGACGCCGTGGGCCGGCGCCTGCGTCTGGGACAAGGGCCGTGGCTGACGGTTGTCGGCATCGTGAAGGATATTAAACACGACGGACTCGACATCGAGGGCGTTCCGCACGTCTATGTTCCGATGTGCCAGAAGTTCGATGCCGCGCCCGGTGTCGTCTTCCGTGACTTCAGTATTGTGTTGCGAACCGCTCTGCCCGCGAGCACTCTAGAGCAGCGGATTCGCCACGACGTCCAAGCCATCGACCCGGGGTTGCCGGTGTACGACGTCGCGTCCATGAGCGAATTGCTCGATCGCTCTCTGGGCTCGCGGCACTTTTCCGCCGATCTGGTGGGTGGATTTGCCATCGTGGCGCTGCTCCTCGCCGCAATCGGAATCTACGGGCTGCTGGCCTATATGGCCGGTCAAAAGTCGCGGGAAATCGGACTCCGAATCGCATTGGGAGCACGGCCCACCGAGATTCTCAGACTGATCGTCCGGAAAGGCATCATACTAGCCGCGATTGGAGTCTCCGCGGGTCTGCTCCTTGCCGCTGCCACAGCCTCCGCGATGGCGAGCTTGCTGTACGGAGTCCGTCCGCACGATCCGGTTGTGTTCTTTTCCGTCTCCCTGCTCTTGTTTGTTGTCGCCGTCCTCGCCAGCTATCTTCCAGCCCGGCGCGCGGCGAAATTAGACCCGTTCACAGCTCTTCGTGAGGCATAATTCACCATGTCGAAACTGTTTTTTCTCCTGTTGGCTACGTCGATCGTTACCGTAGCCGCGAATCCGCCGACGGTGGCTTCCGCAATCGACCGCGAGATCACCGACGTCGAGAAGATGATCACCGACGCCGCCCAAGCCATGCCGGAGGAGAAGTTCAACTTTTCACCGGAGAAGCTGGCGATTCCGGCCGCCGACTACAAGGGAGTGCGGACCTTCGCCATGGAGGTCAAACACGTCGCGGCTTCTAACTATGCGATCTGGGTCGGCCTGACCACAGAGACGATCCCGGATGATTTTCGAGGAGGCAATGGTCCCGACTCGATTAAAACCAAAGCCGAGATCCTCAAGTTCCTCAAGGATTCCTTCGCGCTTGGTCACCGGGCGGCAGCATCCCTCACCCTGGAAAATCTGCTGCAGCCCGGCCCCCAAAGTAAAGCGCTCCGTTTGCGGAGCGCGGTTTTCGGAATCGAACATGCCTACGATCATTACGGGCAGTTAGTGGAGTATCTGCGAATGAACGGCATCGTCCCGCCTGCCAGCCGCTGAGCTTGGAAGGCGGAACCGCCTGCTTCACCCTTTCACAGTCTGCTGGACGTAGAGTTTTCGCCCGTGCGGCGGTTGCCAACCGGCGGCAGGCGCCGACCGGCCGAAGAATTACATATATCATTGATTCAGGCCGGGCGATGGAGTCCCCCACATCGACATTTGCGCTGATCGAAAAAGTAAAAGCCGGTGACGACCAGGCCCTGTCGCTGGCCTTTGAACGCTGCCGTCGCCGCCTGGCCGTATTAATCTATTTCAAACTCGGTCCCCGAGCCCGGCAACTCGCCGAAGTCGACGATCTGGTCCAGGAAACCCTGCTTCGAGCGTTTAAAAGCATCGGTCGTTTCTCCTATCAATCCCCCGGCAGCCTCCTGCGGTGGCTGTCCTCCATCGCCGACCATGTCATTATCGACCAGGTCCGCTACCACGACCGCGAACGTCGTGCCGGCTCAGAGGTGCGTTTCCGCTCTCCCAGCAACCCGCACGGTCCCGAACCGGCCGACACCAAAACTCCGAGCCGCCTCCTGGCACAACAGGAAGCAATGGAAAACCTGCTCGCGCGATTGAACGGTCTTCCCGAAGATTACCGCCAGGCGATCGTTATGGCGAAGATTGAGGGCCTTTCTACTGCCGAAATGGCGGAACGCTTGGGCAAAACGCGAGATGCTGTTGCATTACTGGTCTATCGCGCCGTGAAGCGCTTCCGAACCCTCTCCCTGCCAGCGGCGCCGTGACCGACGAAGAACGCGAGAAGCGCCTGGCAGAGGCCCTGGCGGATGTGATCGATATCCGCGTAACGCCGGGCAAGACGACCGAGCTCTTCCCCGAACTCACGCCCGAATTGTCGGCGCTTGCCGAGATCGATCGCGCCCTCGATCCCCCGCCCCCGCTTCCCAATCGCCTCTCTGGACACAAGATCATCGAAGAGATCGGCTCCGGCGGCATGGGCCGCGTGCTTCTGGCCCTCGACGAAGCGCTGGGCCGCAAGGTAGCGATTAAGACCCTGGCGCCGCGCTATGCTGATGAGCCCCTGCTCCGCACCCGCTTCATGTCGGAAGCCCGTTCCATGGCCCGGCTGAATCACCCCAACGTCGCGCGTATCTACAGCCTCGGCTCCCCCGAGGAACCGCCGCACTTTGTAATGGAGTATGTCGAAGGCGTGCCGCTCACCAAGGCATCCGGCTCCCTGACGTTCCCTCAGAAAGCCGAACTGCTCCTCAAAGTCGCTATTGCCGCCCAGTTCCTGCACACTCAGGGCATCATCCACCGCGATCTGAAACCCGCGAACATTCTCGTCGGCCGGGATCTCGAACCCAAGCTGCTGGATTTCGGTCTCGCGCTCGACCTCGGCGAACACGAGCGCCTCTCCGTGCTCGGCGAAATCGCAGGGACGCCGGAGTACCTGTCGCCCGAACAGGCCTCCGGCGCGCAACACCTGGACGCCCGCAGCGACGTCTTCTCGCTCGGATCGGTCCTGTATGAAATGTTGACGGGCGAGCCGCCCTTCGGCGCCGCCACGATGTCCGATCTGCTACGCCGCATTCGCGAAGAAGACCCCGTCCTGCCCCGCCGGCGCGTGCCTGCAATCCCCCGCGACCTGCAGAGTATTTGTCTGAAAGCTCTCGAAAAGGATCCTGCACAGCGATATGCTTCGGCCGCCGAAATGGCCGACGATCTGCGCCGCTTCCTCGCGGATGAAGCCGTGCTCGCGGAGCCCGCTGCTTATGCGCGCATGATCACCGGCAAAGTGGCCCAGCACCTCCGCGATCTCGAAAGCTGGCGTCACGATCAGATCATTTCCGACGGCGAGTACGATGGCATCCGCAAACGCTACGAACAGTTGCTCGACCGTGAGGATGCCTGGATCATGGCCGCCCGGCGCCTGACCTTGTCTCAGGTCACGCTCTACCTCGGCGCCTGGATCCTGGCCGTCGGCGCCGCGTTCCTCACGTGCTTCCGATATCGCGCTCTCAGTGGAGCGCCTGCCGTTTTTACTGCCTGGGCCGCCACGATACCGCTCGGCTGGGTCGGTATCCGTTCCTGGAAACGCGAGCATTTCCGGATTGCCGTCGCTTACCTCCTGGCGTTTTGCGTGGTCGCCGTAATCTCGGTGTTAGTGACCCTGGAAGAGGTGCGCCTGTTCACTGGACTCACCATGGGGCAAGCACGCCTCGAGCTTTCTCATCGGCTGGAGTTTGCCAAAGAAGCGACCAACGCCCAACTCTGGTGGTCGATCCTGGCCGGCCTTCCCGTCTGCTGGTGGATGCGCCGCTTCACACGAGCGCCGGTCTTCTCACTCCTGTTCGCGTCACTGGCCGCGCTCTTTGCGCTCGCCACGCTCCTACGCATGGGCATGATCGACTGGCTCGACAACGATCCGGGCCGCTTTTACTTTTACCTCATCCCTTGCGCGCTCCTCTTCATGACCGCGGGCTTCCTGTTGGAGCGGCACCGCCTGCCAACCGACTCCCGCTATTTTTATCCGTTTGCCGTGGCCTTTACATGGGCCGCGCTTAGTGGAGTTGCCGCCTTCCACCAACCCTACGCGCACTGGCTCGAAACGGTCGCGCCCTGGACCCGCGGGCAGGTGGAGTATCTGTTCATCATCAATGCCGGCATCTACTTCCTGCTCGACCGCATGTGCGAGTGGACTCCCTCGCCCCAGGTGCGCACCGTAGGCAAGTCGTTCCGTTTCGTTATCCCGGGCCACGTCATGACATCGCTGTTCATCCTGGGACTGGTTGCGAAAAGTGACACCGAGGCACGCGTCCTGGAGTGGATCTTGCCCGCGGTTGCCTGCGTTTTTGTATTTGGCAGCATCCCCCGCCAGATGAAGAACTTCCTGGCAACCGGACTTCTCTTTTTCGCCGTCGGAGTCTATCGCCTGCAGGAGAAAGTCTTTCAAAACCAGGCTCTTTGGCCGATTCTCCTGCTTGCGACCGGTCTAGGCCTGATGGTCGCCGCCGCCAATTACGCGCCACTCAGGGTGCGCCTGGCAGGATTCGTGAAATTTCTTCGCCGCTAAGTGCAATCCGGGCCCCTCCGTGTCGCTCACCTTTGTGGAGGCAACAAAATGCGTTTTCCCGCTCTGATTTTGGCATTGACAGGCGCCATGTTCCTGACCGGCTGTTCCAACCTGGTCTCCCTCAATCCGTTTGCGACCGACAAGGACTCCACGTTCGACCCGGCATTAACCGGAGTCTGGCACGACAGCGACGATGACACCTACATCGTCAAGCGTTCCGGCGACCATTACGGCATCACGTATATCGACAAGTCCGAAGACGTGATGAAATTCGAAGCGTGGCTTTTCGAAACGGGCGACGCGACACTGCTCGACCTCGTCTCAAAGAAGGACGCACCATTCCACGTGCCCGCGCACACGCCGTTGCGGGTCTGGATCGACGGAGCCACGCTCAAGTTTGCCTTCCTCGATTCCGACTGGCTCAGACAGCAGGTGGCGCAGGAACTCACAGCGCAAACGATAGACGGCCGTGTCGTTTTGACTGCTCCCAACGTATCGGCGCGCGCTTTCCTCGCGAAGCACGGAGCGGACACGCGGGCGTACGGGGAGATCGCGACCCTGCAAAAACAGCAGTAACAAGCGTTCCGCAATTCTTTGTAGAATGACACCATCTCATGCGCCATGCCGTCATGTTGGAGGCGAGGAAATAGATGTCCACCTTGCCGCCCGGTACGATGCTGGGCCGGTTCCAGATTATTGGGCTCGTCGGCGAAGGCGGCATGGGACAGGTGTACCGCGCGAGGGACGACCGTCTGGGACGCGATGTCGCCATCAAGGTCCTACACCCGGATTTTGCGCGCGACGATGACCGCATGCGCCGCTTCGAGCGGGAGGCGCGCGCGGCCGGTGTTCTGAACCATCCCCACATTCTGGGCGTCCACGACATTGGCGTCAAAGAAGGCATCCTGTACGTTGTCTCGGAGTTGCTCGAGGGCGAAACTTTGCGTCAGCGGCTCGCACAAGGCGCCTTGCCCTGGCGTAAGGCGGTCGAATTCGGCCGCCAGATCGCGAGCGGGCTGTCAGCAGCGCACCATAAGGGCATCGTTCACCGTGACCTCAAGCCCGAAAATATCTTCATCACCAGCTCCGGGCCGCTCAAAATTCTTGATTTTGGTCTCGCCAAGTTAACCGAGCCCGCAGCGTCAGGGAATGCCACGGTGACGCTCAGCACGCCCGGCATAGTCCTGGGAACAGTCGGCTATATGTCGCCGGAGCAGCTTCGAGGCGAAGAAGTGGACCAGAGGAGCGACCTGTTCGCGTTCGGGGCCGTGCTATACGAGATGCTTTCCGGCAACCGCGCGTTCTCAGGAAGCACGCGCGCCGAAGTGGTCGGCGCAACTCTACTTCAGGAGCCTCGCGACCTGCTGCAGACCGATCCGAAGCTGCCGCCGCCGTTAACGGAAATCGTGCGCCATTGTCTCGAGAAGAAGGCGGACGACCGATTCGAATCCGCGCGAGACCTGGCTTTTGCTCTTGGCACGCTCACTGACACCACGGTGCAGGCCGCAGAGAAACAGCCCCGATCCACGCGTCCGCTGTGGCTGCTTTGGGTGGCGGCGGCGCTCCTCGTCGCCACGGCCGCTGCCTGGTTCACAGCCGGACGTCTGACGGCCAAACACCTTCCCGTCTACCGCCGCCTCACTTTCCGCCGCGGCTTCATTCCGACCGCCCGCTTCGCGCCCGACGGCCGTACCGTCGTGTATAGCGCCGCGTGGGATGGGAAGCCCGTGGAACTGTTCTCCGCCCTCCCCGGAAGCCCCGAATCGCGCTCGCTTGGGATGCCCGGCTCCGTCATCCTGGGAATCTCCCCTGGCAGCGAAATGGCGCTGGCTGTTGACGCTCATTTCAGGATCCCCTACGAGGGCACCCTGGCCCGGGCTCCGCTCGCCGGGGGCGCCCCGCGCGAACTCCTCGAGCACGTCACGGATGCAGACTGGTCCCGCGACGGCTCTCAGCTCGCCGTGGTCCGCGCCGCCGACGGATGGCAGCTCGAGTATCCCATCGGAACCGTGCTCTACAAGGCCCCGCCGAACACCTGGATCAGCCATCCCAGAATCTCGCCACGCGGCGATGCTGTCGCCTTTCTCGATCACAATGCCAATCTCGGCGACACACAAGGGTCGGTAGCCATCGTCGACACGGCGGGAAAGAAGAGGCAACTCACCGATCGCTACCTCGACTTGTCCGGTCTTGCCTGGCCCGCCGCCGGAGGGGAGTTGTGGGCCAGTGTCGCCACCGCCGATTTCGAATACATGCTGCTCGCCATTCGCCCGTCAGGCGCGCGGCGTCAGCTCCTGACTTCCTCGACCCGCCTGGTTCTGTACGATGTCGCCCCAGGAGGCCGCGCTTTGATAGGGCAGGAACGCCTGCAAGGAGTCATGCGCGGCATCTTACGCGGAGAAACCACGGAGCATGATCTTTCCTGGTTCGATCAGTCCTATGGGCGCGACATGAGCAGCGACGCCGGGATGCTGGCATTCGACGAGGAGGGCATTGCGGGCCAAAGAACGGCCGCAGTCTACGTAAGGCGGCCCGGCCAGACTCCCGTCCGCTTGGGCGACGGTTTCGCGATCGCAATCTCGCCGGATCAGCAGTGGGTGCTCGCCACCTATCGCCACACGAACCCACGCGTTCTGGTTGCCGAACCGACCGGCCCGGGAGAACTCCAGCACTTTTCGACTGAGACCCTGGAATTCCGCGAGGTTGGCTCCTGGTTCCCCGATAGCCGCCACATTGCTATATCCGCGCGGGAGCCAGGCCATCGCTTCAGAAGCTGGATCGTCGGCCTCGACGGGAGCAAACCACGCCCGATCACGCCCGAAGCAGCGCCGGGTTGGCTACTGACACCCGATGGCAAATATGTTTTAGCGGTCGATCCCGCCGATCGGAAGCGAAAGCTCTTTCCGGTGGCAGGTGGACAGCCCCTCGAGAAACCCGGACTCGAATCGGCCGGCTTACCCCTTCGTTTCAGCGCGGACGGCCACTTCCTGTTCGTCTGGCGTGGCCAAATCCCCGCCGAGGTTCATCGTGTGAACATGGACACCGGCCATGAAGAGCCTTGGAAAACATTGATGCCACCTGAACCCGCCGGCTTGCAACTGGTCCCCGGCAACGGTATCGCGCTCTCCGGAGACGGCTCCTGTTACGTGTACACGTCCTTGAACGAACTGAGCGACTTATTTCTGGTGGAGGGCGTGAAGTAGCGGGTGCGGAACGCTGTGGAAGGGTGAATAAAGCTACCGCTTCGGGCCAACGTACTCCCCGAACCGCGGCTCAAAAAACATATCGGTCTCGGTCGAAAGCAGCACCCATAACCCATATAAACCAATCACGGTCCCCACGGGAATATTGAGAAGCTGTAACACGGAGAGCACCGTACCCACCGCGCGGGCCCAGCGGCTGAAACGAAGCAGTCCGAAGCCAGTCACCACGCAGGGAATCATCAGGAAGATAACCGCGTACAACAGAACGCGCAGCACCAGCAGGTTCATCGAGAGGTTGAACGCCAGATAGTCGATCCAACCGAACCAGAAGATGAAGAGAGCCCCAACCCCGCTCAGTGCGCCGACAACGATGTTCAATACGGCTACCGCCCGAATGTGGCGGTCCAATTACCAGTCCACCTCAACTTCGTAATGATCGGCGCCGTCGCCTGCATTGCGGATCTCGAACACCAGCCTGTATCCATTCCCGCTCGAAGGCGATTCGATCAAAGCCACCTCGCCTCGCCCCTGCCGCTTCTTTAGTTCCGGAGTGAACGTCGTGCCGGGTAGGGTCCGTTCGAATACCGCGTGCTCGCCTCCGACAGCCGGCCCCTTCACCACCTGCGAAAACGCAGAGCCGTCTTGAACCGTGACACGCACAGTGTCGGTCACAATCCCCGACCAGACCATTCCCAGCCGAACTTGCGCCAATGGCGGCTCCCTGCGCGCCGATCGATCCCAGGCCAGCACAAATCCGTAATCGCCGTAGCCCCCTTGCCGGTCCCGCACTACGATGCGCGTGACATACCCGTTTCTCTCGTTCGGTTGTTCGGTGATCTTTACTTGCCCACGCCCATCAGTAACCTCCAGCCGAAGCGAGACCTCCCGGTCAGGTAGCGGCCGCGAGAATTTGTACTTCTCGTGCAATACCGGCCCTCCTTCGACTGTTTGCGAGCGGCACTCGTTGCGATGGCAGGCCACGACGATCTCACCGTCGACGCGTCCGGACCATTTCAACGAATCCATGCGGTCGAACGCACGATCTAAGGCGTCTCCGCCAGTGTCCCAAAAAAGCGCTAACGAGTAAGATGCAGCACCAGCCTGCGCGCCGCCAAGCGCCACCGCCAGTGTGTAATCGTTGTCCGCGCGGGGCTGGTCAACGATTTTCACGTCGCCGCGTCCCCGGGTCACCTGTAGTTTAACGTCCTGGCGGACGTCAGGAAGTTTGTCATAGACGTGATAGCGCTGCTTCTCAATCAGGGCGTTGTCCTGTCTCTCGACCGTGAGCCGTTTGCCGTGGACATAAAGGACCGCCGGCCCGGTGACATCGCCTTCCCAGACGAGTTGCGGCTTGTCCTGCGCGGCGGCGCCGGACAGGAGCACCAGCGCGCCTACGGCAAATCGAAGCAACATTCTGTACTCTCATTGTACAGACCCCGGCCTACGTTGAACCGTAAGCTATCTTCCACTTTCAACAGTACTCAAACGTTCTCCGGCGCAATACAATGGAGAGGCGGAACGATCAGTTGTGCGATCGTCCCAAAAACAAGAAAGCGCGTGTCTCCCGGCCAGACGGGCATTCGTATAGAATGTCTTCGAACCGGAGTCAAACGAGCGAATGGTGCTACTACCAAGTCTGCCCGCATTTCTATTAGCGACGTCGTTGAGAAGCCAGCTCATCGACGCCTTAACGGATACTACGTTCTCCGGTATCTATCGCCTCCAGCTGTTCGACTGGTTCGTTCTGATCCCGTATTTCGTGGTTCTGGTCATCTTGTCCGTCTACGGCTGCCACCGTTACGAGATGATCCGCGGGTACTACAAGAACCGCATTAAGATCCCCGAGGTAGCTCCGGTTCAATTCGAGAACCTGCCGCGTGTAACGATCCAGCTCCCGTTATATAACGAGCGCTACGTAGTGCAGCAGTTGTTGGAACAGACCTTGCGCATGGATTACCCCCGTGAGCTGCTCCAGATCCAGGTTCTCGACGATTCCACCGACGACACCCACGAATTTACAGAGCGCCTGGTGGCTGAATATGCGGCTTCCGGAGCGCCCATCGAATATCATCACCGTGCCAACCGTCACGGCTTCAAAGCAGGCGCCCTCCAGGAGGGAATGAAGTCGGCTACCGGTGAGTTCATCGCGATCTTCGACGCCGATTTTCTTCCGCCGGTTGACTTCCTCCGCCGCACGGTACACTTCTTTGCCGACCCGAAGATCGGCGTGGTCCAGACCCGCTGGGGCTATACGAATCGTCATTACAACCTGCTCACCGAAGTCGAGGCAATGCTCCTGGACGGCCATTTCGTTCTGGAGCATGGCGCACGTTTCGGCGGTGGGATGTTCTTCAACTTCAACGGCACGGCCGGTATTCTTCGCGCCAGGATGATTGAGGACGCCGGCGGGTGGCAGCACGACACCCTCACGGAGGATTCCGATCTCAGCTATCGCGCCCAATTGAAGGGCTGGAAATTCGTGTATGTTCCAAGCGTCGAGTGCCCTTCGGAGCTGCCGGTTGAAACCTACGGCTTCCAGGTGCAGCAGTCGCGCTGGGCCAAGGGATTAACCCAGGTCGCAATCAAGCTTTTGCCGTCGATCCTGCGCTCCGATATGACGCGCCGCCAGAAGATCGAAGCCTTCATGCACCTGACGCCGAACATCTCCTACCCGCTGATGATTCTTATCACGCTGCTGCTCTGGCCGGTGATGATCGTACGGTTTTACATGGGCTGGATGCAGATGGTCACCATCGACCTGCCGCTCGTTGTGGCAGCCTTCTGGTCGCTCTCAGCCTTCTACATCCTCGCGGAGCGTGAGCTTTTCCCAGGCAACTGGAAGCGCGCGCTGGTGCTGACGCCTGTGTTGATGGCAGCAGGCGTGGCGCTGACACTAGTGAACGCGAAAGCCGTCATAGAAGCCATCTTCGGTGTTCAGACCAGCTTCGCGCGGACTGCCAAATACGCCATCGGTCAGCAAAAGGCAAAACTAGCCAATGTGAAGTACCGCCGCAAAAGCGGCTGGCTGCCTTATGCCGAGCTGGTAGTCGGAAGTTACTTCGTTCTGATGATCGGCTACGCCATCGACACCTGGAACATCCCCTCCATCCCGTTCCTGCTGCTTTTTGTTGTCGGCTACTACTGGGCCGGCTTCAGCACGCTTTACCAGGAGTGGCAGGGCCGTGTGCGCTGGATGCGCGAACGCCGCCTCGCCATCGAAAAAGCCACCGCCGACGTCTAAGGCCTGATTCGATATGCCGGCTAAAGCCGGCGCACTGGCATTGCAACTCTCTGCCTTGTCGTAACCAGGTTACGTGGCACGACGATTGCACCTCCGCACTCCCGGAGGTGTTCAACACTCATGCGAAATCTATTCCTCGCAATTCCCGCAATCCTCTTCGGCATGCAGGTTTCCGCAATGGCAGATACCATCACGCCCGGCACTGAGATCCAAGTGCGGCCGGATGCTCAGGTAGACGTGAGCCATTGGGACAGGGGCCGAATCTATCCAGCGCACGTGGCGAGAGACATCCATGCATCGGATGGCGATCTTGCAATTCCGCGCGGTTCGGAGGCCGAGCTCATCGTGCGCCAGGTTGGGCCAAGCCAATATGTTCTCGATCTGGAGTCCATTACAGTCAATGGCCGCCGTTATGCCATGGATACGACGGAACAACACTTTGACACCCGAACGCAGAATGGCGGCGGTGTGGTTGGAGCAATCGTCGGGGCTATAGCGGGCGCAACCGGAGCGCAGGTGGAGACTAACGGCGGCGAGATCCACGTGCCGCAGGGCTCAGTCTTAACCTTTCGCCTCGAGCAACCCATGCGCGTCGTAAACTGGGGCGATCCTGGTTACTCACGAGGCGATTACCATTATCACCACGATCGGGACTGGTATCGCTAGTCAGTTCACGGCGGATCGCGTCGTAGCGGAGATCACGCCTTAACCGGTATCCGGAGAACGTCCGCCAGCCGTTGAGTCAATCTCAGCCGGAGGTTATGCTCGCGCCACCGAAGGGTCAGGATGACCATGAGGAGGCAAAGCGCTGGGATGCCGGGAATAAGCGATAGCCACAGCCATCCGTCCCCCAGACTACCGCCGGCGTTCTGATCCGCCCACCACCAACCGTCCACGGTGATGTAACGAATGTCGAGATCGGGAGTGCGTGCCTTGAGTTGCTGTAGGAACTCCGGCGTCAGGCCAACCCTATCTGTGCGCCACACGGTGCCGAACGGGCGTGTGGAGACGCCACGTACCGGGTCGTTCTGCTGCAACGTCGGAATTGCAAGCAAACGGCGTGCGGAACCTGCTTTGTACCAGCCAATCTCGTATGGGCGCTCATCCGTAACGCGAATACCTGCTGGCACGCGTCTCATTTCCGGCGGCCAGGGAACGGCATCATGGAGCAGAATCAGCCGGTCACCGATCATGAAGATGGCCTGTTCGTGCTGCGGCTCGGAAATGAAGACTTGTCGGTCTACATTGCGAAAACGGTGCGATCTTTGGGGAACAACAAAGATATACACGCTCAGGAGCACAAGGAATGCGATTCCGTAGATCCAACTGAGAGCGGACGCCAACCGTATCACCACATCCGCGGACTGAAAGTCGGATTTCTTGAACGACGGCTCCATGTCGTTCAGCAGCCACGGCAGCCGGTCCGTTGGACAGACACCGTCCAGCCAAAGCTTCGCCATGGCGCGGGGAAGGAAGCGTGGGTCATCATCGGGACCGCGGCGTAGCACCAGGGCTTCCCACTTCTTAAAGCGGCGCTTGCCGGGTCCGGGAGGCTTATTCAGCCAACGATCGAGATCGGCGCGGCGACGCAGTCCCGGCAAAGCGCCTTGATTATTCGCGACGAGAAAAAGCTCCAGATTCCAATCCGCTAATACGACACCACCCCATGGGTCGAACGACGAAAAGTGTTCGAGCGTGCACACCCATAGCGGATAGGATCCCCAATTTCGCGGCCGCAGTTGGAGCCAAATCGGAACGCCAAGGGCGATCAACTGCAGGACGGCTAAAACAACTCCAACAACGTCCACAAATTAAGTGTGTCGCCGATGGGCTCGGCGTTGCGAAATCAAAATGAACCACTACCTCGAGTGAGTTGCAATTGGAAAATTCTACTTCGTTAGCTTCAGCCAGCCTATCAAAACGCCGATGAAAGCAGCCGGCCAAGAACCAGAAGAATGCCAAGTGCTGCCACCACTGCCAACGCCGAAATCAGGGAAATCCATAGAGGGCTCTGAAACCTCGGTGGCAAGCCCGCGAAGATGCTGGGTACCCTGGCCGGCACCGCCGCCGCGTGCTGAGGTTGTTGTTGAGACGAAGCGCCGTATGCGGCGCCACCGAGAATCCTCTCGAGTTCAGCACACACCGAGCCGAAACCTGGCATGCGTTCTTCCGGTTTTTTAGCGGTGCAGCGTCGGATCAGGTCCAGCACGGCAGGTGGAATGCCCTTGCCTTCCAATGGTTCAAGGTTGAGGGGTTGATAGAGAATTTGCTGGAAAATTTTCTCCACCGTGTCCGCCTGGATCGGTTTGGAGCCCGACAACAATTCGACCATGACTACGCCGAACGCGTAAACGTCGACCTGTCCGGTAGGCGGCTGACCCATGACCTGCTCGGGGGCCATGTAGTAAGGCGTACCCAATGTGAATCCGGCGCGCGTGAGCGATAAGCCTTCGGATTTGGCGATACCGAAGTCCATCAGCTTCACCTTCCCCGATGGATCGATGTGGATATTCTCGGGTTTGATGTCGCGATGGATGATTTTGCGCGCCTGAATGTATTCCAGCGCCCGCGCAATCTGCAGCGACGTGTTCAGTTTGTCGGTGACATCACCGGTGCGACCGCCCCGGATGGCATCCCGCAGACTTTCGCCGCGCAGGAACTCCATCACCATGAACGGGCGGCCGCCCTCCTCGCCAAAATCGTGGACCTTGATGATGTTGTCGTGGTTGATATTGCTCGCCATGCGAGCTTCCTGCAGGAAACGCGCACGGACCTCGGGATCTTTGTTCCCCTGAGGCGTTAGTATCTTCAACGCGACCGTCCGCCCCAGAATGGTATCGGTTGCACGGAACACATGCGACATACCGCCGCCCAGGTATTCCAGCAATTCGTATTTCCCGACGCGCGCGGGAAGTTGTATGGGTGCACTCACTCGATCGCTACCTCAACTCATTTTGCTACCGTCGAAACGCATTTCAGGCTCGACAGGAAATCCTTGCTGAATACTGCCGGAGCTCCCGCCGTATCCACGTAGAACTGGTATTCTAACGCGCGTCCGGCTATGTTGAGGGTCGTGTTCCGCTGACCCTGCCTGGGAATCCATACGAAAGTATAACCGGCGCCGGTTTGCGTGGTGCGGTCGGCATCGGCAAAGAAGTGGAACACCGACCACAATCCCTGCCATGTTTCCACGTCAAAAGTGGTTCCACCAGTCACTTTCAGCTGCAGGCTGAAACTTTGCGCCGGTGGACCCGGCCACACATAGGCTTTCGACGCTCCGCCCTTGAGCAACGTTGTCTGCCCGTTCACGGTAATTCCGAAGCTATCCACCTGATCCGATTTCACAGGCGACAGCGTGTAGTGGTAGTTGGGGTCGGAGCCGGCATCGCCATAGACGGCTTTCGAGAATCTCACAGCTTGCCCGAAGAAGGTCACGAAGGCGGGGTTCATCTCCACTTGCCCCGTCGGAGTGCAGCCGGCCGTCGAGCATGTGAGGTTCGGTTTCAGGGTGTTCTCGTAGAACATCCAGAGCTTGCCATCCTTGGACCGGAAGATATCGCTCAGTTCCTGCAGCGTGGTTTCGTCAGTTGCCTTGGGATTGAACGGGAACTTGTTCACCATGATGCCGAAAGCCTGGCAGAACGCCCTGCCTGCGCCGTTCAGGTTGGCGGTGCCGGCGCCCTTCAAGAGGGCCTCGGCGTGTGTGATGGGGTCTTCCATCAACCGCGTGACGTCTTTTTCGAGATGCGCATCATTATCGATGGCGAAGGGCCCCGTAATTTGCCGGCTGGCCACCAGGGCATTGCCGGCCTGATCAATGGTCGCCTTAGCGCTTGGGGGATCAGGCGGCTTAGGCAGGTTCTGGATCGACACCTGCAACGAACTCAGACCTTGGATGTAGGTCTGGTTCGAGGGAAGGATGTACTGCTGTACGTCGGACGGAGGCACGACTTTCTGAGGCTGCGTGAAGGCTGCGGCCACCTTCGGATCGACGTTCGTGTTGTTCGACGTCACCCACATGAGAGCCATGAGCGGGCTCTGGTTATTCACAATCGTGGTTAGCTTTTTGGCTGCATCATCAAGGCTGGAGTAGCCGGTGAAGCGCGCCGCCTTCACAAATTCGCGCCAGTTCTTGATGTAGTCGGCGGTGTAGAGGTCGAGCAGGTCCTTCTTGAGCGCGGTGAAATCCTGAATGTTCCCGGCGTAATCGCCCAGCACCCAGCGTTCACCGCCGAAGTTCTTTTCAGCGTCCCCGATGAGCTTCTTCATGGCATCCCAACCGGTCTTCGTAAATGGCCCCTGCACCTCGCGCGGATCTATGATAATCTCCGCCGAACCGGGGAAGTCGCGGTTGAAGTTAATCGGACGGCTTGCCTTGGCAGCCTCTGAGAGCAGCGCCTGGTAAACGCGCTCCTTGCCGGAGAACTGCGCCAGGTACTTCCGGGAGTGCGTGACGGTCGGATCGTCGAAATCGGTCGAGTACGGGTTCCCGTATTGCAGATCCTTGCTATAGAAATCAAACTGTGCGCGGGCCAGATCCATCTGGTCCTTGCTGATTTCCCCTTCATGCCCTGCGCTCCAGCGTGACGCCAGCAAAGAGGACATGAAACGTTGCAGAGCGGGGTCGGAAATACGTTTCCACTCGGACGTACTGAGCAGGTAGCCTTTCAGCGTGTCGTAGCCGTAACCGTAGTTGTCGTTCGGACCCGGCGTGTTTGGCACCTTCTGAAGGTAGTTGACCCAGCCGTTCTGAATGTTCCCGAAAAGGTATGCCTTGTAGAAGTTGTAATAGCTGCGACGCACCTGCGGGTACAGATCGCTGCCGGTGTACAAACCCCAGCCCAGGCTGAAGGGCCGGCCGTTCTTTTCGTAGTCCGTCAGCGTTACCAGCGATTGCCGGAGATCGTCCAACTGCCTGAGTGAATCGACCGTTGGAATGGGTCCGACCGATCCGCCCCTGGCCTGAAGCGCTTTTCCGGCGTTGAGCGCCTGGTTCTCCAGCTTTCGGTTGCCCGACCAGGAAATGATGAACATCAAACACAGCAGCAGCGAGAGGAGCGCCAACGAGCCGAGCAGAATGCGGCGCAAGAGGCTGGTCTTTACGCTCGATTCGCTGGCGGCGAATGCAGCGTGATCCGCCAGAATTACGTCGGTGAACAGGTGACCTAAAAACATCCACTGCGGGACCCTGCGGCCCGCCGCGCTCATCTGGGGCTGCACGGCGTAGGCTTGGGGTACTTCCATACCGGCACGGAACATCTTTGTCGCGCCGGCGTCGAAAGACTTCTGCCCAACTGGCGTGGCCGCGGCAGCCGGTTTCGCGCTCGCCTCGTTCACAACCATGGGCCGAATACCCGAGAAATAGAACCCACGCAGGAATGGGCTGACCTGGAGTTGGCTAGGCCGGCAAAGATCGACCAGGAACTGCACCATTGTGCCGCGGATTTTGCGGAACTCGCGCGGGAATTCATACGCGCCCGGGAGGCTCATGGGATCCTGCTCGCGAGGCATGTAATCGATGCGGCGATCGCACAACGAGGAGAACAGATCGGTAAACGCGGCGTTCAGACGGCGGCTCTCTTCATCGGCATACACACCCGACCGCACCGGAGCGATGGGCAGTGTCATACCGAAAACCTGTCCCGCCTCTTCATTGCTGAGATTCCGCACGAATTCCGTGAAGAACGCCAGCCGGTCGGCTTTGGAGAACAGGACGTAGACCGGAAAACTAATACCGAGGTTCTTGGACACTTCAGCCAGACGTGCTTGCAGATATCGCGCCGTCGCCGTGATCTGCTCGGAAGCACCCGGCTTGGTGAAGCTCTCGCAATCGAAACAGAGGAAGACCGCGCGAGGCGACTGGCGCCCCTTGCCGACCACGGATTTCAGCTTCCCGGGTTGCAGCTTCTTGAGCAGCCGTGTCCACGCTTCAGGAATGGCAAGCAACTTTCCAGCGGCTTCGACAAACACCGAATCCCGGCCATACCAGAAATTCGCGACCGGCGTGGAAATGATGTTGTTCTCCACTAACACCTGTCCCGCCAGTAACTCGGGGTCGAGCCCGCAGTGCGCGACGACGCTGGTCTTCGCACTTCCCTGGTCGCCGATGATGAAAATGACCGGCAGGCCACTGATAGTGGCCCCCGGCGTGGTACGCGATTCGGCAAGGCGTTTGTCAGCCTCTTTGATCAGGCTCTCGATCTCGCTGCCACCGCCCTGTTGCGCGCCCGCCGCGGCTGCCGGAGCATAACCGTATGCTGCAGCGTACATGGCCTGCTGTTGCTTGGCCTGCTGCTTCTGCTGCAACTTGTTCTGGAAGAAACTGAAAAACGCCGCTGCCGTGATTCCCAACGTGCCTGCGAGAATCATGATGAAGTTGAATCCCGCGCCGTGGAAATTGAAAAAACGCGTCGTGAGAAAACCGATGGCGCCGAAAAAGAGGACGCTTGCCGCCCCGTACCAGTAAATTCTGAAACCCTTCATGTTCGCACCCGTCCCTGGCCTATAACGATTGCATCGCGATGGACCGCATCGACGAGATTCCCGCTGCGAGGCCCGTCTTGAAAGCGATGAAGAGAATAATGGTCAGCACGACGCAACCGATCGCGCTGAACAACAACACCTTTACCAACGGGTCGCGGCCGGCCCCCTGGATCCGCTCGTTGGCCGGAAGCATCCAGCCCGGCGAGATCATGCCCGTGCTCTTGCGAATGCGCCGGATTTTGTCGCCGGTCTGCTGCATGGTGTTGTACAGCTCGCCGCGTCCCGCCATCGTGTAGCGTCCGGTGAACCCCAACAGCATGCAGAGATAGTAGACCTCGAGCAGATCCGCCAAATCCTGCGATTCGCTGCGCTGCATGATCTTCTGCAGGTTCTGGAAGAAGATTTCACCGGCGATGTGGTGACCATAGCGTTCTTCCTGCAAGGGCAAACGCGGCCAGTCGCGCAATACCGGGTTATTCAGATTGAGGATCGACTCGTCCAGGTAGGCAACCACGGCGAACACGGCCAATTCCGCGTCGTCGCCGCTATATCCCTGTTTCAGCGCCTCCGCCTGCGCGACCTTCACCCCTTCCCAGATCTGTTGCCGGAAGGATATCGGCTCCGTGACCTGCTGCCTGTAAGTCCTCAGCCTCTCACCAGCCGTGAGAAGTTCCTGAAAAGCGAGCGCGAGGTTCTCTCGCCGACGCTCTGGGGCAGCTGCAGCCGCTGTTACTGGTGAACCCATCACCCTCACCTCACCTCAAGTTTTGTGATGCACGATCTAAACCGGAACTGTGGGCAGGTTGGAAGCCGGCGCGTCGATTCGCGATCGCCGCTCGGTTCCGAACCCGGCGCAGGCTTTCAGCCTGCCCCACACGTCATTCAAGCACGATCAAAAGCTCCATCTGGGGATCCGGTAATTCGCCCGGAACGTAAATCCCAATGCGCCGGCTCTGCACAATGTGATCCCAGCACGGGCCGGCTTTGCTGACACTGAAATACTGATAATCAACTTTGGCCCGGATGCTGGATGGCGGCACCGAGACATGCGTGAGTCCCATGGCTGGCAAGGCGCGCTGCACCAATTTGGGCACAAATTCCTGCGAACAGAACTTCACGACGAGAGGCGTTTTTGAGATCACGTCCACCTCGCCGACACTCGAATTGACGCCGAACAACCAGCGGGACGGCCCGAGACATCTCTGATCGATAACTTCGCCGGCCCAGAAGTAGTCCCCCGTCTTGACCAACGGAATCTGGATGTAACGCGAAGGGACGATGGTCTCCAGGTGGGTGCGGATATGATAGTCGAGCGCGCTGAAGCATTCGTCGAGTTTGTCGTGATCGTAAAGGGGCAACGTCCGCGGGTGGGAATCGAGCGCAAACGTACACAGCGCACCTCCCAGCCGCAACATCTCGGTGTAAAGCTCCTCGGGATGCCCGCGTTTGGTCATGTATTGATGCCGCAAAGGAGCCAGCGCCGAATTCACCGTGTGTAAGAGCCAGAAGTTGGCGATCTCACTCGTGGAAAATTCCGCCCAGGAGCGCCGGTCGCCCGACTTGCTGCGCGAGAACATGGCGCTCTTGCTGCCGAGAATATCGAGCAGCCGCCCAAGAATGTCCATCAGCCGCTTGCTGGCGCTCAACTCCAGGCAAGGCGGAATGAATTCCGGATCGAAAGCAAAGTTGCCGGACCCATCGCGCATGACGCGAGCGATGGGGAGAACGACAAGGTCGCCCGGATCTTCAGTATCGAGCATCAGTCGAATGTTCTTGCGGCCCACCTGCACGGGTTTCTCGTCACGCCCGGTGGTCTCGTCATGCAAGAGCTTCAACTCGCCTTGAAAACGCACGCCATTCTCGGCGCCCCCACCATTCTGGTCGGTGGTAATGCAGTTTAGGCCATCCGGCCGCCGCGGTGGAACGCCCAGGAGCACTGCTGCCTTGTCTCGGGCTACCGGAAACAAGTCCGCGATCGCCAGCGTATCCGGCAAAGGATCGCATTCGGGCATCTGGAATGCCAGCCCGTCTGGAAAAACACCACGGGCGTGAAGTACGGAGAGCGTACCGTTGCGTAGCGCTTCCGCGTCGAGTTCCCCGCTGATGACGCCGTACGATTGATACCACAGCGAGGATACAGCAAACCGGATTGAATCCTCAAAATACCGGCTCTGCGCCTGGAAGTGATGGGGACCCAGGTACATGCCTTCGGACCAGACGACACGCGAAAGATATTTCATACCTGAATCAAGCAAATCTACTCTACCATGGGCGGATTGAGACATCTATCCCGGGTCCGCGCTAAGTAACTTGTGGCGGGAGACTCGAAAACGTATCTAACTTGCCGGCGGCAGCCGAAGGAAGGCAATAGTGGACTGCAACGGGCGGTTCATGGTCGTATGATGTAAAGGCAGGCTGCCTCCCATGAGCTTCTACAGTACGTATGAACTGATCGACCTTTTGCGCGATGACGGCGTTAAGACATTTCGCGGCCGCGAAATCGCCACCGGTCGGGACGTCCTGGTCCATTTGTTCACCAACGCGGAATCTCTCGAAACGAAGTTTTCGATGCAGAAAGTCGCCAATCTGTCCCCCGAAGGCCGTGCACAAGTGATCACCGAAGGTATGCACGAGGGCACACCTTATGTCGTCACAACCATGCTCCAGGGGTATCAGGGGTTTCGAGAATGGTTAGTGAGTCAGCGCACTACCGCACAGCAACCTCCCCCACAAATGCCGTCGCAGAACGCCCCCGAGCCCGCGAATCGTTCCCCATATCCGGCACCGCCGGCACAGGCGAGCTCTTCGGCGCTGCCATGGGCTCCGCCGCCACCGCCGGGGGCTTCTGCAGCGGAATCCGACGATCCGTTTGCCGCATTATTCAAAAAGCAGAATGCCGGGCAACCCATTCCACCGGCCGCTGCGGCTGGCGCCAAGGGCGCTAAGCCCGGCGTCAAGGGATCAGAGGATTTTCGACACCTGATCGAGACGCCGACCCGTGCAGCGGCGATCCGGCCAGTGCTGACGCCGGAGACGGGGCCCGATGCGACGCGGATGTTCCCCACAGCGCAACAGCCCGTGCCGCCGCCCGCTCCCGAACCCGCTCTTCCGGCGGGCAGCGCTCCGGCGCCAGGAACGGATGATGCGTTCAGCAATATTTTCGCGGATGCGCCTTTAGCGGCTCCAGCGGCGCCTTCCGCGCCAGCCGAACCCGCACACGTTGCGGGCGAGTTTACCCGGATGTTCCAGGCTCCGACGGTCGCGCCTCCTCCACCTGCTCCAGCGCCCGCCCCGGTTGCGGCCGAACCACCGGTCGTAGCCGAACAATCCGGCGGAGGCGGGGAGTTCACGCGTATGTTCAGGGCGCCGGGACAACCGCCGCCACCTCCATCAGTTGCACAGGCACCCGAACCAGCGCCCGCACCGGCGGCCACGCCGGCAGCGCCCATACACGATGAAGGGGGCTCGTTCACGCGGATGTTTGCCGCCCCGGCGCCGCAGCCGCCCCCTGCTCCCGCAGCCCCAGTAGCTCCGCCCGTTGAGTACTCTGCGCCGCCACCCCCTGAGCCGCTGGCGCAGCCAGCTCCAATTGCCGAAGAGCCAGGCGGATTCACCAGGATGTTTGAAGCTCCTGCTGCGCCCGTCAAACCGCCGGAGCCCGCGCCGCAAGCTGCCGCGCCTCAGCATGAGCCGCAGGGTGGAGGGGGTGAATTCACACGGATGTTTCAGGCTCCCGGGGCTGGTTTGCCGAAGGCCGCTTCTCCACAATCGGCGCCTCCCGAAGCCGCCCCGCCGTCCGCGGCGCACGGCGGTGAATTCACGAGATTGTTCGAGGCGCCCTCCTCGGTAAAACCGCCAACAGGGCAACCCGGCGAAGGAGAGTTCACGCGGCTCTTTGACACCAAGTCCATGGGCAGTATGCCGCCTCCGCCTCCATCGGTTGCTCCCAAGCAGGAGACCGGCGAATTCACGCGTTTCTTCGAATCGCCCATCAAGCCTGGTGCGATGAAGCCGCCGGTGGATGCGGCAAATCCCTTTGGCCCCGCACCACCGCCGCGACCGCAAGCAGCGCCGCAGGGTGAATTCACCCGAATGTTTGGCGCCAAGGATCCCGGATTCCCTCAAGGTGGTGTTCCGGGCGCCCCGGCTGCTCCTCCAACCAGCGGCGGCACCGGCCAGTTCGCGGCGCCTACAACGCCGCAGGCTCCGGGCGCGTATCCCGGATATCCGGGGTATGCCGGATACGGCGGATACGCCGGGTACGGGGGCTATCCCGGTTACGGTGGCCAGCCGAAGCCACCGGGTGAGTTCACAAGCATGATGCAGACGCCATCCGCGCCCCCGATTCTCGGACAACAGGCGGCTCCGAATCCATACATGCTGCCGCAGGAGCAGAAGAAGAGCTTCTTTCAGACCTACCTTCCCGCGATTCTTGCATTCGGTGGGCTACTGCTTCTGTTTGTGATTATCATCATTGTTCTCGCGCTGAAGAAATGAGCGAGGACTATCCGATCCGCGTCGGAACTACGGAAGACTTTGCCACCGTTTGCGGTCTGCTCGAACGGGTTCAGTTTAACGAAGCGGAGATCGCGCGACGTCTCGGAGTTCCGCTTTTAACGCAGGTCACTATTGACGACCACCCCGAGGATACGAGCGGTGCAAATGACACGCTGTCGCTTTTGATCGGGCTTTTCGTACACGATCGCGAGATCAGCGCAGCCGATCTTTCGAGCCATCTTTCCCCTGACGAGATCGCTGCTCTGGAAAGGCTCGGCCTGCTCTCGAACGGGCGTTGTCCCGTGTGTCTCTGCCCTGTAAGCAACGTCTATACGATCTCGGATCGCTGGACGCCGCGAAGTGAGTCGAGTGGCGAAGCAGCGGCGGATATCGTCTATCCCGCAGTGGTCCCGAATACGCGGATGTTCCTGGACCTGTTGCCGCGCGGCGCGTGCGACTCGTTCCTGGAATTGTGCGGCGGCACCGGCGTCGCTGCATTGCTGGCTGCCGACGAGTGTGCCACTCATGCCAGCGCCTTCGATATCGCGCCCCGCTCCACTCATTTCGCGGAATTCGCACGCCGGCTCAACGGCCTCGACAACATGACGACCGGAACCGGCGACTTGTACGATCCCGCCGGCGATGCGACGTACGACCGGATCGTGGCCCATCCACCATACATGCCGACGCTGGACCCCAAATACATCTTCTACAGCGGCGGCGAGGACGGCGAGCAGGTGACGCGCCGCGTTATCGAACAGGCCCCCAAGTACCTGCGGCCCGGTGGAACCTTATACTGCGTCGCAATGGCCTCGGATCGCGAGGACGCCCCCCTGGAACGGCGCATCCGGCAATGGCTCGGCCCGGAAGAACGCGAATTCGACGTGGCCGTGGTGGTTCGTCGTGTCGCTACGCCGGAGGAGTTGGTCACGCAGACGGTAATGGCCAGGCGTACCGATCCGGAAGCCGCCAAGCGCTGGCTCGACTTTCTTCGTGAACTGAAAATCATCGCGTTCTCCTATGCCGCGATGATCGTCCAGCGTAAAGCGGCCGGGCGTGAACCGTTCACCGTGCGCCGGATGAAGGGCGACCGTACCGGTCGGTTAGAACACGACTGGCTGCTCGCCTGGGAGACTCACGCCGCTTCCGATACCACTGGCGAAAAGATCCTCGGCAGCCGTTTGCGGGCCATGACGGGGCCCGATTTGCGCGTCATAAACCGGCTCAAGGATGGGCATTGGACTCCGGTACAGTTTGTACTCGAGACCGAATATCCATTCAAGCTGGACATGAGGATTGAGCCTTGGGTCGGCCACTTGATGGCGAGTTGCGACGGGAAGAAGACTGGAGCGGACTTGTTCCGGCAGTTAATGCAGGAAGAGATTCTCCAGGCACAGACGCAAGCGGCTGATTTTGCCGGCGTGCTGAAAATCCTGGTTTCCGGCGGATTTCTACAAGTCTGTTAAGTCGCCTCGGGCAACAGAATCACCAGTTCCATCTTCGGTGCCGGAAAGTCGCCTGGCACGTACGCCGCGAGATTTCGCGCACGCTGAATCGCTTCCCATGGGCCGCCCGATTGCGCGATGTGGAAGTATTGGTAATTCATTTTCACCGGGATTGCGCTCGGCGGCTTCGGCACGTGGGTCAGCGTTACACCGGGAAGTGCTCGCTGGACGAGAACGTCAATATGGCTGGCGGAACACACCTTGATCAGGTACGGCGCTTTGCCGATAAGATCCGCGTCGTTCACGTCAGCGTTTACGGCCAGGTAAAGGCGCGTATTCTTCAGGTACTTGTCGTCCGCCAGCGGAGTGCCATAAATCAATGGGCTGATGAGCTTCAGCGGCAGGGAGATGAAGCTGCTCGGCACCACGGTCTCGAGCAGGAAGCGGATTTTCTCATCCAGATCGTGGAAACAGCCGAACAGATCGTCGTGTTCGTATTTCGGCAGATCTCGTGGATGGATCTGCGTGGAAAACGTCGTAAGACACCCGCCCAGCGATAGCATCAGCGCATACAGGTTTTCCGGATGGCCTCGCCGGGTCTCGAAAATGTGCTGCATCAGCGGAAAATGCGAATTGATGGTGTATAGCAGCCAGAAATTCGCGATGTCCGAGGTCCCGAAATCGGCCAGGCTCAGGTTCTTCTGGCGCCGGCCTCCCGAAAGCGTGCTGCTTTTCGCCGCCAGGATCTCGACCAGGCGCCGTGCAATGGACACCAGGTAGTCGCTAGCGCTGACATCGAGCAATGGCGGAACAAAGTTCGGGTCGAGTTGCAACGTGCCGGCGTTGGTTTTAATCACGCGAGCGGCACGCAGTACCGACATATGCTGCTGCGACTCACCTTCCGCCAGGAAACGGAAATTCTTGCGCGCCACCTGTATTGGTTTCTCCGTCAGTCCCGAATTCTCATCGCGCAGCATCGCGACCTCCGCAAGAAACCGTGTATCGGCCTTCTTCTGGGCGATCGAGACGTTCAGGCCGCGCTCGCGGTAGTGCGGAATGGCGAGGAAAACGTCGAGTGTCTTCTGGTCGGGCTCGTAACAATCCGCAAGCGGCTTCGGGGAGGGCGACGGATCGGAGTCGGGAACATCGAAAATCAGCCCATCCGGCAGAATCCCGGCGGCATCGGAAAGCGCAAAATAACCCGCCTCCAGGGCTTCCTGATCCACCTGGATGCGCTTGAAGCCCCATGGCGCGAATGACACCGCGTCCATGTAGAACTCCAGCGTGCTTTCGATGAATCGGTCCTGCGTCTGGAGATACTGCGGGCTCAGGAACGTCCCCTTCATCCAAATCACAGGTTGCAGGCGCTTCATGCGTAGATATTGTGTCACAGCGCGGGAGTCAACGGAAATACCCTGCTCGCCGCCGTCACTGGAAATCTGATTTTCAAGCCCTGTTCGTTACAAGCGCTCCGTGTTAACAGGTAGGTGAAAGCCACTCTGGAAGGTCGGTCCATCGTATTACAGAGCTTCCAATTCGCTGCCTCGCCGAGGTATTCGGAAGATGCCCGCCCCCCGGCTATGCAACGCGCGCTGTGTAATGCAGCTCCGTAGGACCGGTGTATTCCGACTGTGGCCGGATGAGACGGCCCTCGAGAAGCTGCTCCTGGCAGTGTGCCGACCATCCGACGACGCGTCCGGCGGCGAACGCCGGCGTGAACAGGTCGGTGGGAAGCCCCACACCATGCAGCAGGAGGGCAGTGTAAAACTCCACGTTCGTGTCGAGGCGGCGGTCCGGCTTATGGTCATGCAGCAGGCGAAGCGCAGTGCCTTCCACGTACCGCGCAAGGTCGTAGATGCTTCGATCGCCTCCGTTCGCGTACAGGCGCTCCACCGCCCCGGCCAGCACGTCCGCGCGGGGATCTCGCACGCGATAAACACGGTGGCCGAAGCCCATCAGCCGCTCACCGCGGTCGAGCTTGGCCCGGATGACGGGCTCGGCGCGCTCAGGCGAACCGATTTCGAAAACCATGTCGAGAGCCGGCCCGGGCGCACCGCCGTGTAAGGGACCCTTGAGTGCCCCAAGGGCTCCTGTGATCGCAGAGATCACATCCGAACGCGTCGAAACGATCACCCTCGCCGTGAACGTCGAAGCGTTCAGGCCGTGATCGCACACAGTGTTGAGATAAGTTTCGAGCGCCCGGGCCCGCTCGGCGTCAGGCTCCGTGCCGAACAGCTGGTGGAGAAAGTGAGCAGCATGCGGGAGATCGGTTCGTAACGGTACCGGCTGATCGCCGCGACAGATACGCCAGTATGCTCCCACAATGGCGGGAAAACAAGCGATGGCGGTCATTGCATCTTCGCGGGGGTTTTCCTCCCGTCCAATACCAAGAACGGACGCGGCCATGCGTAGAGCATCCATGGGCGGCGCTTTCACGGCGGCAGCCTCGCGCAGAACATGCATGGCGGCGTCCGGGATGGCACGCCTTTGAGCCAGTTCCCGGCCGAAAAATGCGCGCTCCGCGGGGTCGGGTAAGCGGCCATGGAGGAACAGGTACGCGACCTCCTCGAAACTGGCATGAGGCGCCAGGTCTTCGACCGCGTACCCACATAGAATCAAACGTCCCGCCTGGCCGTCGACGTGGCTGAGTTTAGTCGTAGCGGCGACTACACCGTCCAATCCGTTTGTCATAGCCACATTATTCGAACGGATGTTTTCAGATTGTCAATATTGATTGTAGAATCAATGTAATATGTATTTGACTGCCCAGAAGGCAGCGGATGCGCTCGGGATCACAAAGGCGACTCTTTACGCCTACAAGAGCCGTGGACAGCTACGGTCTGAACCTGTCCCCGGCCAGCCTAAGGAACACCGTTACGCGCGGGAGGATATCGAGCGGTTGCGCGAGCGGAAGGAGGCGCGCCGCGATCCGGCCAAGGCTGCCGCGCGGGGGCTGAACTGGGGCAGCCCTGTGCTGGATTCCGGCATTACATGCATTCACGACGGGAGACTCTACTATCGCGGCCGCGATGCCATTGAGCTGGCAAAGACCGCCTCGCTGGAGGAAACGGCGTGCTTGCTTTGGAATGTCGAACAGCTCCCGGCGCATGCCAGCCCACTCCCCGGCAATCTTCTGACCCACCTGCGTGCCTGCACCAAAGACGCTTTCACTCTTATGCAGGCGGCGCTGCCGATCGCGGCCGCGGCTGACCTGTCGTCCTACGATCTGCGTCCAACCTCCGTTGCTAACACCGGGTCTCGCATCCTGCGGCTGCTGACGTCGCTGGCCGCGGGGCGCGACTCGGCTGCTCCGGCCCACCTCGCGCTGCAGGCGGCCTGGGCGCGGGGGAACGCGGCCGCAGGCCAAGCCATTCGAGCCGCGCTCGTTCTGTGCGCCGACCATGAATTGAACGTATCCGCGTTCACCGCTCGTTGTACTGCCTCCGCGGGCGCTCCCCCGTATGATGTCGTTTCGGCGGCTCTGGCTACCCTCAAGGGGAGCAAACACGGCGGAATGACGCAACGCGTCGCATCGTTGTTTGCTGAGGCAGGGGCGCCGCGTCGCGCTCGCGCAACTATCGCAAGCCGGCTCCGCCGCGGTGAACCAATTGCCGGATTCGGCCACCGGCTCTATCCGCAAGGCGACCCTCGTGCGGCCCTGCTAATGCACCTCGCGGAGCACAGCGGAAACAACGTGGAATGGCGCCTCACGCGAAGCTTGACAAAGGCCGGGTTGGATCTGCTCGAAGAGCATCCCACAGTTGACTTCGCCCTGGTCGCGATGGCGCGAGCTTACAAGCTGCCGGAGCACGCACCGCTGATCCTGTTCGCTCTCGGCCGTTCAACCGGCTGGATCGCGCACGCCATTGAACAGTACGCCGCAGGCGACCTCATCCGGCCCCGTGCCCGCTACACCGGACCGCCTATTACACCTTGAGAAACCAACCGCGGCGGTACATGACGTAAGCGATCGCCAGCATCAACAGAGTGTAAGTCACCGAGTAGAGCAGCGAAGCGTTCGCCGGTGATGCGAGCGGAGCGAACCATGTCTGGTAAATATGGCTCTGTAACGACACCGGGTTCCCGCCCGACGTCCAGTGCACTGCATCCAGGAACTCGGCGAGAAACTCCGAGGCCAAATACACCGCGATCGCGTTCATCCCGAGAATGACCAGCGGCCTGACAGGCTTATGCCAGCCGAGTTCGTCCACCAACCAGGCAAAGGCCGCGAATGCGACGAAATCCAGCCCCGCCATGAACAAGCTGAATGAGTCCGTCCAAAGCTTCTTGTTTATCGGCAGCCAGATGTTCCATATCAGGCCGGCGGCTACGAGCGCTGCCCCTGCAAGCGCGAGCCACAGGAGCCGATCCCGCAAGCCGCGCCGCAGACGCAGGATATGGCCTGCCATAATGCCCAGCAGAGCGGTCGCAATCGAAGGCAAGGTGCTGATGACGCCCTCCGGGTCCCAGGTCTTCGTTGACGCGTAGTTGTGAGCGCCCAGCACCAGCCGATCCACGTAATGCGCAAAGTTGCCCTCAACGTCGAGATGGCCCGCGCCGAATCCGGGCACGGGGATGAAGGTCATCATGGCCCAATACGCCGCGAGCAGTCCGGCGATCCACAGAATTTGCCCGCGAACGCCGGTAAACAGGAAAATCGCTGACGCAGCGAGATAACAAATGGCGATCCTCTGCAGGACACCCATGATTCGCTGCGTGCCGAGACTGAAATCGGGAAACGCGTAAACCGCCAGCCCGAGAACAAAGAGAATCGCAGCGCGCCGCAGCACCTTCGCCAGGATCTTGCCGCGCGGAACGCCGACTGCGAGTTGCTTGCCCAGCGAAAGCGTAATCGCCACACCGACGATCCACAAAAACGAGGGGAATACGGTGTCGGTGAGAGTCCACCCGTGCCACTCGGCGTGCCTCAGCGGCAGGTAAGAATCCCGCCCGCTGCCCGCGTTGTTCACCACCACCATGAGGGCAATCGTCGCGCCTCGGAACGCATCGAGAGAAACCAATCGCTGCGTTGCCTTACTGGTTGCTTCGTTCAATTGAATGTAATTTTATTGTCCCAAACAGCAGGACGTCACTGCCGGCATATGGGGGAATCGATAAAGTACGCTCATGTGTGCTATTGGCTGTGTAAGAACCCGATCAAACCCGCCGGATCATCGGTGATAATGCCATCCACACCCGCTGCCGCCAGCCGCGACCATTCCTCCGGGGCGTTGGGTGTCCAGGTAAGCACTTCGATTCCGGCGGCATGTGCGCGCTCAACCTCTTCGGCGCCTGTCAGCCTGAAGTGAGGGCTGACCATTGTGGTTCCAGCTTCCGACGCAATATCCCGAAAATCGCGGGGTGTTCCCTCCCACAGCGCGGACCGCTTCAGCCCGGGTGCGATCCTCCCGATCGCATGCAGCACACGGAAATCGAACGATTGGACGATGCAGTGCGACGCGACATCATGGCGACGAATCACCTCGCAAGTGAGCCGCGCAAACTCCTCCGGCCCCGGCGTATACTGCGGCGCACTGGGAAAGCTCTTCAATTCGATGTTGAAGCCGCCGTTCAGGGCCAGTACCTCGTCTAAGGTCGGGATGGTGTTGTCCCAGGAACGCAATCGCTCGAAGGTCATCTCACGAATGACGATCTGTTCCCCATCCTTCAGGCGCTCCGGATCGTGAGAGACTACCAAAACACCGTCTTTTGTGACCGCCACGTCCATTTCGATAAAATCAGCACCGATATCCAGGGCGTACTGAAAACCGCGCAACGTATTCTCCGGCAGGATCGAGCGAGCCCCGCGGTGACCGTGGACTGGAATACGCTTTAAAGCCACAAACGAAGCGCCAGGGTTATTGCAGTCAAAAGAGCAACGAGAGTGATCGCCAGGGAAAGACCCAGGTCAATATCCATTGTTCCATTCCAAAGTGCGTGAGATCAATGGCGCTTCAGTTTCCTCACCACGATCATGCCCCCGAAGGACCCTACAGCGGCATCGGCAGCCAGAAAGTACGGCAACGCATTGATACCTTTATACTTGAGCGCCCCCACGACAACCATCAAGGTCATCCAGACAAGCCATAGGATTAACCCGGAAGATGCACGTTCCATATGGGTTTATTCTAGATCACACGAAAACAGTTCGTCAGGTTACCAATTAAGGGCTCTGCCCTAGAATAAGCTCGGTAGACTTTCATGCTAAAGATGCGGTAAATACACGACGATCTTGCATTCATGAAACACTTGCAAAGAGCAGTTTTGCAATGCCTGGTTTGGAAAGATACTAAGGGCCAAGACCTTATTGAGTACGCCCTAATGGCAGGTTTTGTCGCGGTAGCTGCTGGCGCCATCATGCCTGGTGTCGCCACGAGTATCAGTACGGTATTCAGTCAAATCGCGTCTGTGATGACCAACGCTTCGAATCAGGGCAGCTAACGAACAGAAACTTGCGAAAATGAAAGTTGATCCAACTTTCATCGGCTGGAAAACGTTTCGGCCCAAAGCTGCTCTTTAAGGACGTTAACTGGCTCATCACGAATCGCGAACGCGCGGGTCTTGTTGGTGCAAACGGCACCGGCAAGTCCACGCTACTTAAGGTGCTGGCGGGAAGCGAGTCCCTCGATTATGGTGCTCTCACCCAAACCAAGGGGATTACCGCCGGCTACCTGCCACAGGACGGCCTCACTCTGTCCGGCCGTAGCGTATTCGCCGAATGCATGTCGGTTTTTGCCGACCTGCGGGCGATGGAGACGGAGATGGAGGAACTCACCCGGCGCATGTCGGATCTGGATCCCTCCAGCTCCGTCTATCAGGACGTCGCGGATCGTTTCCACCGCATCCAGACCGAGTTCGCGGGCCGTGACGGCTACGCCTTAGAAGCGCAGGTCGGCGCGGTCCTCTCCGGGCTAGGCTTCCCCAGTTCAGACTGGCAACGCCGGACCGAAGAATTCTCAGGCGGCTGGCAAATGCGTATCGCACTCGCCAAGCTACTCCTCGAACAACCCAATCTACTGCTCCTCGACGAACCTACCAATCACCTCGACCTCGAAGCGCGCAATTGGCTTGAAGAATACCTGGTCTCTTATCCTTACGCTTTCGTCCTGATCTCGCATGACCGCTACTTTCTCGATGTCACGGTCGAGAAGATTGTGGAGATCTGGAATAAGAATATTCACTTTTATAGCGGGAATTATGAAAGCTATATTACGCAGCGCAACGAGCGCAAGACGCAACTCGAGGCCGCCTACAAGAACCAGCGCGACAAGATTGAGCAGCTCGAGGCGTTCATTAGCCGCTTTCGATACCAGGCCACGAAGGCGAAACAGGTGCAGAGCCGCATCAAAGAGCTGGAGAAGATCGAGCGCATCGAGATTCCTCCCGAAGAGAAAACAATCCATTTCTCTTTCCCCCAGCCCAAGCCGAGCGGCCGCGTGGTCACCGAGTTCCAGAACGTTTCCAAGAGCTACGGCGAGAAGCTGGTGTTCAGTGGCGTAAATTTCATGATTGAGCGTGGCGACCGCATCGCGCTTGTCGGTGTCAACGGCGCTGGGAAATCGACGCTCATCAAGCTGCTCGCGGGCCGTGAGCCTCTGACAACCGGCGAATACCGGCTCGGCCACAATGCCCAACCGGATTACTTCGCGCAAGACCAATATAAGGAACTGGACCCGGAAGCACGTATGCTCGACGACCTTGCCGGTGTCGCGCCGCGGACAACCACGGAGCTCCGCAACCTGCTGGGGTGTTTCCTTTTCTCCGAAGACGATGTGTTTAAGCGCATCGGCGTGCTTTCCGGAGGCGAGCGCAATCGTTACGCACTCGCCCGCATGCTGCTGCACCCTTCGAATTTCCTGCTGCTCGACGAGCCTACCAATCACCTCGACATGCGCGCAAAGGACGTCCTGCTCGACGCCCTTCAGGACTTCAATGGCACTGTCGTTTTTGTCTCGCACGACCGTTACTTCATCGATAAGCTCGCGACGCGCATTTTCGAGATCGGCGGCGGAGAGGTTCATGTTTTCCCCGGAAACTACGAGGATTACCTCTGGCGCAAGGAAGGCAAGCCGGTCGACTTGTCGCTGTCGATGAACGGCCAACCCGCGCCGGCCGAGGAGTCCTCGCCGGAGCCGGCTGCCGCGATACCGCCGGCGAAACGGCTGAACCCGATTAAGCTCCAGCGGATGAAGGATCGCGCCCGGGAGCTCGAAGAAGAAATCGCCGGGATCGAAGCCGAAATCACGCACCTGGAAGGAGAATTGGGAAACTTCGTCAGCGCGGAAGAAACCGTGCGCACATCCACGCTGCTGGACGAGCGCCGCTCCCACCTCGCTCTCCTGTTGAAGGAGTGGGAGGAGGTCTCCGAAACGATTCAGTTGAACACATAACTCCGGTTACCGGGCCGGATTCGCCGGATACCCGGTTTTTCGTCGAACAGCATGCGTTTCTCCCCCATACTTCAGCCATGAAGAAAGGGGACGTAATATGAACCTCATGGATACGATCTCTCCCGTGGTGCTTATCCTGGGAGCGGTTCTTGCGGCAAGTCTTTTTTTGGCCATCCTGCGCAGGGCCAAACGGGACGCCGAGGTATGGACACTGCTCGGCATCTGTGCCGGGCTTTCTTTACAACTGGGGTTTTGGGGATTCGGCGATTGGCTGTTTTACTCGCTTCAGGTGATCGGCCCGCGAACCCACTACATTCTGACGGCAGCCGCCTTATTCACCAGCGCCCTACTCATCGGCTTGTTCACGCAGTTCCTCGGCTTAACTTACCTGCGGGTGAGCAGTGACAGGGCCGATGCTCCCCCGGTATTCCTGGCTTTGCGCGAGAGGACGCTCAACTTCCTCTGTTTCGCCGTGCCATACTACGCGCTATCCGTCGCCGGTATGACTCTTATCGTCATCCGGCTTTCCCACTCGCTCGACGATCCCTCAGCCTGGAACAGCCGCTCGCTGCTTACTTCCGGCTTCTCAAGCTCCTTCGTGATGGGTTTGTTTACCGGTTTCTGGCCGGCTCTTCAGGCGATCGTACTGCGCGAAGTGGAACGCCGCCTGCCGGAGGACAAGAAGAAAGAGCTCCCTCGTTTCTTCCATTGGTTCGCCTTCTATGACGTTGACCGGGTACAACACTGGAAGGAGCTCTCGATCCTGCCCGAAGTTCAGAAAGCGGAGCCGAGCACCAGCGAAGATTACACCGCCGAGTTGAAGGCGTTCGTAGTGCTCCTGGTTTGGTACATACCCGCCGTCATGTTGTTTGGTCTGAGCGAAAGTTCGCGGCTCCAGAACCCGCTGTTCCACGACATTTGGCAATTCGGTCTCCGGCTCATCCTGGCGTTCGCCATGCTTCCGCTGGTCTATTACAAGACCCAGTTTCTGTTTTTCGACGTTCTGATGAAGCGTGGGGTCGTCATATGTGCGCTGTTTGCAACTTCTCTCGTCTATTTCACAGCCTTGTTCCGCCTCCAGCACCTTACCGGCGTGCAGTCGGGAGTTATATGGGGCGGAGTGGTCGGCTTCGTGGGGCTCTGGATGCTCCTGTATCGGGGGCTGGAACGCGCCATGGATCGCTATATCTTCCGCCGTCCGGATTATGGCGGACTGCTGAGGAATATCGGGAGCGAAGCGACCCGTTTTGTGGAGACCGGTCCGCTGATCGAATACGTGACGGCCAAACTCCGGGATGCGTTAGCCGCCGATTTCGTTCGCTTCCGCAAAGCCGGCGAAGCGGCCGGGGAACCAGCCGCAGTAACCGCCGTTCCGCTCGGGCGGGGCCAATTGGAGTTTGGAAAGCGGAACCGCAATCAGCCGTATCGCAGCGAGGACCTGGAATTCATCAAAGCCGTTGCTGGGATCGCCGGCGCCATGTTCGACAATATTGAGCGCCAGCGCGAGCTGAAAGACCGGCAGCAGAATGAGGTGCAGCTTCGCGAACTCGCTGCCCGCTCGGAATTGAAGGCGCTCCGGGCGCAGATCAACCCGCACTTTCTGTTTAACGCCCTCAATACTCTGGCCGACCTGACCCGTCACGACGCGAAGGTCGCCGAAGAACTGGTTGTGGCGCTCGCCGAGATGTTCCGTTTCGCGCTGGACGCAAGCCATCGTGAAGAAGTGCGCCTCGGCGATGAGATCGCGTTCGTTCGCTCCTACCTGGAGATCGAGCGCGCGCGGTTCGGCGCCAAGCTGCGTTACACCATCGACGTGCCGGGCGAGCTCGAAGATTACCTGATTCCGCCGATGCTGATTCAACCGTTGATCGAAAACTCGGTGAAGCATGGCATTGCACCGCGCCCCCTGGGCGGTTCTCTGACCGTTCGCGCGCGGCTCTACGACGGCATGATTAACGTCGTGGTTGAGGACGACGGGAAGGGTTTCGAACCCGGCGGCGTACGCAATGGAATCGGCCTGGCCAACGTGCGGGAACGCATCGAGAAGCTTTCGGGACCGCATCATTTCACACTGCGCACGGCGCCTCGCGAAGGAACCTCGGTCAGCTTCGACATCACTGCCAAAGCCCAAAGCACGGAAAGCGATTATGCGAGTCCTCATCGTTGACGACGAAGAGCCGGCACGCCGGCGTTTGCGGCGTCTTCTTGAAGAGATCGGCGGCGTGGAGATCTGCGGCGAAGCGGAAAACGGCGTGGACGCTCTGGAAGCGATTTCGTCGTTCAAGCCCGCCCTGGTTTTGCTGGACATACAGATGCCGCTGCTCAGCGGGCTGGAGCTGGTTCGCGAACTTCGAACGACTGATGCGCCGATGATCGTCTTCGTCACTTCTTACGACCAGTACGCGCTGGAGGCGTTCGAGGTGAGTGCCGTCGATTACCTGCTCAAACCGGTTTCGCGCGAGCGCCTCGAAAAAAGCCTCACCAAAGTGGGGGCATTGCTGCATGCGAAGGCCGGCGCGCAAGTGACGATCGATGCGATCGAGCGGCTCACAGCAGCGCTCGCCAACAAACCGAAACCGCTTCTGGAGCGAATCGTGGGGCACCGCGGTCAAAAGGTGTTCTTGCTGACACTCGATAAAGTCCAGGCCTTCGTGGCCGACGACGAACTCGTTTTTGCACTGTTGGCCGATGGCCGGATGCTGGTGAATTACACGCTTCGCGACCTGGAATCGCGTCTCGATCCGCAGCGTTTCGCCCGCGTTCATAAGCAGACCATCGTCAATCTGAATCACCTTGTGGAACTGGAACCGATCCTCAAAGGCGGCGCCACCGCGCGTCTGGCGAATGGCCAGAGCATCGAAATCAGCCGCCGTTACGCAACCGGGTTGCGTGAGCGCCTCGGCTGGTAATCGGGATTTCAACGTTGGCCCTTACAAGACACGGCGCCGAAACAAATCACTCATCAGCTTAAATCCGATCCGCACCCCACACCGTAATACCAACTGAGGTGCGCGTCAGACAGCGCGTATCCATTCCACATTTCCGACAGGAGGACGAATGTTCCGAACTCTACGTGCCGGCGGAGCGATCGCGCTGTTCACCGTATCAGCCTTCGCTGCCAGCCACAGAAACGGGCCTCTGCTCCTGGAAGACCAAACCGCCAATCTCAATGACTTCTATATTTTCCGTAGCTATGAAAGCGGAAAGTCGGATCGTCTGGTCATGAGCATGAGCGCCCAAGGTTTCCAGGTGCCCGACAACGGCCCTTCCTATTACAAGTTTTCAGACAGCGTGCTGTACCGCTTCAACCTCAACAATTCGCGCGGTTTGGACGGCAATCCCGACATCCAGATCGATTTCCAGTTCAACACCACGCTGCGCGATAACCCCACTTTCCTCTCGTATTTCGGTGTCATCGACAGCATCGATAACCCCGGAATCCTGCTGTATCAGACCTACACCGTCACCGTGCGCAATCTTCAGACGGGAGAGGTCGATGTCTACAATACCGACGTGAACGGTCACGCGCTGTCGGTCGCGCCGCCCAACCAGGGCCCCAAGGCAACGCCGAACTACGAAGCTACGCTCGGCCAGCCGTCCGTTTTCACGTTGGCCAATGGCATGCGAGTTTTTGCCGGACCGCGCGACGACGCCTTCTATTTCGATAGCGGCGCAACCTTCGACTTCTTGAATTTCCGCTCCCCCGCTCCCGTGCTTTCGGGCAGCGCCGACAACGATAATGGCGGGCAGAGCTACCCCAACGCCGTCGACGGCTTTGCCGGCTATAACGTCAGCCTGATCTCCGTCGAAATGCCGATCACGATGGCCACCGCCGATGGCTCCATGCCCGACGCCAACTCCTCCAACAAGCTGATTGGCGGCTGGGCCTCCACCTATCGCCAACTCGTCACGGTGCGTCCGAACCCGGCTGCTCCTGTGAACCTCGGCGAGTGGCAGCAGGTCGACCGCGTCGGCAACCCGCTGACGGTCGAGCTTCTGATTCCGCTGCCCATGAAGGACCAGTGGAATCGTGACTCACCAGCCAACGATGCTAACTACGCGCCGTATATCTCCGATCCCGTGTTTGTATCCGCCGTCCTGAAGGGCGTCTTCGGCTTGAACACCGCCCCCGCTCCGCGCAACGATCTGCTGAGCGTCTACGTGCCCGATATCACCCGCGTCGATCTCTCCATCGCGCCGACGCCGCTGGCATCCCAAAAACGGCTCGGTCCGCTGGCTGGCGATAACGCCGGCTGGCCCTTCGGCGGCCGCCGCATCGGCGATGACGTCGTCGACATCGGTCTCCGCGCCACGGCCGGCGTCCTCGTGTCGGGCTTCTCGAACCAGCCCCCACTCGGAGATGGCGTGAACTCCAACGACATTCCCAACCTCGACCACTTCCCGTTCAACGCACCGCCCCAGTCAGGCTTCCTGCACAAGGGTGTGGAAGGAACCAACGGCAAGGGTATCCCAACAACAAACTAACTGGTGGGGCAAGCTCCAGCTTGCCCTTTCCCTTTCCAAAGCCATGAAGATCACTTCCATCCTTTTCCTCGCGACGGTTGCGCTGAGTGCGCAAAACCAGTCTCCCGACCGCCTGATGAACGCCCTCCAGGATCGCGCCCTGGCCCAACAGGCCATGCGGCTGAAAACCGACGAACGCATCACGATGTATCAAACCATCGTGAAGGCGCAGCCCGAGGTTCTGCATTACCAGGTCCTGCTCGCCAGCGCTTACCTCCAGAAGATGCGCGAGACCACCGATTTTGGCTACGTCGACCGTGCCTCAAAGATCCTGGAAGCTGTCCTCGCAGCGGATAACGATAATTACGAAGCCTTGCGCCTGCGCACCGAAGTAGCGCTCGAACGTCACGAATTCCCGAAGGCCGCCGACTATTCCCGCCAACTCACGAAGATCGCGCCCAACGACCCCTGGAATTGGGGCACGCTCGCCGACGCGCTCACCGAGTGGGGCGACTACGATGGGGCTGCCGACGCCATGCAGAAGATGATAAACCTCCGCCCCGATCTCTCCAGCTATAACCGCGCCGCGCACTACCGGTTCTTATTCAATGACGTCCCCGGCGCGGTTGATCTCATGAAGCGCGCTATCGAATCGGGCAGCCCATCTTCTGAAAACGTCGCCTGGTGCATGGTCGAACTCGGCGGATATTACCTTAAAACCGGCCAAGTCGACCAGGCCGAACGCACGTATACCGCCGCATCTCGAACCTTCCCTGGCTTTCACCCCGCGTATGCCGGCTTGGGCAAGGCTCAAATGGCGAAAGGCGACTACAAAGCGGCAATCGCCAGTTTCACGCGAGCGCAGTCCATAACACCCATGCCCGACTACGCCGCCGCCCTCCAGCAACTCTACAAACTCACCGGCGACGAGAAGTCCGCGAGCAGGCAGTCTGCCATGATCGACGCCATCGACACACTTTCGAAAGCCAACGGTGAGAAGGCGAATCGGAACCTGGCAATGATCTTCCTCGATCAGGACCGTAAGCTCGATCGCGGCCTCGAACTGGCCAAAGGCGAACTCGAATTCCGCCGCGACGTCTACACCTACGACACACTCGCCTGGGCTCTCTACAAGAACAAGCATTACGATGAAGCCGCCGAAGCGATCGGCAAGGCTCTCAAACTGGGCACGCCGGAGCCGATGTTCTACTTCCACGCCGGAATGATCGAAACGGCCCTTGGCAAGAAAGATGAAGCCGCCGCCCATCTTCGTCACGCCCTGGCGCTAAATCCCAAGTTCGATATCCACGAGGCCTCAATGGCCGAAGAAGTCCTGAAAGGAGCCGAGTAAAATGCGCGCACTCATTGTTCTTTTGGCTGTCGGACAGGCCTTCAGCCAGTCCAATCTCGACAGAATGTTCGACCCCAAACTAAACGTGGCACAGCGCAACAACGCCTGCTTCGCGCTGCGAGGCGCCGACACCCCCGACGCCCTCGATGCCATGCGCAAAGCCATGCGCCTCGACGTGTTGCGCGCTTGCGCCGGTGAAAATCTGAGGCAGGCCGCCGCCATCGATCAACTCAGAGATGCGCTGACGGACGAACTCCCCATGGTGCGAGCCACTGCCGCGCGCCTGCTCGGCACGTTCCACAATCCCGAATTCATAGAGCCCCTGACGAAAGCGGCCGCCGACTCCGACCTTCTGGTCGCCACCAATGCCGTGCAATCGCTGTCGCAGTATGAAGGCCGCATTGCCGTTCCGCAGCTCCAGGCCATTGCGAAGAAAGGCGGCCTTCAGGGAGTGATGGCACTCGACCGCCTGCTGGAGAAGAACCAACCCGAGGCCTTGCCGGTAGCGCGCGGCTTCCTCAGCGTACCCGACGGCTCAGCGCAGCTCACCGCTCTCCGTGTCCTGGCTAAGATGGGTGATTCCAGCGATCTCCCGACGCTGCGTAAAATCGCCGCCGTGAAACACGAAATCAACAGCCATCAACGCGGCTTCGGACTGATGCCCGCCATCGACCTAGCCCGAGTGGCCCAAATCGCCATCACCGAAATCGAAAAACGAGGATAGGGAGATATTACACATACACAGCCTCTGATTCTTTGCGTCCCGCGACGATTTGGAGGCTGTGGAAGGGTGAAGCAGGCATTCGGCCTGCTTTTGGACTTCACCGAAAAAGGACAGGCGAAACCGCCTGTCCCACCTGGACGTGCAGGATGCAATTCTGCCTTACTCTGCCCAGTTTTGTCCCATCCTGAAAAACTAAGCGCCATGCCAGCCCGACCTACCGGTCGGTCGTCCGGGTGGTATCATTCTAAGACCCTGCCTATGTCACGCCATCACGCGCCGAAGCTGCTCGCGTTTTTCGCCGCCATCTCCCTCGCCCTGACGCTGTACGCCCAGAGCATCCGACCCGCCGCCGCGACCGCCACCAAACTGGCCGAAACCCGCGCCCGCGACCTCGGAACCGCGACACCCGAATCCGTCGGCATGTCCAGCGAACGCCTCGCCCGCCTCGATGCCGCGATGAAGCGACTCATCGACAACAAGCAGGTCGCCGGCCTCGTGACCCTGGTCGAGCGCCATGGCAAAATCGTCGACTTTGGCGCGGTCGGCCAGCTCGACGTCCGCAAACCGGACCCTGTCCAGAAGGACTCCATCTTCCGCATCTACTCCATGAGCAAGCCCGTCACCGGCGTCGCCATGATGCTGCTCTACGAAGAGGGAAAATGGCAGCTCAACGACCCCGTTTCGCGCTACATCCCTGAATTCGGCCAGCTCAAAGTGTATGCCGGCAAGAATGATGACGGCACGCCAAAGCTCGAAGATGCCAAGCGCCCCATGACCATGCGCGAGCTCATGACGCACACAGCCGGCCTTGGCTATATCCTGAATCCCAATAACCCCGTAGACAAGATGATCATCGAAGCAAACGTGCTGAACTCCGCAGCCCCTTTGCAGACGATGATCGATGGTCTCGGGAAAATGCCTTTGCTCGCCCAGCCCGGCACCCGCTGGTCCTATAGCATTGGCGTCGACGTTCAGGGTTATCTGATTGAGAAGTTCTCCGGCATGTCCTTCGCCGATTTCGCCCGCAAGCGAATCTTCGAACCGCTCGGCATGAAAGACACGGGTTTCTTCGTGCCCAAGGAAAAGCTGTCCCGCTTTGCGCAGGTCCACATGGGCGCTGGAGCAAACCTCAATGTAGACGAAAACCGGCCCGATCCGACGGTAGTTCCGCTCGGCGCATCCGGCGGCGGAGGCCTATTCTCCACCGCCATGGACTATGCGCGCTTCTGCGAAATGCTGTTACAAGGCGGCCAACTCAACGGTGTTCGCCTGCTTGCGCCTCGCACGGTTGAAATGATGCGCACTAACTACGTCAATCCCGATGCCCTGAAGACCATGCCCCCGGGAACCGGCTGGGGCATGGACTTCCAGATCGTGATGGACTCGGCCGCCGCGGGTGATCCCGTCTCCAACGGCACCTTTAGCTGGTTCGGTATCGCCGGCACCTGGTTCTGGATCGATCCGGTTCGCGACCTCGCCTTCGTAGGCATGGTGCAGCACCAGAATCTCGGAACCACGCGCGCTATCCACGCGCTCTCGAGAAGCCTCGTGTATCAGGCGATCATGGAGTAACCGCGCCCCGTTACTGGCTGGCTTGGCTACCGCCGCCCATCCAGTTCATCACGAGGTTGTACGCGTTCACCGACCCGATCCCGGTCGCGAAGTTCCAGCCCGCGCCGCTGCCGAAAGCCGGCGCATAGGATTGCCCTGACGTCGAAAGTGCGCCGTTGAGGCTGGCTTTCGATCCCCGGCCGCGGCCGGTAGACGTAGTGGTAGCGCCAAAGCAGTTGTCGGCGCCGCCGCAGTTCACGGCGATGTCGCCCTGCGTGACGTTATAGAAAATGCAACTAGCCGAATTCGTGCTCCCGTTGCTCGAGTCACATGCCGACGTGCCATTCTGCGCCAGTTGATAGTAAACGTAGTTCGGGTTCCCCTGCAGGCCGCCCGCATTCTGATTCACGAGCGCCTGAATGCCCGCCATAATCGGCGAAGAGAAAGACGTCCCGCCCGCGCCGGCCCATCCGCCCGGGTCGCCCGTACATGGAGCGCCGCCGTTGCGGACGTCCGACCAGCACGTGACGTAGTAATGTCCCCACACGCCATCGCCCGCAAATAGCGAAACGTCGGGAATATCGCGCACGCCATCGTTCGGAATTCCAGCAAGACCTGCCTGCCACGAAGGCTTGGCATATCCCTGGCAAGTGCCTCCCACGATACCCGATTCGGCAGGCGTACCCGTGGCGCATCCACTTGGCCCACCGCTGCCGGCCGCTACCACAAGCAATTGGTTCTGAGTCGCCTCACGGCTCCCACAGAATCCACTCGACCCGTACGACGTCGCGAAACCAAATGTGCTTGCCAACAGACTTCCCGCGCACGAATCGTTCCAGGGGATCTCGGGAATATACGACAGCGCCGACCCGTACGTTGAATTGTTCGTCGAGTTCCAGTACAGATTTGTCGTGTTGTTATACGAGTCCGAGAAGTCGGTGCCCCCCACGGCTACGTTGTACGGCGTCGAAGCCCATCCGCTCACGCCTATCCCATGAGTCGCGCCACTGGATCCCGCGTCGCAGCTTGCTGCGCCTTCATCACCCGCGGCCACAAAGACCGACATACCTTCCGCCACCGCCTGCTGATAAACAGAATTGAACGCTGCGTTGCTTCCCTCGCCGTTTTCAGCTTCACAATTCCCGTAGCTGATGCTGACAACCGAGGGCGGATTCGGGCTGTTGATCATGTTGACCAGCGCCATGAGGCCCCCGAACGTCGTGCGAGTGTTCGCGCATGATGCTAATTGAATCGCGGCATCGGGCGCCGCGGCGCTGGCCCACTCGACGTCTAACGCGGCCTCGCCGTCATCCCCTGCCGCTGCGCCCCGAGGTATGCCAGGATCGGTGCAGCTCGGGTGTACGGTGGTCAGCGACCCGGAAGAATACTGATCCAATCCAAACGTGGTGCGGAAAGTCGACCAATCGGCATCGCTGTACAGGTTGGTGTCTTCCACCACCGCGATGGTCTGTCCTTTACCCGTGATGCCGGCTGCAAACAGAGGATTGAGGTTGTAGATTGTCGCGAGGTCGTTGGGGGTTAATGCCTGGTACGTGCCGCCGCCGGAAGTGGTCGTGAACTTGGCTCTTTTGTGCATCGTGTGTGGTTTGAAATCGTGGAGCGAAACCACGCCGGCAATTACTGGCGCGAGCGCTTCCGGGATTTCCGGATCACTCATGTTCGCGATATGCTGTTCGCCGCCCACGTTCAGGTAATGGATGTCGGTGTGCAGCGCCGTCCGCACTTGCCGCGCCGTCCCGGAAAAATCAATCAGCATCCCGCTCGAATGAATCTGGTTTACGGTGAAGCCGCGCGATTTTAACCACGATGTAACCGCGTCAATATCTTGTTGCGACGGCCCGAAGGACTGCCCGAATTGCGCCGGCGTCAGCCAGTGATGATAGTTTGCCGACCCACGTTTGTGCAGTTGATCAATGAATTGGTTAAGCGCCTGCTCCTGTTCGGCGGGCCGCTTTAATTGCAGCAACATGTGGTCGAGAGCGAAGTCCTCTGGGACCCGTCCGCGGTCGTTGAGACTGTTCGCCATTGGATGGATATTACCCCGCAGCGCGTGCAACTGGGTGTCATTAATCGCGGTCGTAACAAGCGGCCGCGAATTCCGCCCGAGCCTCCCTTCCTGGGCCATAAGCCCAATCGAACCAAGCAGAACAAATGTAAATCGAGTGAATCTTGACGTAGGCACAGGTATGAAGATATTGACGGACGTTCCCTCGATTGCGTTGCAATGTAACGGCGTACTTTGCCGGTCTGCAGGCCGCCTGCAAGGCGACAGTATCCGGATACAACATCGCTAAAATAACTCCGATGAACCGAATCCTCGTCATAGGCGGCACCGGCACCGTAGGCCGCGAAGTCCTAGCTCAGCTTCCAACCACCGGAGTGCAAATCCGAGCTCTCACGCGGACTCCTAACCGCCAAGGCATTCCCCCACACGTCGAAGTCGTTGAAGGTGATCTAACCGTACCCGCTTCCCTGGACCGCGCCCTCGACAACATCGACACCGTCTTTCTCGTCTGGGTAGCCCCGGCCTCGGCCGTCGAGGCGGGTATAGACCGCATCGCAAAACACGCGCGCCGTATCGTCCACCTCTCCGCTCCGCTGAAAGCTCCACACCCCCTCTTCCAACAACCCAACCCCTCCCGAACACGTGCCGAACTTCTGGAGCGCGTAATCGAGGCTTCCGGCCTCGAATGGACTTTCCTCCAGCCCGGCATGTTTGCCGCTAATGCATTGACTTGGTGGGCTCCGCAGATCCGCACCGGCGACACCGTCCGCTGGCCCTATTTGGCCGCGCCGACCGCGCCTATTGACGAACGCGACATCGCCACCGTCGCTGTTCGCGCCCTCTGCGAAAACGGCCACGGCGGAGCGTCCTACGTTCTCACCGGCCCCGAATCGTTGACACAGGGCGAACAGCTCTCCACCATCGCACGCGTGATCGGGCGCCACCTACGGCTCGAAGACCTCACGGCAGACGAAGCGCGCCGGACCGTCATGGCCGACCTGGGATTCCCTGCCGCCCTGTCGAATATCCTTCTCGACGCCTGGGCCGCCGCAATTGGCCAACCCGCCTACATCACGTCAACTTTCCAGGAAATCACCGGACTGCCTCCCCGAACGTTCCTCCATTGGGCCACCGATCATGCCGCCGAAATCCAAGCGCGAGCCGCCTCCGTATAATCTCCCGGATGGAATCACGGAACGTCTTCATTACCGGAGGCACGGGTTATATGGGCCGCCGGCTCATTCCCGAACTCCTGGCGCGCGGCCACACGGTTCGTGCGCTGGTGCGGCCCGGATCGCAATCGAAACTGCCTGCGGGAGCCGCCCCCATCACTGGAAACGCGCTGGATGCATCAACCTTCGCCGCGCAGGTGTCTCCCGCCGACACCTTTGTGCAATTGGTGGGAGTCGCTCATCCCAGCCCTGCAAAAGCAGAGCAGTTCCGCACCATCGATCTCCCCGCGGCGCTTGCCGGAATCGGCGCGGCGCGGCAGGCCGGCATCCGGCACTTTGTCTATGTGAGCGTCGCGCATCCGGCCCCCATGATGCACGCATTCATCGCGGTGCGCGTCGAAGCGGAGCAGTACCTCCGCGCCAGCGGCCTCTCGTCCACAGTCTTGCGTCCCTGGTACGTCCTGGGCCCAGGCCACCGCTGGCCCTACCTGCTGATACCGTTCTATGCCGTCGCGAAGAGGCTGAGCAGTACCCGCGAAGGCGCGCGCCGACTCGGGCTTGTTTCGCTCCGTCAAATGATCGCGGCACTGCTCTGGGCTATTGAGAACCCCGCGCCACAACCGCGCATCCTAGGCGTTCCGGAGATTCGCTCCCTGCCACTTCTTCATGATGTTGCGAAATCGAGTCCGGCTGACCTGGTGGTCCGCTAACAAACGCCCGTCGCCGATCAACGCAAACACCGCATACGGAGTCGGAGCATTCTGAGCGTCGCGCCACGATTTCAGATCCACCACCTTGGGCACGATTCCGTATTCCTCCTTCGCGCTCTTTGCGATATCGGACACGAATTTCGCAATGTGCGGACACTGGCTCGATCCGATGATCGTCAGACCTCTGCCATATGCCGCGACTTTCTGGTCCCAGTCTTTCTTGAACGTCGGGTTATCCGCCCGCTGCTCGAACTTGCGGACCAGCAACTGGTAATCGGGAGACGCATGGTCTGCCGGCTCAAAGCCGTTGCTCAGGAACAGTCGGCGGTCCGCCATCCAGGGCCCCTCGCGCACCATCGCCGCCACGCCGCTCAGGCCCGCGCTTTTGGCGTCAGCGAGGCAGGCTTCGATCATGACGCTGCCCCACCCTTTTCGTTGATGCCGCCGCGAATAAATCCAGATGCAGTGCACAAACATGTATCCGGCAGCATTCACACCGCGCCAGGCGTATTCGCCGGGAAGATATTCGATGTACCCCGCCGGCACACCATCCGGGTCGAGCAACGTCTGCGCGCGCAAACCAAGTTTCGCGTTCGACTCGATCCAGCGTTGCTTCCCGATACGGCCGGGATGTGTGCAGCTCTTGATTCCGCAGCAGGGAATGCTATCGAAGTTCGACCCGTCGATAGCGATTAGAGTGGGGCCGGCGGTTTCGCCTGCCATTTGGTCAGTTCTGCTTGGCAATAATCTTGTCGGCGATCTTGTCGTAAGTTGCCTGCGGAATCACTTTCTTCGACACGAGCTGCCTCTTGTTCGCATACTTCCGGTTCTTAATAATCGCCGCCGAATACGCATCCCCAATCCCCGGGAGCGTCTTCAGTTCATCCGCCGTTGCGCTGTTGATATCAATTAGCTTGCTGCTGGCTTGCGTGGTTGCGGTTTTGTTCGCAGATCCCTTCGACCCCGACTGATAGGGAGCTGCCGTCAATGCCAGCGCCGTCAACAACAGAACAATCCATCTCGCAAATCTCATCCCTTCACCTCCGAGCCAATTGTACACAACGTGGATACGCGGAAGCATACTACACGAAGAATTGACAATGTGGATGGGTCGAGCGGGAGTTAACCTCATCGCGCTCGACTTACGCCGCCTCTTGACGTCGTGTGGACGCGGCGAGGTCGAGCTGCGAAATTTTATAATGGCCTCGTCCTGTCGAGGAAAGCCGGGATCACAGTTCGCCGCGTCGATGCAAAGGAAATCCGATGGGCCAGCCGTTAGCGATGAGGCTGTCGCCGCAGGGAGTTGTGGCCCTCAAAGAAGTTTGAAGCACATGGCCTCTGGCAGTACCGAATTCACTTTCCCGCCGGCCGTTCCGACAGAGGCTTGCGCGGCTCCAAGTTCCGGCCATTTCGGATGCAGGCTCGGGCACGACGCATAAGGATGTTCCTACGGACTGTCCCCAGGCCGCTCCCATAGTCAACGGATGCGAAAACTGCTCGGCATCACGCTCGGAATCATGACGGCGCTGGGCGGCTTCGTTGATTTCGGACAGATCGTCTTTACGCTGCAGGCCGGGGCCGCTTTTCGTTACCGATTGCTTTGGTCGATTGTCCTCGGCACGGTCGCGATCATCGTGTACATGGAGATGTGCGGCCGTATTGCGGTCGTCGCCCGAGAACCGGTATTCGCGACTGTGCGGGACCTCTTGGTGATGCCGGGACCTACTGCCCAATCATGCGGGTTGCGATGGATGCGGGCGTCATGAAGCGCCATCTCAACTTGCGGACGGATACTGCCGTCGGGATTTTTTTCTCATCCTGGTCACTCTTGCGGCGATCGCCGCCATTCCACTTGTGATTCTGACGAACTCAGGCCAGCCCCAACAAGAGTCTTCGGCCTGCCGCATCGTTAGCTCTTCTTAACGTCACCGCGGTCACCTTGACCCTTGGGCACGATAGTTTTTGCCTTATGCCGCCGGTCGGCGGCGAGCGATTTTCCGACGTTCACCTGGTTTGCAGTGAAATGGCCTTGCTCGTCCCGGCGTATGTAACGTCTGTCACCCTTGTGGGGCTGAATGACTTCTCGTGATGACATGACACCTCCCGAGATTGGCCTTTGCAATCCACTCGCCGCGTTGTTTGTCTGGTGGCAAAAGTGCTGTTCAACTTACGGTTGAGGGCGCGCATTGAATTGTGCCGCCCCAGCTATTTAATTACTTAAAACGGGGGTTGCTTATGTTTGAGCGGTTCACACTGCCGGACACGCATGCGATTTCGATCATCTTGAAAGATCACGACAAGGTCAAAGATCTGTTTGACCAATTCGAAAAGGCTGAGTCCGCGGGAGAGAAAGAGAAGATTATCAGTCAGGCGGTTACGGAACTTAAGATTCACGCTGTTATTGAGGAGGAGATCTTCTATCCGGCCGTGCGCAAGCATGTGGGAAATGACCTTATGAATGAGGCCGACGAAGAGCACCATGTGGCGCGCTTGCTGATCGCGGAGCTTGATGCTACCGGTCGCGAAAACGATCATCGCGACGCCAAGTTCACGGTTCTCGCGGAGAGCGTGCGTCACCACATCAAGGAAGAAGAAAACGAGATGCTGCCCAAGACGAAGGAACTCAAAATCGACTTCGAGGCTCTCGGGCAGCAAATGCTCGACCGCAAGGAAGAGCTGGAAGAAGACGGTATTCCTGTTGATGCCGAACATACCATGATCCGCAAGGCCCACGGACGCGCAGATACACCGGCTCGGGCCGCGCATTCTCTTAAAAAACGAGCAAAGAACGGGCCTAGGCGCGTCGCACATTAGGAGGTTGGAAAAATGCCGACAAAGTCCTCTCATTCGCATTCGAGCTCTCGGAGTGGTTCCAAGGGTAAGCGTAAGATCCACAAGGTCATGAAGGAGCACAAAAAGGGTGAGCTCAAGACCCGTGGCGGCAAGAAGGTAAAGAGCCGCAAGCAGGCCGTCGCGATCGCCCTCAGCGAGGCGCGCAAGTCAGGCGCAAAGATTCCCAAAAAGAATTCCTCCAAAAAATGATCTTCGAAAATCGTCGTTTACGGCCATCTGCGTTTGGGGCGGCGCGACTTAGCCTCGTCCGAACCCGATCTCTACGTCGATTAGGTTGACTACGCTTTCCCCAGAGGCGAGTGGCAGAAGGTCGGCGTAAAGCCGCTTCGAGGCTCTGAAGTTCGGTTCGCACCAACTCCTCGGTGAAGACTCTGGATTCGGCGGCGCCAGCGTTCCATGTTGTGAGCAGGGCTATTACTCAAATCGAGAGCCTGACTCAGTCAGCGGCCGACAGTGTTGAGGACGATGATAAGATTGGTGTTAGCGTGAGGGACGCATCCGGTCCGCGGAAAGGGTAGAAGCCCACCTTTCACTTTCGAGTCTCAGCAACCTTCTTTCAGCCCGATTGTGCGGACGCCGGGCGGTTCATGAAAGGAGGTCGCTATGTCGACCGAACCAAACGGGACTCCACAGCCTCTTCCGGATCGTCCCAATCTCCGCCATCTGAGGGATCAAGCTAGGGACCTGCTCAGGGCAGGCAGGGCGGCATCGCTCGCCGATGCGCAGTTCCAGATCGCACGCCTCTACGGATTTGCGAGTTGGCCCAAGCTCAAGGCGCATGTCGAGTCATTCGAGGAGGTCGGGCAACTAAAGCAGGCAATTGATACCAACGACCTCGCTCGCGTCCAAGCCATGATGACGCGCAACCCGGCGCTGCACCAAGCGCCGATCGGCTACGGCAAGGATGGGCCACTCACGTGGGTTGCCGAATGCCGCGTGCCCTGGGAGCCACCGGCTCCCGCTAGACTAGCCATGGCGGAGTGGATGATCGCGCACGGGTCGGATGTGCACCAAGGCGGCGACGGACCCCTGATGCGGGCGGCGCTCAACGCATATCGCATCCCGATGATGGAGCTTCTGGTATCGCACGGTGCTAATGTTAACGCCTGGTGGCACGGACATTTTCCCATCCTCTTTGCCCCGTGTGAGTCACTGGACCCGGACGCTCTTAAATGGCTTATTGATCACGGCGCAAATCCGAACTGTCGCGACCATGGATATGAGATAGGCGGCCACGCATATCCGGGCACGGCTCTCGACTATCTCATAGCGGGATATGTGCGGTCCCTGGAACGGCTGAGCGCCTGTATCGACATTCTCCTGCAGGCCGGCGGGGAGACCAGGTACAACATGCCGGGTGTGCTGGCAGTGCTCCGCGGACGGCTAGTTGATTTGGCAAGACTGCTGGACGACGAGCCTGAAGTCGTGAATCAATCTTTCCCGGAACTCGATTGCGGCCAAAGCGGCGGACGTTCCCTTTTGTTACGAGGAGGAACGCTTTTGCATGTGGCCGCGGAATACGGCAACGTTGCAGCCGCCGCCCTACTCCTCGACCGTGGGGCCATTGTCAATGCCCGAGCAACGGTCGATGAGGCGGGAACCGGCGGGCAAACGCCAATCTTCCATGTGGTGACGCAGTCCGACGATCACGGCTTGCCGACAACACAGTTACTCCTGGAACGCGGCGCCGATCTCAGCCTTCGCGTGAAGATTCCCGGCAGCTACGAGCGGCCGGGCGAGATCGTGGAATGTACACCCTTGGGATACGCGCTGCTGTTTGGCGGCGACAGCCAAAGGAGGACAGTATCGCTACTTAGGGAATGGGGCGCTGTGGAGTAGCGTCGCGGAGATCGTTGGGGATCGGTGGCAAGCTCGCGCCGCGGGGGCTTCGTGCGGTACCGCCGCAGTTTAGCGATATCTTCGCAGCTCAGCCGCGCCAGCAGTTTCGTAGGACGAGCAATATGGCGAATTGCTTCGCGCCCGAGTCCGGATTGTCCGATCGGCCTGAGATGTTGTCTGCTTGCCGGGCATGAAAAGAAGTTTCACCCGCGGCGAGGGCGCCAGCCCTGCTGAAAACTAACAAACCTGATATCACCCAAAACGCTTTAAGAGTTTCGTGATCTGGTTAGGCAGCATGCCGCCTAATCTGTTTCATACCCAAAAGGCTCAAGCCTATCGCTAGAATGATCATTCCCACAGTTCCAAGAGTAGGAACGTATGCGAGGTTCGGGCTGACCGTGACTGTGACCAGCACCTCATCCGTGGATAGGGCCATTTGGCCGTCCGTATTGACACCTTCAACAAACACCGTGAATTTGTCGGTCCCTGAAAATGCAGGACTAGAAGGCGTATAAAGAAGCGTATTGCCGCTGTTAGTCAAAGTGCCACGAGTGGGCGCCAGCGATGCCACCGTGCCTAGCGGCGAGATTCTGCTGACGGCGGTAACACAGCCGTTAATCGTCCCCGGAGGGGGGCCCTGCCCTGAGGATCCTTGTGCGCCGCATCCACTCACGCTCCCTGTCGGGATAGGCACCAGTGTTGGAGCGCCGCTCATAACATTCATCGGCATTGTGGCGGGAATGACATTCAGAGTTATCGTCATCGTCGCCTGTTCTCCAGGCCTGGCTGTGCAACTCGGGCAATCAGCGTTCCGCCATGCGAGGTGATGATGGGCGTTTGAGTACTTAACGCAGCGGGAACGGAGGGCACGAAATTGCCGAAGCAATCTGGGTCAACGGTCCGAACACTGCTTCCTGAATTGGTAATCAGAAAAGTGTTGCCTTCGTTCGGCTAACAAAACAACGGGGCTCCTGGGTTGTTTCTCGGATCTTTTGTGAACGGCCAAGTGAATTAGTCCTCCAAGGCCGGCTTCTGGTCAAGCCAGGCGAGTTCGCCCGGGTTCCCCATGCTAAACCCCAAATTGAACTTGCCGGCTCAACAATGGCCGCAACCCCTGTTGGTACGATTCAACCAGCCAAGTCTATCTGGCCGGATCACACGCGATGCACCAATGCGAATGCACCAAACGCGCGTATTCGCATTTTCCGGGCCACCTCCAACTTCCGGTCGCGCTCCGCGTGGATCTCCAGACTGAACCGGAACACGAGCCGAACGCGATAACCTGAACGGGGCAGGCACGATCGGCTTTTATCGTAGCTGAGGGTGCAATTTTCCGAAGTTGTTGGCGTAGACCTTAAGGAGCCTGATGGAGACAGCCGGGACGATTCTGAAGAATTTTTATGCTGCTGTAGCATGTCGCGACCTGGCGAAGGCGAGGAGCTACTTGGCTGACGACATGGTGTACCAGGGAATCTTCAAGACCTTTCCCAATGCTGACGCGTACATGGAAGTATTTAGGTCGTTTATCGAATTCACTACGCGCCTGGATGTGAAGCTGATCCTCTCGGAAGGCGAAAACGCCGCCATCTTTTACGAAATGGAGACGACCCAACCTGGATTTGCAGTGACGTTCGTTGGGGAATGGCACCGAACGCGTGATGGCAAGATCGTTTGGGCGCGGGCGGCTTGCGACGGCCGTCCATTCGCGGCTCTATTTCCATAACGGTGGATCCCGAGATTCGTGTTCGAAGAACGCGATAAACACTGGACCGGCTGGGCCCTTCTCGGTCCTGCATGCGAAACAGTTATTCGCCGCGATCCAGGTACACCCGCTCGAAGCGCTGTTCAATGTTGCACTGGCCGTGGGTCTCGGCATGGTGAGGCGCTTGGCCCTCCAGTGGGGCGACCTCGAGGAAGGCACGGTTCGGGTCCGGAGGGTTCTGCCCATTCCAGACGCCTGCATTCAGAACTTGAAGGGAGCACCGGGAAAGCGACACCTGTTTAAGACCCGCGTAGGAAGGCGCTGATCGACCGCAACGTGCTTCGTGACTTTCACGCGCTGCTGGAGACAGCGAAGCCGCCGAAGCATCGCGTGCACGATTTTCGTCAACTCTGGCTTCAATGCTGTCGGCGCAAGGTGTGCCAGACAAGGAATTCGCAGAGATCGTCGGCCATTCGGATGTGCGATTGACGTAGAACGTCTGGATGCATGGGAGATGAAAAACAAGCGCGTGCGGTAGAGAAACCTGGGGAATTCTGTTTGGAAACCGCGTGGCTCCCAAAACCGGAAAAAGGCAACTGACAGCGTAACTCATTAGAAAGGATGGAGCCACCCGCCGGGGTTGAACCGGCGACCTGCTGATTACGAAACCATACGTGTCAAGTCCCATCTGTAATCATCTTTCTCGTTTTTGGGCCATTTTCAGCATTCTTGACCACTCCGGCGAGATTGCTGAGAGCGGTGGAAAACAGATGAGACTTGGTCCTTCTGCTGACAAAAGAATAGTCTTCCCCGCCCCTACTGATTAAGAAAGATATCGATGCTGGCGGAGGTCCAAGTGGCGACGCCACATCCGAAAAAGTCGGTGTCCTCGGTCCAGATCGGGCAGCCGAGCGCGAGGGCTGATGCCAGAATTGGCCAGTCCTCCGGGTCGCGTGCGCCAAGCCGCCTCCGCGCTTCTGCCTCGAAGTCTCCGTAGACCTCGTTGCTCACCATGGTGGTGATCGCCGCCATGGCCTTCAACACCCTTCGCGCTTTCGTGGGGTCACCACCGCGTTTCACAACTAACGCGGCGAGATGCTCTTCTGCTTCTGCCTACGCGGCTTCCGAAACAAAGAAGGAAATATTTTTTCCGCGTGAGTTTGCAGGATACGCCGAACCCGTTCGCCCAGTACGGCTCGAATCAAAATGTTGGCATCAAGCACGAGGGATCTGCTTGGCATGCCAACTACCTGGGATTTCTCTTCTTCTCGCGGGTTGTGCGCTGGATCTGCTTGTACTCCCGCATGAGCTCATCCTCGGACACCCCCCAGGCCGCGATCATGGCGTCGAGTTCCCTGGCCGCGGCGCGCATGGCTTCGACTTCCGCTTTGCGGCTCCGCTTTTGCGCGGGAATAAAGAAGCCGAGCGTTTCCCCGTGGCGAGTTATCGCGAGCAGCTTCCCGCCTTCGAGGTAGCCAGCCAAATTCTCACGGAACTCGCGGATGCCGATCTTCTCAGCTTCCATAATGTGTACTCTGTGTACACAGTAACTTATTGACCCGGCTCTGGTACTTGGGCGGGACAGCGATTGCCCACGCGATTGGCATACTTCCGAGGAAGCTGGGCCTTACCTCGTGTGCCCCTCAAAGACGGAATACTCTGTGCCCGCGCCAAGCTTCAGCGTCGACGATCGGAATCCGTTCGCAGGGTCGTGCATATAAGCGACATAGTGCTTCATAGTCTTCCTTACCATCGGCGGGAAATAGATGTTGTCAGCCAAAACAACTGCACCCTTACTCAATTTCGGTGTCAGCAGATCGAGTACCGCCAAATATAGATCCTTCCAGCCATCGAGGAAAACGAGGTCGACGGGTACCGAAATATCCTGGAGCGTCTCTAGTGCGTCACCTTCGCGCACTTCTGAAACACCTGACAAACCTGCGTCATCCAAATTGCGGCGCGCTACTGCGACCTTGTTTGCATCGATGTCCGATCCGACAAAATATCCGCCGTTGTCGCGCATTGCTGCGGCGAGATAGATTGAAGAAATACCAAACGATGTCCCGAATTCGACTACATGCTGCGCGCCGATAGCGGGCCGTAAGGTACAGCAAATTGCCGACCTCGGGCGTCACAGCGAAGAATCCCTTGGCGACAAGCGGCCCGTCATCAGGGGTACGCGTTTCAAGCTGGCGGCCAACAGAACCGGTATCAGCCGCGGCAGGACAAACAGATCGTGCTTAGCATCATCCTTCAGTCGTATGAGGGCCGCTTTCACGCGAGGTTCGTCAAGGCCCAGACAATTAGCGGGCATGGCTTGGGTATTCTGCATCATGTGCGAGATTCCGATCTGGCGACGCACCGCGGCCCAACCACCAGCCGGCTCCGGTGATCAGCACGAAGAGCACAAATATGACCAGGTTCGGGTAGACGATTGTTCCGGAGATTCGCGGTTCGGTTCCAGGTGCTGCTACCCAGTAGGACGTTGCCGGCGCGAGGGGCGGGACATAGAAGAAAGGAGTCCAGAAAGCGAGCGAGAGAAAAGCGGCGGCGGCCAATGCAATCCGGGGTTCCCGGGATGGGCGCCACAGAAGCCAGGTGGCAACGCATGCTACGCCCGTGAAGAAGAAAAGATTGACTCCTAAGTGATAACGAGCGTGCGCGTGCCAGAGCGGATTGAACACATGAGTCGCGTTCCAATCCGCGAGAAAGGCAGCCAACACGCCCCCGTCGAGAGCGAAAGTCAAGAGCCATTTGCCAGTGCGATTTCGATCCACAAAATCTCCTCCCACGGTTGAATGAAGAAGTTGACCGCCGTTGTTACAAGCCCTTAGCCTGTCCTGGTAGACTGTTGAATCACATGGGAGCCAATTCCACATCACGCTTCCAGACCACATCCTGGAGCCTGGTTCTCGCGGCGGTTGGGCAGAGGTCGACCGAAGCGCACGCTGCGTTGGCGAAGCTGTGCCAGACGTACTGGCAACCCGTATACGCGTTTATTCGCCGCAGTGGCTATCCGGCCGATCAAGCCCAGGACCTGGCCCAAGGCTTCTTCCTGGTGCTGTTGGACAAGAATTATGTTGCTGACGCCGACCCACAACGCGGGCGATTCCGGTCATTTCTGCTGACTTCGGTGAAACATTTTCTGGCCAATGAGAGAGACCGTGCGCGCGCGCTGAAGCGAGGTGGAGGTCAAATGATCGTATCCATCGATGGGATGGAGGCGGAATGCCGGTACGCCCCATCGACGGTCGAGTTGACGACTCCGGAGAGCTTATTCGAGAGGCGCTGGGCACTCTCACTCCTCGAACAGGCGGTGACAAGACTCCGCAGCGAATTCGCTGAAAGGGAAAAGGCGGAGCATTTCGAAAAGATGTCTGCTTTCCTGGGCTGCGATGCCGACGGCGGGCGTTACGAACAGCTGGCCACGGAACTGGGAACATCCGCCGGCGCACTGCGCGTGGCGGTTCACCGCATGCGGCAGAAGTACCGGAATATCCTGCGCGCCGAGATTGCTGAAACCGTCTCCAGGCCGGAGGAGATCGACGAGGAAATCCGCTTCCTACTGTCAACTCTGAGAGGCTGACAATGGCGGGAACCGAGCCTCGGCGATGCGAGAAGTGCGGCGGCGTTCTGCTGACCGAAGCCGCTCTTGACGGGAAATGTCCACGATGCTTGCTGGAACTCGGTTTGCAGGACGTCAACGCGGACACTTTCACCATCGCAGCGCCGCGAGCCAAACCGCCGTCTTCTGCGAGCGTCTCGGAAGAAGGACGGTTCATCGCCGGTACGATCCTGGCTGACCGCTACCGTGTCCTCGGTCTGGTGGGCCGCGGCGGCATGGGCGAAGTCTATCGTGCCACCGACCTCAAACTCAATCAGCCCGTCGCCTTAAAGTTCCTCCCCGAATCGACAGGCCACAATCCGCGACTGCTCGAGCGCTTTCACGGCGAGGTTCGTATCGCCCGCCAGGTCTCGCATCCTAACGTCTGCCGCGTTTACGACATCGCCGAAGTCGACGCCGCCGCGTACATTTCCATGGAGTACGTCGATGGCGAGGATCTGGGCAGCCTGCTTCGGCGCATTGGACGATTGCCCAGCGACAAGGGAATCGAGATCGCGCGTAAGTTGTGCGCGGGCTTGGCGGCGGCGCACGCCAAAGGAGTGCTCCATCGGGACTTGAAGCCCGCCAACATCATGATCGACGGCCGGGGCCAAGTACTGATCATGGACTTCGGCCTCGCCGCGATCGCCGACCAGGTGGAAGGGGCGGAGGTCCGCAACGGCACCCCGGCCTACATGGCCCCGGAACAGCTCGCCGGACGCCAGGTCACCGAGCGTAGCGACATCTACGCTCTAGGCTTGGTGCTCTATGAAATCTTCACCGGCCGGCCGGCGTTCATAACGCGCGACCGAAACGCGCTCCCCAGTGCCGCGAGCGTGGTGAAAGATATCGACCCGGCGATCGAGCGCGTCATCGCGCGCTGCCTCGATCGCGACCCGGCGAAACGCCCGCAATCGGCGCTGGCCTTGGCCCGGATGCTTCCCGGCGGCGATCCGCTGGCCGAGGCACTGGCTGCGGGCAACACGCCATCGCCGGAAATGGTCGCGGCCTCGGAGGATACTGGTGCGATTTCGGTCCGCGCGGCCGTCGCGTGTATGGTTTTTGTTGTGGTGGGGCTGATTGCCCTTTTGCTGTTGAGCAGCCGGATTAGTGTTCTGCGCTTGACGCCGTTTCCGAATTCCGGGGAGATCCTCGCGCGACAGGGCCGCGTGATCGCATCCCGCTTGGGCTACACGTCCCCGCCCATCGACGCGTACGACACGTTCAACTACGAAGACGAATATCACAATTGGGCGGAGCGAAATCTCCCGAAAGAGCAATATCGTGAACAAGTCAGGCAGGGGCAGCCTTCGTTGGTCTCCTTTGCCCACCGCGAGAGCCCCGGTTTTCTGGACACACGCGATCCGTACGGTCGCCCCACGCCGAACGACCCTCCCGTGAATGTCTCCGGAATGGTCAGCCTGGACCTCGATCCGCAGGGCCGCTTGATCCGTTTCCTGGGCGTGCCATCACAATTGGATGACGGCGGTACGCCAGCCCAGCCAATGGATTGGAAGAAGCTGTTCGACGCCGCGGGTTTGGACACATCCCCGTGGAGCGAGACCGCCTCGCGCGAAGTCCCTCCGTTCAGCTTTGACGAGCGCAAAGCCTGGGCCGGGACATTCGCGCACGCACCCACCATACCCATGCGCATCGAGGCGGCTGCGTGGAAGGGCCGCCTGGTTTGGTTTGAGCTCTTCGGACCGTGGCGTCGGCCCGCGCGTCTTCAGCCGCCGGCGTCGCAGACTACCAGCCGGAGCGTCGCCGGGTGGTCTTTGGTCGGCGTACTCTCGGTTTTGCTGGTAAGCTCGCTATGGCTGGCAATGAGGAACCTGCGCGCAGGGCGCGGGGATACTAGCGGCGCTCTGCGCCTGGGGGTATTCGGATTGATCTTCTGGTCCGTATCCGAGATTGTGCGTATGCATCATGTTCCGACTCTGGGGGAGGTGAAACGCGTCGTCTACCAGATCGGCATTGGTTTGTTCGTCGCGGCATGCGTCTGGGTACTCTACATGGCGCTGGAACCCTACCTGCGTCGGCGCTGGCCGCAGTGTTTGATTTCGTGGAGGCGCCTGCTTGGGGGCGGCGCGCGCGATCCGCTGGTGGCGGGACACATCCTCGTCGGTACCGCATTGGGTGTGGGTTTTACTTTAATTCTGGGTTTGAGGAGCCTCATCGACTGGCGGAGCATGGCCGTGATGACCATGAATCCGTTCACCGTCTCTGCCGTCGACAGTGCGGGGCTATTGGGCTGGCTGCTTTGGAATATGATTGGGCCGGCCATCTACACGCTGGTGGGTTTCTGTATTTTCTTATTCCTTCGTTTGTTGTTCCGGCGGACGTGGGCAGCGGCTGCGGTTTACTTGGCCCTCTATGCTGCCTTCGGCGTTGCCAGCTCTGATTCTCTTCCACACATCGTTTTGGGAATGGTGCTGATTGTCTCAGGAATTTGGGTGGGTATTCGATTCGGCCTGCTACCAATCACACTCGTCTTTTGGGTGCAACTTGTGGGGAGCCAGGCTCCTCTGACGTCCGACCTGTCGGCGTGGTACGCGAGCAAGGGGCTGATCGTCGTCGCGCTTATTTTGGGCCTCGGCGTTTGGAGCTTCCGCAATGCGCTCGGCGGACGGAGAGTGCTGCAAGACGATTTCCTCTAGGCTACGGCGGTAGTTATCGAAATTAGATTGATCGCGGCCATACGGCGCGAACAGTATCTGTAAGCTATTGATTTTACAAATGCGCCATGACCTGCTGATTTTGGAAATTTCGGGAAATCCCGCGTTTTGCTGACAAAAATACTGGGACAGACGAGACAAGTGAGACGACTGTAATCTGCAAGTTATTGAAAAGATGGAGCCACCCGCCGGGGTTGAACCGGCGACCTGCTGATTACGAATCAGCCGCTCTACCAACTGAGCTAGGGTGGCCTTGCTCCTTCAATGATAACGGTCCACTGAGAATTGGCGCAACCGAGACGTTCGTCCTGCCATGCTACGATGACCAGCCATGGCCTCTCCGCAATCCGCGCTCGACGAAATCCGCCTCGCAATGGCGGCCACCAACGACATCTTCAATGCCGAAGTGTTCGGCAAACGCAACATCGACGCTCTCGACGATATCTACACCAGCGACGCCCGCATTCTTCCCCCGGGCGCTCCCATGATCACCGGCCGTGACGCAATCAAAAAATTCGGGTCGGATTTCATCGCCGGCGCAAATGCCAAATCCGCCATACTCTCATCCGTCGACGTGATGCCTGCGGGCGATGGCGTCGTCGAGATCGGACGCGCGGAGCTGACGATTGAGCCCGAGGGCCAGTCCGCCCAGGTCGAAGTAAAGTACGTCGTGTACTGGCGCCACGAAGAGGGCCGCTGGAAGTGGCACGTCGATATCTGGAACCCCAACTCCTGACGCCCTCACCTGGAGGTAACATCGGTGAAGGAATCGTTCCTTCGCCATGAACCTGAGGCCCTACTTCGTGATGTGGGCATGCTCGGTTGTTGCTGCGTTCGGTTTGGCGCTTTATCGCAGGCTCCCCGGCAAAAAACGCGAAGACGATCGCCCGCAAAGAATTCTCACAATCATTGTTGTCATAGGCGGACTACTACTGGCGGCCACGTTTCTCTACGAACTTTGGCAGCCCGGTGTGAAGCCAGTAGCCTGAAAGTGACGACGTAGCAGGCATGGCGCCACTGCTTAGCGGCGCCACAAAATATCGCCGGTTTCGCGCGACAGACCCGGTTACAATGGCAGTAATTCCACGATGAAAACAATACGCCGAGTGGCTGTATTAGGCGCGGGCACCATGGGTTCGCGCATCGCCGCGCATTTCGCCAATGCGGGCATCCCGTCTCTTCTCCTCGATATCGTCCTCCCTCACGAGCGGAACCGCAACGCGGCCGCGCTCAAGGGCATCGAAGCTGCCGAAAAGCAGAAGCCTGGAGGATTTTTCACCGACGCCGCTATCGCGCTGGTGAAGCCGGGCAACTTTGAAGACGACCTGAATGAAATCGCGAGCTGCGATTGGGTGATCGAAGCAGTCACCGAAAACCTCGGTATCAAGCGCGATCTGTGGCAGCGTGTCGACGCTGTCCGCAAGCGCGACGCGATCCTCTCCACCAATACCAGCGGCATTCCGCTCAAGAAGATTTCGGAAGGCTTCTCGCACGAATTCCGTCGTCACTTCCTCGGAACCCACTTCTTCAATCCGCCCCGCTATCTCCACCTGATGGAGATGATTCCCGGTCCCGAGACCGACCCCGCGGTGATGCAGTTCGTCCACGACTTCGCCGACCGCAGGCTCGGCAAAGGCGTCGTGCCCTGCAAAGACACGCCAAACTTTATCGCGAACCGCATCGGCAGCTTTTTCGGTGGCACCATCGCGAAGTACACGGCCGAGGGCGATTTCACGGTGGAAGAAATCGATGCCATCACGGGTCCGCTCATTGGCCTGCCCAACAGCGCCAGCTTCCGCCTCCTCGATATCGTTGGACTTGACGTTTGGGCATACGTTGGCAGCAATTTGTACGAAGCGGTACCGCACGACCCCTGGCGCGACCGTTTTCTACCCACTGAAGTCCAGAAACAGATGCTCGACCGCAAGTGGCTCGGTGAAAAGACCGGTCAGGGCTTCTACAAGCGCGTCGGCAAAGGCGAGGACCGTGTCATTCACGCTCTCGATCTAAAGACGCTGGAGTATCATCCGTCCGCAAAGGTAAAACTCCCGCTCGTCGAAACGGCCAAACAGATCGAAGATCTCTCCGAACGCCTCCGCATGCTGGTCAGCTCACAGGACCGTGTCGGCAAATTCCTCTGGAACGTCTTCAGCGACCTGTTCCTCTATTCAGCCGAGATGATTCCCGAGATCTCCGACCGCATCGTCGAGATCGATCGTGCCATGTGTTGGGGCTATGCCAACAAGCTGGGTCCCTTCGAACTCTGGGATGCACTCGGATTCAATCATGTTGCCGAGCGCATGGAATCCGAGGGCCGCAAGCTGCCGCGCAATATCGAAGCGATGCGCAGGGCTGGCGCCGGCTCACTATACTGCCATGCCGTGGAAGAGCACCGGCCGAAGTCCATGTACTTCGATTTCCCGACCGGCGGCTACCACGAAGTCGAAGCCCGCCCCGGCATTACTGTTCTTTCCGATGTAAAACGCGCACGGGGCGTCGTCAAAGAGAACGCCGGCGCCTCACTGGTTGACCTCGGTGACGGCGTGGTCTGCGTCGAGTTCCACAGCAAGATGAACTCGCTTGGCGAGGACAGCATCGGCATGATGTATGCCGGCCTCGAGGAATTGGACAAGAACTTCGAAGCCATGGTGATCGCCAACGACGGCGAGAACTTTAGTGTCGGAGCCAACCTTATGATGGTCCTTCTTGGCGCGCAGGAAGGCGAATGGGACGAGATCAACGCCGCCGTCAATCGCTTCCAGCAGGTCAACATGGCCCTGAAGTATGCATCTAAACCGGTCGTCTCCGCGCCCTTTGCCCGTACGCTCGGAGGCGGATGCGAAATTGTCCTGCATACGGCGCGTCCACAAGCGTCGGCCGAGCTTTACATGGGCCTCGTCGAAGTAGGCGTCGGCTTGATCCCCGGCGGAGGCGGTTGCAAAGAGCTCCTTCTGCGGCTCAAGGATCCGCGCAAAGTTTTCGAGCTGATCGGCATGGCCAAGGTTTCATCGAGTGCCGACGAGGCGAAAAAACTCGGCATTCTCGACCGCACAGCGCCTGTTTCGATGAACCCCGAACGCCTGATCGGCGACGCCAAAGCCCTGGCTTTATCACTGGTACCGAATTATGCACCTCCGGCCCCCCGCAATGACATCAAATTATCCGGGGAAGCTGGATTTTCGCTGCTTAAGCTCGGCGCCTGGTCGATGCGGCAAGGCCTTTTCATTTCAGATCACGACGTTGTGATCGCGGAGAAGCTGGGAAAGATTCTGACCGGTGGCAACCTGACAGGCGAACCGGTCGTCTCCGAACAGTATCTCCTCGATCTGGAACGCGAAGCATTTCTCAGTCTCTGCGGCATGCCCAAGACGCAGGAACGCATGCAATTCATGCTGAAAACCGGCAAACCTCTCAGGAACTAGACCAAATATGAACGAAGCTGTCATTGTTGATTGTCTGCGAACCGCGGTCGGTAAGGCCCCTCGGGGTACGTTGCGCACAACGCGCCCCGACGACCTGGCGGCCGCCGTTTTCCGCGCGTTATTAGACCGCTACCCGCAGGTGCCGGCCGACCAGATCGAAGATGTGATCCTCGGCTGCGCCATGCCGGAAGGCGAATCGGGGATGAACATGGCTCGGATCGCGGCGATTCGCGCAGGCTTGCCCGACACCGTCACCGGCGTCACCATCAATCGCTTCTGCTCCTCCGGACTGCAGGCCATCGCGATGGCGGCTGATCGCATTCGCGCGGGCGGTGCCGAAATTCTGATCGCCGGCGGCGCCGAGTCGATGAGCATGATCCCGATGTCGGGGAATAAGCTCGCACCGAACCCTTGGCTCGTCGACCATCGCCCCGAGATCTACATCGGAATGGGCCTGACGGCCGAAAACGTCCAACAGAAGTACGGAGTTTCACGCCAGGATGCCGACGAATTCGCTTATCAGAGCCACCAAAAGGCTCTGAAGGCGCAGGCTGCCGGCCATTTCGACGACGAGATCGTGCCGGTGCAGGTTGAGACCGTTACCCCCAACGGCTCCAAGCCACACGTGCACACTCACACGTTCAAGAAGGATGAAGGCCCGCGCGCCGACACAACCGTGGAGGCGCTCGCCAAGCTGAAACCGGTCTTCCGGTTTCAAGGCGGCGTTACGGCCGGCAACTCCTCGCAAACCAGCGACGGCGCCGCAGCCGCCCTGGTCATGTCCGCGGAAAAAGCCAAGCAGCTTGGTCTCAGACCCAAGGCTCGCTTCGTAAGCTTCGCCACCGGCGGCGTTCCCCCGGAGATTATGGGCATTGGTCCGGTCGTCGCAATTCCGAAAGCACTGAAGCTGGGCGGACGCAAGCTCGACGAAATCGGCGTCATCGAATTGAATGAGGCGTTCGCCGTCCAGGCCCTCGCTGTCATACGCGAGGCCGGCCTCGACATTAATAAGGTCAATCCCAATGGCGGCGCCGTTGCTCTCGGCCATCCTCTGGGATGTACCGGAGCTAAGTTAACCGCGACGATCCTCCGTGAAATGGAACGCCGCGACTTACAATACGGAATGGTTACGATGTGTGTCGGTGGCGGCCAAGGGGCGGCCGGCATTTTCGAGAGGCTCAACTAACGGAGAATCTATGGCTACTGCAACCGCTTCCCCCACCCTGCTCAAGGGCGGCGCCTTCCTGATTCAGGAGAGCGCGCCCGAGCAGGTCTTTACGCCGGAAGATTTCAGCGACGAGCACCGTGCGATCGCGAAAACCACGGAAGATTTCTGGAACAAGGAAGTTGTTCCCAACCTGGAAGCCATCCAACATCAGGAGCCCGGCGTTGCCCCGGGGATACTGAAAAAGTCCGCGGAACTGGGACTCACCGGTGTGTTAATCCCCGAAAAGTTCGGCGGCATGGAGATGGACCTGACGTCGGCGATGCTGGTCGCCGAAGGTGTCGCCAAAGATGGCTCCTATTCCGCATGGCACGGCGCCCACACTGGTATCGGTACGCTGCCGATCCTGATGTTCGGAAACGACGAGCAGAAACAGCGCTATCTTCCGAAGCTCGCTAGCGCCGAAATGATTGCGGCCTACTGCCTCAGCGAGCCGCAGGCTGGTTCCGACGCCCTCGCTGCCCGTACGCGGGCCGACCTCACGCCCGACGGAAAGCACTATATTCTCAATGGCCAGAAGATGTGGATCACGAACGGCGGCGGCGCCGATCTGTACACAATCTTCGCGAAGATCGGCGGCGAGAAGTTCACCGCGTTCCTCGTCGAGCGGGCCTGGCCGGGTGTTCAGCCCGGTGCCGAAGAAAAGAAGATGGGCATCAAGGGCAGCTCGACCACGGCCGTTTACCTCGACAACGTTAAGGTTCCCGTCGAAAACGTGCTCGGCGAGATCGGACGCGGCCACATCATCGCGTTCAACATTCTGAACCTCGGGCGTCTGAAACTCGGCCCGTTCGCAATTGGCGGCGCGAAAGAAGTCCTCCGCGCCTCGCTCCGCTACTCGAAAGAGCGCAAGGCCTTCGGCAAGTCAATCTGCGATTTTGGGATGATCCGGCACAAACTCGCTGAGATGGCGATCCGTCTCTTCGCCGCCGAGTCGGCCAGTTATCGAGCGGTCGGCATGATTGAGGGAGACTTGAAGGATTTCTCCTGGGATCAGCCCAACGCCGCCCAAACAATGCTGAAAGCCGTCGAAGAGTTCGCGGCCGAGTGTTCCTATATAAAGATCTACGCCTCTGAGATGCTCGACTATGTCACCGACGAAGGCGTCCAGATCCACGGCGGTTATGGCTTCCATCAGGACTATGCGGTCGAGCATGCCTATCGCGATTCGCGCATCAACCGCATCTTCGAAGGCACCAACGAAATCAATCGGCTTCTGGCCACGGGCATGCTCTTGAAGCGCGCGCAGCGCGGACAGTTGCCGCTGGTTGAGGCGGTGAAGAAACTGCAGGGCGAACTGCTCAGCGGTCCGTCACTTGCCTCGAACGGCAGTACTGGCCCGCTCGCGGCCGAGAAGGCGCTCGTCTCCAGCGCCAAAAAGGTCGCGCTCCTTTGCCTTGGCGTGGCTTACCAGAAGTATCTCGACAAGATCGAAGAACAGCAGGAGATCCTCGCCGGCATCACGGACATCTCCATGAACGTGTTCGCGATGGAATCCGCTGTCCTGCGCACGCAAAAGCTGCTCAATCACGGCAAGGGCGAATTTGCTTCTGAAATGGTTTCCGTACTAGTACGCGAAGCCATGGAAACGATCGATAGTGCCGGGCGAACGGTTCTCGCTGCCTGCTCCGACGGCGACGCCCTACGTACAAACCTTGCGGTGCTGAAACGCTTCACGAAATTCGAACCCGTGAACGCGATCGCCGTCCGCCAGAATATTGCCGCCCGTCTGCTCGCCGCCGAGCGGTACGTTGTGTAAGATCGTCATTCTTGTAGGTCTGCCTGGCTCGGGCAAGTCCACGTGGCTTGCCCGCCAGGGAATTAATGCAATTTCCTCGGATGAAGTACGCCGCCTCATTGCCGACGATCCCACCATTCAAACCATCCACCGTAAGGTCTTTCGAACCGTTCGGTTCCTGATTCAGCGCCGCCTCGAATTGCAACGCACGGTGACTTACGTCGACGCGACCAATCTCACGCCGTGGGAACGCCGTCCATACATCCGCCTCGGTCAACTGAACGACTGCGATGTGGAAGCGTTGTTCTTCGATGTACCGTTAGAAATCTGCCTGGCGCGAAATCGCTCTCGCGATCGCGTCGTGCCGGAAGACGCACTCCGCACCCTCGCAGCCAAACTTGTGCCACCCTCGACTGCCGAGGGCTTTATCGCCGTCACACGCATTGGATTCGACCACGATGAGAGAATGAACTCAAACCCATCATGATCCAGGCTGATGAGTTGCGCAGGCTTTTGGCCGAGGGCGAAGCCGACCGCATCGAGCGCATCACTTCCACTAGCGCGGGAAGCTCGCAAACCGATGTTCCAACTGAAACCTGCCGATGGCGCAATCGGAGCTCACGTTGAAGCCGTGCACGACTGCTATGAGGACTTTCTCGCCTTAGCCAAGACGATCCTCTTGGCATTAAACATCTGACCCGCTGTCACACAGGCTGTTCCAGATGATGGTCCTGTTTCCACACCTCCTGCGGTCCCGCAATAAAGCCGAGAACAGCTCCATACGCAAGCCACAAGACCAGTTGTGAAATGATCTCCTTCGCAGTATCCGGCCCGCTTACATCAAAGATGCCGGACCCGATCAATGGCATCACCAACGCTTCGACCAAAAACCAAAGGAACGCGCCAAACACAGTTCCCCGGAACCAATCGGGACCCGGCATATAGCTGTAAACCCAATACGTGTAACACAGGGGAAACATGACCACCGTGAAGATGAAGTAAAGCGCCCCACCCCACAAATAATAAGGCGGGTTGTCCGCAAGCGGCGCATTGAACGAGATCGCCGCGGCAATGTAACTGGGAATGTTCCGGATCGAAACGCCGACGGCGGGACCCAGATACATCAAGCCCGTCAGCACAAGCATTGCCACGAACCCGGCAATTAAGCCTTTGCGGGCGTTAGGCCCTCGTACTCGAATTCTGTCCCAAGGCATAATCCCTCAAGGATTTGAGGTCGCCGGACAGCAAACTGTTACGTCCGGATGCCGCTATCGCAATTTGGCCAGCTTCGCATCAAGATAAGCAAGCGAGTCTTCCAGCATCTTGCGATACCTGACATTCCGGCTTGTTTCCAGGTCGTGTAGAACGCGCGTCCGCGAAAGCATTAACCCTTCGCGTTCGCGCTGGCGTTCAATCTGTTCTTTAGTGGGTTGTTGTCGAGGCCCGGGGCGCCTTTCGCTTTCGAACGACGCCATCTGGCCTTCGACCGACTTACTTTCCCAGCCTCTAGCCACGATTCCATTGTAGGCTTTACGGAAGAGTACTGGAATTTCCCAAGGGGCGTACTGTTATCTCCTGCCGTAGCGTCCTATTCGTGGCCGAACGCCCGCCGCGCAAACTGGAATCCGATGCGCGAACTGCTCCTCACCCGAGATGACTGGCGCCTGATCATGCACTTCACACGCAATTGGTTGCATTATGGCTGGATGGCGGCGACCGCCTTCTGCGTGATCGCCGGTGCGGTGGAGCGGTTCATGGGTGCGTAGTGAAGGCCCGCTGCCTGTGATGCAGGATGGCATCCTGCCGCCGGTTGCCAACCGGCGCTGACCCGGGCGGTTTCAGAGCTACGGGCTGGTTAACAACCCGCAGCAGGCTACCAGCCTGCATCACAGGCTCCAATCAAACCCGCCGTTCCCGAAAGCTAACTGGCATTCGGCTTTCAGCCTGTCGCCTTCCTGCTCCACTCCCGAATCGACTGCACCTCATCCGCCGGAATATGCAAAAACTCCAGAAACTCCTGGTGTTCCTGGGGCGCCGACTTCTCAAACTGCGAATGCCACCGATGCATGTCCGCCTCCGAGAACCCGGCCGCGCGCATCACTTCAACCCACTTCTCTTTCGTAACCATAGGGAATCTCCTGAATTGATCTGTATCCTTCAATAGGCGCGCGATGGCCTGCTGATGATCGCGCAATCGCTCGATTTCAACGCTCAGTTCCATCAGCCTGCGCTTGAGAACGCCGGCCGCATCTCCTCGCGCTTCGTCGAGAAGGGAACGAATGTCGTCCAGCTTGAGACCGGCGCCACGGTAAAGACAGATCTGCCGCAGACGCTGCAGGTCGTGCTCGCCATAAACCCGGTAATTTCCCTGGCTGCGGCGAACGTGTCTGAGGAGCCCGATGGACTCGTAGTACAGAACGGTACTACGACTCAGCCCGCAAGCGCGGGCCAGTTTGGTGACGGTCAGGGACATTCGTTCTGATTTCAGTCTCAACCCTATAGCTTTAGACAGGTCAAGAGTCCCGCACCGATTTTTTTCCGACCCGCCGCGTTATTGCTGCTCGCTCGGCTGACGGCCGCGCTGCCGGGGTTCCGCTTTCCCCGCATCGAGATGGTTCCAGTTCAGGATGGTGTTGAAGCCCAGGAAATACGTCCCCTGGGTCTGCCAGCGCCAGAATGGCCGTAGCGCGAACATCACGATATGGCCCTGGCCGAGGCTCACGTCTAAAGCCAGCGCGCGATTCGACAAAGCCTGCCCGCCCGCCAACGTTCCCGACAGCAGCATGTCATTGGGGTTCGCTGGGAACTGCATGATGACACGGGGCCGAACATCCTCTATAATCCCGAAAGCCCGCGCCTGCTGCCGGGCCGCTGCTGCTTCTTCCGCGGGCGATGACTGCGGAGCGCTCGGAGCCGGCGTGTCGCCAAATGGCGAGACGTGTACCGGCGTTGCGTTTGGCGTGACGTTCTGGCTCAGGGTCGCGCCGGCCCCGCCGCCGCCGAAGCCGCCTCCGCCGCCAAATCCACCCGGACCGCCGCCGGCGCTGAACACCGGGTCCTGGTTGAAGTACACTGGCAGGTCCTTCCCCTCGAATCCGTACGCGATGGGACTCTTGGCGTCCGTCACCAAACCGCGCAAAATCGTGCCGCGAGCGAAAAGCTGCGCCGGATGCTCGACATTCACACCCCGCGCGATTCCTTCCTCCGCCAGCATCGATGCCGTAGACCCATCCGTAATCAGCGTGCCGCCGTTCTCGACGAACTTGGCCAGTTCGGCGAGTCCCTCAATTCCCATGCCGCCCCGAATGTCATCGCTCTGATCGAGCGCGCCCAGATTCGGCGTCAGCTCCGACTTCTTGTACGGAATCGGATCGGGTCCATTCTTCGGAATCCCGTTCAATTGCGACTGCGCCGTGCCGCCGACGTGCGGAAAGATGATCACATCGTACTTGGACCGCAGATTTCCATCGCGCAGCTTTTGGTCGGAGAAATACGTGTACGGAATGCCGTAGGTGTCGAGCGCCGCTCGAACCCATCCTTCATCCTGCGTCCGCTGCCACGAGTGGACATAACCGATCCGCGGAACGTCCATGCTATGGGTCTTTACCGACGGAGTCCCCGACACGGCCCATGCCGACAAACCATAACTCTGAATCGACGACTCCAACCGACCTCGATCCGCATTCGGAATGATGAACGCGCCCGCCCGGAACTTGTGCCCGTTCAGCTCGAAATCATCCTCCGCCGCCAGCATCTTGACATCGCGATTCTTGAAGCGAAACGACGTCAGCGCGCTGTCCGTGGTGTTGTCGATCACCAGCGTATCGCCGGAACCTTCAATTGTGCCCGTAACTTTGGCATCCGACGTAAGCATTGTCATAGGCGCATCGAAAACCGACTTGTCCGTTACCGTCTTCAACGCCACATTGCGCATGAACTGCATCGTCCACCCAGTGTCATCGTAGGGACGCGGATTCGCTGTCGGATAATTCTGAACGCTGAAGTACATGTCCGCCAGCGTTCGATATGGCTGATCGGCGCGAATCACATAATCGCCCGCCGCAACATCGATATTGCCCGCCTTGAACGCCGAATTGGCCTTCTCGACCTCCAGTCCTTGCCGCCGCAGAGCATTCACCATGTCGGCAGCCTCCACCTTGCGGCGCTGCGCTGCTGGAATCACCCACGCATACGTCGGCCCTGCCTTGCCGTTGTCCACCGCCCGCTTGTTCTTCATCCAGTAGTTCTCCAGGTACAACTCGCGGCTGTGAGCCACCTGGTTCAGCGCAAACAGAATCGCCGATTCCTGGATGTTAGTGTTGTTCCTCGGTCCCCACTTGATGGACGGCAGCGGAGGATTCGGGCGGAACCATTCGCGGCTTGTGGTCGTCGCCGGCAACCGCAAATTCTCCACAATATCCGGCCCATAACTCTGCACCTCGTAGAACCGTCCGAACGAATTGTGCGTGATGGCGATCCAGAAGAGGTAATTCGGCACCCAGCCGTCATAGAAGCCATAGGTCCAAACGCCGGGTACGCCGCGCTTCGCCATCTCCATGATTTCGGTCTCGGCCAGGAGCCACCATTCGTTCACCTGGACCGGGTCCAGCGAGTTGTTATACGGCCCCGTTCCGGTTGAAACGTACAGATACGACTGCGCCTCGTGCAAGTCGTGCACAATCGTCGGATGCCATTCCAGTAGCCCCTTCGTGATGTTCTGCGTCAGCATCAGGTACTGGCCCATGCCGTCACGATTGTTATCGTGCGCGACATACTTGCCCCAATACATCAGCGGCGGCCGCTGTTTGCCCGTCTTCTTGCCGTAGTAATACGTGTCGACCTCTTTATCCCGGCCATCCACCTCGACCACCGGCGTAATAAATACGATCGCGTTATTGCGAATCTCCTGAATGAAAGGCGTCTCCTCAATGATCAGCCGGTAAGCCAGTTCGATCAGCATTTCCGGCCCGCCCGTTTCCGGCGAATGGATGCCGCTCGTGATCCAGTAAATCGGCTTAGCCGTCTTGATCAGTTGCCGCGCCTGTTCCTCCGTCGTCTTGCGCGGGTCGGTGAGCTGCGCGAGCATCCCCTTGTACTTGTCCAACTGTTTGATGGTGTCCTCATCCGCGATCGCCAGGATCACCTGGTCGCGGCCTTCTTCAGTCTTCCCGATCTTCCAGAACGATGCGCGTGGGGAGGCCTTCGCAAGAGCTTCGTAATAGCGATAGATGTCTTCCGCGTATGTAAGCTCACCCGGCGTCCCCGGAATCCGCCCCAGGAACTTCAACGGCGACGGCACGCTGTCGGAAGCAGGCATGTGGTCCACCAGTTCCGTCGTGACCCGCGGGTCTTGCAAATACTGTTTGATCAACTTCGTGTATTCTTCGTCGAGCTTCTGCGGAGCGGCAGCGGCAGTTTTGGCCGCCGCAGCCTTGCTTTGCCTGCTCTGCGCGAACATGGGCGCCGCAACCAGTGAAATTGCGAGCGAGAAGACGAGCGTCGGGGTTCCGGGTTTCGTCCAGCGAGATGTCATAAGGAGTCCTTTCGGTCAGGAATCTCAAATTGTTCCGCTTTTCGGCATACCGTGTCAACTTAAATAGGTGTAAGGCAGGATTGCATCCTGCGGCGGATTTCCAATCCGCCTAATCCAACCTGCTGCGAAGTCCGATGTTACATTTGAAGCGAAACTGGGATGAGTGAAGCGAAACCGGGATGAGTGAAGCGAACCTCCGATGAGCCGATTTAAGCCGTCGAGGCACTCTGGCGGAGCAGTGTATACGGGCCTGCCGGTACCTCCCCGTACCCCCGTCGCCGCGCCGTCCACCCCCGCCGCAATCCCGCCCGTCCCCATTCAGACTGCCGCCAAGCCCGCCGCCGAAGCAACCCCCAACATCTTCCAAAAGCTCGGACTTTATACCCTGATCGCCTATCTCCTGTCCTCCTCCGCAAACGAGTGGACCCTGCGGCTCTTCGGCGGCAAAGCATATCTTTCCTCAATCGGCCTCATTCTGCTGCCCATCTTATTTCTTATCAGCGGAACGCCCTTGCGCAGCCTCAAAGACCGCCTCGGCTGGCTGTGGCTCGGCTTCCTCGCATGTATGCTGCTCGCGACGCCGTTCAGCGTCTGGAAAAGCGCCAGCCTGCTCTTCCTGGGAAGTTACATCCCCCGATCCTATCTGCTTTTCTTCTACGTCTCGGCTTTCGCCATCACCCTCGCCGATGTCCGCAATGTCATGTATACGTTGCTCTTCAGCGACGTCGTGCTCCTGCTAACCTGCTGGAAATTCGGAATCTCGAACGACATCGACCGCTTCTATATCCCGGAAAGCCTCCTCTACACCAACGCAAACGAGCTGGCGCTGGCGCTCACCCTCGCGATCACGCACTTCCTGTTCCTGATGTACGTCGGAAACCTCCCCAAGCACGTCCTGACGGTAGTCGCCATTGCCATCGCGCTGTTTTACATGTTGAAATGCGCCTCGCGCGGCTGCACCCTCGCCCTCATCGCGCTCCTTGGAGTGGTCTTTCTCTTGAGCCAAAAGAAGGCGGTCGTTGTGTTGATCACGCTGCCGGTCTTGCTTCTGGCGCTCGCCCTGACCCCTAACAACGCCCTGCACAGGCTCAAACTGATCGGCTACACGGTCTCCATGGTCGGCGCCGAGAACGTCGAAGATCTCTCCGCCATTGAATCGCAACTGGAACGTCAGGAGCTCTTTAAACGCAGCCTGTATCAAACGTTCAAACACCCGCTCCTCGGCGTTGGCCCGAACCAATTCGTCGTAGCGGACAGCGGCGACAAAGAGAAGGCGGGCCAGCGGTCAAACTGGCTCGGTACCCATAACTCCTACACCCAGGTTTCGAGCGAATGCGGCATTCCCGCGTTTCTCTGCTATGCCGCCGTGATCGTGTTCTCCGGAAGGATGTCGCTGCGTCTCTACAAACGGGCTCGCGGCAGCCTGGATCCCAGGCTGAAAGAAGTCGCGGCACTAGCCTTCGCACTATTCACTGGACTCATCGTCTACGCAGTCGCAACCACGTTCTTCCACATGGCCTACACTGGTGCGCTGCCGATGCTCGCCGGCATGACTCTCGTGCTGAACATGAACGCCCGGGCGCTCCTCGAGGAGACGGCTTGCTCACCCGCGCGGGTCTGATCCTGTTGGCAGCGGGGCTCGCCGCGGCCCAGCATTGGGAACCGCAGAACAGCGGCACAACCGCATCCTTCCGTGGACTCTGCGCCGTGAATAAGAACGTTGTCTGGGCCAGCGGCACCGCTGGTACCTACCTGACCACGAATGACGGGGGCGTTCACTGGAAGGCCGCAACTGTGCCGGGCGCCGAAAAGCTCGACTTCCGCGATGTCCAGGCCTTCGATGCCCGCACTGCATACCTCCTGAGCATCGGCCCCGGCGACTCGTCCCGCATTTACAAAACCAGCGACGCAGGTGCGCACTGGACCCTCCAGCTCAAGAACCCCGACGCCACTGGCTTTTTCGACGAAATGGCCTTCTGGAGTCCCGCGCACGGCGTCCTCGTCGGCGATCCGGTTGGCGGCCAGTTCGTCCTGATGACAACAACGAACAGCGGAGCAACCTGGACCCCCCAGACCCTTCCGTCCGCTCTTGAAGGAGAAGGAGCTTTCGCTGCCAGCGGTACCGGCATCACCGTTCGCGGCAAGTCGGACATCTGGTTCGGTACCGGCGGCAAAGGTGGCGCCCGCGTATTCCACTCGAGGGATGGCGGCGCGAACTGGACCGTCAGTCCCACGCCAATTCGAAACGACTCCGCCAGTGCTGGCATCTTCTCCATCGCCTTCTCCGACGCGCAACACGGCATCGCCGTCGGAGGCGACTACGGTAAACCCAAAGAAGCCATCGGAAACATCGCGCTCACCTTCGATGGCGGCGAAACCTGGGTTGAACCGAAGGGAACCCGCCCTTCAGGATTCCGCTCCGCGGTGGCCTACATCGCCTCGCTTAAAGCCTGGATCGCCACCGGGACCTCCGGCTCTGACATCTCCACTGACGGCGGCCAGAACTGGAAGCAGTTCGACGCGGGCGACTACAACGCCATCAGTTTTCTGCCCAGCGCTGAAGGCTGGGCCGCCGGTCCACACGGCCGCCTCGCCCGCTGGAGGTGAGGCGGCAGGTCACGTACTTTCTTGGGGTGTCATGGATGTGGAAGGGTGAAGCAGGCGGTTTCGCCTGCCTTTGGACCTCACCGAGAAAGGACAGGCGAAACCGCCTGTCCCGCCCTTTCAAAACCAAGCAGACGGCTCTGGACCTCACGGGGGAGCACCAGGGTTTCCCATGCGCACCATCAGTATCGGCGCTATGGCAACTCGCTGCGTCACCTCTTGACACATTACTCCGCTCGCAACGCCACCACCGGATCCACCGCGGCCGCTCGTAACGCAGGAACCACACAGGCCCCAACCGCCGCCACCACCAACACCAAAGCACTCAAACCATAAACCATCGGCTCCGTAGACGAAACCCCAAACAACAAGCTTTTGAGCGCCCCGGAAAGCGCCCAAGCCATCAAACACCCCAGACCCGTCCCCAGAAGCGCCAACTGACCACCCTCGCCCGCCACCAGCCCCAGAATATTCCCCCGCCGCGCCCCGACCGCCAGCCGAATCCCGAACTCCCTGGTCCTCTGCGCCACAACATACGCAATCACGCTATACAAACCTGCCAAAGCCAGTAGCAGCGCGATCCCCCCGAACACCCCCACCAGCACGGCATTAAACCGCCGCGGAGCCGTCGACAAGCCCATCAAATCCTCGACGGTCATTACATCGCCCACCGGCAAATTCGGGTCAATCGCCGCAATCGCCCGCTCCACCGCTGGAGCAAGAGTCCCCGCGTTGCCCGCCGCGCGCACCACCAAACCCATCGCCGGAGAATCAAACCGGTATTGCGTAGCAGGAAGATAAATCTCTGGCGCAGAGTCGCGATCCAGCCCTAAATACTTAACGTCTCCGGTAACTCCCGCGATAACCCGCCACTCCGGATCGTGCGCGAAAGCGATGCGCTTGCCCACCGGGTCCTCATCGCCCCAAAACTGCCGCGCCGCGGTACGGCTGATCAACACCACCTTGAGCCCCTCAATCGAATCGCCCGCCGTGAACCCCCTCCCTCGCACAATCGGAATCGCCATCGTCTCGAAGAAACCCGGCGTCACAATCCGCCATGAGATCTTCGGCCATTCCTCCATGGTTCGAGGCCGCGGACGCCCTTCGATCAGCAGTCCCCACCGTGGTCCATAGGTGTGGCCGGGAACCAGTGTGGTCAATGCTGCCGACTGCACCGCAGGCAGTGCCGAAACCCGATTCAAGATCTCCGCGTACAGGACATTCTGCGATCGCAGATCGCTGTATCGAACCGGAGAAGGCTGCATCTCCAGGCTCAATCGATGGCTTGCGTCAAACCCCGGCTTCACCGCCAACACGCGAGCGAAACTCGAAATAGTCAATACGGCGCCAATCAGCAAAACGCACGCAATCGCGATCTCGCTCACCACGAGAGAGCGCTGGAACACCCGTGTTGACGCACTCGCAGTATGCGCGCGCGACACCGGCCGCAACGCGTGAAACAATGGCACAACCCCAAATATCAATGCCGTCACACTCGAAACGCCAATCGTGAACAGGAGCATCCGCCAGTCGAGCACCAGGTGATCCAGCCCTGGAATCACCGTCCCGCCCACCGTCTGAGGAGCAAACTGGATCAGCTTCAGCGCCCAATAAGCGACGCAAGCCCCAACCACGGCACCCGCCCCCGACAAGCACACACTCTCCGCCAGCAGCAGCCGCAGCACTTGCCCCGCGCTCGCCCCCAGCGCGCGCCGGATCGCGATCTCCCGCTCCCGAAGACACGTTCGGGCCAGCAGCAGATTCGCAATATTCGCGCAAGCAATCAGCAGCACAAAAAACACTGCCGCGAGCAGAATGTAGAGACTCGCCCGCACACCCTTCGTGAGTTCCAGGCTGAGCGGAACGAGATTCGCCGAATGCCCGAAGTTATCCACCGGATACTGCCGCTCCAGCCGCCCGCTAATCGCCGCCATCTCACCACGTGCCTGCTCCAGGCTCACATCCGGACGCAGCCGCCCCACCACCAGCAGCCGATGACCGCCGCGATCCTGCCGCTCCTCCGCCCCCAGCCGCAGCGGCAAAACTACGTCCACCTCTCGCCCGATATAGATCCGAAAGCCCGCGGGCAGCACGCCGGCGATCTTGTACTGCCGGTCGTTGAGTGAGATCTCGCGCCCCACAGCGGCCGGGTCGCTCGCGAGCGTCTGCTGCCACAACGCGTGACTCACCAACGCCACACGGCTTTCACCCTGCTGATCCGCCGCGACAAACCCACGACCAAGAAAGGGGTGAATCCCGTAAACCGCCATCATGTCAGCCGTTGCGAATAAGCCGGTCACGCGGCGCGGCGTCGGTGTGCCCGTCAGATTGAGCGCTGCTTCGTCATTCGCGTCAAGCGCGCTGAAGACGTGATTCTGCGCCCGCCAGTCCAAGTAATCCGCGGGCGAGATGGAATTATCCGTTGTGCCTTCTTTCACCCGCTTCTCCCAAACCACCACCATCCGGCCCGGCTCGCGATATGGCAGCGGACGCAGCAGAACCGCATCCACCACGCTGAAGATCGCAGTATTCGCCCCAATTCCGGCGCCCAACATTAGTACCGCGGCGCAAGCGAATCCCGGACTTCGAAGCAACGTCCGTGCTGCCTGATAAATATCCCGAAGCATAATCAGACGAGAGACGTCCCGAGCCTGCCGCTTCGTTGCTAAAATCATCGCAGTCGCATGAAGCGCTTGTGGCTTTTACTCACCGTCGCACTATATGCCGCGGAATCGAGCAGCACGATTCAGGAAACGCTCTGGAAACACCGCAATTTGGGCAAGGCATATTACGAGAATCCGACCACACAACAGCAGGCGGTCGACGAGTTTCGCAAAGCCCTGGCGCTCGCGCCTAACTCCGCACGAGAACGCTTGAACTTTGGCCTCGCCCTGCTGCGCGCAGGCAAAACGCAGGAAGCTCTCACTGAGCTGGAGAAAGTGCAGAAGCAGGATCCCAAGCTCCCCCACACTTACTTCAACCTCGGCATAACCTTTCGCAAGCAAGGCGAATTTGACAAGGCCATTCCGCAATTCCAGAAGATGATCGAACTCGTGCCGAATGAGCCCGTCGCCCACTACAACCTCGGCGTACTCTACAAACAGACCGGCAAGGAAGCCGACGCCATTAAGGAATTGGAAACGGCCGAGCACCTCAATCCCAGCCTCGCCGCACCGCACTTCCAGCTCTTTAACCTTTATCGCCAGGCGGGCCGCGCCCAGGATGCCTCCGGTGAGCTCGCCACCTTCCAACGCCTTAAGAAGGAGCAGGAAGGCGCCGTCATACCCGAAGACATGGAATGGTCCGACTTCGCTGAAATCTATGACCCCAAGGAACCCACTGCAACCGAGCCGTGGCATCCGGGCGTCCAGGGGATCTGGGTCGACCTGCAAGGCAACGGCAAGCCCGTCCTTCTCACCTGGACCGCCTCCGGCATTAAGGGCGCGGCTGGTCTCGAAGACCTCCACGACGTCGTCTCCGTCGCACAGGGCGATTTCGACAACGACGGGCTCCCCGACCTCTGCGTCCTCACTGAACAAGCGCCCCTTCTGATGCACAATGCCGCGGGCCGTTACGAAAAGGCTCCCATCACGCTTCCGCAGGGACGGTTCGACAAAGCGATCTGGCTGGATTTCGATCACGACTACGACCTCGATCTTCTCCTGCTTGGCGGCAAGAACGTGCTTCTTCGCAATCAGGGCCCCGCGGGATTCGCCGACCATACCGCCGACTTCCCCTTCGTTGCAGGCCACGCTATTGACGCCGCATCGTACCGCCTGATGGCTGACAGCAAAGCCTTCGACCTCATGGTCAGCTACGCCGATCACCCCGGCGTTCTCTATCGCGACAACCTCGGCGGCAAATACGAAGCGGTGAATGTCCCTGAACTGCCCGCCGGCGCGAAAGCGCTCGAAACCCTGGACGTCAACCGCGACGGCTGGCTCGACCTGGTCAGTTCCGCCGGCACACTTTTAAATCGCAACGGAAAACTCGACCACGTTGCGCAGCCCGTCAGCGATGGCTCTGTCTCGTCCGATAAGCCGCCTGCCAAAGGCCACTGGATACGCGTCCAGCTCGCTGGTGTGAAGAACCTGAAGCTCGGTTACGATGCTGAAGTCGAGGTGAAGTCCGGCACGCTCTACGAGAAGAAGATGTACCTGGGTGTCCCGCTGATTTTCGACCTTGGAACTCACACCGTGGCCGACACAGTTCGCACCACATGGGGCAACGGCCTGATCCAGAACGAAACCAACCAGGCCGCCGACCGCTCCTATAACTACAAGGAAGCGCAGCGCCTCTCGGGCTCCTGTCCCATGATCTGGACATGGAACGGAAAGCAGTTCCAGTTCATCTCCGACGTTCTCGGAGTCGCGCCGCTGGGCGCCAGCTCCGGCGATGGTGAGTACTTTCCGGTCGACCACGACGAATACATCCAGATCCCAGGCGATCAGCTCACCGCCGTCAACGGCCGCTTCAATGTAAACATCACCGAGGAGCTGAGCGAAGTCTCCTATCTCGACCAGGTCGAACTCACAGCCGTCGATCATCCCACCGGCACCGACGTCTTCACGAGCGAACGTTGGAAGGGGCCGCCGTTCCCGGAGTTTCATCTCTACGGCGTAACTCATCGAATCTACCCAAAGCGAGCGACGTCGAGCCAGGTGGGGCCGGCGGTTTCGCCTGCCCAAAATGTTCTACCGCAACTGCTGGCCCGCGACAAGAAATACGTCGACACTTTCCGTCACGACCATGCCGGCGTCGCCGAACCTCACAATCTCGACCTCGACTTCGGTCCCGACGCCGCACGATCCAACAAAGCCGTTCTGGTGCTCAATGGCTGGGTCGACTGGGCCGACGGCAGCACTTTTCTCGCCGCTTCACAGGAAGGCAAAGGCGGCCTGATTCCACCCTACCTGCAGGTTCGGGACGCGACAGGCCAATGGAAGACCGTCATCGAAGACATGGGCATGCCCGATGGCAAACCTAAAACCATCGCCGTCGATCTCACCGGCAAATTCCTCACTGCATCCCGCGAGATTCGCATCGTCACTAACCTCTGCGTATTCTGGGACGAAATCTTCCTCGGCGACGACGCCTCCGCTCCGCGCGCCACCATGACGATGCTTCCCATGGAATCCGCCACTCTGCATTTCCGGGGGTTTTCGAAGCCGGTGATTGATCCCGACCGCCGTACGCCCGAGACATTTCTTTACAATATCGTTTCCCCCGCGACCTCCTGGAATCAGACGCCCGGTCTCTACACGCGCTATGGCGACGTCTACGAGCTCATCACGGCGGTCGACGATCGCCTTGTCATCCTGGGTTCCGGCGACGAGATGCAAATGCACTTCGCCGCCGCGTCTCTGCCGCCGCTGCCAAACGGTTGGAAACGCGACTATCTTCTCAAAGTCGACGGTTGGGCCAAGGATCGCGATGCCAACACGGCCTTCTCACAAAGCGTAGAGCCCATTCCGTTTCACGCTATGAGCCGCTATCCCTATCCGTCGGTTGAACACTTCCCCAGCGACGCCGCACACCGCGCTTACCGGAGCAAATACAACACCCGACCCGCGGCTACGCTGATACCTCCTTTATATTCTTCGAAGTAACCGGCACTGAAGGCCGCACGTCTCAATCGTTCCTAATAACGGATTACCAGAGGTGTGAATGCTTCTTCCCTTCAGTGGGCGCTTTGTCTTCATAATCGGCCTGGCAGCCATGCTCTGCTCCGCGCAGCCGGTAACCTATACCATCAAAACCATCGCCGGAAACGGCACCAGCGGCTTTTCCGGTGACAGCGGCGCAGCTACAGGCGCCGAGCTCGCGGGTCCCTACTCTGTTGCGCTTGGCTCCGGCAATACAATCTACATCGCGGATCAGGCCAATCATCGCATTCGCCAGGTTTCCTCGAGCGGCACTATTACAACAGTTGCGGGCAATGGCACGGCCGGTTACACCGGTGACGGCAGCGGCGCGACGGGCGCCGAATTGAACGCTCCACTTGGCATCGCAGTCGACAGCTCCGGAAATCTGTACATCGCAGACACCGCGAACGCCGTCGTGCGCAAAGTGACATCCGGCGGCACCATTTCGACCATCGCCGGTTCCAACAGCGCCGGCCCCGGATATAGTGGCGAGGGTGCCGCAACCGGCAACCAGCTCTTTGCGCCATCAGCCGTGATCGTGGATTCGTCCGGCAACGTCTACATCTCCGACACCGGCAACAGCCGCATCCGCAAGGTCTCTGGCGGAAACATCTCGACCATCGCCGGTAATGGAATTCCCGGCTACGGCGGCGATTCCGGGCTGGCAACGAACGCCGAAATCAACGGACCCATCGGTCTCGCGCTCGATTCCGCGGCCAACCTCTACATCGCCGATACCAGCAACAACCGCATTCGCATGGTGCGCACTGACGGCACCATCGTCACGGTGGCGGGTACCGGAACCGCGGGATTCTCAGGTGACGGCGGCCTCGCAACCTCAGCCAAACTCAATCACCCGCTCGGCGTTGCTGTGGATTCGGCCGGCGCAATTTACATCGTGGACGACTTCAATGCCCGCATTCGCAAAGTGGGCTCGAACGGGGTCATCTCGACTATCGCGGGCGATGGATCGTTTGGCTATCTCGGCGACGGCGGTCCCGCCACTAGCGCGCAGCTCCGTTTCCCCACCGGCGTCGCCGTCGACACGGCAGGAAATGTATATGTCGCCGACGATCAAAACAACGTGGTTCGACTCCTCACCGCCTCCGCGCCGCCGCCCACCATCGGCCCTCCGGTTATTAATCCGGGCGGCGTCGCGACAGCCGGTGGCTACGGTGGTTCGACAACCATTGCGCCCGGCACCTGGATCGAAATCTTCGGCACGAATCTCGCTGTCGACTCCCGTCCCTGGGCCACCGCTGACTTCACCGGCAACACCGCGCCCACATCTCTCGACCGCACCACCGTCACCATCGACGGCCAACCTGCGTTTATCGAATTCATCAGTTCCGGCCAGATCGACGCTCAAGTGCCCTCGAACATCGGCATCGGGGTTGTGCAACTCGTCGTGACCACCCCCGGTGGCTCCAGCGCGCCTTACTCTGTCGCTGTGAATTCCGCCCAGCCCGGCCTCTTAGCGCCCGCGAACTTTAAGGTCGGATCAACGCAGTATGTAGTGGCGCGATTCCTGGACAATGTAACTTTTGTAGCTCCGGCCGGCGCGATCCCCGGCGTGCCTTCTCGACCCGCCAAGCCGGGTGAGACTGTCGTATTGTACGGGATCGGCTTTGGACCCGTTACGCCCAACACACCCGCCGGCCAAATCGTACAAGATGACAACGCCCTGACCTTGCCCTTGGTGCTCTCGTTCGGCGATACCCCGGCGACACTCGGCTATACGGGTTTGGCACCGTTCGCCGTGGGACTCTATCAGTTCAATGTGACCGTGCCCGACGTCCCCACGAGCGATGCCATTCCGCTGACCTTCACGCTGAACGGACAGTCAGGCACGCAGACGCTGTACATAGCCGTACAAAACCAGTAACTGTCGAAAAGCTATCGGCGGTCAACGGTCGCTCCTGGCTAGCTGAGATCTTCGAGCGCTTGAAACCCGCGATCGCCTTGCGCGATCAGCCGCGGCGGTTCGCCGTTCCACCACACCATGATGCGGCCGTAAAGCGCCTCATCGGTGGCGAGCCGCAGAATTGCGCCGGCCACCTCATCGAGGGAAAGCAGCGTATCCGGCACACCGCGCTCCCGCCGCTGCTCCGGCGTGAGGCTCTCCCAATATTCCTTCGGCCCCGGCGACGCGATCCATGCCGGCACCAGGCAATTGACGCGAATATCATCGCTCTCGCGGAGACACCCCAGTGTTGTCGCGAGCCGCATTTGGGCCATTTTGCCCACGTCGTATGCGGGCCATGGCGCATGCTTCCGCCCATGACCGAGCGCCGATGTCGATCCGACATTGACGATAGCCCCGCCCCCGCGACGCCGCATCGCTTCGACTGCTGCCAGCGTCGCGCGCATCGGCCCGAGAATCTCGACTGCCATCATCTCGTCCCAACCGGTGAGCTGCCCGTGTCCATCGGGACTCGAAGCATTGTTGACAAGCACGTCCAGGCCGCCGAAGGTGGCTTCCGCAAACTCGAACATCGCGCGGATGTCCGCCTCGTTCCGAATATCGGCCCGGACAAATGCCGCCCGGCCACCCTCGCGCTCAATCAGTTCGACGGTCTCGCGTCCGCCCGCGTCGTTGACATCGCTAACCACCACTGCGGCCCCTTCACGAGCGAAACGAACTGCGGTAGCACGCCCTGTGCCGCGTCCACCGGAACCTGTAACCATCGCGACCTTACCATCGAGTTTCATGTCTTTCCCTACTCTGACATGCACACCCGACATCCGCTGTCATATTAGGAGTGCGACAGGTTAGAATTCTGCGCGGAGGCTGTTAACCTCCAATTGCACGTCAATTTTGACCGATCCTGGCAGCCCGCGGCAGAAGTCTTTGAGAGCATTCAGCCTGCCCGATTCCTGCCACGGGCTGCAAGACCGCCACAGCGACATCTTCTCCTTCGGCGTGGTGGGCTCGACGAGCTAAACAGCTATCCGGCGTATTTGCAGAGCGTGGTGCAGCCCTAAGCGCGGCGGCGCTCCCCTACAGTCGGACGCGACTTCCGTGTGAGCCACAGAGCCAGGATCACGGATACCGGCGTCAGTGCGAGAAGTAGAAGGACGAATTTCCACTCGCCTTGCGAAACCGCGTATTGAAAGTCCGCGAGTACGTCATCGCTGTCGTCGGGGAAGAACACGCTCCTGATCAGAATGATGAACGGCATGGCCAACGCGGCGAAAAGAGCAGCGCGGCCCATGTCCGCCTGATAGCCTCCGATCACGATCAGGAGCTGGCCTGCCAGGATCATCAAAAGCACCCCGGCTTGGACTCCCATGAAGATGCCCTGGCTCAGGCGATTGGGAGCAGGGACCGTGGAAGTGTCCGGAGTCACCACCAGGTTGTTTTCGGCGGATGGGAAATTCGCCTTAAGGGCATCGGTCAAGGGCACAAGCTCCGCCCGGGCTTTCGCGGGCGTGTCGGCCGTGACTGAAAGGTAGTAGATCACGCGGCCATGAAGGGCGGGGTTCCTATCGGGCTCGAAACTCGCCTCCACGGGGGAGCTCATCTTCGCCGCGGCGAAAGCGCTCTGGAGTTGAAGCTCAGTGCCCTCGTGCAGGGTGGAGAACCTCGTGAATGCCACGACGCGTTTCGTGGCCAGCGTGGAGATGAAATCGCGCGCGCTCCAGAGGAGAAACGCCAGGACAAGCAGCCCCAAGCCGGCCATGAGCATTCTGGCCCCCGATCGCTCACTCCTCCATTTTGCGGATCCGTACGCTGTCTTGTTGGCCAACTGGTCCATGCCGGTTACCTAGATCGCGGCTGGCCTTCCGTGCCCACGGAAATCGACTGTGCCTGGCCATCCATTGCGACTCCGGCTCTCATTATATGCAAGAGACATCCAGATGCTGGTTGGATGCCGGATCGTTTCACGTGTCTGGGCTGTGGTGCTTAGGTCCGTCGTTAACAACTGAACTGCCAGACAGCTGGCAATAGACCCGTCTTCGGGCGGGTTTTCTTTTGTCCACGCTTATACTCCCTACCGACGGCTGCAGTTTGGCCCGAGATTCAGCAGCCGTGAGCCGCTGGTTAAGCGCCGAAGTTGGCCTTAAGCATATTGCAGAACAGTCGTCCTTGCTCGATGGCATCGTCGAGCGCCACATGCGTGTGCGGCACGGGATCGAACCACTCCGGGGGCATCGACTGCTTGCCGCACGCTCGATATGGTTTGCGCAGCAACGCCATTGCGTAGGTTTTGATATCAATTGCCGAATACCCGAATGGGTTCTCGCCCGCGAACTCGGTGAGATACCAATAGACGAAAGAAAAATCGAAAGCGGCCGGGTAGCCGACAAACACGGGCCGTCCGCCAAACGCCTTGAGCCAGCCAACGTAGCGCCTCATGGCAACAGTAGGCGCTTCGAGATTTTGTCGGCAGGCCGACCATGCCTCCGGCTGTGTGGCCCACCATGCTGCGGTCTTGGGATCCGGGGCCGATGCGGGCAGCGTTTCCAAGTTGGCGGAGAACGTCCCCAGCAGCTCTTTGTCGGCCAGAAAGGCTGCCGATCCAATGCTCAGCATGGAATGTTTTCCCGCGAGCGGCCCGTCGGTTTCTATATCCGTGCTGACGTAGATCTCACGCAATAATGATTCACTCATGGTTTGCAATGACAGAACCGTCGGGCTACTTGCTCAACACGCTTCAATAGCCCCGCGAACAACGTGGGCCCATGACCCGCCAGCCTGGGATGCACCACAAACTCGTACTCATCAGGCCTCCCTCCCGTCCGCGCCGGCGGCCGCCACGCTGCCTGCATCATTTCAAAGATCACCACGCCAAAGAGGAGGGCTCCACCGTCCTCCAAGTGTACACTCGCTTGCCGTCGGACTACTCGAATAGTCGGCGATTTATAAACAATCTACTTGTTCGTATAGTCGCGTGCTGATCTTGAACCGCCGGCCAAGTACCCGGAACCGCGTCCGATTTCAAGGCGGGCGTTAGACGGCAACTTGAAATCGCGCAGCCAGTCCTTATGACTTTCGGTCGACCCGGATAAACTCGGTTTTGGGATATACTTTTTGGAGCCTCGGATAACGAAAGGGGTTAAGGATGGGAAGGCCTGCCGTATTCTTCCTGGCGATTCTGCCCGTAGTGGCATCTTCGACCGCCCTCGCGCAGGACTTTAACTTCTATTCTCTGTTTATCTGCAATGACGGACAAATCACTGTCGATGTCGCGACGGCTCTGAATAAGGAGAAAGAGTGGCACGTCCGCAGTTGGACCAACGTCTCTCCAGGCCAATGTGAGCAAGTTCTCTCCGGCAATTGGGTGCACAGTTGGCTATGGCCGGATCCGGAGATCCACGTCGTTCTCGGATTCAAAGACTCCACGGGTGCCTGGGGAGCAGGCACGGTGGACGCCTCCCGCCTGGTTTCCTACGTGCCGGGCACTGTCACTGGCCAGGTCAGAATTACGGGAGCGCCTTCTATTACCCAGTCGAATACGAAGGTGTGCCTGGAGCACGACGGATTTCGATATCCAACGCGGAGTGATCCGGCAGTCCCTTGCTCAGACCCCGGAGCCTTTCTCATGCCCGCCGCATTCAAGTGGGCAGTGAATAGAACAATGGCGGTTCACGTCGCGTTCGGCCCAAATGACCGCGCGTCGCGTGTGGCTGTGCGCGGCAGCGAGAAAGGCGCGGAAAAGTCCGTGGCCGATACAACCGGCCCAATCGATGAATTCACGAAGGCCATGCAGAGAGCCGCACAGCAGCGCGCAGCCGACCAACAAAAGGCAGAGCAACAACAGCGCCGGGAACAAAGCCCAGCTCCGGTCAACAGTCCCCCTGCGGACGATCCGATTCGAACCGGGGGGTTCATCACCCCACCGCCACCGGAGTACATGCAGCAACTCGCGTCGAATGCGACCAAAACCGCGCGCGAATTCGACGTCCACGTCTGCACATCGCGCCGTCTGTACGACGCTGGATTCTTCAACAGGAAAGAACCTGGCAGCAGCGAAATGGTCGCATTTACGAACCTGATCAAGAGTTGGATTCTGGCAAACGCGGAACCTGAAAAGGACTACAACGTCAGCGACGAAGCCTTTCGAATCTTCAGCCGCGCGCGGAGCGGTGCAACACCCTCGACTCCGGACCCACGTGCTCTCCTGGATATCCGCCACGCCGAACGGGCTTGCGACGACCTGACGTTTCTCGTCACCGTTCCTGCAAGGCACTAACGTTCAATTGATCGAACTCACAAGGCCGCGGAGCTGCGTCAGATGGCGAGACTGGCGTTATACCGCCACGTGCAGTTTCAGGAAGCATCTCAAGGAATGCCTGGACGAGTGCCCCTTTCCCACCCTCGCCTACGCTAACGAGATCAGCACGCGGTAGTACACGGTTACGCTACGCCGTGCGCCTGTGCCCGGTACGGGGCATACGATGTGCGGGTCGGAATCGAACCGACTAATGCTGCCCTCGCACTATCCAGATCGGCATTTCCCCGCCGGAGGGTCGTGCTCGCCTCTCGTTTGCGTTCGACTACCTGCTCGTCCTACTCCAACAAAGTTGTCAACCAATCGGCTTCCTGTATGCGTGTGTCCAGTTCTCGATATTCCCTGGCAAGGTCATCAGCTTTCCGCTGTGTAGCCGCGACACTAACTGTACTGACGAATTTGACCTCAGAACGAGTGGTGCGGCTTTGCGACGTCGAGGCAGCGTTCGCTAGTTCTCGGTATGCGTTGTAACGTATTTTCAAAACGTCCCGTTCCGCAAGGGAGTCCGCAAGCGTTCCGTCGCCGAACCGTGACGCCGCATTTGTTCTATTGATCCGCTGAATCAGCACAGTGAGCTCGCGCGCCAGGTTCTCCAGCTCAGCTTGTAGCTCAGCGGGATCCTCCTCCGGTCTGTCGCCTTCCTGAATGCGCGCGTTCTTGACCAGACGCTGCTTCAATTGCTCCAGACGCTTCTGGAGATCCGCACGTCGCGCTAATGCCTCGGCTATTTTCATCGGATGCCTGTCATGCAGTATTCCAGTCTAACAATGGGCACGCCGATCCGGTCGCGAGACTTTTGCTGGTTTCCACTGCCGTATAGTCGCCGTTGCTGATCGGACCGCCGGCCATACCCGGACCTGCGTCAGACAGCGAGACAGGCGTTATGCGTTCCAAGTGGATTACGTCTTGTATGCAGTAACGAGGACCGCGCATAAACTCGGCCTGGTCCATGCCTGTCGCGGGCAACTACTTCCTTGTGATCACGGCTGCCAGGTATCGGATCTCGGACTCCACTTCTGCCGGATCGACCACAGTATCCGCGATCTCCTGGCGAAAGAGTTCGCGGTACCTTTTGCGAAGCCTGTGAATAGCCACCTTGAGCGCTCCCTCGGACGTGTGCATTTCGCGAGCCAGCGCCGCATAGTGGGCGTCTGACTGGCCGAGAAGAAAACCTTTCAACCTTTCGAAATGCTCCGGGCGCCCGTGCTGCACGAATTCGTTCCGTAATCTCTCGACGACGCGATCTAGCACCGAGAGCGCCCAGCGCCGTTCGAAGATTCGCTCGGGCGTTTCATCGTGCGCGGGCTCGCGCTGGTAGCGCTCTTCGCCCATCGGGAATTCAAGCGGCAGGATTGCCCCGCCGCCGCGTTTCTGCGCACGCTCGCGATCGCCTTCGTCGGCCAGAAAGAACTTCAACGACGTCAGAATAAAAGCCCGGAACCGCCCCTTCTCCGGATCCGCACGATCAAGGTATCGGCCTTCCAGCACGCGTATGAAAAACTCCTGCGTGAGGTCCTGCGCCTTGTCGGGAAGATAGCCGCGACGGCGAACATATGCGTATAACGGATACCAGTAGTTCTCGCAGAGAGAAGCTAAAGCCGAGCGAGCCTCTTTCCGTTGGGGGTCGGCGGCGGCCACCACCAGCGTCCACCGGGTGGTCGGGAAATCAGATGCTCCCGCCAGCGTATGGATAGTGTTTCGGGCTGCGGTGTTCTCCGGCTCGTCCGTCATGATCTCAACTCCTTACGGCGCTCCACAACAGGTATAAGGAATCGGGCGCTATAGGTTACGCAGTAATCAACGCTGTCTTGCGGCCTACAGCCGTGCGTACTCTGTTTTGGCACTTTTTAGGATCGGGTTGCCAGGATCAGCGTCTTTCCAAAGCGTGAGGAAAGTCTCATATTCAGCTTTCACCTTAGCCTTATCTCCGGATAAAGCATACACTTTGCGTACCAGCGCGCCGATAGGATCCAGCCACAATCCCGCGATGACCCGAGGCCACCGGCTATCAGCGATTCGAATCGTAGATCGCCATGCGGTCCATCACGGGCTTGACGTTCAGCGCCCTTACTCCTGTTGCAATCCCGACGATTCCGGTCAACGCGGCGAGAATCGTGTGCCCTTCGGCGACCCATACCGTCATAATGATCGCCAGCGCGCTGTTCGCAAGCCCGAACGTGCGAAGCCAGGGCGCAAAATTTCGTACCTCCATAACAAGGAATTCCGTGCCCACGCTCCCGGCGAAGAGTAACACGGCGGCCATGAAGGATTGAACCGAGCTGCAGAGCAGCGTCGAGAAGAACAACGCCACGCTCCACCTTCCGCTTGTCACGTTCTTGAATCGCCAGGCCAGATACACGAGCAAGGCGCATCGCAAACACATCCCGATATGCAGAATTTTCCAGGCCCGGTAGGGTCCGGCGCCAGTCGATCCGAAAAGCTTCCGCATCAGGCCAGGCCGTTCTTCCCGTGTCTCGGTCGGCTGGCCGCCGGCCTGCGAGGACCGCGAAACGGCCAGCATATGCCTGCGGAGAAACTTGCGCGCCCGGTATAACCGGCTCGGCGGCGAGGCTAGCACGGTCCGGTCTTCCATGTGTCTCCGGATATCGGCTGCGAGGTCTGCCACCGAGGCATAGCGCCGCTTCCGCGTCTTCTCCAGGGCCTTCATGGTGATCGAGTTCACGTCGCCGTCCACCTGGCGCCGCAGCGAAGCGGGGTCGGTCCGGCGGCGTGTGGCGATCTCGCACACGGCCGCACCCATTGATGTAAGCTTTCGCGGAAGCGACGGCGCTTCATCCTCGCGAATAATTCGGAGCATTTCCGCCAAACCAGCGTTGCGCAGCATGGCCGTGTCGAACGGCACGGCTCCGATGAGCAATTCGTACAAGATCACGCCAAGCGAGTAAACGTCGGATGCTTCATCGATGTCTCCCGTCATCGTATCGGCCTGCTCAGGGCTGGCGTACTCTGGTGTTCCGACGATCTGGCCGAACTGCGTGAGCAACGTATTCTCTACGGCCCATTTGTCGGTGGCTTTGGCTATGCCGAAATCGATCACCTTAGGAACGGGCGCGCCGTCCTGCTCCCTCACAAGCACGTTGGACGGCTTCAAATCACGGTGGATCACACCCTTCTGATGGGCATGTTGCACCGCGCGGCAGACCGCGAGGAACAGCGCGAGCCGCTGCCTCGTGGTCAACCGCTCGCGATCGCAATACTGGGTAATCGGTGCGCCCTCGATGTACTCCATTACGAAGTAGGGGCGCCCCTTTGCGGTCGCGCCGGCATCGAAGATTTGAGCGATATTCGGGTGATCCATCATCGCGAGCGCTTGGCGCTCGTTGTAGAACCGAGCCAGCACCTGGGCGGTATCCATGCCGACCTTCACGACCTTAAGAGCCACGTGCCTGCGAATGGGTTCGCTCTGCTCAGCCAGATAAACGGTGCCCATGCCTCCTTCGCCTAGAGGTCGAAGGACACGATACCGGCCGAAGTCGTCATCACCAACAAACCCTGCCGCTGTATCGATGGTGCGCGTTCCGGATTCGTCCGCTCCAACCGAACTCTCGAATGCGCCCAGGATCAGACACTTCGGGCACAACCCGGCGGGATCGCCGGAACCCAGTGGCTCACCGCACTGAGGGCAGTTTGGCATTTAGACCCGAGGCGTAGGGCCTATTGTACGCCTTTAGCCACGGAGGATTTTGTCGCTTTCGCGCAGGCGCTGTAACCTTCAGCGCCGCCATTCCTTATTCGTGACAGGTGAGCCGGATTCGAACCGGCCACCTGATCGATCAACCCGAAAGGAACTTGCACTTAAGGAGCGCAAATGAAAAACACAATGAACCATTACGTCCAGCTCAGAGGGCAGAACATGCTACCGCGGCTTTGGAAAACCGCTCTTGGCACATTCCTCTGCGCCGCCGCTTGCTCTCAACTGGCCCTGGCCCAAGTCGCCGCGCCTTCGATTCTACAAATCGACGTAGCAAACAATGTCATATATCTGGAGGACACCTCCGATGTTTCCAAGTTCGCGACGGATCCTAAAGCTACCGCCGTCATCGGACACGGCGCGACAAACTTCAATAGGGGCTTCGGCGTCGCCGACATTGTGGCCGTCAATGGGGAGCCCGTGACGGGGACTCACATCCGCTCCGCGCAGAACTTTTCTTCCAGCACGGCCCCGACCCCCGGCGGGGCAATCACTGACACCGTGCGGGTTGCAGTGGCTGTGTTCACTTTCGAAATCTTGAAGGGCGACGGCACACCGATCGGGACCATTGTTGCTACCGGATTGGCCGGTGGCCCGGCGCCGCCAGGATCTCCATTAATTGCAACGGGAGGAAGTGACTTCGCGATAACGGGCGGTACGGGAGCCTTTCTCGGCGCTCGGGGCCAGATGGAGATAGCGGCAAACCCGCCGGGAGTGGTTAACCAACGGCCAGCCTCCATAACAGAAGACCCCGCAAACCGCCGCCTCAATGGAGGCGGAAAACAACGGTATGTAGTCCATTTAATCCCGATGTCCGCGCCGCAAATTCTCACGACGGGTGCCGGCCCCGCCGTGACCCATTCCAGTGACTTCTCCCTTGTTACTTCGTCTAACCCGGCTGCGGCGGGCGAGATCTTATCTGTATTTGTAAGTGGGCTTGGCCCGACAGTGCCCGCAGTCGATCCTGCACAGCCCTTTCCGTCCAGTCCTCCGGCCAACGTCAACTCACCCATTGACGTGATAGTCAATGGAGAGGCTGCCGAGGTACTCGGCGCTGTGGGTTACCCCGGCGCCGTGGACGGATATCAAGTGAACTTTCGGGTGCCGCCAGATGCGGCGAAGGGATTGGCCACCATGCAGGTCAGCGCCGCCTGGATTAATGGAACTGCGGTGCAGATCGCGGTTCAGTAGACATCGGCCGCAGGGGTGCGGAGTGCAACCTGGCATGCGGACCAGAGCGGCGGAGCTATTTCAAGCCCCCGCACCCCTAACCTTCAGCCTCGGATCGCTGATTCGGGCCAGGTGCGCCGGATCGGGACGGCGACGGATGAAAAGCTAGACTTCAATCGTTCGGATTGTGGAGAGGGAATACGCTCAATGTTGGGACGTACCAGTCGTTTCCTGCTGTTCCTATCCTGTCTTCCCGCCATCGGGCAGAGCCAGTTTCTACTGACTCGTTTGAGGCTGCGGTTGCCCTGTTCTTGCCGGCGATCGTTATTGATACTGTTGAGCGAGTGCCGCCGGAAAACTGACACCCCAATCCTGCCTCGAACGCCTTCGGGCCACGCCGAGTTCTCGTCATACGTGATGTCAGTACGCCATTGTTGGCGAGTATACAGGCCAGCCGCCAGTGATGCGCGGCGTTCGGCATATATTTGAGCATGTCATCATGCTAGGGGTCGCAAACATGTCGACAATCTTGATCACCGGCACGACGAGCGGCATTGGGCTCGAAGCGGCCGTCGCGCTCGCGCGGCAGGGGAACCGGCTGGTGCTCCTCGGGCGCAATCAAAGGAAACTGAACGCGGCGGTCGACGACGTAAAACGCCGCGCAGGCGTGGCCGTTGCCCCGGATTCGTGGCTCTGCGACTTTGGCTCGCAGGCGCAGATTCACAAGCTCGCTGCTGACGTGCTCGCGAAGTACGACCGGATCGACGTGCTGGTGAACAACGCGGGGCTGGCGACGCGGCGGCGCGAGGTCACGGAAGACGGCATCGAGCGCACCTTCGCCGTTAATCACCTCGGGCCCTTTCTGCTCACGAACCTGCTGCTCGATCTCCTCGTGAAGAGCGCACCCGCGCGCGTCGTGAACGTGGCGTCCAGCACGCACTACGACGCCACGATGGACCTCGCAGACCTCGGTTTCGAGCGCGGCGGCTGGGACATGGCGAAGGCGTACGGACGCAGCAAGCTCGGCAACGTACTGTTTACCCGCGCGCTCGCGAAGCGGCTCGAGGGCAAGGGGGTGACGGTGAACGCTGTGCATCCCGGCGCCGTCGCAACAGGAATCTGGGACTGCGCGCCGAGATGGATACAGCCAATGATCTGGCTGGCGAAAAGGCTGATCATGATCACGCCCGAGAAGGCCGCGAAGTCGATCGTGCAGCTCGCTTCGAGCGCCGAGGTCGAAGGCAAGACCGGCCTCTACTTCAACCAGCTCGAGCCGAAGGAGCCGTCGAAGCTCGCGCACGACGACGAACTGGCCGAGAAGCTCTGGGCCGAGAGCGCGCACATGGTGAAGCTCTAGTGTCCTGTCCGTCGTCATTCTTCACAATAGACCGGTAATGATCTAATGAGACCCGTTCACGCCGGCGGCTGTGCTCGTTCTCGCAATCTACGGCGTCCTGCGACCGCGCAGACGTTCGGCCGTGGTCTGCTCGCGCTGCCATTTTCCGTCGCCCGGATACGACCAACTCGCCGAGCCCGCTTCGAGTTCATCCCCCTGTGCATCAGCACCGTGAATTGATCCTCAGCTACTTTCGGGCGGGAAAGCTGATTCCACCCGCGTAGTCGAGCGCCTGAACGACCAGCCAAAGTGACCATGGAGAAATCACGGGTTCCGTACCTGTCGAGTGCTCGCGCCCGAGCCCGAATCCACCCGCGATTTCTTATGACGAACCAGAAGTATTAAGCTCGCTCGAACCGCTCGACGATTGCCCTCGCGCCTGCCAGCACTTTGGGACAGAGTTCCGCCGGTTCGACAATATCCACCCGCCCGCCAAAGCTCAACACAAACTGCAGCGCCTCTTCCTCGGCATCGAATCGCAGCCGGATCCGTATGCGGTCTCCATCCGGCTTCTCTTCCTCGAGCCGCCAGCCCCGATACCGAATCCACGGCATCAGCGAGGGGTCCGCGAGAAACGTTGCGTAATAACGCGGTAGCTTTTCCCGAAAGTCGGTCGCCGACTGCTCCCACCACGCCGCCAACTCAAATCCGGAGGGGCGCGTGCTGGTCTCCTCGAGGATCGCGACATCGCGAATACGGGAAACGCGATAAGTTCGTGGGTCGGCATCAATGCGGGCAATCAGGTACCAGACGCTGCCCCGCGCTACCAGCCCAAGTGGATCGCCCACCCGCTCGCCGGTCTCACCGAGCGTTCGCTCATAAACAAACCGGATTCTCCGCTCCCGCCAGAGCGCATCCAGTAGAACCGGCAGGCACTGCACCGATTCCCCCGGATCGCGCCAGCCGCGTGTGTCAATCAGGATGCGCTGGCGAACGAACTCCGCCTGTTCCCGAACGTGCGACGGCAGGGAAGCCTGCAGCTTGATCCACGCGGCCTCAGATTCTTTCCGCAATCCCAGATCGGCCATCAACTTCGGTGGTTTCCCCAGGAAAAGCGACTGAATCTCGGCCGTGCTGAGACCCGTAAGCTTGGTCTGATACTCCTCCATCAGACTCCAACCGCCGCCGCTTCCCCGCTCCGCCATCACCGGCACGCCGGAACCGCTTAGCGCATCCATGTCCCGTAGAATCGTCCGCTCCGAAACCTCCAGGCGCCGCGACAACTCGCGAGCTGTCATCCTCCGGTTCACTTGCAGCAACAGCAGGATCGAGAGCAGACGATCGGCGCGCATGCCTTATTCGCCGATTTCGAAGCTCAGGCTCTTCCGGAACCCCTGCGTCTTCCAAGCTCCGTACGCGATTCCTAACAACAGCCACGTACCACCCGCGATCTTCGCCGGCGTGCGCAGGCTGAGCCACATTCCGAAACAGATCAGGAAACCAATTATCGGAGGAATCAGATACGTTAACCGCTTCTCATCGGACCTGATGAAGTAGTGCAGTAGCGCGGCGATGTTGACACCCATGAACCCGATGAACGCGCCGAAGTTCAATAGCTCCGCCCCAAGTTCGTACGTGATGAGGTATGCGCCGATCAGGCTGATCACGCCGATCAACAGAACATTACGAGCGGGAATCTTGGTCTTGGGACTGAGAAACCCGAAGAAGCGCCTCGGAATCGCGTTATCGCGCCCCATGCCGTACAGCAGCCTCGCACCCGACAACTGCGCCCCCGCACCCGACCCGACCGACGCAACCAGCAGCGTCGCGTTGATCGCATGGAATAGCCACAGGCCGCCCGCGCGTCCGGCCACGTGGACGTATGCCGTGTCGACATCCGGAAACGGTTGACCTGCGGGCCAGATCAGTTGTGCGGCGTAAACTTCGATTGCCGATAGAACACCAGTGATCAGGCAAATCAGTACCGTCGCCAGCAGGATGTTCCGCCGTGGGTTGCGCACCTCCTCAGACAGGGTCGAAATGCCGTCGAATCCAATATAGGTAAGCACCGCCAGCGAAGTCCCGGTGGCAACGCGCTGCATTGAGAATGTATGCGGATCGTAAAAAGGCTTTGTGAAGAAACCCAGATTCAGATTCGGCAGCCCGAGAACGTATCGCACCGTGCAAACCAGCATGGCGATGATGACGAGACTCATCGCCAGCGCCAATATCTCGTTAATCCGCGCGGTCGCCTGGATGCGCCTCAGATTCATGAACGTGAAGAGTCCGGCGAAAAACAGCGCCCAAAGCACGTATGGAATTCCCGGAATGATGTTCATCGCGGCTTTGCTGCACCAGATGGTGCAGATCACGGGGTTCAGGACGTAATCCATGAGCATGCTCCATCCCGTCGCATAGCCGAGAGCGGAATGGATCTCATGGCCGACATAGGTGTAAGCCGACCCGGCGGTCGGATAGGCGCGTGCCATGCGGCCGTAACTGATCGCTGTGAACAGCATTGCGACCATCGCAATCAAAATGGTCGTGACGACGTGCCCACGAGCTTCTACCTGAACCACTCCAAAAAGTGGCATGGGCGCGGTGGGCTGCACTAGAATGATGCCAATGAAAACGAGGTCCCAGAGGCCGAGAGCGCGAGTCAGGTGGGCAGCCGACTCGGTTGTACCGGTTGCAGAGATTCTTGCTTCCGACATCGAAGTGTCTATTGTGTCACGCCGCAGGCGCGCACATTCGCGACACTACACCGGCAACTGCTCCACAATCTCCACGCCATAGGCGTCCAGGGCGGCCACCTTGCGCGGATGATTCGTCAGCAGCCGGATGCGCCGCAGTCCCAAATCGGAAAGGATTTGAGCGCCGATCCCGCTCTCATGCTGTGTCCTGGAATGTGCCGCCGCGATGGCTTGACCGCGGTGATCGCGCGTCGGGCCGCTCTGGTGCAGGTACACCAGGACACCAGATCCTTCCTCGGTAATCCGCTTCAGCGATCGCCGCATCGTGTCATGACATTCGCAATCCGTCGATCCGAACACGTCGCCGTAGATACAGCGGGCGTGCATCCGCACAAGGACCGGCTCGTCGCGGTCGATCTGCCCGTGAACCAGCACCAGGTGCTGCTCGGGCAGCATTGTGCTCGCGTACGTGATGGTCCGGAACGTGCCGAATTCCGTACGCAGGCAGCTTTCCGATTGGCGCTCGATGAACGTCTCCGTGTGCAGCCGGTAGCGAATCAAGTCGGCCACCGAGATCATCTTCAGCCCGTGCTGTTCGCAGAAAACCTTCAGCTCCGGTACCCGCGCCATGGTGCCGTCTTCGTTCATGATTTCGCAGATCACACCGCCCGGACGGAACCCGGCAATTCGCGCCATGTCGACGACGGCTTCCGTCTGTCCGGCCCGCACCAGAACGCCACCCTCGCGCGCCCGCAAAGGAAACGTGTGACCCGGACGCGCAAGATCGCTGGGCCGCGAGTTCGGATCGATCGCCACTTGAATCGTACGCGCGCGGTCAGCGGCGGAAATGCCCGTGGTCACTCCTTCCACCGCTTCGATGGATTCGCAGAATGCCGTTCCAAAACGCGAGGTGTTCCGCTGTGTCATGGGCGGCAGCTCCAGCGCATCGCATATCTCCGGACCGAGAGCCAGGCAGATCAATCCGCGAGCGTGCTTCGCCATGAAATTGATGATTGCGGGCGTCACTGCTTCCGCGGCGATCGTTACGTCGCCTTCATTTTCGCGGTCCTCGTCATCGACGATTACGAGCATTCGGCCGGCGCGGAAGTCTTCTATCGCCTCCGGAATTAGGGCAAAGGGCATCTAAGTTCCAGGATATCGAACAGGCAGCCGTTTTACTTTCCCACCGGCGACAGAAGCGCCTGCAATTCGGGCTTCGAGAGATCCTCTTTCGTGACCACGCGGCCCTTCAGATCAATCTGCTTCGGCGGAGTCTCGCCTCGCAGCTTGAGCGCCAGCGTCCGTACCGCCTGGTAACCCATCTGGTAGGGATCCTGCACGATGGTAGCCGCCATCGTTCCGTTCTTCAGCGCTTCGCGATGGGTATCGCTGAAATCGAAACCCACCAGCTTGATCTTCCCGGAAAGATTTCGCGAGCTGATGGCTTGCACAGCCCCGATGGAGCTGGCCTCGGCGGACGCGAACATACCATCGAGATTCGGATGAGCTGTCAGGATGTTCTCGGCCGCGGACCGTGACTTCGCCGGATCGCCCAGGCCAAACTGCCGCGCCACGATCTTGATATCCGGGAATTCGCGCGCGATCGCTTCTTCGAATCCTTTCTCGCGAATCCCGGTCGACTGCCCGCCCGGTTTTTGCAGAATCATCGCGATCTTGCCTTTGCCGTTGATGAGGGCCGCTAATTGCCGCGCTGCGGTCCGGCCTGCGTCGTAGTTGTCGGTGGCCACGAAAGTTACATAGTTGTCCACGGCCAGGCCGGAGTCGAAAATCGTCACCGGAATGCCGCTGTCGATGGCGCGTTTAACCGGGGTCACCAGGGCAGTCTGATCGGTGGCTGAAATCGCCAACGCATCCACATGGCGGGCCACCATGGCATCCGTAATTTCAATTTGGCGCGAATAGTCCGTCTCGTTTTCAGGCCCGTTCCACAGCACATTTACACCAAACTCCTTCTCCGCGGCTCGCACCCCGGCATGCACCGACATGAAGAAGAGGTGCGAAGTCGCTTTAGGGATAACGGCAATGGTCTTTTTTGAGTTGCGCTGGCACGAGCTCCCGAACAGGGCGGCCGCCGCTGCCAGAACGAGGAAGCGATTCGGCATCACTGTCGGACAAGTATACACTGGACGCCCGCCGATCCGGCGGAATCGCCGCCGTATTAAGGCGCAAAGTACCCATTGGCGTCAATGATGAGATCCGTGGCGTTACTCACAAAAACGCTTATCGATCCGGCCGAGCCTGCAGGCACGACTGCCGCATTCGCCACGACGGTGGTGTTGAGCGAATTCAGAGTAGATACCACTGGTTGACTTTGCCCCGTGGGCCACGTCGTAAGGTACGTCAGCGGTTCACGCGGCACGACGGTCATGTTCAGGGCATAGGCCTGGGCCCCGGCCGGCAGTCCACACGAGCTGTTCAATATCGAGAAGTCCCGAGTCGACTGAGCAGTAAGGAACGGACCGCCGAACGGGCTTGGGCTGTTCCGCGTATCGGCAATTCGGCAAGGCGTCGCGGGATGGAAATACAAGGCTCCGACGCCGCCAGCAGGTGCGAAATAGCCGTTGATGTCGACGATCACGTCACTGCCGTCGCTCACATAGACGCTCACTCCACCGGCGTTTCCAGCCGGCACGATTGCGGCGTTGGCTACGATGCGGCCATTGAGCGAGTTCAACGTGGAAACGACCGGCTGCGTTTCCCCGGACGGCCACGCCGACAGGTAGTTGAGCACACTTGTCGGAACAACCGTCATATTCAGCGAGTACGCTTGAGCACCGGCTGGTATACCGTGGCAAGAGCTTTGCGGAATCGGAAAGCTTCGCGTCCCGGCTTGGGGTAATGTTGGACCGCCAAACGTCGAAGGACTGGAGCGCGTGTCCGCGACGCGGCAGGGCGTCACAGGGTAAAACGCTAATCCCTGGGCTGACGGCGGGGCGAAGTATCCGTTGATGTCGATGATCACATCCGTAGCGTCACTCACAAAGACACTGATCGCGCCGTTGCCGCCCGCGGGCACAATGGCCGCATTGGCCACAATTTGACCATCAAAAGAGTTCAGCGTGGAAACGACGGGCTGCGGCTGGCCCGCGGGCCAGATGCTGAGGTACGTGAGCTTCGCAACGGGAACCGCAGTCACATTCAGCGAGTAAGCCTGGGCCCCCGCCGGAATGTGGCACGCGCTCGCCGGAATCGGGAAATCATGAGTGGCTCCAGCCGCCATAGTGGGCGCTCCGAAGTCGCCGGAAAATCCGTTGCCCCGGGTATCGGCTAAGCGGCAGGGCGTAACCGGGTAGAACGCGAGACCCGACGGAGTACCCACAGCAAAGTTGGCAGTCACCGTGGAGGGCGCATTCATGGTGATCGTCGTCGCAGCGTTGGCCGCGCTTGCCACCGGGCCCGTCCATGCCGTGAAAGAATATCCGCTGTTCGCCGTGGCGCTGAGGGGCACCGCGGTACCGGAATCGTAGAACGCTCCGGTGGCTGGAGTAACGGTACCCCCCGCAACCGGGGAGGCCGCCGTCGTCAACAGGTACTGCGTCTTGAAATTCGCCGTAAAAGTTGCGGCCGTATTGGTCACATTAATGGAGTGCGAGGCGGCGCCGCCGTCAGTCCACGACGTGAAGACATACTGCGTTCCGGCCGTGCCTGCCTGCGTTCCGGCTACGGAGATGACGTGCGGGCCCTGCGATAGCGTCAGAGTCTGGGGCGCCGTCTGCACCGCACCTCCGTCGAGGCTGAACTGCAAGCCCGCCGGAATCGTTTGAATCGTAATTCCAGTCTGCGATAAGAAGTTGGCCGTCACGGTGGCCGGGCCACTCATCGTCACGTTGCTCGATGCGCTGCTCGCACTCGCCACCGGACCCGTCCAATTCGCAAAGGTGAAGCCGGTGTTTGCCGTCGCGCTGACAGTCACCGAGGCGCCCATATCGTAGAACGTCCCGCTTGTGGGACTAACTGTTCCACCCGCGACCGGAGAGGCTGCCGTCGTTAGCTGATACTGCGTCTTGAAAGTCGCCGTGAAGGTTGCCGCCGCGTTCGTCACATTGATGGAGTGCGACGCGGCGCCGCCATCGTTCCACGACGTGAACACATACTGCGTAGCCGTTGCGCCCGCCTGGGTTCCAACCACGGCAATCGTATGTGCACCCTGCGAGAGATTCAGGGTCTGCGGAGCGGTTTGCGCGTTCCCGCCGTCAACGCTGAATTGCAGCCCGCTTGGACTGGTCTGAATTGTAATCCCCGTCAGCGAACTGAAATTGGCCGTCACCGTCGCTGGAGCGCTCATCGTCACACTGGTGGAAGCGCTGCTCGCACTCGCCACAGGACCGGTCCAATTCGTAAACGTGAAGCCGGTGTTTGCCGTCGCGCTGACCGGCACCGAGGCGCCCATATCGTAGAACGTCCCGCTTGCGGGGCTAACCGTTCCACCCCCGACCGGAGACGCCGCCGTCGTAAGCAGGTATTGCGTCTTGAAAGTCGCCGTGAAAGTTGCCGCGGCATTTGCCACGTTGATGGAGTGCGACGCTGCGCCGCCATCGCTCCACGACGTGAACACGTATTGCGTACCCGTCGCGCCAGGCTGTGTACCGACTACGGCAATCGTATGTGGCCCCTGCGGCAGATTCAGGGTTTGTGGAGCAATCTGCGTGTTCCCGCCATCGACGGTGAACTGCAGACCCGTCGGACTGGTCTGAATTGTAATCCCAGTCAGTGAGCTGAAATTAGCCGTCACGGCCGCGGGAGCACTCATCGTTACGCTGGTGGAAGCGCTGCTCGCACTCGCCACAGGACCGGTCCAATTCGCAAACGTGAAACCGGAGTTCGCCGCGGCGCTGACCGGCACCGATGCGCCCATATCGTAAAACGTCCCGCTTGTCGGACTCACCGTTCCGCCCGCGACCGGAGACGCCGCCGTCGTAAGCAGGTATTGCGTCTTGAAAGTCGCCGTGAAAGTTGCCGCGGCATTTGCCACGTTGAT
>Ga0070735_10000031_pt1 | contig 184516 bp, 162 predicted proteins | sample Coa_R1_FD_66443 | JGI IMG/M metagenome (GOLD analysis project Ga0070735, IMG submission 66443) | Surface soil microbial communities from Centralia Pennsylvania, which are recovering from an underground coalmine fire - Coalmine... | ecosystem: Environmental > Terrestrial > Soil > Unclassified ... | reverse complement strand
TGCGGGGTTGACTGTAATCCCTTGGCTTTGGGCGTTCGGTTTTGACCGCGCCCTTCGCGAGGTGAATCCCAATACGCTCATCGCGGACCTGACGGGCAGCGCCGTAGGGATATTCATATGCGGCCGGCTTGTGTGCGCTCCGGTGCTCGCGGCGCAAGGCGTGCCTGGACTAAAGGCGGTGATCGAGTCTGTACGTATGACGTCCGGTGTTCAGTTGCGCTCGTTTGTTCTGTTGGGGCTTAACATCGCCGTCGCGTACGCGATCATGGTTCCAATCGCAGGCGCGATGTGGGCGATCGTTTATCTCGCGATGGGCACCGGAACCACTCCCGGCGTTGCGCCCGCGCTCGATATAGTCGGCTCCGCCGCCTACGCGTTCGGCGAGATATATATAGTGCAGGCGCTTGCGATGGCGGCCTGCATGTGGCTCAAGGCGCTTGAGGAGGCCCGGTCAGCCGAACCCGCGCCTTCCTGAATCTATCCACAGACCATCGCCATTTGTCGAACCGGCCGCCGAGAACGTGCGACAGGCGGCTAAATGCGCGCGGCCATCTGGGCGCGTACAATGCAGCCATGCGGGCCGGCTCTACGGCTTGCGAATCGTTCCATGATGGAGGGCGGTAAAGCGTGGCGAAAGCATCGCCTGCCAAAGCGGCATTGGATTTCATCAAGAAACACGGCGCCAAGATCGTGGACTTCAAGTTCATCGACATGCCGGGCATGTGGCAGCATACATCGGTGCCGGCCGGCGAAGTGGATGAGGACGCGTTTGTCCACGGCATCGGCTTTGACGGATCGAGCATCCGCGGATTTCAGGCCATTCAAGAGAGCGACATGATCATGCTGCCCGAGCCGTCGTCGGCGCGGGTCGACACGTTCTGCTCGGTACCAACCGTCTCGTTCATCTGCGACATCTTCGATCCGCGCGAACAAGCGCTCTACTCACGCGATCCGCGCGGCATCGCGAAGAAAGCCGCCGCCTTCCTCAAAAAATCCGGAACCGCCGATACCGCTTACTTCGGACCCGAACTCGAATTCTTCATCCTCGACCACCTGAGTTTTGACATCCAGCCGAACATGATGGGCTACGTCATCGACTCGGAAGAAGCGCACTGGAACTCAGGCTCCGTAGAGACCCCGAACCTCGGTTACGCCTTGCGGCCGAAAGAGGGATACTATCCGGTCGCGCCTTCGGACAAGCACATGGACATCCGCTCTGAGATGGTGCTCTCGCTCCAGGAATGGGGCGTGCCCGTCGAGATGCATCACCATGAAGTCGCGACGGCCGGTCAGACGGAGATCGATATCCGCTACAACGATCTCGTGACGCAAGCCGACAACGTGATGATCTACAAGTATGTGACGCGCAACGTCGCCCGCAAGTACGGTAAGACCGTCACGTTTATGCCGAAGCCGCTCTTCGGCGACAACGGTTCGGGCATGCACGTGCACATGAGCCTCTGGAAGGCCGGCAAGAATCTCTTCTATCACGAAAAGGGCTACGCCGAGCTTTCAACCACCGCGCTGCACTACATCGGCGGTCTCCTCACACACATCAACGCGCTGATGGCGTTCTGTGCGCCGACGACCAACTCGTACAAACGCCTGGTGCCGCACTTCGAGGCGCCGGTCAACGTCGCGTTCTCCAAGGGGAACCGCTCGGCCGCGATCCGCGTGCCGATCTTCTTCAAAGGGCCGCGCTTCAGCCGGTCCAAACGCATCGAGTTCCGGCCGCCGGACTGCACGTCGAATCCGTATCTCGCGTTCTCCGCGCTGCTGATGGCAGGTCTGGACGGCATCCGCCGCAAGATCGACCCGACCAAGGCCGGTTTTGGTCCGCTCGATACGAACATCTACGATTTGCCCGCGCGTGAAGCGCGGAAGATCCGCTCGGTGCCGGGCAGCCTCGACGAATCGTTGACGGCATTGGAAAAGGACCACGCATTCTTGTTAGAAGGCGGCGTCTTCACACAAGAGATCATCGATCTGTGGATCGACTACAAGCGGACGCGGGAGATCCAGGAAGTCAAGATCCGCCCACATCCCTACGAATTCTACCTCTACCACGATCTGTGATCGATGATGCGCATTCCGCTCTATCAGATCGACGCGTTCACACCTAAGGCATTCGGCGGCAACCCGGCCGCCGTTTGCCCCCTCACGTCGTGGCTCTCCGACGACATCATGCAGTCCATCGCGGCGGAGAACAATCTCGCGGAGACGGCATTCATCGTCCCCGAAGGAGACGAGTTCGCGATCCGCTGGTTCACGCCCGAGGTCGAAATGGATCTCTGCGGACACGCCACGCTTGCCTCTGCATACGTCGTGTTCGAACATCTCGACCGCAAGCGCAGCGCGGTGACGTTTGGATCGCGCAGCGGACCGCTGCACGTCCACCGCAAGGACGAACGATTGGAACTGGATTTTCCAGCGTTGCGGCCGCGTCCGAGCGAGCCGCTGCCCGGCCTTTTTGAGGCGATCGGCAAAGTGCCGAAAGAGCTGCTCCTCGCGACTTCGTATCTGGCCGTCTACGACAGCGAGCGGGATGTCCGATCGATCGCCCCGGACATGGCGGCGCTCGGCAGACTCGATGCGCATGGCGTCATCGTCACCGCGCCAGGCGAGAACGTCGACTTCGTCTCGCGATTCTTCGCCCCGCGGCTCGGCGTGCCGGAAGACCCGGCAACAGGCTCGGCGCACTGCACGCTGACGCCGTACTGGAGCGAGCGGCTCGGGAAAACCGAAATGCGGGCGCGCCAAGTCTCAAAGCGCGGCGGCGAATTCTGGTGCTCGATCGAAGGCGACCGGGTGAAGATGTCGGGCCACGCTGCGCCGTATCTCGTCGGCGCGATCGAGATTTGAATCCGCCGGTGATCCGTCGCGCCGTGCCGTCCGACGGCGACACGGTCCGCAAGATCGTCTTCGACACGATGCGCGAATATGGTGTCGAAGCGGATCCCGAAGGCATCGATCGCGACGTGATGACATTCGGCCAAGCGGCGGCTGGAGCCATGGCGTTCGTCGCCGAGGTCGACAAGTGCGTCGTCGGCTCGGTCATCGTCACGCCGCGCGGAAATGGCCGCGCCACGCTTTCCAAGTTTTTCTTGTCCGATGCGCACCGCGGCCGAGGAATCGGGCGCATGCTGCTTGAGACCGCGGTCAATGCTGCCCGCGATGTCGGCTTGAGCGGCCTGGATCTCGACACGAAGAGCGTGTTCCGCGGCGATTCATCTGTACGAGACGACGGGCTGGAAGTCGGTACCGCAGACCGACCCCGATAGCCCGTGCGAACTTCTCTATGCGCTTGAGTTGACGCGGTAGGGCCGCGCGCGGCGAAAAGACAACTCTCCCCTTCCTATGGACAAGCCTCCCAAATTGTGGCGTCTGCTGGCCATGCTCGTCGTCGTGATCGTGGCAATCGTTTTCCTCAGCCACGTGCCTGCGAACTTTCAGTGGCCGAAATAGGTATGCAGACGCGGCTCGATCCAAGCATCTTCAAGAGTTACGATATCCGGGGCATCTATCCGTCGGAACTCGACGAGAACGCCGCCGAACTGATCGGGCGGGCGTTTGTGGAATTCTTGCGCTGCTCGACGGTCGCGGTCGGGCGCGACATGCGCGCATCGTCCGAGCCTCTTTTTCAGGCGTTCGCCCGCGGAGTGACCGCGGCCGGTGCGGACGTCGTCGACCTCGGGCTCACGTCGACCGACGAACTTTATTTCGCCGTCGGCAACTTCGAGTATCCCGCAGGCGCGATGATCACCGCGTCACACAATCCCAAAGAATACAACGGTTTCAAGCTCTGCCGTGAGAAGGCGATCGCGCTGTCGGCCGAGACCGGCGTCTACGCGATAAGAGACCTCGCGGTGTCGGGGCGATTCTCCACGCCTGCGCGTACGGGCTCGATCCGAGCGCGTGACGTGCTCGACGACTTCGCACAGCATTGCCTCTCCTTCATCGACCGCGGTGCGATACGGCCGCTGAAGGTCGCGATCGATTGCGGGAACGGCATGGGCGGTCTCATCGTCCCCGCGATCTTCAAGCATCTGCCGATCGAAGTGATCCCGCTGTACTTCGAGCTGGACGGCGCATTTCCGAATCATCCGGCGAGCCCGATCGAAGCCGAGAATATGGCTGACGTGCAGCGCGCGGTTCGCGCACACGGCGCGGACCTTGGTGCGGCATTCGACGGCGATGCCGATCGCGTCTTCATCACGGATGAGCGGGGCGAGCTCGTGGGCGGTGATATGGTGACCGCGCTCGTCGCGAAAATGCTGCTGCGCAAACATCCGAACGCGACTATCCTCTATAATCTCATCTGTTCGCGCAGCGTCCCCGAGATCATCAGCGCCGAAGGCGGCCATCCGGTCCGCACCAAGGTGGGCCACTCCATCATCAAAGCCGTGATGCGCGAGGAGTCGGCCGTCTTCGGCGGCGAGCACTCCGGGCATTTCTACTTCCGCGATCATTACTTCGCCGACTCCGGCCTCATCGCGCTGCTCGTCGTGATCGAGCTCATGTCGCGCGAGAACAAGAAGATCAGCGCTTTGCTCGCGCCGCTTGATTCGCGCCGGCGGTCCGGAGAGATCAACAGCCGAGTCGATGACATCCCCGCCAAGCTTGCGGAGCTGGAAGCGCGCTATGCCGACGCGCAGATCGACCATCTTGACGGGGTGACGATCCAATATGCGGATTGGTGGTGCAACGTGCGGCCATCGAACACCGAACCGCTGCTGCGCCTCAATGTGGAAGCCGATACGCCGGAGCTGCTCGAGCGCAAGACCGCGGAATTGCTCGCTATGATCCGCGCCTGACCATGCGTTCCGCGACGATCGGGCCCGCGCTGGTCGCCATGGGCGACGGCGGCGCTCGTCAGGGCTGCATCCGGGTCGAGGCCGGCCGCATCGCATCGATCGAGGATGGTCCCCAGTTCCTCACCTACGAATTGCCGGCGGGCAGCACGATCACACCGGGACTTATCGATCTTCACACCAACGGCGTCGGTCGCTATTGGTTCAATCGCGATCCGATCGACGCGCTCGAGGCGCTGTGCTCCGATGCGCCCACGCACGGCGTCACTGCCTTCCTTCCGTCGATCATGACGAGCCCGTGGGATCAAATGCTGCACGCGGCCACTGCGATCTCGCGCCGCTCGTGCCTGCCGTTGACCGGCGCGCGACCGCTCGGTTTACATTTCGAGGGTCCGTTTCTCAATCGTGAGTTCCGTCGCGTCCATCAGGAAGAGTTCTTGCTCGAACCGACGCCGGCTCGCGTGGAAGCTTTGCTCGACACGTGGACGACCGGCCGCTGTCGCGTCACGATGGCGCCCGAGATCAACGGCGCCGCGCGCGCCGCCGAGGAACTGCGAAGGCGTGGCGTCGTGCTCTCGGCGGGGCATACCGCAGCGACGTATGCGATCGGCAACGCCGCCATCGAACACGGTTTTACCATCCTCACGCATTCGTTCAACGCCATGCCGCCGCTCCATCATCGCAAGTCGTCGATTCTCACCGCCTACTTGCTCGATCCAACCGCCTTCTGCGAGGTCATCGCGGATGGCGTCCACGTCTCGCCGGAACATCTCGCACTGCTCTATCGGCTCAAGGGAATCAATCTTGTCGCGACGACCGATGCGATGCCGCTGACCGATGCGGTCTCCGCGTCGGGCGGCGTGGCGGTGACGCGCGAAGGCGTGATCGCTGGGAGTCTGCTCACGCCGGACCAAGGCGTGCGCAACATCATCGCGGCAACTGGCCTGCTGCTTCCCGAAGCCGTCGTATGCGCCACGTGGGCCCCGGCGCGAGCGATCGGGCTCGACGATGAGATCGGAACCTTGCGTGAAGGCATGCGCGCGGATTTCACCGTCTGGGATCGACGCAATCGCGTGACCCACACCTTCGTCGGCGGCGAGCTGATCTACGCCGACGGCTGATTCGCCCCTGTTTGTCTGAAGGATGATCAGACGGCGAAGATCTCGCCCGTTACCGTGCCGGCTCTGTTCTTCACTTCGACGCGTTCGTATTGCGCAAGCACACCGCTCGGAACGAGACGCGACGTGACGAACGGCGGTACGGCGCGAGAGTTTCCGTCCACGATTTTCACGCACATGCCGATTCCTTGCGTGAGCGATGCGCTTGCGTGATATCCTTCGGCCCCGCCTTTGCACACGATGTCGCCAGGCAACGCGCGCATGAGATCGGTGTCGAATTCGCCGGTGCCGGCGACCATCTCCGGGTAGCGCATCATGGCGTCGCGCACGCGCACGAGCGCGTCTCGGAATTCCGCCGGGAAAGATTCGGGCCCTGCGAATCGCGCAAAGAACCGCGCGGCGACGGAGAGCGGCGTGGCGATCACCGGAATTCCGCATCCATCCACTCCCACCGCAAACGTTGACTGCGGCACCTCGAGCATGACCGCGTACCCGCGAAGTATCAGCGCTTGCGCGGGATGAGTTGGTTCGAGATAACCGTCCGGTCCGGCGCCGAGGTGCATACCAAGTGCCAAAATGCCGGCATGCTTCCCCGAACAATTGTTATGGATGCGACCCGGTTTTATCCCCGCTGCTGCCAGTGCGGCTGCCGCGCTTGCGTTGTACGGAGCGTGTGGACCGCAGCGCAGTGCGCCCTCGTCCAAGCCGGCCTTTGCGAGCATGCTTCGCGCCGCTTCGATATGAAATGGCTCGCCGCTGTGCGAACCAGCGATCAGTGCGATCTCCCGTTCGGTGAACCCGAAACGATCTGCGGCCCCGCTTGCGACGACAACAGCGCAGATCAGCGGTTTTGCTGAAGACCGAAGAAACGTCGGCTGCTCGACGTCGCCGCCGGAAGCGACGATGCGGCCATCTGCGTCAGCCACTGCGAATCGTATCGCATGCGCGCTTTCTTCTATCCCACCGCGGGTGACGACGACTTTTCCGGTTGCTTCCATCGTACTCGCGCATTTCGGAGCACGTGGCGGGGACGACCTCCCACAAGATTGAACGGCGGAAGCGATGGACGTTCCCCAAGGAGCGCGGCTTCTTTCCATTGGCGAAATATTCGATCGCGCGATCAGCGTCTTGTTCAGGAATGTTTGGACGTTGACGCTCACTTTTGGGGCGTTTCTCTTGCCGTATGTGCTCTTATTTTCGTGGGTTGAGCGTGCCCTCGCTGTAAGAGTTTACGGAGCGATCGAATCCGTTATCGCCCACCCGGACCGATCGCCTGCGTTCAATCCAATATCGCCGTCGAACCGACTTGACGCAAACGGCTGGTGGCTCATAGCCCTAGGACTCATCGTCTTTCCACTCGCCGGCGCTGCGATCGCTGCGTTCACGGCCGGAACCGCGAGTGGTGATCGACCTTCTTTCTCCACTTCCTTACGGCGGGCGTTTCGGAGCTGGCCGAGGTCCGTCTGGGTTTCGTTGCTCTCCGTCGTTGGCGTTGCCAGCGGCATCTTCGTGGTGGCGGCGGTATACTTCGTGGCGGTGGTCATTTGGGTGGTGGCGACGAATCAGCCCTTTTCCGATAAGGCGGCTATGGCATTCGTCGTGGTGGTTGCCATCATAACGTCCCTGTTCGCGATTGGCGCGGTTCCGTGGGCGACTTGCGCGTTCGGCGCCGCAACGCTTGATGACGTAGGACCTTTTGGAGCGCTTGTCGGCGCATGGCGGATGTGCTTTCGCAGATCTGCGGCCGTCAGGTCCTTGCTCTTCGGATTTGGTATGTGGGCCATCGTCGTCGTCGGCATGTTGTTCTTCTACATCATTGCAGTGATCGGCATCGCGATTCATCAGAACTATGCTGCCAGCGCAGTACGATTGATCGGATTGACCGAACTGGCCGTGTTTGTCAACGTAGCTGGTGCGTTGTTCTATCTCGATGGAAAGGCACGCAGAGAACGCCGGTTCTGATGAACGATCCAAACGCAACGCGGCTTCTGTCCGTTGGAGAGATCTTCGATCGCGCGGTACACGTCGTGTTGAGAAATTTCTTGCAACTAACGCTTGCTTATGGCATCTTCAACATTCCATTCGTCGCTCTCCAGGACTGGATTCAACGCTCGGCGCAAGCCCGATTTGACTTGGCCCTCGGGACGGTCGTCGCAAATCCGCGCTTGATCTCGCAATTCTTCCGGCTTTCCCAAGATCCGACGAAGAAATCCTTGGCGAGCGATTGGATATTTATCGCACTCGGACTTGCCGTTTCGGTTCTGGCGGCTTGTCTCGTCGCAAACCTGACCGAGCGAATCTTGCGCGGTGAGCGCCCAGCCGCAGTTCAGGTGATTCCGAAGTCACTAAGGGTCTTGTATCGACTTGTCGCCCAGCAGTTCGCGATAGTATTCATCGCCTTCCTCATCTTCATTGTCATCGTTATTATATGGGCGCTTCCGGCGCTGATGTGGCCCGCCGCGCGTTCACCCGCTGTCCTAACTGCTGCCATATCTCTGTCCGCTGCCCTCTTGTTCTGCGCACTCGAGGCATGGGGTTACTGCGCTTTTGGGGCTGTCGCGCTCGACGATTCAGGTGTCGTCCGAGCGATGAGAACGGGATGGCGAATGACAATGACCAAGGCCGCGGTCTCGCGATCGTTTGTATTTGGGTTTGGAATACTGGCTTTTGACGTGCTAGCGGTGATTTTCTCATTCGCGCTTGCGGGATTTGCTGTGGATGTGACGCATCAAGTAGTGGTGGCCCGCGTGTTGGAGGTACTCCTCGGCGTCGCGATCGCCACCTTCGTCAACGTCGCGGGCACCATTTTCTACCTCGATGCGAACGCGCGATACTCCGCAATCCAGGATGCCGCACAGAACCGCGAGAACAGCGCAGCGCGATGAGCAGCGAAGCGCCGGCCGTTAATCTTCGCCCGATGAGCGTTGGCGAGATGCTCGATCGCGGCTTCACCGTCTATCTCAGGAACGTCCTCGTGCTGACCGGCGCGCTCGTCGTGGTGATCGTTCCCACGATGCTGCTCCAGTATCTTGCTTCGCGCGATATGCTCGGATTCGACATCTCCATGATGACGAGCGCTTTTAAGAATCCCAATGCTCCGCCGCCTCAGCCGGACGTGAGCCAATTCACGAGCGCCTACGTGCGCAGTCTGCCGCTCATGGGTCTTTCGATGCTGCTCTCGGTGATAGCGCTGCCCTTTGCCAACGCGGCGGTGATCGCCGGCGTGTCGCGTTCGTATCTTGGCGAGCGGATCAGCCTCGCCGAATGCTATCGCGACGCTTTTCGCCGCTGGGCGCACGTGCTGTTGTTGGCTGTGCTGTGGATCGTCGCTTTCCTCGTCGGCTACTTCGCCTTTGTGATCCTGCTCGTACTCCTCACCTTCGTCTTTGCTGCCATCATCGCCGCCGGCGCACATATGCCCGCGGCGCTTGCCGTCGCGGGTGCGATCGTCGTCTTTCCGTTGATTATCTGGTTCGTCTTGACCGCGCAGCAGTTGTACATGACATGGGCGCTTTCGTTCGCCGCCGTCGTCGTTGAGTCTGTCGATCCGATCAAGGCGTTCGCTTCCGGCTTTGCGCGCGTCTTCTCCAGAGGCGCATATTGGCGATCGTTTGGCGTTGCAGCGGCCATCACCGGCGTTATCATCGCGCTCGAGCTGATCGTCGGAGGCTTGGGGACGGCGATATACGTCGTCTTCAAGCCGACGCCCGACGTACTCGCACCGCTCTTCTATGGCGCGCTGACGCTTATGACCGTCATCTACACGCCGCTGATGTTCGCCATCGTCGCGATGTACTATTACGACGCGCGCATCCGGCGTGAGGGATTCGATCTGGAACATCTCGCCCGGCAACTCGCAGGAGGCGGAGCGGCGCAGCCGATCGCTGGGGCGTGAGATGGTCGGTCATCGCGCTCGGCGCGGCGTTGACGATGTGCGCAACGCCCGTCATCGCGGCGACGACTGAGGACATCACGGCGGCCGCGGCCGCGCTCGATCGGGCCGCCGCGCACAAGAGCCCAACAGCCTCCGACGTCACTGCGATTCGCGTCTCGGGAAAACTCGAGACCTGGCTCAAGGCTGGTCTGGACGGCGCTTGGACCGAGAAAAAACCGCGGGACCGGGCTCGCGACCTGAGTGCGCTCGCTGCGTCTTTGCGGCGTACGGCCGCACTTGAACAGGCGGCTTCGATCTCGCCGCTTCATGATGTGGGCGGTGTTGCGAAAAGGGTCTTGTCGGATCCCGCATACGCCGTCGCGCATGCAGCGCCGCCGGCCCCGCAAAAAGAATCGTGGCTGGATAGTCTCCTAAAACGCTTGGCAGAGCTCTGGTCGAAGTTCCTCGGCCGCGCGGCCGCGAGCGGCTCTTCGTCGGTTGCGCTCGGCGACATCATTGCGATCATCGCGGTCGCGGCTGCGGCAGCCGCGCTCCTATACCTCATCGTCCGCGTCGCGCTGATGCTCGTCGCGCGGCGTTCGCGCCGGCGCGGTGAAGAACGGATCGGAACGGAGATCGCCGCGCCGGGCGATCCGGATCTGAGCTATGCGGAAGCGCGTCGCGCGGCGGGCGAAGGATCGTACGGTCGCGCGGTAGCGCTTCTATTCCAAGCGGCGCTCGTCGTGCTCGATCGCTCGGGCCGCGTCGCCTACGATCCCGCGCGGACGGCGGGTGAGTATCGTCGAGCGGTGCGGCTTGCCGCCGCGCGCGCGGCATCGCCGTTTGACGACTTGGCGCGCGCGTTCACCGATGTGGCATACGCCGACAAGGATGCGACCGAACGGGAGTGGATGTCAGCGGATGCGTCATATTCCCGGTTCACGCCGCTCGTCGGGGTTCGACAGTGAGCGGGAAGTCGCGGCGCTCGTTTCCGATCTTCGAGGCCATCGCCGCGTTGATCGTCTTGATCGGATACGGCGGCATCGCATACCTGGAGGTCCGCCTCCATGGCGCTCAGCCGACATTCGATTCGCAATCCACGTACGACGCGCACCCTGGCGGCTATCGCGCGCTGTACGACGTCTTGCGGGCGGAGGGCACGCGCGTCGAGCGTTTTGAGCGGCGCCCGGCATATCTCGATGAGGGCGTCGATACGTACGTGATCGCCGATTCGCCGTTCGGACTTCTCAACGAGAGCCCGGCGGATTTCGACTCGCTCGAACGCTGGGTAAAAGCCGGTGGACGCCTCGTCGTCATCGGCGCGGTTCCGCTGCCCGACGAACTCAAAGCGCCGCCTGTTGACGCAGCACACGTGAAGAACGATCGCGCACGGCCCGCGGTCTCCACGCCGCTGACGTCCGGCGTCGCAAATCTCGCGGGCGATTCCAACTTGCGCATTCCCTTACGTCAGGCGCAGACGCAAACGCCGCTTGCCGCCGACGGTGCGGGCCTCGTCGCCTCGACGTACGGCTATGGGAAGGGCAACATCGTCGTCATCACCGATGACTCGCTGTTTCAAAACCGGAATCTCGCGCGCGCCGATAACGCCCGATTCGCGTACGATGCGCTGACCGCCGGCGGCGATCGAGCGAAGGTCGTGGCATTTGACGAATTCTCGCACGGTTTCCAGAGCGGTGATTCGCTCTGGGCGGTCTTACCCGCGCCCATGCGCATCGGCGCCGCACTGCTCGGATCCGCGTTCGTCTTGCTGCTCGTCGGATCGCTCTTCCGCTTCGGGCCGGTGACCCGTCTTCCGGTCGAGACCGAGCGCACATCGTCGGAATATCTCGCGTCCATGGCCGCGCTCCTCGCACGCGGCGGCGCGGCGCGCATCGCGCTGCGATCGGTCGCGGACGCATGCCTGCGCGATGTCGCGTCGTCGCTCGGTCTAGGCGAAGGCACGCCGATCGCGCGCGTCGCGGAAGCGCTCCGTCACCGGCCGGACGGCGGAGCGACGGCCGACAGGGTCCTCGAGCTCAATCGTCTACGATCGTACGAACGCCCTACCGACACGGAACTGCTCCAGGCAGTCCGCGTCGCAGCAACGCTTCGAAAGGAATACGCGCCATATGCCCGCATCGGTTTCGGACGCCGCACGACGACTGCGCGACGGTCTGCATGAGGTAGTCGTCGGACAGGAGAGCACGATCTTCGCGCTGCTCGTCGCGCTGCTCGGCGGCGGTCACGTGCTGATCGAAGGCGTGCCGGGTACGGCCAAGACGCTCCTCGTGCGCGCACTCGCATTGCTCATGGGAGCCGACTTCCGCCGCATCCAGTTCACGCCGGATCTGATGCCGGCCGACGTCGTCGGTACGACGGTCTTCAATCCGAAGTCGGGCGAATTTTCAACGCGGCACGGGCCGATCTTCACAAACCTCTTGCTTGCCGACGAAATCAATCGCACGCCGCCGAAGACGCAATCGTCGCTGCTCGAGGCGATGGAAGAGCGCCAAGTGACGATCGACGGCGTCAGCGCGCCGTTGCCGCCGTTGTTCATGGTATGTGCGACCCAGAACCCTGTCGAGTACGAGGGCACGTATCCGCTGCCCGAGGCGCAACTCGATCGATTCATGGTCAAATCGGCGACCGGTTATCCGAGCAGGGAGCAGGAGCTCGAGTTGCTCGCGCGATCGGCAGCCGGTTTCGACGCGCATGAGCTCGAGCGCGCCGGCGTCGCCGCTGTCACATCGGTCGACGAAATCGCCGCGCTGCGCACCGATGTGCGTGCGATTCATCTCTCCGAGGGTCTGCGCGCTTACGTCTACGATATCGTAGCCGGCACGCGCAACGCCGCCGACCTCACGCTTGGCGCAAGCCCGCGCGCCGGATTGCATCTGTTGCTGGCCGCGCAGGCAGCGGCGGCCATCGACGATCGCGACTACGCCACGCCGGACGACGTGAAGGATGCCGCGCCGGTCGTGTTGTCGCATCGGTTGATCGTCAGGCCTGAGGCCGAAGTGGAAGGTGTCACTGCGACGGCGATCGTCGAGCGTGTGCTGCAGGCGGTTCCCGTTCCCAAAGAAGCGCAGCCGGATCCGACTGCTGCAGGACCGGCCTGACACGTGGCTCGCAAAGTACGGCGCCGCTGGACCGCGGGTTTCCCTTGGGTGACGCCGCGTTTCGTCTCCGCACTTTGTGCGATCGCGGTCGTCGCAGCTGCTGCTGAGTTCGTGCACGTTCTCGCCTATGTCGCAGCCGCGCTTGGGTTTGTGCTTGTGGGATTCGCCGCGGCCGACGTCATGGTCGGGCCCGGGCGCCGCGATGTCACCGTGGAGCGGCTGCCGGTCGATCATCTCGCGCTGCGCAGCGCGGCCGTGCTTCGCTATCGCGTCAGCAACCGAAGCGCGACACCGTTCGCGTTTGAGATCGTCGACACGCCGCTCGACATTCTCGACCTGCCGGAAGATGCGGCGCGCGGCGTCGTCGGAGCGCGCCGGCAGACAACGGCAGAGCTTCCCATCATGCCGCGCGAGCGTGGCAAAGGGGATCTCTCCGACCTGTATGTGACCGCCGAGAACGGTATCGGCCTCGTCCGCCGGCGATGGATAGTGCTGGCAGGGTGCGAGATCCGCGTGTATCCGGATCTTTCGGCGGTCGAACGCTACGGCGAGCTGGCGCGGCGCGGTCGATTGGTCGATGCAGGTTTTCGCATCATGCATCTGCGCGGACCGGGCGGCGAGTTCGACAGCTTGCGCGAGTATGGACCGAACGACGAATTCCGCTCGATAAATTGGAAGGCGACCGCGCGGCGCGGCAAGCTCATGGCGTCGCAGTTCGACATCGAGCGAAGTCAGACCGTGATGGTCGTGCTCGATGCCGGACGGCTCATGATGCCGCGCATCGGTTTGCAGCGCAAGTTCGACTACGCAGTCACCGCCGCGCTCTCCGTCGCGGCGATCGCGGGATTCGCCGACGACAAAGTCGGGCTCATGGCCTTTGCCGGCAGCGTGCTGGAGCATGTGGCGCCGCGTTCGGGTGCGCATCATGCGTCCGCGCTGACGCAGACAGCTTTCGATCTTCAGCCGCGCTTCGAGGAATCGGACTACTCCGGCGCGTTCGCGTACTTGCGCGCTCGTCAGCCGAAGCGAAGCCTTATCATTTTTTTTACCGACATGTTCGATCCGGTCGCGTCAGCAACCGTGCTCGCAAACGTGGCGATGCTCTCTCCTCGCCACCTCGTCGTCTGCGTGCTCATGAACGATGAAGCCGTCGAAGCCGCCCTCGCGCTCGAACCAACGTCGGCGATCGACGCGTACCGCGCCGGTGTCGCTGCCTCGCTGCGTTCGGAGCGGCGCAAGGCGGCCGCGGTTTTGACGCAGCGCGGTGTCGCCGTCATCGATGTTCCGGCGGCGAAGTTGACGACGTCGCTCATCAACGCATACGTGGAAGTCAAAGCGCGCAGCCTCTTGTAGGGCGGGCCTTTATGGCCCGCCGGCTCTTGTAGGGCGGGCCTTTATGGCCCGCCGCTCTTGTAGGGCGGGCCTTTATGGCCCGCCGCTCTTGTAGGGCGGGCCTTTATGGCCCGCCGGCGGACCATTAAGGTCCGCCCTACATTGATTCTTTGCGCGGCGGACCCTAAAGGTTCGCCCTACACAGATTCCCTTGCGCGGCGGCGGCCGCTGAACCCGAAGTACCAAGTCATGGCCGCCGCGGTCAAGGCGCCCATCCCAAGTCGGGCAGCCGGCGGAAATCGCTGGGGAGAATAAAATCCCTCGATCGTGCCGGCAACCACCAGCATCGCGCACACGCCGAGAATGAGCACGCCGGCGCGACGGCTGTTGCGCTGCAGCGCATCGATGCGCCGAAGGCGCCCGGGCGCGATCACACCCGCCGCCATCAGGATTCCCGCCGCGCTGGCGATCGTGATCGCTGTCAGCTCGATCACACCGTGCGGCGCGATCGTGGCGAAGAAATCGTAACCGAATCCGGCGTTGGCGTACAGCGCACCCGTTCCACCGAGATACAAGCCGTTGAAGAACAGCAGATAGAGCGTTGCAATGCCGAGCGTCATCCCGCCGGCGAACGCGAGGATGGCGAGCTTGATGTTATTGGTCATGATTTCGCTCGACATCGTCGCTGCATAATCGCGGTCGAATGCGAAGTTGCTGTCGTGCAAGCTCTTGTGGATCGGTTGGACCATCTCCGCAGGTAGAATGGCGAATGCGTCGATGGGCTTGACGGTCACGAGATAGTAGGCCACGACTGCGGCCAGGGAGAAGAGCGCGGCGCACGCGAGGATGTAGCCTCGGGAGTTGCGCACTTCCGCCGGAAACGTCTCCGCGAAGAACCGCGCCACGCGCGCCCGGCCCCGCTCTACCGTGCCGCCATACACGTAGGCGTGCGAGCGTGCCGTGAGGCGGTTGAGATAAGCGCGCAACGCCGGATCGAGACGATGGCCCTCGGCATACGCAAGATCCGAAGTGACCCAACGATACAGCCGTCCGAGTTCGGCGACTTGTTCGGCCTCGAGCCCGCGCAGACCGCGCCGCTCAGCGATTGCGACGATCGCCTCGAGCTGTGACCACCCGGATTGGCGTCGCTCGACGAAACTACGTTGCGTCATGCGGCGGCCGTTCGGCCGGCTGCGTGACACGCCCTCCGATAAGGACCGTTCATGGAGCGTTCGGTAGTCGTGCGCACGCCGGAGAGCATCGCCTTTCATTACGAACTGGCAGGCCTCGGCAGCCGCTTTCTCGCGATTCTCGTCGATCTCGTCATACAGACGATCCTGACGATCGGGCTCCTCGTCGGTTTCGGCTATGCAAGCTCGGGCATCGATCGGTTTCTGGGGTCGATGCACATAAAACCGGCGCAAGTGGAATCCATCATAACTGCGGCGGCGATCTTTGCGATCTTTGCGATTTACTTCGGCTATTTCATCGCGTTCGAAGCGCTCTGGAACGGGCAGACGCCGGGAAAGCGCGTTATCGGCATCCGCGTCGTCCGCGACGGCGGCTACCCCATCGGGTTTTCGGAATCGGTCATCCGCAACCTGATCCGGGTGCTCGAAGCGGCGCTGTTCTTCTACGCGCTCTCGGCCATCAGCGCGGTCGTGTCGGCTCAAAACAAGCGGCTTGGGGATCTCGCCGCAGGCACGATCGTGGTCCGCGATCGCGCGTTTGAAGTGACCGATCCAAAGCGCTGGCTCGAAGGAGACGGCGACCCGCAGCCGGCCATGGGAATCGGCGGTACTGCTGCGTTGACGCCCGAGGAGATCGAACTCGTCGACCGTTACATCGCTCGGCGCGGACAGCTCCAGCCGGACGTCGCGCGCAGTCTCGCGCAACGGGTGGCGACGGCATTACGGCCGAAACTCGGCCCCGAGGCAAGCACGCTCGACGATGACGAACTGCTGATGCGCGTTGCCGCCGCCCGCCGACGGTAGCGCGATCTGCTGAAGCCGGAAACTTTTTCACGACACGATGATATACCGATCATGAGGGCAGCTCCGGCACGGCTTCTTGCTCCATTTGCGTTTGTCTGTATGCTCTGTGCGACTCCTTGGCTGCCGGTTTCGGCGTCGGTCAATCGCAAAGACTCATTTCCAGCGGTCGTCGCGACGCATGTGCCGGCGTTGGACGGCACCGCGAGCGATCCGATCTGGCAGACCGGACTCACTGCGAAGAGCTTCGCAAATTTTACCCTGCGAAAGCCCGCGAGTCTCGACACCATTGCATACCTGCTCTACGACGACAAGAACATCTACGTCGCGTTCGTCTGCCAACAGCCTGGCGTGCCGATCACAGCGAAGCAGACCACGAACGATGTCGGATCCGGCCTCGACGATTATGTCGGCGTGAGCCTGGATACGAGTGGAGTGGGAAGCGAGATGTACGACTTCTACGTGACGCCGCGAGGCGTGCGCTACGAGGACTCGATGGAGTCCAGCCGCTACTCGCCGCCGTGGGTCGCGGCGGCGAACGTGCACGGCACGACCTGGACCGCCGAATTCGAAATCCCGCTGAAGGATCTGCGCGCGCAGTCTTCGGGCGTCCAGGCGTGGCGGATAAACTTCGAGCGGCATATCGCAGCGACGGACGAGAAATACTCGTGGGCCTTTGACGCGAACATGCAGGACATCAGCAGTTCGCAGTACTGGCCGCAGCTGTCCGGGATCAAGCTCAGTGCCGGTGCCGCGCGCCCGCAGCCGCGCGCCGACCTCTACGGACTCGCATCGCTCGGCGCAGATCGCAGACTTTTCCAAGTGAACAGCGGTGCGTTCGAACCCACCACCCCGCCGGCGGTCGGGCTCGACTTCACCGTGCCGTTCACGGACACACTCGCGGCCGTCGGCACGCTTGCGCCGGATTTCTCAAATGTCGAGATCGATCAGCAGACGATCGCGCCGCAAGAATTTCAGCGATTCCTCGCGGAATACCGGCCGTTCTTTTCCCAAGGCGCGAACTTCGTGAGCCCGCAGGTGTTCAATATCAACGATTCCGATGCGCTTTTCTATAGCCCCGGCATCGGCAAGTTCGACCGGGGCTTCAAAGTCGAAGGCACGGCCGGTCACAATTCGATCGGCTTGCTCGACGTCAAAGGCTCAGGCTTCGATGATTCGGCGTACGGTCTTCTGAACTCGACATCCGATCAGGCGCTCAGCGTTTTCGGCGACGGTGTGATCGCGCGCCGCATCAACGGTATCGATGACTCGGCGCAATTCGGTTCGATCTACTTCAATCCCAAGACGGAGATCGGCGCCGGTTTCAAACTTGCGCAAGAGTGGGGCACATTCGTCCCCGACGCGGCATTGGCGCGCGACGACATCGGGTTGATCGGGATCAACCGACAGGCGTACTCGATCTACGCGGGCACCGAGGACATCGGACCTTATTTCAATCCGATCGATGGCTTCACGCAGATCAACGACATCAGAGGACCCGTAGGCATATTGAAGTTCGCCGGCGCCGGCAGCAACGGCAGCATCATCAAGGCATGGGATTTCACAGGGGTGGCCGACCGCTACTTGGACCGGTCCGGCGCCGTGCACGAAGCGGATGCTTTCGCGGATCTGACGATCGACTTCAAGAATCTCATCTCGATCTACCCGATCTTCAGCAATAGTGAGCTGCGGCAGTACCAGACGTGTTATCCCCACTACAGCGGCGGTCAGACGAACGCGTTTAATTCCAGCGGCTTGGGCATCGGATATAACGTCGCTTCCTCGTCTCCGATCAACGTCAACTTCTCCGGCGGTTCCTTCGGACTGCCGCCGCCCAACGGCGGCCCCGCGGTGTGCGACGCTCCCGGGGGCGCGGCGACGCCTGCTTACCTTCAGCAGTACACGTTTTCGACCTCGCACAGGATCGGCGAGCGGCTCACGCTTTCGCTTGAGACGGACGGCACGCGCGAGCGCTATCAGGACTTCGGCGCCGACAATCAGTGGCTGCGCCGGATCGCGCTCGACGAGTCGTTAGGCGAGCAGGCGGATATATCGATCGGGTTTCGCTCGATCTCCGGCAGCGGCGGCTTCGCTGCGCCCGGCAAGAACTTCTCGTTTGGGCTGCACGAACGGTTCGCGAACCAAGACGAGCTTTATGTGAACTTCGGGTCGCCCGCGGCGAGCGCGACGCTCAACCGCATGATCGTCAAGTTCATCTTACATGTCGGCGGCGGCGCGGGGACGTGAGTCAGCCGGAGAGCGGCACCGCTCGCGCGACATCTTCGAGCGCGCGCTGAGCAAAGACGCGGACCATGCGTTTGCGGTAGGGGATGGTCGCGCTCGTGTTGTCGAGCGGACGGCCTACGCGGAACGCAGCATCGGCCGCGTCGGCGATCGTCTCCGGACCGAGGGCTGAGCCGACGAGCACTTTCGCGGCATCGGCGACCTCCACGGGCCTCGATGACACGGCGTTGAGCACGAGTTTCGCGGCGACGCACTGGCCCGCTCCGTCGAGCTGCACGACAGCCGCCACGCCGAGGATCGGGAAGTCGAAGGAATTGCGCAAGCGCAGTTTGCGATAGGAACTGCGCGTGTCGCCTGAAGGCGGCGGGATGACGATCTTCGTCACGATCTCGTCGGGGCGCTTGGCCCACGCGACCATGCCGTCATCGAGGAAGAACTCCGAGATCGCCAACTCTCGCGTTCCAGCCGGCGACGTGAGATGCACGCGCGCGCCGAATGCCTGCAGCACCGGTGCCGTGTCCGACGAGTTGACCGCGACGCACTTCGGGCTACCGGGCGCGACGCGGCAGATGTCGCCGTCTTTCTTCATGCAGAAGTTGAGCGCTTTGCGCCAATCGAGATTTTGATTGTAGTAGTTGCAACGCGTGTCGAGGCAGATATTGCCGCCGATCGTTCCCGAATTGCGAAGCTGCGGCGTGGAGATGAGCGCCGCGGCTTGAGCGAGGGCCGGATAGTACTTGCGCACGACCGGGCTTTCCGCGATGTCCGTCAGCGTGGCGAGCGCGCCGAGTGCGAGGCCGGTCACCGCGTTGTACGCGATGTACTGAAGATCCGCAATCGGCCGGAGGCCGACGAGAACTTTGGGAGTGAACAGTCGCTGCTTCATGTTGGCGTACAGATCGGTGCCGCCGGATACCGGCAGCGCGTCCGGACCAAAGCGCGCGAGCAGACTGACGGCTTCTTCAGCGGTCGTCGCCGCGTGATATTCGAACGGCGGCAAGCGCAGCATCAGCTAACGCTCGCGGCTTCCGCTGTAGGGCGGACCTTTATGGTCCGCCGGCTTCCGCTGTGGGGCGGACCTTTATGGTCCGCCGGCAGGCCGTAAAGGCCCGCCCTACATTCACGCATGGGCGGGGGCCCGGCGCACGCGCAGCACCGCGCCGCCATCGGCATCGAGCGCGCGCAGCACTTTGTCCGACGTTATCGGCGTGGCGTAGACGCGCCCTTTGATCGCATGTGCGACGGCGTTCGCGATGGCCGGGATGACGGGATTGAGCGGCCCTTGACCCGCTTCTTTCGCGCCATACGGTCCTTCGCGGTCGTTCGTCTCGATGATGATCGTCTCGATCGGCGGCATGTCGAGCGATGTGGGCGTTTTGTAGTCGAGCAGATTAGGGATCTTGTGCTCGATGCCGCGGAACGCAGACTCCTCCATCAGCGCCTCACCGATTCCCATGTAGACGCCGCCTTCGATCTGACCTTCCACCGAATCTGGATTGATCGCGCGCCCGACGTCGTGCGCGAGCGTGATCCGTTCGACGAGCACTTCGCCGGTATCGAGATCGACATCCACCTCTGCGACGCACACGCTGTACGAATATGCCGGCGACGGCCCGACGCCGGAGCCTTTGAATTCCGGCGCGTGGCGCGGCGGTGCATACGAGCCGGGAGCGGCGAGCGTGCCGAAGCGCGCTTCGGCCGCCTGCACGGCCTCCAGAAAGGTGAGAGATTTTGCCGGATCGTTGACGTCGAACACGCGGCGGCGCGCAAATCCGATCTGGGCGGCGGAAACGCCGAGTTTTTCCGACGCGACCAAGGCGATCTTCTCGCGGACGCCGTCAGCCGCTTGCCGCGCGGCGTTGCCGGCCATGAACGTCACACGGCTTGAATACGAGCCTAGGTCCACGGGCGTGAGATCCGTGTCGCTCGCGCAGACGCTGACGTCCATGACATCCACGCCGAGCGTCTCTGCGACGATAGCCGCGAGCATCGATTCCGAACCCTGCCCGCAGTCACTCGTGCCGCAGTAGATCGTCACGCCGCCGCCGCGATCGACTTTCACAATCGCTCCGGAGTGCGGCATCTCGTTCCAATAGATCGCAAGCCCGGCACCGCAGAGGTACGCGCTCGCCGCGATACCGATTCCCTTTCCCTTGCCCTTTGGCAACATCTTACGCTTCTCGGCGTAGCGCGAGCGCTGCGCCGCGGCATCGAGGCATTCGCGAAGGCCGCACGACGTGACGCGCAAGCCGTTCACCGTCGTGGTGTTCTCGTCGACCGAAATGCGCTTGCGATACTCTGCCGCATCCAGGCCCAACGCGTCTGCGATCTTGTCGATATGACATTCAAACGCAAAGCGCGGCTGCGTGGTCCCATGTCCGCGTTTCGGCCCGCACGGCGGCTTATTCGTGAACACGCGGCAGCCGTCGAACTTATATGCCGGGATCTTATACGTGACGGTCGCGAGCGCGCCGGTATAATACGTCGTCGCGACGCCGTACGATCCGTACGCGCCGCCGTCAAGCCACGTCTGCAGGTGGCACGCCGTGATCTCTCCATCGGACTTCACGCCGGTGCGGATCTTCATCTTCACCGGATGCCGCCCGCGGTGCGCGAAAAAGACTTCTTCACGGGTGAGCGTGATCTTCACCGGACGTCCGGTCTTGCGCGCCAAGAACGCGGCGACAAGTTCGTGCGCGAACGGCTCGGTCTTGCCGCCGAATCCGCCGCCGACGGGCGGCGCAATAACGCGGATCCGCGAGGCCGGCATCTGCAGCACTTGCGCCGCGATCCGGTGCAAGTAGTGCGGCGTCTGCGTGGACGCCCAGATCGTCAACTTGCCTTCGGCCCCAGCGGAGGCGACCACGGAGTGCTGCTCCATCGGCGCGTGCGTGTTGCCTTCGAAAAAGAATTCGTCTTCGAAGACCTGGTCGGCGGCCGCGAAGCCGGCGTCGAGATCGCCGAACTCCAAATGGACTTCCTTGTGCACGTTGTTCGTGCGCCGCGGATTGTCGTGGAGCTTGGGAAGATCGGTCCGCAGCGCGGCGTCGATCGTCATGACGGCGGGCAGCGGCTCGTATTCCACGGCGATGAGTTCGAGCGCTTCTTCCGCGGTCAGCTCATCGTCGGCCACGACTGCGGCCACCGGATCGCCGACATAACGGACTTTGTCGCGCGCCAGCACTTCTTCATCCGGACTCGACGGCAAGATGCCGTACTTCACCGGAAGATCGGCGCCCGTCATCACCGCGACGACACCGGGCAGATCCAGCGCACGCGATGCGTTGACCGACTTGATGCGCGCGTGCGCCTGCGTGCTGCGCAGCAGTTTGCCATGCAGCATTCGCGGCAGCACGATGTCGTCCGCATACAACGCCGCGCCCGTGACCTTGGCGTACGCGTCTGTTTTCGGCAGCGCTTTGCCGACGACCGAAAAACCTTCGGGTTTGGCGGCCGGCTTGGAGTCCGCCGCGATGAGAATGCTCTCGACCTTCGAGTCGGCGGTGAAGCCTGCGGCGTCGATGTCCGGATTCGTTGCGGTCGAGACGACCCGCTCGTCGCTCACGGCGCGCTCCGCAGATCCGCCGAGGCGTTTTCGACCGCCTCGATGATCTTGGAATAGCCCGTGCAGCGACAGAGGTTGCCGCTCAAACCTTGCGCGATGTCGTCACGCGTCGGCGTCGGATTCTGCTCGAGCAGTGCGACAGCGCTCATGATGATGCCCGGCGTGCAGTAGCCGCATTGCGCGCCGCCCGACGCGGCTAACGCGCGCTGCACCGGATGCAACGTGCCTTCGGACGCGACACCTTCTATCGTCCTGATCGCGTGGCCGATCGATTCGACGGCGAGCGCCAGACACGAGAGCACCGGTTTGTCATCGACGATCACGGTACACGCGCCGCAGTGGCCCATCTCGCAGCCGTGCTTTGTTCCCGTCAGCCCTACATCTTCGCGCAGGACTTCGAGCAACGTCTTATTCGGATTGAACGCGCATTCCACGACGCTCCCGTTGATGGAAAGCGACGCAAGAATCTTCGCTGGAGCGATGGACATTGATAAGAGTAGCCCCGTTCAACCTATGGAACGAGCGTTCAGCCCGTCGACTCCATTGATTTTAGGGGCCCGACGCGAAATCCCGTTGGTAAAGGAAGGCCCACTTGCCGGCGCGCGCCTTATAGATCGAGATGATATGCTCGCTCGTATCGCCGTTCTCGTCGAACGAGAAGGAGCCGATCACCGTGGGCACATTCTGAGTGCTGCGTAATTTCGTCAGCACGTCGGCCCGCGACGGAAGCGCACCCTTATCATCCGAGCTCGCTTGCGCGATCGCGGCGATGAGCGCTTGCGCGGCGGCGTACGAGTTCGCGGCGTACGCGCCGAGCGGCGCGTTCACGTGAGCGCGATACATGCGCACGAATTCTCCGGCTGACGGCAGCGCATCGGCATTCACCGCTGCGACCGTCGCATAGCTGTTCTCAGCGTCCTGGCCGGTGAGCTTGAGATATTCGGCGTTCTGGATGCCGTCGCCGGACGCGAACGGAATGCCCCCGAGACCGGCGGCATCGAGCGCGATCTTGAATCTTGCGCCGCCCGTGCCGGCTTCGCCGCCGAAAAAGACGATATCGGGATGCGCGGCTTTGACGCGCGCCGCGACCGATGCGAAGTCGGCGCTCTGGCCGGTGGAATGCTCGTGCGCGAGAATTCGGCCACCCTCGCTCGTGAACTGACGCGCCCATTCGTCGGAGATGCCGCGCCCGAACGTGTTGGAATCATCCACCACATAGGCCGTGCGCGCTTTCAACTGCTGATATTCGTAGGTCGCACCGGCGGGTCCCTGAATGTCGTCTGTCGTGCAGACGCGGAAGTACGTCACTTGATCCGGGTGCGCGCGGCGTAATTCGAGCGCACGCGTGCCCTTGGTGAGTTCGGGACTCGTATTCGCCGGACTGACGAGCGCTAGACCGTCCTCATTGGACAGAGGTATTTCGGTGAGCGCAACGTCGCTGTTCAGGGGACCAATCACGCCGAGCACTGCGGTATCGTCGTTGAGGCGCTGAAAATTCTCTCCACCGCGCTTGGCGTTGTGCAAGCCGTTGACTGAGTCGTCGAGCACTTCGGCCTGCAGCGTAAAACCAGGCACGAGACCGCGTGCATTGGCATCGGCCACCGCGAGCTTGACGGCTTCGGCAGCGGGCACACCGTCGGAGGCGTCAACGCCCGTGATGGGCAGACTGACGCCGATCTTGATGATGCCCGGCTGGCTTGCATTGCTTGCCGAGCCTGCGTGCGCGCAAGCGCCGGTCGCGACAGCGAGCGCGGCGATGGCGATGATGGACGCGCGGCGCCCCGAACTGGTTAAACGAGTCATGGTTCCCCCTATGCCTTTGACTCGACGACCACTGATTCCATTACATCGCCGACCTGAATCGCTTTGACTGCGTCTATGCCCTGCGTCACACGGCCGAAGACGGTGTACTGCTTGTCGAGGAACTTGGCATCTCCCAGACAGATGTAGAATTGTGATCCCGCTGAGTTCGGACTCGCGGCGCGCGCCATCGCGACGGTGCCGAGCACATGCTGACGATCGTTGAATTCTGCTTTGAGCTTGTATCCGGCGTCGCCCGTTCCGTCACCGCGCGGACAGCCGCCCTGGATGACAAAGCCGGGCTCGACGCGGTGAAACGTCAGGCCGTTGTAAAACCCGGCGCGCGCGAGCTTGACAAACGCCGCGACTGTGCTCGGCGCATCATCGGGAAAAAACTCGAAGACGATGTCGCCGCGCTTCGTCTTGATACGGACCGCGAGGTTTTTCGCCTCGGCGTAGATTGCTGCCGATTCCTCGGGTGTCGGTGGCGCGTGAGTTGGCATCCTTGCGACCTCCAGTGTCCGAAACGTCTGATTTGGCGGCGTGCCATAAAGGCCTATGCTATATCTATCGGCGTTCCGCGCCGAAGTTCTCGTCGTTTTTTGGTCGCGGCGGTGGCCGCGGCGCAACATCGTGCGCACGTCCGGCGGCCCGCCCGAGCCTGTGCACTCATGCAGATCACGCAGAGACCGAGTTCGCGCGCCCGAAGGCGGCGCTTGCGCGTCTGTTCGCGCCAATACGATGCGATGTCCGACATGCATTCAATCGTAGACCACGTGCGGCGTGCGCGGCAGACCTCGAAAAACGATCCCGGGTCGAACTTTGCTCCCGCTCGTCCGTTCGATGCAGCGACAAGGGTCGGCCGCGGCCGCGGCGCAAAGCATGGTCCCGATGGACGCTCTCTACATCGTCTTGGGTGCCCTGCTCGTGATCTGGGTGCTAGCGGACATCTTCTTCGCCGTGCTCGTGCCTCGGCCGGTCAGCGTGAGCGCGCGGCTCAGCGTGATCTATGTGCGCTCGCTCTGGCCCTACTGGCGGTCGATCGGCCTCTCGATGCGCAACATGGATCGGCGCGACAGTTTCTTGGGAATGTTCGCGCCGTTTGTGCTCATCACGCTCCTCGCGCTCTGGGAGACATGCAATATCGTCGGCTTTGGATTGATCGACTACGGCATGCGCGCGCAGATCAAGCCGGCCATCGATAGTTTCAGCGAAGCGGTGTACTTCGCGGGAACCGCTTTCACGACGATCGGTTTCGGAGACTTTGTCGCCACGACGCTTGCCGCGCGTTTGACATCGATCGTCGCGGGCGCTCTTGGGCTCGGCATCGTCGCTGTCGTGCTGACCTTCTTGTTCTCGATCATCTCATCGTTTCAGCGACGCGAGGTGCGGGTTGCGATCACGGACGCCCGCGCGGGCGCTCCGCCATCGGGCGTCGCGTTTCTCGTGACCTACGCCGAACTCGACATCCGGTCGCATATGAGCGAGAGTTTTGCCGAAATGCAGAAATGGATCGCGGAGATCCTCGATTCACACTTGTCGTATCCCATTTTGTTCTACTTCCGCTCAACGCACGACAACGCGTCGTGGATCGGCGCACTCGGCGCCATGCTCGACGCTGCCACATTGTTGCTCACCACGGTGGATGGGGAGTCGACCGGCCAGGCTGCGCTGCTCATCGAGCTCGGCACGCACGCGACCCACGATTTCGCTGACTTCTTCGGCATGCCGCTCAAGGGGGCGGCAGGCGTCGAACGACGAGAGTACGACGACGCCCGCGCTCGATTAGAAGCGGCGGGCTATACGCTTCGCGATGCCGAGCGGTCCTGGAAGGAGTTCTGCGACGTGCGCAAACGGTATTCGGAGCCGCTCAACAACATCGCGCGTTACTGGGCTATACCGCCGGCGCAATGGATCGGCGATCGAAGCAGCGTTCGCCACCATTCGTAGACGTAGGGCGGATATTAGACTAGGCTGTGCGTTTTCGTTTCGGCGGCGCGACCCAACGCTCGGCCCACTCGCCGACACAACGAAGGGCTGTCTCCAATTCCTTGCCGGACGCGGTCAATTCGTATGCCACGCGCACCGGAGGACCGGGGTCGACGTGACGCGAGACGATTTCTTCGCTCTCGAGTTCGCGCAGCCGTTCGGCGAGCAGTCGATCCGAAAGATCGGGAATCGCGCTGAGCAGCTCGTTGAATCGGCGCGGACCGCGCAAGAGCGCGCGGAGAACCGCACCGGTCCAGCGCTTGCCGATCAGTTCGATGGCGTGGTGGAAGCGTGGGCAGAAATCGCTCGACCCGCCGCCCGATTGTTCGCTCATTATTCTTGGGCCATTATACCACGCGGTACCGCCGCTCGATAGCCGATTGGACCCGGTAGCGGTACATTACCTACTTTTTATTAGCAACATACTTGACAGAAGCAAAGCAGGCAAGGCATAATCGGGGCTCGGGGGGACCTATATTTGCGCGCGCCGACAAAGACATTCGACATTCAGCGTTCCAGCGACCGCTACTTCGCCGATCATGGCTGGTTGCGGACGTACCACTCCTTCAGCTTCGCCGACTATCACGATCCGGCGAACGTCAATTGGGGAGCGTTGCGGGTCTTCAACGATGACCACGTCGCGGCGGGCGAGGGTTTTCCCACCCACCCGCACCGCGACATGGAGATCGTCACGTACGTGCTGGACGGAAATCTCGAGCACAAGGACAGCATGGGCAACCATGGCGTCGTCGGACCAGGCGGCGTTCAGTATATGAGCGCCGGTACCGGCGTGCGGCATTCGGAATTCAATCACTCGAGCGCGTCGGAGCTGCATTTCGTACAGATGTGGGTCGTGCCGGACCGCGCCGGACGGGTGCCCGCGTATGGGCAGCGCGATTTCACGCTCGCAGATCGATTCGACCGCTGGCTCGATATCGCCGGCGGAGCATCTCTGCCGGATGCCGCGATTCGGTTGGGGCAAGACGCCGCGCTTCGCGTCGCGCACATCGAGAAAGCGACTTTGGAGCATCGGTTCGCAGCAGGCCGGCTCGGATTCTTGTTCGTCGCCGGCGGCGCGATCGATGCGAACGGCGCTCGGCTCATGCAAGGCGACGCGGTCAGAATCGGCGCCGTGGATCGTCTCACCTTGGGCGGGTCTGGCGAAATCGTGCTCTGGGATCTGCCGGCGCTCTAGGCAGACTTTCGCCGTTCCGACCATCGCGTGAGCGTGATGAGTGGTAGGGCGGCAAGCCAGCAATACTCCACCGCCTCGGCTCCATACGGGAGCGCCCAGAGCGACGCCAGCATGACCACGCACACGATGCCGCATCGGCGCGCGCGCCCCAATCCTTCGCGCCGGATGTCTGCGGGTTGGACGATGCGGTTGTCTCTAAGGCCCTTTGCGAAGAGCACGCTCATCAGGCCAAACACGAGGCCTAGACATCCCGCATATGTCACGACCGATTGCGCCTCGTCGGCGAACTTGAAGAATATCTGCAGCGCCACGCCGAGCATGACGACTGACGCGAGGAGCATGAAGTTCAGCACGATCGAAAGCGCGTCGGCATAGAAGAAATATGCGAACAGCCGATTATGCATCCACCAGACGGAGCGTACGATCGCGAAACTTGCGAGGAACGCGATGTAGGGAGCAGGATGCGAGACCACATCTTGGACGGACTTCGGCAATTGCAGATAAAACGCAAGACCGGACAGCGTCAATGCGATCACGATGTCGCTGAATGCTTCGAGGCGGTGAAGTATGTGTTCCTGATCGCCCCGAGACGATTGCATAGCCACGAGGGCGGCGTTCGGCCAGTCGGATGGGCGGCCCTCGCCGACGCAAGACGCCGCGACGGGATGTCGTAGCCGGTTGACGAAATCGCGTCGTCCTCAGCTACGCGTTACCGATTTGAAGGAGTGACCGATGGCGCAGACCGCGACGAAGATCAAAGGCATCGATGCCACCTATTACCTCGCGAAAGATGTGCCTCGCGCCAAGAAGTTCTACACGGAACTTCTCGGATTCGAGCCGACCATGACGTTTGGCGAAGCGGGCGCCGAGTGGACTTTCCCCGGCGGCGAATCATTCGGATTGTACAAGCCGTCCGATTCGCCGTGGCACGAAGGAAGCGGCGTGCTGTTCGCAACGGATGACATCAAGGCGACGATCGCCATGTGCAAGGCCCACGGCGTCGAACTCGAGGACGACGGTCAGCTTGAAGATACGCCAGTCTGCTTCATGGCGTTTGGCAAGGACACTGAGGGCAACAGATTCATCCTCCACCAACGCAAATGACCAACGCAAATGATGGGCCGACTGGCGTCGGCCCCTTCATTTGGTAAATGACGAGCGGGTCGTGTCGGCTTCTTCATTTGATCCGCGGAACGTAGCGGAGCTGCACGACCCCGCTTGCAAACGTCTGGATACCAGCCAGCGTCAGCTCGAGCGGCGTCTTGAGGCCGGGAAGAAACGGCTTGCCGCCGCCGATGGCGACCGGACTGACGTAAGCATGGATCTCATCGACGAGGCCCGCCTCGATAAACGTTGAGGCAAGGTCGGGGCCTCCGACATACATGTCCGTCCCCTCGCCGGATTTCAGCTTTTTCACTTCCTCTACGGCGTTATCGCGAACAAGTCGGGCGCCGTGTTCGACCTTTTGCAGCGACCGCGAGAAGACGATATGCTCGGCGGCGTTCCAGAACCGCGCGAACTCAAGCGTCTCTCGTGTGCATTCAGGGTCGGACGCCGCCGTGGGCCAGTACTCCGCCATGACTTCCCATAAGCGTCGCCCGTAGAGGTGAGTTCTCATCGTAGCGAACAGCGCATTGTAGTGCTTGTGTATTTCGACGTCAGGCGTCGACCACTTGAACTCGCCATCGCGGTCCTCGACGAACAGATCGAGCGACGTGTTCATGGAATAGATCAGTTTGCGCATTTCGTCACTCCCTGAATTGGGCGGCATAGAGCGCCGCGTAGGCGGCGCCGCGCGCGATAAGCTCGCCGTGAGTTCCCGCTTCAACGACGCGACCGCGATCGATGACGTAGATGACGTCGGCGCGCAGTACGGTCGAAAGCCTGTGCGCGACGACGAGGCTCGTCCTTCCCCGCATCAACGGCACGAGCGCATCTTGGATCAGTGATTCCGAAGTCGAGTCTAACGAACTTGTCGCTTCGTCAAGGATCAAGATGCGCGGATCCTTGAGCAACACGCGCGCGATCGCCAACCGCTGGCGCTCGCCGCCTGAGAGCTTATGGCCGCGCTCTCCGACGACGGTTTCGTACGTGTCCGGTAGGGTCGAGATGAACGCATCGATATTCGCGGCGCGGCACGCGGCCTGGAGCTCTTCAAGGCTCGCATCCGGCTTGCCATAGCGCAGATTCTCTGCGATCGTCGCATGGAAGAGAAACGTCTCTTGCGTCACGATCCCGATATTGCGGCGCAGGCTCTCCAATTCCAAATCTCGCACGTCGTGGCCGTCCACGCGCACGCTGCCCTCTTGGGGATCGTAAAAGCGCGGCACCAGATTGGCTATCGTCGTCTTGCCCGCGCCGCTCGGGCCGACGAGCGCGACGAGCTGACCCGGCCGGACGTGCAGTGTCACGCCATCGAGCACGACGCGATCGGGCGCGTAGCTGAATCGCACGCTCTCGAAATCGATCGTGCCCTTCGACAGTCCGAGATCGATCGCGCTTGGGGAGCGCGGAACCTCCGGCGGCATGTCGAGATAGGCGAAGATCCGCTCGAAGACGGCAAACGCGCTCACCACCTGCACCTGCACGCCCACAAGCGCCGACGCCGGTCCGTACAAGCGCGCGAGATACTGCACGAACGCGACGATCACGCCGATCGTCATCACGCCCCGGACTGCGAGAAGGCCGCCGCCCAGCCAGATCATCGCGGGGCCGATGACGAGCAATGCCATGACGATCGCGAGAAACCAGCGGCCGACCATCGCAAGATTGATCTCGAGCTTCATCAGCTGCGTGCCCGCGTCGTGGAAGCGCACGGCCTCGCGATTCTCGCGCACGAACGATTTGATCAACGTGATGCCGGAAAGCGAAAGCGTCTCTTGGATCAGGCTCTCGATGACGTCGCGCTGCTCGCGGGTCTGCTTGCGCACGGCGTACATGCGCGAGCCGACGGGATCGAGCGGCACGACCATCACCGGGATGACGACCAGCGAGAGCAGCGCGAGACGCCAATCCAAGATGAAGATGGCGACGATGGTCGTGAGGATCCAGACCACGTTCTGCACGATGGAGGCGAGTGTGCCGGTCACGACGTTATCGATCGCATCGACGTCGCTTGAGACGCGATTCATGATCTCGCCGGTCTTGGTAGACGTGAAGAACGACAGCGGCATGCGATGCAGATGGCTCACGAGCGCGTCGCGCATGTCGCGCATGATCCCCTCGCCGACGATGGCGTTGAGATAGCCTTGCCCGGCTCCGATCGCAGCTGAGGCGAGAGCGCTGCCCACCATACCGCCGACGTCGAACAGAAGCTCCGTCATATTGTGATGCGGAATCGCGCTATCGATGATGCGCAACGTGAACAGCGGCGGCAGCAGTCCGAGCGCTCCCGACGCGAGGATGCACACGAGCGCCAGCGTCTCCTCGCGGACGTACGGGGCGAAGTAGCGCGCGACGCGACGCAAGTCGACGCGCGGACGCGTTTTCTTGTCCTTTGGATCGTACGATCGCGAGTGCATGATCGCGAATGGACTGGAGCCGAGCATGCCGACGCGCTTCGATTCGCCCGCACCGCCAACCCGCACATCACCTGCGGCTGAAGCCTAGCCTTTTTACCGGCTGCGCGACAGGCGCGGCGGTGTCATACTGTTACGTACTGGGGCAAGCATCGCGTGCCCACGCTAAATGGAGCCACCAACTTTGAGCGCACTTGTATCACTTTCCGACGACGTCGCTGCGGCCGTTGCCAAGGCGTCCGACGCTGTTGTCGCCGTCGATGCGCGACGGCGCGCTACCTCAAGCGGAGTCCACTGGCGCGAAGGCATCGTCGTGACCGCAGATCATACCGTGAAGCGCGATGCGGATATCGAACTCACCTTACCTGACGGACGTTCCGTGACCGCAGAACTCGTCGGTCGCGACCCGGGTGTGGATCTCACGGTTCTGCGATTTGACGGTTCCGGATTGCGCACTGCTGATTTTGCGCCGCCGGAGGATCTTGCGGTCGGGCGGATCGCGGTCGCGATCGCCCGGTCCGACGATGACGGCGTCGCCGCGACGATGGGCGTGATCAGCGCGCTCGGCGGTCCCTGGCGGACATGGCAGGGAGGCCGGGTCGAGCGTCTCATCAGACCTGACCTTACATTGTATAGCGGGTTCTCCGGCGGACCGCTGGTGGATGCGGTGGGGCGCGTCATCGGCATCAACACGAGCGGGCTCTCACGCCAAACGGCTCTGACGCTGCCGGCCGCAACGGTCGATCGCACCGTGCAAGCCTTGCTCACTCGCGGCGGCACGGCCCGCGGCTACCTCGGGGTCGGGATGCAGCAAGTCCGGATTCCGGACGACGTTCGTGAGGCATTGAAGATCGAGAACGAAGAGGCGGTCATCATCTTGTCGGTCGAGCCGGGCGGACCGGCCTCGCAGGCGGGGCTGCTCCTCGGCGACGTCTTGATCGCGCTCGACGGCAGTTCGGTCGCGGACGTCCGCGACGTCCTCGCCTACCTGAGCGACAACGCGGCGGGCCGCAAGGCAAGGGCGTCGATCATCCGCGCCGGTCGCGTGGTCGAAGTCGACATCGTGATCGGCGAACGCCCAGCTTATGAATCCGACTGACATGGCATTTGATCTCGAGGTGGGCACCGAGCTCGCAAGGATGACCGCTCGCTCGACCGTTGAGCTCTCGGTGAACAATCGCGGCGGCGGATGCGGTATCATTTGGGACCGCCAGACCATCGTGACCAACGCGCACGTGCTTGGTTCGGCTCGCAAAGCTCAGGTCAAGCTCCATGACGGCTCGACCGTTCGCGGCGAGGTCATGTTCCGAGACGAACAAAGGGATCTTGCCGAAGTGCGCTTTGACGCGCCTTCAGCCGATGTGCGTGGGGCGGCCATAGGAAGAGCGGCCGATCTGCGCGTGGGAGACATCGTGGCGGCGTTCGGCGCGCCGTTGGGCATCGCCGGCGCGCTGACCCTTGGCATCGTCCATCGGAAGCCGGCGGATGCGGACGGCCGAATCCATCGTTGGATCGAAGCGGATGTCAGGCTCGCACCGGGTAATTCCGGCGGTCCACTCATGGATGCACGAGGGCGAGTCGTCGGCGTGAACAGCATGATCGCGTATGGCCTGGCACTCGCGGTGCCGAGCGAAAGCGTCACGCGATTTCTTCGGCTGCGCGGTGACAGGTCTTGGTTAGGCATCACGGCCGAGCCAGTACGGTTGGATGGGACGAAGGGCGCGTTCGGGCTGCTCATCGCCGAGGTCGCGCCCGGGGGGCCCGCGGCGCGCGCGGGCATCGTAGCCGGCGACGTGTTAGTCAGCGTTGAGGGCAGACCGTTCGATCGGCCGGGCGTGCTCGAGAACGAACTCGGCGATCGCGATCCCGGAACAACGCTGCGCGTCGCCGTCGTGCGGGGCGGTGCGCCGCGCGAGATCGTTGTGACGATCGGCTCGTCGAACGGGCGCGCCGACCGCGCTGCATGATCCGCGTCGTCATCGCGAGCGATGCTCCGGAGCTGCGAGAATCGATCGCATCGACTATCGATCGAGAGCCGGATTTCGAACTAACTGGAACTTCCACCGTCGCGAATGCCGCGGACGCAAAGGCGGCTGATGTCCTCGTCGTGCATCTTGGTCAGGCGGGCGATGCGCGGAGCATTGCAGCGCTTCCGAGCGCCGTGCTCGTCCTCACCGACGCATCGGGTGACGCGGCCGCAGCGCTGCTGCGTTGGGGTGCGCGCGGCGTCCTTCCGATCGAGACCGCCGACGAGTCGCTCATCGCGGCTGTCCGAGCCGCTGCTGCTGGCCTTGTGGTGGTCGCGCCGCAGACGGTCCTCGCTCTTGGATCCGTCGCTCCCGAAGCGCGCTGGACGGGCGACGTTCACGACGACTCTCGATTGACGCCGCGCGAGCGCGACGTCTTGCGGCTGCTCGCCGCCGGAACGGGGAATAAATCGATCGCCCGCAAGTTGAGCATCTCCGAGCACACCGTGAAGTTCCACGTCGCTTCGATTCTATCAAAGCTCGACGTCGGCTCGCGAACCGAGGCGGTCACCGAAGGCGTCCGCCGCGGTTTGGTGATGCTGTGATGAAGGGGCCGACTATGCTGAAGGGGCCGACTATGCTGAAGGGGCCGACGCCAGTCGGCCCAGCTTACGTCCGCCTTTCGTAATACTCGCAGGAGCGCTTGATAACGCAAAGCTCGCATAGCGGCGCATTCCGTTTGCAGATCTCTCGTCCGTGCCGAGCCAAGACGTCGTTCGCCTCGATGAGCAGATCAAAATCGCGCTCGCTGAAATCTCCGGCCGCCGCCTGGACAGCGCGATACGTCTGCGCATAACTCTTCTTCTCTTGCGCGACACCCAGTCGCGTGAGCACGCGCAAGCCGTTCGAATCGAGCGCGAGCACCGGCTGCGTCCGGCTCAAGAGCAATATCTTGTCGACGCCGGGTTCGCCGATCGCCGGAAATTTCTTCAGAAGCCGGCGACGGCGCTTCGGCTCCTCTCGCAAGACCGTCGCCGCGTCGCCGCCGAATTCTTCCAGTACAAGGCGAGCGGCTTCGCGCATGCGAGCCGCGCGAAGTTCCGGATAGACTCCGCCGGTTGCAGCAGCGGCGACCAGCGCAGCCTCCGATGCTTCCGATATCTGACGCGGCGTCAGACCGATGCTGCGGCGCAGGGCGTCAAAGGCAGCGCGGCGGCGATCGTCGGTCACAAGATACGCGATATTCTCGTAGAGAACGAGAGCGAATGGATCGCGAGGCGGTTGACTGCGAGCCGCACCATAGGCGGCGGAGAGTCGAGCGACGATTCGTCGCAGATCGATCATCGCGTGCAAAGTTCAGTCCTTCGAGCATTGACACCCGCAGTGCGCGCATGGTACTATTTTGTGAACCTTCTTGACAAGCGGAGGACACTTTACGATATGCAGATGACCACGACGCGGAATTGCACCAGCGGAAACCACGGCCTCGCCGTGATTCCGACTGTTGCGGCGCGCCGGCTTGTCAGCAATGGCGCGGCAGCGCCTCGCGGGGAGCGTCGACTCTATCGAGCGTGATCGAACGAGCCTAAGGGCTCGAGATCATCGTGAGAGTCGAGGCCTCCGCAAAGCGGAGGTCTCTTCATTTATACCGCTGCGTTCGCACACGCGCGACGCAGCCTCTAGTTTGCTATGGAAAGGAGGAGAGATCACATGCACACCTACACGTGGTCGGCCGCGCGCCAACGTCGAGACGCGTTCTTGGCTGAAGCTGATTCGCGCCGGCTTGCGCGGCTTGCGGGTCGTCGTGGTTATCCCGCTCGTCGCCGCATCGCCGGATGGCTCGTGGAGCTTGGCTACTTCGTCGTCGACGCCGGAATGCGACTCGATCGCGGTCGTCACGCGAAGACGAAGTCGGGCGCACGCCTTCATCCGGTGCAATGATCGCTACGTCGGAGAAAACATGATGATGTTCGAAGCACGATACATGAGAAGGGACGCGGCCGAATAAAAACGCGCTCCTTTTTCATTATGAGCTCGTTAATTCGGCAAGAATAAGATGAATGCCGAACGCGCAAGACTTTTCGCGCATGCAAAAGAACCCGTCGCCTTATCATTATTGCAGACGTCTGCGTCGACACTCGGGCGTTTCTTGCGGAAGGCTATCATGATGAGAACCTCACGGCTCGCCACTTTTTTTGTTTTGGCCGTCGCGGCGCTTTTCGTGAGCGTCATGTGGAACTCGCCGTCATCGGCCGGCACGACCGGCGGCATTCAGGGCTATGTCACTGACGTCTCGGGGCACGCCCTTGCCGGCGTTGCGGTCTCCGCCGCGGCGCCGTCGTACTCCACGCGAACCGTCACGGGCCCGAACGGTTTTTACGCGCTCAACGGCCTCCCGCTTGACACCTATACGGTGTCGTTCTCGAAGACCGGCTTCCAATCGGTGACGATTCCGGGAGCGACGACGACGCAGGATCAGAGTCTTCGCGTCGACGCTCGGATGCTCACCGAAGCAAAGACGTTGGCGCGCGTGACCGTCCGCGGCACGACGTCGCTCATCCAGCCGACGCAGACGGCCGACACGTACGTGATCAACCAGACGACGCTCTCGAACCTGAACGGCACGCCGCAGGATCCCAACGGCTTCCAGGCCTTCAACGCGCTGCCCGGCGTCACCACCGACAATGCCGGCTATCCCACGATCCGCGCCGGCGCCGAGAACGATGTCGGATACGAACTGGACGGCGTCGACAACACCGATGCGGTGACCGGCCAGTTCCTCAACGCCGCGTCGCTGAACGGCGTGCGTAGCGTGCAGCTCTCCACCGGCGGCTACGATGTCTCCGAAGGCAACACGAACTCCGGCGTCATCAACGAAGTCGTCAACCGCGGCGCTTACCCCGGAGCGGGCGAGGCGACGAGCCGGGCCACGTTCTCGACGTTTGGACACGAGCTTTCCATGGACTGGGGCAGCGCATCGCCGGATAATAAGTTCTCATACTATTTTTCGTACGACGGCCAGCGCGACGGCACGGAATATGGCGACAAGCGTACGATTCTGCCCGCGAACCTTGCGCTCCAGGACTATTTCACCCTCAACGACGAGTTGATGAATTTCTTCTATCATTTCGGTAAGGACCAGTCTAACGAAATACAGTTCCTGAGCCAACTCAGCGGATCGACGATAAACTTCGGCTATCTGGTCGACGGGCAAATCGCGCCGTATGGCACGAACAACATGACAGAGGTACTGGGCACTGAGAATATCTCGGACGACAGCGGTAATTTCTTGTCGGTTCCGCTCAGCGACTATTTCGAACTGTATCCGGGTCAGCATCTCGTCCACCAGAATATCGGTGTGGCCGACACGCAGACGTTCAACACGGTGATCGATAAAGTCAACTTCAAGCGTCAGTTCACCTCGTCTTCGTTTGGCGACATCACGCTGCACAGGACAAGTGAGAACCTCGTCTCGCGCTATCCGTACAACTTAGGATCGTTTTCGGACACGTACCAGGATCTCCAGACGACTGGGCTCGGCATAGGCGCCGACTTCACCGATCAGATCAACGCGCACCACGAGATCGCCTTCGGAGCGGACGGCACGTATTTCAAGAATCAAAATTCCGCCATCTTCCCGTGGTTCGATAACCTCGCCGAGCCGCTAGAGGACACCGGCTGCCTTAGCAGCACCAACGCGCCCTTCGGCGCCTTCAGCGCCTTTGGCCCTGGGCCGGGTCCGTCGGGCGGCTGGGGCGGCTGCTACATCGCGCCGCTCAACGCGGCGATCAACGCGACCGGCGCGACGATCAATGGGTCTCCTGCGAACTTGCCGACGAGTGCCGCCCTTGCGCCGCTGCAGCGCTATGTCACCGATAATTCGCAATCCAACGATCCGATCCACCGCTACGACGTCTACGTGAAGGATCGCTGGCAGCCGACCGATCGCTTCACCGTTGTGTTCGGGCTGCGCTTCGACAAACAGATCTACAGCCTGCCCGCAAATGCGGCACAAGCCAACATGACGTACACCGTCTCTCCAGACCCGGCCAATCCGGCGAATCCCATTGTGACCACGATACCCGGTCAGGCAATCGGCGCCGACGTGACGGCTCCGTCCCAAGTAAGCCCACGGCTGGCACTCACGTATCAACTCGGCGAGCGCAATGTTTTGCGCTTCTCTTACGGCAAGAATATCGAATTCGTGCCGCTCGAAGGTGTTGAGAACTCGTACGACGTCCCGACGTCGCTGAAGAACTGCAACATCGCGAACGGCTGCTTCGTCGCGCTGCCGGGTTTCGGCACGACGAACCATATCACCAACTTGTATCAACAGACGCTGCTCGATCTCGCGACGAACAACTTCGAACCGTATACGCCGGTGCGCCCACAGAGAGCCATCAACTACGATGCATCGTGGGAGCATGATTTCGGCGGCGGGAAAGAACTGCGGATCACGCCGTACTACCGCAAAGGCACGGACTACGTCGTCTCGAGCTCGTCGTTTCTGTTCAACAACTCCGTCACGGGTTTGCCGGTCTTCGGCCCGACGCACGAATACAACGCCGGCATCAACGAGAACACCGGCGTTGAATTGGCGTTCGATGTGCACCATCAGCGCGGACTCACCGGTTCGCTTTCGGTCACGTACGACAACACGTTTGCGAACTACGATTCCGACTTCTTCCCGTCGGTGAACAATGCGGCCGTCGCGGCGAATCACTTCTTCCACGTCTCGTACGTCGCGCCGATCACGGCCACTGCGAACTTGGTCTACGACTCCCCGAGCGGACTGCATGTTTCCATGACGGTGCCGTACGAATCTGGCTATCGCTACGGCGTCGGTAAGATGGTCTACATCTATGAGACGCTCGCGAGCGGCAAGACGGTCCCCGTCCAGGTGCTGAACACGGATGTCAACAATCCCAACGGCTCATCCGAGGCGTACTACTATACCGATCCGACCGGCACGACCATCGTCGGGTCGCGCGGCACGCCTGAAGGCAATGACCCGGGGTCGCTCAAGGGACCGGGGCTCGCGACGGTCGACATGACGATCTCGCAGCAATTCGGCAAAGGCGGCAACGAGTACACCGTCGGTCTGCGCGGAGAAAATCTGTTGGGCAACTACACGGGCGTCGTGCCGATCAACAACCCGTTCTACCAGAACTGCGGATTCGGCGTGCCGTGCGCCACGTCGGGCCTCAACACCGCCGCCGCGACCGAACCGTTCCAATACAACTACAGTCCGTTCCCGTACGAGGCGGAGAAGAACGGACCGCCGCGCGTCTACACCGCGTTCATCAGCTGGAAGTATTGACGACCGACTGAACGGGCCGGTTGAAGGGGCCGACGCCAGTCGGCGCAAGCGAACGTTGCGTGGGAGCGGCTGAGGTCGGCCCCTTCGACATGCCGGCGGACCATGAAGGTCCGCCCTACATTCCCCTTCGGCATGCCGGCGGACCATGAAGGTCCGCCCTACATTCCCCTTCGGCATGCCGGCGGACCATGAAGGTCCGCCCTACATTCCCCTTCGGCATGCCGGCGGACCATGAAGGTCCGCCCTACATATGATCCGTTAACCACGCCACCCAGCGCCGGTCGATGTCCGCGTTGCGTATCGGATCCGGCGGCAGGTGGCCGTCGACTGGGTACGCCACGAACGAGACCGGAACGTGGTGATCCTTGAGCGCGTGATAGAACTCGTATGATTCCGGTATGGGCACGCGCGGATCGCCCGTGTCGCACATGATGAGCGTGGGCGTGGTGACGTCCGCGGCGTACGTCAACGGTGATACAGCGCGATAGAGCGTGGGATCGCTGTCCGGCGTTGCGCCGAGCTGCAATGCGTCGGCCTTGTGGTCGTCTGCGACGTCGTAGTCGATGACCCAGTCGTCAACCGCGGCGCCCGAGACCGCGGCTTTCCAGATCTTGTAGTGCGTTATCATCCACGACGTCATGTAACCGCCGTACGACCAGCCTGAGACGCCGATCCGTTTTTCGTCGACGATCCCAAGACTTTCCACGGCGGCGATGCCCGCCATGATGTCGCGGCCCGGCCCCGCCCCGGCATCGGGCGAGATGGCGCGCTCGTATGCGTTGCCGAGGTTGTCGCTGCCGCGATAGTTCGGCCGCAGCACAAGAAATCCAGCCGAAGCCAACAGCTGCGCCAGATCGTTGAATGACGCGTTCGACGCCCAGATCGGGCCGCCGTGGATGAAGATCGCGAGCGGATATTTTCGCCCCGGCGTGTAGCCGGGCGGATACGTGAGCGCGCCATCTTCAGCGAAGCCGTCCGCATGCCAATCGATGTTGACGGTCTTCCCAAGATCGAGCGACGCCACAGGATCGTTGAGATTTGTCAACTTGACGGGCGGCGAATTTGGCGTGGCCAAATAATAGAGCTCCGTCGGATCAGTTCCGGTGCTGCCCGTGAATGCGATCGAGCCGCCGTGTCCGACCGTGACCGGTTCCCAATCGCTGTCGTTGATCCAATTGACGTCGCCGAGATCGAGGCGCTGTGCCGCGCCGCCGGCGGCCGGCTGCAGCCAAAGCGCGCTCGCGGTGCCGGCGTTGGCGGCCAGCAGAACGTTTGCGCCGTCCGGCATCCATTTCGCTATGAGGACGTTGCGGTCGAGCGCTGCGGTCAGCGAGCGCGCCGGCCCGCCTGCGGTCGGCGCCGCGAATATCTCGTTGCCTTCATTGTAATCGCCGTTGTGCGGGTACGCGAAGAGCAACTGCGCTCCGTCGGGAGAGAACTCAGGCATCATCTGGTAAACACCGGACGTGAGTTTGTGGATGGCACCCGTGCGTACGTCGACCACCTGGACATCTTGCAGATATTCGTCGTCTTCGACTGCGGTCGGCAGCCGAGCGAACGCGATATACTTGCCGTCGGGGGACCAGCGGATCGCGGACGTCGTCGCGTACGTCGCGTTCATACTTGGCAACCCCATCGGACCCGATGTCAGGCGGCGATGCCACGCGCCGTCCGAACCCGCAAGCCAGATATGATTCGGTGTGGCGGCGGCCGTCGCCAAGAAGTCGTTGTTGTTCACGACAAACCCGTCATCGTATTTGTTCGCACCCGGCGGCGTCTTTGGATCGTCGGCCGTCACGTAGGCGATCGTCTTGCCATCCGGACTCCACGCGATCTGTTGGATGTCATTTGAGGCGTTGGTGACTTGGCGAGCATCTCCGCCGGCTAGGCTGAGCACAAAGACTTGCGCCGTCGGATTGTCTCCGCTCGTCTGCGCGATGAACGCGATGCGTCCGCCGTCGGGAGACCAGCGAGGGAAGTTCACGCCGTCGCGTCCAGACGTGAGCGCGCGACGGGTATGTGAAGCGACGTCCACAAGTTCTAGCGTCGTATCGTATGTGTCGGCGGTGTAATCGGGGCGGATCACGACGACGGCGATCGTATGCCCGTCGGGCGAGATCTGCGGCTCTTGGATGTCCACCAATCGCTTCAGGTCGTCCAGGACAAACGTGCGACCAAGGGCCGCGGACGGCGCGCTGGTTGTCAGCGCCGCGGCAGCGGCGACGAATGCGAGGACACAGACAAGACGATTCATCGTAGGCCCTCTCCGGGAGCGACGCGAGCGGCTTGGGCCGCAGGATTGCCGCGCAGCGCCGCCGGTGAAAGATAGTAGGCCGCCATCGCGGCGTAGAGCGCTATCGTCCAAACGGGCTCGACCAGCGCCACGCCGATGCCGACCACGTAACCGAGCAGCCCGGCGGTGTTCCATAGATTCCGCTTGCGCAAGAAATCGAGCAGCCGCGCCGGTTCCGCCGGCGAAAGCGACGCGAGATAACCCAACACATTGAAGCACAGCGACAGACCGACCATCGTCAACCCGTAATAGACCACGGCAACCGGCGTGATTCCGTAACGACCGAGCACGGAAGTGGGGAACGGCAGAAACGACACGAGCATCAGGAGCGCAAGATTTGCGGTCATCACGCCATGCGAGATCCGTTCGGTATGGTCGAAGAGCGAGTGATGGTTCATCCACATGATGCCGATGGTCGCGAAGCTCGCGGCGTAGACGACGTACTGCGGCCACATCGCGAGCAGGTCGCGCGCGAGACCGGCGTCGGCATCTGGCGCCGGCTGCGGAACCTGAAAGCCCAACACGAGGAGCGTGATGGCTATCGCAAAAACGCCGTCGCTAAAAGCTTCGACGCGCGGCTTGTTAAATGAGATTGATCCGAGGTCCACGGCGCCCCATTCGGGCAGCGATATTTCGAGGCCTTGGACCACCAAGCGGTACGGCACTTGCCTTCCGCTAGGCAATAGTGATATCATTCTTGTGGTTTTGGTCTGTGGTAGGGCGAGCTTCTCCCCCAGACGTCGAAATTGGAAACCTCGGTTCTCCCATAGCGATCGTCAGCACCCCAACCGAAACGAATCACTGACGAGTGCTTCCGTGATTCTCTCACGGAGCGCAATGGGAGTTTTAACCAGGTGTTTACCGACCAACTTATCACTTGCGTGGATTGCGGCCAGCAGTTCACTTTCACCGCCGGCGAGCAAGAGTTCTACGCCCAAAAGGGTTTCCAGAACAAGCCTAGCCGTTGCCCGGATTGCCGCGCAGCGCGCAAGGCGAGCCGCGGTGGATCCTCAGGCGCCAGCGGCGGCCGCTTCGGCGGCGGCGGCGGCGGCGCCCCACGCGAGATGTTCCGAACCACGTGCTCGAGCTGCGGAGGGCCGGCCGAAGTGCCGTTCCAACCCCGCGGCGACAAGCCCGTCTACTGCCGCGACTGCTTCCAGCAGCAGCGGAGCGCGTACTAACCGCGCACCTCATCCAAACGAAGGAAAGCCGGCCGTTATGGCCGGCTTTTCGCTTTATATCGCCAGCAGTGAGGCTGGTGATCGTCGAGCATCCCGATCGCCTGCATGAACGCGCGGACGATCGTCGGACCGACGAAGTTGAAGCCGCGTGAGCGGAGGTCTTTGCTCAATGTGTCGGGTGACGCGCCGGCGTTCGATTTGAGATACCGTGCAAACGAGCCGAACTCGGCTTGTATCGCGAGAAAGGCCTTGGCATTTGCGACGGCGCTCTGCACTTTTTGCCTGTGCCTCACGATCGCCGGGTTTTTCGAAAGCGCATCGATGCGCGCGGCGTTGAAACGCGCGACCTTGGCGGGATCGAAGTTCGCAAACGATGTGCGATAGCCGTCTCGCTTGCGCAGGATGGTATTCCATGACAACCCGGCTTGCGCGCCCTCAAGGACGAGGCATTCGAACAGACGGTGTTCATCTCTGGTCGGCCGGCCCCACTCGCGATCGTGATACGTCAGCTCGGGTTCGTTCGTGGCCCAATCGCAGCGTCGGCGCATTCTCAAGGATTGGGCTTTGGCCGGCCGTAACTTCGGCATCCGTTTATGAGCGATTTTAAGCGTCATGACGTTCGCGTTCGCCTGGCATGCGTGGCAATCCTCAGCCTGCTCTGCATCGCAGCGCGCGATGCTCAAGCGCCGTCGAACGCCTTCGATCTCACGCTCGAAAGCGACCGGACCATACGCGTCCGCATTCTCTCGGATCTGTCATCGCGATCGGCCCGCGCCGGCCAATCGTTTGGCGTGTCCACGATCGACGACGTCTACGTCGATGGCGTGCTCGTCGTGCCGAAGAATTCGCTCGGCAAGGGCTCGATCGTCGCAGCGCGGCGCGCACGATCGTTCTGGCGGCGCGGGCGGCTGCAGTTGACGATCGCTTCGATCGTCGCTCCCGACGGCACCGTCATACCGGTCGTGCTGCCGGGCGGCGCCGGCGGGCCGGCGGAGACGCTCCACGGGCGGCACGGCCCGTTTGGTTTCTTCGGCGACGACGTGGTGATCTCGTGCGGCACGATCACGACGGTCTTAGTGGCGGAAGATACGAATCTGCGAGCGCCGACTCGCGACGAACTGATTTCGCATCCGAAGACGCCGCTCTGCGGGCGTTCATTGTAGGGCGGGCCTTTATGGCCCGCCGGCGGACCGTGAAGGTCCGCCCCACATCAAAAACGGGGTGGGCGTTTTTCCAGGAAGGCGGCGATGCCTTCGCGCGCCGCGTCGGCGGCGGCGTTGCGCGACATGACGTCTTTCGTAAACGCGTATGCATCGTCTTGCGCCATCTCGGCTTGCCGGTAGAACGCGCGCTTGCCGAGCCCGATCACAAACGGGCTGAAGCGCGTGATTTTCGCGATGAGCGCTGCGACCGTCTCTTCCACCTTCTCCGGCGCGGCGACGAGGTTGATGAGGCCTGCCTCAAGCGCACGCTGTGCATCGATCGGCTCGCCGGTGAGCAGCATCTGCATCGCGAGCTTGCGCGGAACCGCGCGGCTAAGCGCGACCATCGGCGTGGAGCAGAACAATCCGATCTTGACTCCGGGTGTGGCAAAGGTCGCCGTGTCCGCGGCGACGACAAGGTCGCACGTCGCGACGAGCTGGCATCCGGCGGCGGTCGCCATCCCTTCGACTTGCGCTATGACGGGCTGCGGCACCGATTGGATCTCCGTCATCAGTTCGACGCACGCATCGAACAACTCGCGATAGAACGTCTCGTCGCGGCCGGGAAACTCCGAAAGATCGTGGCCGGCTGAGAAAACTTTTCCGCTCGCCTTCAGGACGATGGCCCGGATCGACTCGTCTTGTCCGACCGCGCGAAACGCTGCAGTCAAGTCGCGCATGAGCTGGAGCGACAACGCGTTGCGCTTGTCGGGCCGGTTGAGCGTCAGCGTGGCCACCGGCGGGCTGACGGAGACGATCACATTATCGCTGGCACGCTGCTGCTGCTGCATTCGAAGATCAGCTCAGAACCGGAACGTGCTCTTCGGCCGCCGTGGGTTCTGCTTCCGGGGTGCGGCGACGCGAGATGAACTTGCCTTTGCTGCGCCGAGCGATCGCGAGGTACAGCGTGGGCACGACGAGCAGCGATAGAAACGTGGAGGTGATGAGCCCGCCGATGACCACTGTCGCCAGCGGCGCTTGCGTTGAACTGCCGGTCTCGATGCCGAGCGCCAGCGGCAGCATGCCGCCGATTGTGGCGAACGTCGTCATGAGTATCGGCCGCAGACGCAGGGGACCTGCGTGAAGCAGCGCCTCACGAGCATCAACGCCATCTTCGCGCAGCTGCTTGGTGAATTCGATGACGAGGATAGCATTTTTCACGGCGATGCCGACGAGCATCAGCGAACCGATGAACGCGGTGAGACCAAAGGCGCGATTGGTCACGACCAGTGAACCGATAATGCCGACCAGTGACAACGGAATCGACGTCATGACGACGAGCGGGTCCACATACGATTCGAATTGCGCGGCGAGCAGCATGTAGATGAGCAGGATCGCGAGACCGACGGCCAGATAGAGCGAATTAAAGCTCGTCTCGCCGCGTTGGATCTCGGGGCCATACTCCCAGCGATAGCCTGCCGGCATCGGATAGTTGTTCATGACTTTGGCTGCGTCCACCAATATTGGTCCGAGCGGCCGGCCGCTGATGGGCGCGCTTATCTCGACGCGCCGCTGGCGGTCTTCGCGGCTTATCGCGGATGGTCCAAGACCCTCGGTCAATGTCGCGATGCTGCCGAGAGTAGACGTCGGCTGGATGCCCTTTGCGTTCGCCGCACCCGTCGCGTTTGCCGCACTCGTGGACGAACCGATGGGAGTGAACTCGAGCGACTGCAGCGACGGGTAAGAACGGCGCTGGTTGGCGGGCATCTGCACGACGATCGGATACTGGATGCCGTTGATCTGATAGTAGGACGCGATCGATCCATTCGTGGCCGTGCTGACGAACTGCGCCAAGTCGCCCGTCCCCATCCCGGCTTCCATAAGCCGCGTGCGATCGATGGTGACGTCGATCTCCGGCTGCGAGTTCGTCACGTTCTTGTCGGGCGTGTCGACACCGGCTATCTGCGAGATCCGGTTCATGACATCATCGGAGATGGCGAGCAGCTTGTTGATGTCCGGCCCGAATATCTCTAACTCGAGCGCGGTCTGCCCTTGCGATATCTGACGCTGCACGATATCGATGGTCTGACCGCGAACGATCGTCCCGACCATCGCGTTATGCAGTGCTGCTCCGTCCGGGGTGTTCGGCTGCTTGGCCGCGGCATCCATGAGCTTCTTGTGCCATTCCTTGACGAACGCCGCGGCCACCGGCCCGCTCGTGCCGCGCTTTAGCGCGACCTGGATGCTGGCGCGGTTGGTGACCGGCCGGGAAACGAAGCCCGACTGTCCGACGGTGGAACCCACGGCGGTGACTCGCGGATCATCGGCGAGCGCTTTCTCGACTGTGAGCGAGATCGCGTTCATGACATTGAGGGCCGTGCCGTTCGGCGCTTGCAGATCGAACTGCAAGAATCTCGAATCCGACGCCGGGAATATCTCCGTCGAAACAACGCCAAGCTGCATGGCCACGACCGTGAGCGTGAACAGTGCCGCGGCTGTGCCGAGCACCGCGAGCGGACGGTCGAGACAGAACGACAGCGCCGAGCGATACGTGCGCTCGAGGCGCTCGTACGTGCGGTCGAACGCGGCGGAGAACGATCCTCCTGGCCGTGTGGCAGAATTCGGCTCCGTATGATTGGCTCCGCGGCGCCGCAAGAGCTCGGCCGAGAGCATTGGAACGGCGGTGACGGCCACGATGAGCGAGATGGCGACTGCGCTCATCACGACGATGGCGAACGGCCCGAAGATAAGACCTTGCAAACCCGGTATCAGCAGCAATGGGAAGAATACCGTGATGACCGTCGCCGACGAGGCCATGACTGCGCCGAGGATTTGAACGGTCGCACCTTCGGCGGCCGCGGACGGAGCCAATCCCTTCCCTAAGAAACGCGAAATATTCTCGATGACGACTACGGCGTCGTCGACGATTAAACCGACTCCAAGCGCTATGCCGCCAAGCGTGATGGTATTGATGGACTCGTGAAATGCGTAGGCGACGAACAGCGTGCCCAAGATCGAGACCGGTAGCGAGACCGCCACGATCACGGTTGCGCGCCAGGAGTGCAAGAATAGCAGAATGACCAGGACTGCGAGAATCGCGCCGTACATCGCGGTGTGCTCGAGCGACGCCAAGGCCAAGAGGATGAATTCGCGCTGGTCGAGCAGCGTGGCCCACTGAACGGTTGGGAAGCGCTGCTTGATATCGTTGATCTTGTCGGTGACGCCGTTTGCGACTTCGACGATGTTCGCGTCGGGCTGAGCTGTGACCGTGAGAAGCAGCGACGGCTTGCCGTTGAGCCTCGTGAACACCCGCTGTTCTTGGATCGAGTCGGTGATGTTCGCGACGTCGCGCAGCCGTATCGGCACGCCGTTTTGGAACGTCACGATCGTGTCGGCGATCTGATCCGGCGCCGTGTAGAGCGCGTTGGTGCGTACGCCGAACTCTTGCGGGCCGATTTGCACGACGCCGGCGGGCAGGTCCACGTTCTCGTTGCTGATCCGGGTCATCAGACTGTTGAGCGTGAGTCCGTTTGCCGCGAGACGATGCGCATCCGGTTCGACCATTATCGCACGTTGCGTGACGCCGGAGAGGTTCACGCTGCCCACGCCCGGCGCCGATGCAAGTTCGTCGGAGAATTGATTGACCACGATGTCGGAAAGGTCGCGCGGCGAGCGAGACGGATCGGTCACTTCCAACACGAGCACCGGCGTGGCGTTTGGATCAGCTTTGATGATCTGCGGCTCTTGCAGATTGGGATCGTTCGGCAACGACGCTCGGATGCGGGCAACTTGCTGCTGGACGTCCACCGCCGCGGCGTTGATGTCGGTGCCGTAGACGAACTGGACGCGAACGGTGGAGAGTCCCTGCGAGGACGTGGACTCGAGGATGTCGATGCCGGAAACGCGGCTGACCGCATTTTCGATCGGCCGCGTCACGGTGGTCTCGATGGTCTCGGGCGAGGCGTTGGTATAGGCGACGTTGACCGAGACGACCGGCGGGGCGAAGGAAGGCAAGAGTGCCACTGCGAGCCTAGGCGCCGCGAACAGACCCAAGACTACAATGGCGGCCGACAGCATCGCAACGGCGACCCGGCGGGTGACTGCAAATCTTGCTATGGACATCCGATGTATGCGCTTGCGGCTTGCAATCCCGACCTCCTTCAGCCGTACCTTAAACTTCCAGGTCTTGAAGGTTTCTGCTCGCGCGGACTAGCGTCTGCCATACCATCAACGCGGTGAACACCACGCTTATCGCAATGCCGGCGACGAGACCGGTTACGCCGGGCCATTCATCGCGCGTTAAGAACAGAAATCCACAGCAAATTATAAGCATCGCTAGACCGTTCAGAAATGGGATCACCATGCGCGGACCGCGATTGATCGCGTTTGGATTCTCCCAAGCGAACGATGGAAAGCGCGTATCGAACGCGACGCCGAAACTCACGGAACACGCGGCCATCAGGATTCCGAACGCCACGACGATGATGCGCCAACCGATCGGAAAACCGTAGCCCGCGGAGAGGAGCGCGCCGCCGATCGCCGCGATCGTCCCCGTTTGCGCGAACGGTACGAGCAATTTTGCGTTGAGGACGTCGCGCGACGCAAGCGGGGCGGAGCGTAGGAACCAGATCCCGGCATGCTCCAGCGAGAGCGCGGTCATTCCCGGAGTGATGGAGCCCAAGATGGCGACGAAGCCGATCTGCACCATCGCGAGTTGGATGGTCAGCGGAAAGATCGGCGTCTGGACGGCGTGACCGACGAGCAGATAGACCACGAACATGAGCGCGCCTATATGGTTGAACCAGAGCTGTGGAGTCCGGACGAACGTCAGGAGATCCTTGTGGACAAGAGCGCGTAATCCGCTTCGTCTCGGGGAGATCGCGCTCAGCGAATCGACCGACTTCGCGGCGCCGGTCGCGAACGAATCGCTCCAACCGCGCGCGAACGCATACGACACCAGCCAGAGCGCGGGCGGACACACGGCGAACGTCTCGAAGAGCAGGAGTCCGGTCCAGCCGACACCCGCACCGACGCCGCCGGGCGACGCGCCGCCAAACGCCGCAAGCGCCCAGCCGAGCCAGGTGCTAGGCAGCCATCCGGGCGGCGTGGGCAAGCTCATGACGGTCACGTCGCCCGTGATGTGAGCGATCCGGTAGAACATCGTGATCCAAAACGCCGTCGGGACCACCGCGCCGATCAGCCAGAGAGATTCTTTGGCGAGCCGCGCCGGGACGACGCGCAGCGCGAGGATAGTGACGACGACGAGCGCCGCGTACAAGATGGCCGGGAAAACCGCGACGCCGATCATCATCACCGGATAGGCGATCCAGGGCGCTTCCAGCGCGCTCAGGTAGCCGAGCACGAACGGCAAGAGAAACACGGCAGCATAAAGTTCGTTCTGCACGACGCCGAGCACAAATTTCGATGTGATCAGCGCGGGCACGCGGATAGGCATCGTCATGAGGAGCGGTATGTCGCGCGATGCATAAAGATCGCCCAAGGCTTGGCCGAACGCGATGACCACATCCGTCAGCAAGTAGATGAGCAGCGCCCACGGCGGAACGGTCGAGAGCAGGCCGATCGCGCCCGCTTGCCAGAGCGCATGGACGCCGAGATACGTGCCGAGATAGATAAGACAGAAGAGCGTGGCACCGGCGGTCAGCGCTGCGACGTGGATCGTTGAACTCGACCACTCGCGACGCACCGCAAGCGCACGAATGCGCAGCAAATCGACCGTGAGTAGGATCGACTGGAGTGCCAGACCGCGGCGGCGCGGAAATGAAACGACGGACAACTGCTTCACCGCCTGCCGGCGACGAAATTGGTAAGGCGGCTATCGACGGCCGCATCGGCCTTTCCGCCCGTGACGTGGAGAAAGACGTCTTCGAGCGTCGCGTCGCCTTGCAGGTCCCGCAATTCCTGAACGGTCCCCATCGCGGCGATCGAACCGCGATTGATGATCGCCACGCGATCGCACAAGGATTGCGCGATCTCCATGATGTGCGTGGACATCATGACGGCACAACCCGCTCGCGTCACGGCGCGCAAGATGTCTTTGAGAAGGCGGGCGCTCTTCGGATCCAGTCCGACGGTCGGCTCATCCAGGAAATAGATGCGCGGCTCGTGCAGCAGCGCGGCGCAGAGCGCCACTTTTTGCTTCATCCCGTGCGAGTATGCTTCGAGCAGTTCGCCGTCGTTCGCGCGAAGTTCGAAAAGATCGAGCAGTTCTGCGATGCGCGAACGTTTGCGCGACAGATCCAGTCCGTAGATATCGCCGACGAAGTTCAAGAATTCGACGGCTGTCAATTTCGGATAGAGGTTCGGCTCGTCCGGGACGTAGCCGAAGAGCCGCTTGGCCGCTTCGGGCCGCCGCACGACGTCGAAACCGCCTAAGAGCGCGCGTCCCGATGTCGGGCGCAGGAGCCCCGTCAGCATCTTGATCGTCGTCGTCTTTCCCGCGCCGTTCGGTCCGAGAAAACCAAAGATCTCGCCGGCCTCGACGGTAAAGGAAATGGAATTGACGGCGACCGTCTTGTCGAACCTCTTCTGAAGCCGCGAGACGTCGATCAGTGGAGCGCTCATCCTTTACAGTATCGGCGCAAGGCCGGTCCGGGACGCTCCCGCTTTGACCATGTAACGCCGGCTCATGGAATTTCGTCGTATGTTCGTTGCTCGTTGAAGCGGTCGGTCGGCCGCGTGCGCGCGGTCACTCTTGACGCTTTCACAGGACCAACGGACTACAATGCAAGGACAACTGGAGCGAGATTTTGCATCGGCGTCTGGGTATAGATTGAGCAGACGAGCAACTTCGAAAGCGAGTTACTGTTAGTGAAAGATCGTATCTTTCATTCCAGCGGCGATGGCACGGCCTCACGTGGCCACAAGAGTTGGTTCGCCGTGAAGACCGACGACCCCAGGGAACTAGCGATGCACCTCAAAGCGCTGCAGCCCGCCGAGATAAAGCGCCACTTCAAAAATGGCGACTTCGAAAAATGGCTGACGGATCTGTACAAACGACCCGATCTGGCTGAAGCGATTCGCCGGCTGCGCGCCACGTGGAACGGCGTGCAGAATCCCAGAGCGGAACTTGTCGCGGTGCTGGAATCGCGGCTGCACCGCGCGGGCTGACGAGCGGCGCTCGAGCGGCACGGAGCGCGGCGAAGTCAGATAGTATCAGAGCGGCTGACGCAGGGCGAACGTCAGTCGCTCTTCTCTTTTTACGAAATTCGAGTCGGAATAGGTGCGGCCGTCGCCGCGCGTCCCGGGGAAACACGCTTCCGGCGGCCAAGCCGTCGGCCAGGTACGCTTGATGCCGCATCGCAAATGGGAAATCGTCTCGTCCGAGCTTGTCGTCGACTCGCCCTGGTACACCTTGCGCCGCGACGTCTGTCGCCTACCCGACGGAACGCTGGTCGATCCGTATTTCGTGCGGGTTCACGACGGCTTCGCGGTGATCTTCGCGATGACGTCCGATGACCGAGTCGTGATGATCCGCCAATACAAGCATGGCTATGGCGACATCGTTCTCGAGCTTCCGGCCGGTGCGCTCGAACGCGGTGAAGATCCGCTCGCTTGCGCCGTTCGCGAGTTAGAGGAAGAGACGGGCTACGTCGCGCCGGCGCTCGAGCTGCTTGCGGAATTCGCTGCCGATCCCACGAGCTCTACCGGCAAGCTGTATCTGTTCTTGGGCCGGCATGCCGCACCCACCGGCCGCGCAGCGCCCGATGCGACGGAAAATATCGAAACGATGCTCGTGCCCGTGCGAGAGGTGCTCGCCCACGTGCGATCCGGAGAAGTATTCGTGCAGAGCCACGTCGCCGCGATATACACGGCCCTCGACCACCTCGGCTTGCTACGAACAGTGTGACGGGGCTGCTCTAAACGGGCATCAATCCACGTGTGCACGGCTCCGATCCAACCGGATGCCAGCGTTCACGACGAAATAGCCGATCTCCACGAGTAAGCCGGCGAGACGACGTCGCGCCGGCTTGCCCGGCTCAATCTGAAGCTGCGCAAGCCTCCCAGAATCAGCTTCCGCCATGAGCGCATCTCGGCGCTGATCGACCGCCGACGTCGAATATGTGTGCATGTGAACCCCCAAACGCGATCGCCGCTTCTCATCCGCGCAAGAACAATGGCGGGCCATAATGGCCCGCCATACATGATTCTATTTCGGTTGGTGTAGGATGAACGTGTTGCCTTCGGTGTCCTCACCGAACGCCATGTAGCACGCTTCGTTTGCTTCGATGTGCTCGCCGATCTTCGCGCCGCGCGTCCGGAAGTGGTCTGCCGCAGCCTTCACGTCGGCAACGCGGAACATGATGCCGTTGCCCGGATACCAATTGCCGTCGTCGAGGCGCCACAGACCAAACGTAGCGCCGTCCGGCAACTCGAACTCCGCGCCTTGCTCAGAAGACCACGTGCAGGGCAGTCCCATGACGTCGCGCCAGAACGTGGTCGCGCGCTTCGGGTCCTTGACGAGGTAGGTGGTGACGTCGATTCCCGTGATCGAAACCGCGGTGGCTGTGCTGCTCATCGGAGTCAACTCGCTTTCATCGGTGCTGGAGAGGCCGACGCTCTGGCCGGCCCGGAATGTTGCCATCTTAACTCCTCATATATGACAGGTACTGTCATATATATTTGCAATACTTGACGCATGAAGAGCGACCGGCTCCTGACGATGCTGCTGACCCTCCAGGCCAAGGGCCGCATGCCGGCGCACGTCCTGGCCGAAGCGCTGGAAGTCTCCACGCGGACCGTCTATCGCGACGTGGACGCCCTCAGCGCGGCCGGCGTGCCCGTGTACGCCGAGCGCGGCGCGCGCGGCGGCGTCGTGCTTGCCTCAGGCTATCGGGCCGCGCTCACGAACCTCGGCGAGAAAGAGATCCGCGCTCTCTTCGTCTCCGCTTCGAATCCGCTTGCCGACCTCGGGCTCGGCGGCAGCCTATCGCGATCGCTCGAGCTTCTCGCCGGGGCGCTGCCGGCCGACAAACGTCGTTCGGCTGAACGCGCTCGCGGCCGGATCTTCATCGACGCCAAGCGCTGGACGCAAGCCGAACAGCCGCGCGAACATCTCGCCGAATTGCAGCGCGCGATCTGGAGCGATCTTCGTGTCGCGCTGCACTATCGCGACCGAGCGGGCAAAGTCACGCGTCGCGTCGTCGAGCCGCTTGGACTCGTCGCAAAAGCCGGAATCTGGTATGTGCCGGCACGATCGGGCGGGGAGATGCGGGTTTTTCGTGCGGAGCGCATCATCGACGCGCAGGCGACGACCGAGCGCTTCGAATGGCCCGCGGATTTCAACCTGGAGTCGTTCTGGCGTGAATGGAGCGCGGCGCTCTCCGACCGCGCCCCGCGCTACGAAGTCGAGCTTCGCATCATCCGCGACGAAAACGAGGTGCGAGATGCGCTCGCATGGTGGGAAGCGCGTTTCGACGCTGACGACCAAAGAGCACGCGTCTCGTACCCATCGCGGGAGACCGCGATCGGCGACGTCTTGGGATATGGTGGCTCGGTTGAAGCGCTCGCACCCGAAGAGTTCAGAACGGCGGTCATGAACCGGGCGAAGGACGCGTATGGCGTCTACGCAGAGCGCTTCGCTTAATGCTTGGCGGCGTCGAATCGGACTTCGCCGTCGATGACGGTCATCGTGACGGGGATGTCTTTGATGCGCGAGACGGGCACTTCGTCAAGCGCCTGCGCGAGTATCGCAAAATCAGCTGCCTTGCCCGGCGCGATCGTGCCGCGTTCGTTCTCTTCGTACGCGAGCAGCGCGGCGTCGGCTGTGTAGGCGCGCAGCGCATCGTCGATCGAGAGGCGTTCACCCGCGATGTGGTGGTTCACGAGACTGTGGATGCCAAGAAGCGCAGAGAGCTTCGTCACGGGACTATCGGACCCGCCGCACACGATGCATCCGGCGCGGCGCGCGGTGGCGAAGAGGTTCATGCCGGCGGCGCGCTCGGCGCCGAAGCGGCGCGCGTACATGCCGTGGTCACCGCCCCATAGGTAATCGAACGCGGGCTGCATCGATAAGAGCAAACCGCAGCGCGCGGCGCGTTCGATCTGGTCTGGGAGCGCGACTTCGAAGTGATCGATCGACGGGCGTAGGCCGCGAAGCGGACCGCGTCGTGCCGTCACCGTCTCCCATGCGGCGATCGCCTCACCGATCGCGCGATCGCCGATCGCGTGCACCCCAAGGGAGAGACCCGATTCGGCGGCTTCATCGAAGAGCTCGCTGAGTTGTTCTGGTTGTACGTACAGGCTGCCGTGGCCGTGCTTGTGATCGTCTTGATACGGTTCTCCCACGGCAGCCGTTCGCGATCCGATCGATCCGTCGAGGAAGATGTCACCGCCGAACACCCGGCCGCCGAGCGCACGCGCTTTCGCAACGCTGAACGTGCACGACTTCGAGATCACGCGCACCGGCTGGTTCGCGTCCGAACGGTAGACCGACTGCAGGTGCTCGAGCGACGGATCGCCCTCGATGACGTTGTGCACGGTCGTGATGCCCGCCGCGAGCGCCATCTCGGCTGCGCGGCCATCGGCGCGCCGTAGCGCATCGAACGGCAGCGCTGCGAACATCGCGTTCTGCGCGGCATAGTTCGCCGCTTCGAAGAGCCGACCGGTGAGATCGCCGCGCTCGTCGCGCTCTGCGCCCGGCTTCTCTGCGACGCCGAACAGCGCCGCCGCGGCGCTGTTCACCACGCAGGAATGGCCGTCGATGCGCGAGAGGAGACACGGACGGTCTCCGGCTGCCGCGTCCAACTCCTTGCGGAGCGGCGGGCGCCCCTCGGCGAGCCGGTGGTCCTCGTACGATGCGGCGAACACGATGGGTTCCCTGATCCGTTTGATCTTCGCCAGAATCGCACCGACGTCCGGACACGCCGTGATGTCGTGCTCGCCCGACTGCAAGCCCGTCGCGGTGAGATGCATGTGGCAATCGTGGAAGCCGGGATAGAGAGCGCCCCCGCGGCAGTCGATGACTTCGACATCGGCGCCAAGGCCGGTCGGCGTAGACTCGAGGACGCGTTCGATGCGGCCGTCGCGCACGAGCACTCCCGAAGCCTTGGGAACGAATCCACCCGGTGTGCCTAGGCGCGCGTTGACGAATGCCGCAAAGCGGCTCATGCGGCCGGAGCTACTGCGACCATTGCCACGAGTTCCAGAACTCGGTGACGGACGGCGCGGGCCGATAGCCGTGCAGCGTGTTGCGAACGGCGTCGTCGCGTTTGGTCCAGTAGAGAAAATCGTACGGCGCGTCTTCGCTCAACAGCGAATCGATGCGCGAGTACGCGCGCGCGCGCGTCGGCCGGTCGTAGTGGGTCAGCGCGATCGACTCTTGCTCATCGATGCGCTTGTCGCAGAAAAACGCATGGTTGTAGCCTGCCGGCGGCACCTGATCGCACGCGTAAAGCGTGTCGTCATCCGGATCGACGCCGGAAATCCAACCGTCGTGCGCGACATCAAATTTTCCAGAGTTGAGGATACCGCCGTCCGCCGCCGCGGCTTCGAACAGGCTTGTCGGATACGATTTGGTCTGCACGTCGACGCCGATGGCCCGCATCATGCTTTGGAAGATCGGCGCCAGACGAACGGAGTCGCCGCGGCCGGAGGAATATGCGAACACGATAGCAAGTCGCGTGCCGCCCTTCGACCGTATCCCATCGGCGCCGGCGTGCCAGCCGTCGGCGTCGAGCAGCGCGCGCGCCGCGACCGGATCGTACGGAGGCGCTTTGACCGTTGGATCGTACGCCCACGTCCCCGGCAACTGGTCGCCCTGCGCGGGCGCGGCCGCGCCGTGCATGACCGTCCTCACGATGTACTCCCGGTCGGTGCCCATCGAGATCGCTCGCCGGACTCGCACGTCGTCGAGCGGCGGATGCTTGGTGTTGAAGACGAGATACCAGTATTCGTTGAATGTCGTGTGCAGCACGTGCACGCCGTCGATCGCTGAAAGATCGGGCAAGAGCGAGTTCGGCGGATCGTAGTACAGATCGGCTTCTCCCGTCTTCATCATGACCGCGCGAGTGTTCGCGTCGGGCACGAGGAGGTAGTCGATCTCGTGCAGCTTCGGCGGCCCGCGCCAGTAGTTTGGATTGGCGATGAGCACGACGCCTGTCGACTGCTGGTACGACTGGACGATAAAGGGTCCGGTGCCGATCGGTTTGGTGTCGTACGCCGCATGGTTGATGTCAGGCAGATCGGCGAGGATGTGCGCCGGCAGGATGCACATCGGGTCGGGACCCGGCCCGAAGAACTGCGCGATCGCCGGCGCGTACGGCCGCTTGAGGTGCACGATGACCGTGTGATCGTTGGGCGCATCCATCGACGCGATATCGTCAAAACCGGATCGGCTCAAGACGTTGTTCGCCGGATTCATGATCGCGTGCCATGAGAAGATCACGTCGCGCGCGCCGAAGGGCGCACCGTCTTGCCATTTGACTCCCGTGCGCAGATGGTACGTGATCGTCTTGCCGTCGGCGCTGATCCCGCCGTTTTGCGGACTCGGAATTGTGGTAGCGAGATCCGGTTCGAGATCGCCATGGTCGTTCACGAGGAAGAGCCAGCCGCCCCAGAACATGCCGAGATCGACCGCGGATTGGATGCCGGCGAGCTCCGGCAGGAGCGAATCGATCGATCCGGCGCCGACGATCCGCACTTGACCTGGGTGGGCGCGCGGGATGACGCCGACGCTCGAACCCACTTTGCTGCACGCGCAGAGCATCGCGGCCGCGGTGACCGCGGCCAATAGCGCCGCGCCGCGACGTGCGGCGCTCAGATGCTCCACTCCCAGGTGTTCCAGAACGTCGTCACGGCGTGCGCGGGCTTGTACCCCTTCAAGTCGACGTTTGCGACGTCTTGACGCGCCGTGTACCAGATGAAGATCGTCGGGACTTGTTCCGCAAGAATTTCCTGGATCGTGTCGTACGCCGCTTTACGTTTTGCCTGATCGTATTCGGTCAGTGCAACATTTTCGGCGGCGTCGACGCGGGTATCGCAGAAGTAGTTGTTATTCTGACCGCCTTTATCCGGTGTTTGATCGCACATGAAGTTGACGGAATCGTCCGGATCAACACCGTTGATCCAAGAATAGAACGCGGTATCGTACTTGCCCGTCTGCAGAATGCCGCCCGCGCCATACGACGCGAACAACAGGCCGCTATAGACGTTCTTCACATCCGCCTTCACCCCGATGGCTTTCCATTCAGATTGAACGACCGTTTCCAGATTCGCGGTCTCTGCGGCGCCCGTAGCGCCCGTCATGGCGAGCTCGAGCAGCTGGCCGTTCTTGTGGCGATAGCCGTCCGCGCCCATGGTCCACCCGGCGGCGTCAAGCAACGCGTTGGCCTTTGCCGGATTGTAATCGTACGTCATGACATGCGCGTTATGCGCCCAGAGAAACGGCGGCTGGTCGGTGTCGGCGACGACGTAGAGATCGTGCGAGACCTTGTGGATGAGGTCCGTCTTGTTGATCGCGTACGCCAGCGCGCGGCGCACTTGCAGATCGGCGAGGATAGGATTGTGGAGATTGAGCGCGATCTCGCGATATGAGGTGAACGGCGTGTGATAGACGTGCACGCCCGGGATGTTCGCGAGGCTTAGGGCCTGCGATGACGGAGCATTGTACTCGAAATCTTGTTCGCCGCTCTCCAACTGTGTGAGAATGGTGGTCTCATCCGGGATGATAGAATAGTCGATCTCCTTGATCTTCGGCGCGCCGCGCCAGTAGAGCGGATTGGCCACCATCTTGATCAGTCGGCCCTTATCGTATTCGACGACGCGATACGGTCCGGTTCCTAGTGGAATCCGATTGAAGTCCACTTTGTTGATGTCGGGATACTTTCCGAGGATGTGTTTGGGGAGGATCGGATACGGCGTGCCCGACATCGTGAAGAACGCCGCTATGAACGGCGCGTAGCGCTCTTTTAAATGCACGACGAGCGTGTAGTCGTCTTTTTTCTCGATCGAGGAGATGTCGGAATAGCCGACAAGGCTACCGACGTTGTTCGCTTTGTTCATCACCGCGCTGTACGAGAAGATAACGTCGTCGGCCGTGAACGGCGCACCATCTTGCCATTTCACGTTCTTGCGTAGATGGTAGGTGATGGTAAGCCCGTCTTTGCTGATGCCGCCGTTCGTCGTGCTCGGCACTTCAGTCGCCAGCTCCGGCACGAACTCGTTCTGGTCGCTCCAATTGAAAAGATAGCCTGCCCAGAACATAGAGAGGTCGACTTCGATCTGCTGATTGCCGACCACCGGATCCATCGTGTCCGGTTCGGCGACGCCCGCCCAGCGCAGCACGCCGGGAATCGTATGCGGATTGCCCTCATTGGCCGCTGGTGCACCGGCTTGGGTGCTTACTTTCGAACAGCCGGCGAGCGTCGCGCTGAGCGCGACGGCGAGCATCAATGCGGATATCGATCGGTGCATGGGTGCATGTACCTCAGGTCTAGGCAGCGTGCATTGGGCGGACTCATGCCGTACTTAGGTGGGTTGGCGAGGTCCATCCTGCACCGGCGCGGGCCGGAGGCGCCGCTTCTCATCGGGAGAATGTGTGGGCGTGAACCGGCGCACGCTTGTGTCGTCAGTCGTGACCGCTTTTGCGGTCGGCATGATGGCGATCCAAATCGCGTCGCTGCCGCGCGAAAGCGGCCCAGGCGCGACGTTCGCCCCAAGCGGATCCTGCGCTCTGACGGTTGTCTCGACTGCGTTTGCGAGACCCGGGTCACCGCTTCATCGCGGTGATACGCTCGCGCTGGATGGGATGACGGTTGACGACCGCGTTCTTGCGACGCAGGACTCGAGCAGCGCGGGCGATCGGATCGACTACGCGGTGACGCGCGCCGGGGTCACGGCGACGATTGCCGAGCGCGTCGGCGCGCCGGAATCGGCGGCGCTGTGGACCCCGTCCGTCATCGTCAAGTTCGTGACGCTCTTGGTCGGGCTGTTCTTGTTGTGGCGCGGACGAGATCGCGCATCGCTGCACTACGGCCTGGCCAGCTCCGCCTTTGCGATGGCGCTTTTGCCGGTGAGCGACGGCCTGTTGGCGCCGCTGTTGCGCAATGTCTACGAAGCGGTCGCACAAGTGCTTGCCGGCTGCGCCGCGTATGCGCTGTATCTCACGTTTGAAGATCTTGCCGCGAGCAGCGTTCCGGCTCGCGCGCTTGCCGTCTGTCGGGCGGTCGTCGCCGCGTGCGCGCTGCTCTTCTGTGCGAATGCGATCGCGTTTTCCCTAGCGCGAGCGTCGTCCGGATGTTTCATCGCCTGGCTCTACGATGTCCGCTATCCCGCGCTCGTGCTCGCGCTCGCGGTCATGTTCGGCGTGCTCGCCTTCACCTTCTTCCGGGCTCGGGGAATCCAGCGGCAGCGCGTTCGCTGGCTGTTCTGGTCGACGGTCGTCGGATTTTCCGGTGTGGTCACGTGGCTGCTCTTCCCGTCGCTGCGTGCGGCCGTCTTGACGAGCGTCGTGATCACGATCGGCTACGCCTACGCGATCTTGCGCCATCGCGTCATCGACGTCGGCTTTGTCATCAACCGGGCGATCGTCTTCACGATCGTCACGACGCTCGTCTTCGGAATCTTCGCGGTGATCAGCTCGTTGGTGGAGCGCATGACGCTCTCGCGCAACGACAGCATCATCGCGCAATCGATCGCCGCTCTCGCCCTGGCGTTCTTTTTTGACTTCGGCTACAAACGTGTCGAGAGCATGATCGATCGCGTGTTTTTCCGCGATCGGCGTGCGGCTGACATGGCGATACGCTGCTTTATCGACGAAGCGCGTTACATACGCAAAGCGGACGCGCTCTTGGACCGCACCGCGAAGATCGTGCGCGAGTCGCTGAAGTGCTCTGCCGCGGCGATCTATCTCGAGCATGGTTCGCAGTATCGCACCTCTGCTGTTTCCGGAGCCGAGTCATTCCCGACGAGCGTCGACGGCGACGATCCAGTGTTTGTGCGCCTTCGGGCTTCTCTGGCGGACGTCGATCTTGCCGACGTACCGAGCCGGCTCGGTTCAAACGGGTACGCATTTGCGATGGCGGTGCAGAGCCGCGTGCTTGGCGCGATCGTCATCGGCAACAGGGTCGATGAGGAGAACTACGATCCTGAAGAGCGTGCGCTGCTTCGGTCCCTCGCTCGCGAAGTGGCGGCCGCACTTGCCGCGATCGAAGCGGCCGATCGAGCCGAGCTCGTGAAAGAGCTCGCGGCGGGGACGATCGATCTAGAAAGCGCCCGCCGTCGAGCTCGAGGATTGATGGCCCGTGAGTCGTAGGTCAGCCGTGGTTCTCACACCACCGATTGCTCGGGAGCCGCATCCCACTTCGACTTAGTTTCTCGGCTCCAACGTTTCGGGTCTTCGTTATGCATCGCTTCCATTTTTTTGGCGACGTCCGGATGCTTCTCCATGACGTGTTTCGTCATCGTTGTCACCATCTCGTCCCATGATCCTGCGGACAATTTCTCGTCGCATGTTCCACCGAGGTCCTTGCATGTCAACGTCTTCATAGTACCCTTTCCCGCGCCGCGCGCGTTCCACCAATGATTGTACCCAAATGCGCGGCAGGCTCAACCTGTCTATTACGGTCCGCCGCTGCCGCCTGTCGCGCCGAATACCTGGCCGGTGACATAGCTATTTCTCGTCGAAGCGAGCGCGACATAGACAGGGGCAAGCTCGGCAGGTTGCCCAGGACGTCCAAGCGGTGTATCCTCGCCGAAGGTCTTGAGATTCTCCTGAGTCTGACCGCCGCTCACTTGGAGCGGAGTCCAAAATGGTCCTGGAGCGACAGCGTTGACGCGGATGCCGCGTTCGGAAAGCTGTTTGGCCAGGCACTTGCTGAAGATCATGATCGCGCCTCTTGTCGACGCATAGTCGAGCAGATTCACCGAAGGATCATACGCGTTGATCGACGCCGTATTGATGATCGCAGAGCCGGGCGGCATGTGAGGAACGGCAGCTTTCGTTATCCAGAACATCGCGTAGACGTTTGTCTTGAACGTCCAATCGAAGTCCTCGGTGGTGATCTCGAGAATTGAAGCATGACTATGTTGCCGGGCGGCGTTATTGACGAGAATATCGATGCCGCCTAAATCGCGAACGGCCTGATCGACCATCTTTTCGCAAAATGCTTCATCGCGGATATCACCGGGGAGCGACACCGCCTTCCGACCAGCGGCGCGAATGTGATCGACAACTTCTCGCGCGTCGGCCTCCTCCGCCGGCAAGTAACTGATCGCGACATCCGCTCCCTCGCGCGCATACGCGATCGCCGCCGCTCGGCCGATCCCCGAGTCGCCGCCGGTGATGAGCGCTTTGCGGTCAGTCAGATCTCCACGCCCCCCGATAGCTCGTTTCGCCGTGATCGGGCCGCGGGGTCATCTGATGCGCAAGACCAGGCCAGGGCTGAGACTGCTTCTCAAAAGGCGGCTTGACGTACAGCTCGCGCGGATCGGTGAGACTATGAGATGTGCCGGAACCATTTGCATTTCGGTTGCTTTTGACTGTGTCGCCATCGAGCGTTCTCGCTTCTAGAACTGCCGGTCGCACGATCCCATCAAGGCGGAACGACGCGCCGCAATCGTCCTCATTTTTGCCCGACCGATGTAGGAGCTAAACTGGCCGGAACTATCTGCGAGCCAGGTCGGCTACCGCCGCCTCGATCGCGAGCGTCACCGCCATCACGGCGGTGCCGTCCGGCTGAAAGCGCGCTTCGATTCTCTCTGAAGCCGATTCGGTGGTGTCGGTGTAAGCGGTTACCGTCGCGCTTATCTCAAACGAAGTCCAGCCGGGTTCATCGGGCCTGTCAAACATCGCCTTCGAATGATTGTACGATATCTGCCCATCGACGCGAACGTCAAAGCTGTTGCCCGTAAACTCAAGTTTGAAATTGCCTTCGGACAACTCCTCGGAATGCGGCGTAAGCGCGCCGGACAAGCGAGCATCGTCCTGAACGGCTCCGCGAATCGTTTCAGCGCAAATCCGAGTGCCCGCGCGGAGCATGACGCCGACCGCAGCGACCAGTTCGTTCGAATCATTGAACGGCGCCTTGGCCTCGGCTCGTCGTTCATTGAATTCAGTTTCCAAATCGCCGGCCATACATTGTCCCTTGCAGTAGTGCTCGCGGAAGTGTCGCAAGCCAGCTTGGCTTCGACGAAAGCGTTTTGAAGTCCCGGGGAATCCCCCGACTGTGATCTATCGGACCGCCTAACTCGGAAATCGTCTCTACGCCCAGATCGCTTCGTACCGATTTGCTATGTCGTGCGACGTCGCCGGGCGGCAATATCGACACGACATCGACCACGAGCTGCTCCTTGCCCGACAGGCAGGACGAGGAGGCCACTTAAAGACGGGTTTCGCACCGGTACCCTTATATTCGGGAGGAGCTGATTTTGATGAATACGACCAACATCGAACAGGCGCACGCCGGTTTCATCGTGCTGCAAACCCTGACGAAGAGTCAGACCGCGATCATGACGCTGCAACCAGGCGAGTGGAGCGGGGGTTTTGGGAACGAGCACCCGGAGAGCGAGCAGACGCTCCTGGTATTCGAGGGCGAGGTGGTTGCAGAGATTGGCGAAGAGCGAACCGTGCTGCGCAGGGGCGACGTGGTGGTCGTGCCCCGCAAAGTCCCGCACCGGTTCGGCAACGATAGCGACTCGCCGGCGATTACGTTCAACGTCTACGCGCCGCCAGCATATTAAGGGTTAACATGGAGCCGACGTCCGGGATTGAACCGGAGACCTGCGGTTTACGAAACCGCCGCTCTACCAGCTGAGCTACGTCGGCACACCTGCGGAAACACTATTTGACGGACTTTGGGCGCTTCCCATCCCGTTAGAAAAATGCCGTTTCGTCCCGCTACTTCTGCGAGCCTTCAAGAACATGCAGCGTGATCGTGCAGTAGCCGCACTACCGATCTGCTCGGTCATCCAAGGCCAACTACTGGACGGTGACACCGATCGTAACAGAATTGAAGGTCGTATCGTGGATCGTCAACACGGCCGATCCAGCAGCGATGCCCTTCACTGTGAATACGCCTCGTTGCCCGGCCGGCACGATCGTCGCAACCGCGGTGTTGGAACTCGATCCGGCGAAGTTTTGGAGAGTGAAATGCGTTTCGGACGCCGTGACCTGTTGAGATTGGCCAGCCGCTAGAGTGAGAGCAGCGGGGACAGCGGTGAGGATTCGAAAGAGGTCCACGCTCACGAAGCTCGAGCCCTGATTTCCGTGCGCGGTATACCAGAGATTCTTGTCGGGGCCGTATGCCACGTATACCGCATGACCCTGGTTGGAGGGAATCAGGTCTCGCGTCACATTGCCATTTGATAGATGCAGCGTTTCGAGCTTCGTATGGCCATCCGCGTAGTACAACACAGCATCGGCGCCAGTTCCGGACGTCGCAAGGCTTGTGGTCTCGCCGAACGGGGTCACGACGGTTTCGGCGGCGGTGTGGGTATCAATGCGAACGATGCCGTGCAACGAAGCGCAATAGAGATTTCCATCGCCGGCGGTGATCATTCCGACGCAGAATTCGGGATCTGGATATTCGGTCAACACGCCGGCGGGCGTTATCTTCCCGAGCATCGTGGGAGCTTGCGGTTCGGCGAACCAAATATTGCCGTCGGGCCCGGCGACGATACCGGCCGTGAACGGTCGCGACGTGGAGAAGCACGTGGCAACGCCAGCTGGTGTGATCTTCCCGATGCCCGTGCCCGGTAACGAGCTACCGAATGTGGTGAACCACAAGTTGCCGTCGGCGCCGGTCGCGATCTCATTCAACGACGTTTGGCTGTTCGTGCAGCTCTGATTGAAGTAGGTAACGGATCCGCGCGGCGTCACCTTAGCGATCTTGGCGCTATTGCGAATCGTGACCCACATATTGCTGTCGGGACCCTCGGTGATCCATTCCGGAATGCCGTTGAGCTGCGTGGTGACGATCGCCCGTTTCATGTCGAACTTGTAAACCGAGTTCAGACAGTCATCGATATACCAGACGGTGTGGTCCGGCCCGGTGGTAAGACCTGCTGGTCCAGGCCCAGCTTCGCACGTATCGCTGACGCTGAGGACATCGGTGAATTTCGCACCGTCGTTGCCTTGCGTGATGTCCGGCGAGCCCTCCGAAAGCGACGCCGTGTGTGGGGAAATCGCGCCCGGGGCCGCGGGCAGCGATGCCCCGCTTGTGCAGCCGGCGCAAATGCCGGATGAGAGGACCAACAGAGCAAACAAGCGGCTCGACATTTCGCACTTCCGATCGCGATAGTAGCTGATCAGCAACAACGTATCACCGCCCAGGCGAGTTGTCTAGAGTCGGGCGCACCAGCGGCGAGAAAACGAGGCCGACTGGCGTCGGCCCCTTCATTTGTTTGTCGGCCCTTCGTTTATTTGTGGTTCACTTGACCACTTTGTAACGGGCTTCCATGCCGTTCATGAGGTGGATGTTCAGCGTGCACACCAACAGCCACACACCCGGGTTATCCGGCACCATGTCGGCGATCATATGCGGCGTGACCAGTTGGATCGAGTCGCTTCGGTTACCCTGCGACAGAACGGTCTGTCCCGACCAAACCGGTATATGCCCATCGGCCGGCGTCGAGGTGGAGAGCATGTACCATCGCACTCGTTCGCCCATCCGGATGGTGGGCGTCGGCATATTGCCCCATGCGAAGCCGTTGATCGTGTGGATATAGTTGTCGTTCTCGAACGTCTTCTCATGACCGGTGAAATGTCTCGGGTTGATCGCGGGATTCGCGAGATTCAAGGAAAGGAACGGATCTTGAAACTCGTCCTGTACCGAGAACAGAGCCACCATCTCCCGATCGACATCGATCGGTGAACCGTCGGCCCGCGCTTGACCACGACGCGTCACGATCAGCGGTCCGATAAGCCCAAGGCTTTCGTCTGCGGTCTGATTCACATCGGATTCGTACACGAACAGCACTGAGCTGCCGTCTTGCCCGCCCGGGCCGTCGGCGTCGCCGATCGGCCAGCGAAACGTCCTCGTCGCGCCGGGCGATACCGCGGACGGTTTCGGGATGGATCGCAGGCCGCCGGGCGCGATATCGAGCGGAAGGCGCGTTCGATTTCTGAACACGACGACCACGGTGTCGCCGACTTCGGCGTGGATGACCGGCCCGACGATACCGAGGTATCGATCGCTCGGCGAGATCGAGGCTAAGCGCGTGAACGATGCATCGGTGTATTCGCGGTAAAACGCCTTTCGATACGTCCAACCGAGCTGTGTCGGCAGAAGCGGCGGCAGCTTCGACCCGTCGATCGGATTCATGCGAAGCGGCGCGTAGTTCCAGATCACTTCATCGGCGGCGATGTAGTGCACGCGCTCGCGAGCCACGGCCGGCTCGCAAATCCCAAGCGCAAGCGCGAACGCGGCGAACGCGATGGCCGCGACGGACTTCATGGCAGCACCTGATAGCGAGCTTCCATCCCGCCGGCCAAATGCACGTTGACGTGGCAATGGAAGAGCCAAGTCCCCGGATTGTCGGGAGTCATATCGGCCACGACCATCGACATCGGCGAGAGTTGTATGAGATCCGTTCGCATGCCGTTCGACACGACCGTCTGTCCGTGCCAATGCGGCGTGTGAAAGTCGAAGTCGCTCATCGTCGACATGACGTACCAGCGGACATGCTGGCCGAGGCGCATCGTGGGCATCGGCATGTTGCCGTACGAGAAGCCGTTGATCGTCCAGAGCATGTCGTCGAAGAGGAATGGCCCAGCCGCCTTGACGTGGCGTGGATTTAATCGGGGGTCCGCGACGTTCGATGCGAAGTATCGGCTCGAGCTTTCGTCGTACTCCGCGAACATCGCGAACACTTCGCGATCCACGTCCTTCGGCGTACCGTCCGGCCGCGCCATCCCCTTTGCAGTCACCACGATCGGTCCGATGGGGCCGGTGTTGACATCCCGCACTTCATCCGCATGCGAGTGATACATCCAGAGCACTGAAGAACCGTCGCCGGGTCCGGGTCCGGCGCGCGTCGGAACTTGCCAGGTATACGTGAACGTCTTGCCCGGCGGCACACCGTCGCCGGGTTTGTACGACGCCGGAATCCCATCCAAATACGGCGCTCCCTCGGATGACTTCGTGTAGAACAGACCGTGCGCGTGGACGGTCAGCGGGAACCTGGCGTTGTTTTTGAAGACGACGACAACCGTATCGCCGACCACGGCGTGAATGACGGGGCCGATGAGACCCAAGTATGCGTCGGACGCGGCGCGCGGTTTGAGGTGCGTGAACGTCGCGTCGGTGTATTCGCGATATATCGCCTTTCGATATTGCCAGCCCAGCTGCAGCGGCAATAGCGGCGGCAACGGCTTTTGCGCGATGAGGTCTCGACCGCTTGGCGCGAAGTTCCAGACGACTTCGTCCGCCGCGATATAGTATGTTCGCACGGTGGCTTGAGACGGCTGCACGCTGGCGAAGACGATTCCGACGACAAAAAGCAAAATAGACGCAAAGCGTAAGGACATGCGGCGACCTCCAGCTGTAAGCGGTGGTTTATGGTGTCGCGATAGTGAACGAATCTTTAAGGCGGTTCACCTCGTCCCCTCCGATGGTCGGGACGGTCGGTCATCTCTTGGCTCAGCCGATAGGCGGCGCTGCCACCACGAAGTATCGAACCACGCGCCGAACTTGAAGCCGACTTCACGATAGATCCCGACAAGCGCAAATCCGAGGCTGCGATGCAGCGCGATGCTAGCGTCGTTCGGAAGCGCGATACCGGCGAAGACCGCGTGGAAACGCCGCTGTTCGAGCAGCCGGAAGAGTTCAGCGTAGAGAGTCTTGCCGGTTCCGCGACCGCGGGCGTCTTCTCGTACGTAGATGCTCGAGTTCACCGACCAGCGGTAGCCAGCCCGGTCCATATGGGCGCTCGCATATGCGTAGCCGAGAACGTCATCGCCCGACGTTGCGACGAGCCATGGATACGTAATGGTATTCGACCGGATCCTTTCGCGCATCTCCGAGACACTTGGAGCGCGCTCTTCGAATGATATGGACGTGTGCTCGACGATCGGCGCGTATATCGCAGCGATCTGTTCGGCGTCGTCGAGAATCACCGGTCTGATCTCCATCTTGCGACCTCGTATTCCGGAGGGCCTTCGACCTACGCGCTTTCGCGCTAACGAGATGGGCAAGCGATGCTTGCCCTATTACGGAAATAGCGCGGAAATGACGTGGAAATGATGCAAGAACAATACGGAAATCATGATGAAGCGCCTTTGGCCAGATATCGAAGGGGACGCGCCGGGATTTGTTAGGATGGCCGAGGCGAACGCGCTTGCGAATCTCCGCGCTAGCGGAACCGTTTGCGAAACGACCTACGCGCGCGGAACAGTGCGGCGCGCAGCGAAAACGTGCGATACATACCGTCGACGAGCGTCGAGTCGCCGATCGCCGACATCGTGTGCAGACCGAGCGAGTACTTCCCTCGGGGTGGATCGATGACAGCGATCGTGTGTTCTTCAAAGGATCGCTCGTCGAGCGCGGTGATTCGTTGGATCGACAAACGGCGCCCGTAGTTGCGCGTGCAATCCTGCGCAGGCCGGTGCAGATTGCCGTCGAGCATGAACGGTGCGCCCGCCGGACGCGATGAGCGGATGTCGATCTTCACCGGATTGCGGACGTGCGGACGCCACGGGCCCTCGAGCGCGTCAGCGTGGTAGACGAAAAGCTTGTGGTTCGGTCCGTCGTCGCTGACGCCGCACATCAGCCAAAATTTGCCGCCGTGGGAGAACACCGTGCTATCGACACCGCGAACGCCAGGGATGAGCGCGCACTGCCTTCGCCACTCACGCCCGGAATTGTCGAGCCGATAGAGCGCCACTTCTCCGCTTTGATTCGCTTCCGGTATTCCGTACCACGAACCCTCGCTCTCGAAGACGAATGGATACGAGAGATGATATGGCTCGACGAGCACGCGCTCCAGCGGCACGATCGCGTTTTCCTTGATCTCGCAACGGACGATGATGCCGCGGTTCACCGACGCGTCGAGCTCCTCGCAGAACACGGTCTGCACGCCGTCGATCGTGGCGCAGAACGGGTCGGCGAGGAATCGCCCGTTGCCTGCCTCGCACCACGACACAGGCGGCAATGCGTTTTCGCGCGCGATCTGCGCGGGCGTCTTTCTCACCGTTCCGATGTTCCACGCATACGTGTAGAACGGTTTCTCGGCCCGCGCGATCGCCCGGCGCCAGCCGAGTCGAAGAACGGCTCGCGTCACGGCCGCGCCCCTCGATATCCGCGCAGGCCGCGGCGGCTGCGCCGCTTGGAAATCGGTGAATCCATTTCGGATAGCGCTCAGCACCGACGCAGGCCACTGCGAGAGTTCTCCCGCCACACCGCCGACGGTCTCTTCGGGCGAAAATCTGTCCACACCGAAAACGCCCGAGCGCAACAGTCTGACGGCTCCGCCCGCATCGATTTGCAGCAGTCGCGCCTCCACGAAGTCGCTGTCGTCGCAGAACGCATTCAGTCCCGGCGCGGGCTCGCAGCCGTCGGCGTCGAACAGCCACGTCCCTAGCTCAGTGCGCGGCGCTTCTGCAGCGGCTGCGCCGTCGAAGGCGAGGCATAGATCGGGGTCGCCGTCCGGATCGTTCGCCCGTGGGATGGCCGGCGTTTGCGCCTCGTCCACATAGGCACGGCGAGCGGAAGCACCGATCAGCGCCGCAGGAACGCGCATCTCGCGTGTCGCCGGGATTTTGCGGCTGCCCACAAATGTCGTGTCAGGCAGATCAAGCAGCGATCGGATCGCTTGCGCCTGCCACGTCACGAGCGGACCCGAATGGATCGCCATGAAGCGCATGCGTTCAGCGCACCGTCGTGACGCGGGGATTTGTCGCGCGAAGGTCGTTCTTGCAAACCCGCGCAAGTATCAAGCCATCATTCGTATGAGCCGTTTGTTCGAAACTCTCAGGATGTCCATTCCCAAACCGGTCAAACGCTTCGTGCGTTCGCAATTCTTCGACGCGGGCGGAATCGACAAGACCGTCTTTCTCGCGGGCTCGCACCGCAGCGGCACGACCTGGGCCGCTGCCATGCTGAACTTCGACAATCGCTACCGCGACATGTACGAGCCGTTCAACGGCGAGCGCGTCGCGCAAACGGCGCTCTTCACGTACGGACTGTACCTTCGGCCGGACGATCCCGCGCCGCCATACGCTGCGGCGGCCGAAAGCGTGCTGGCCGGTCGTATCCGTAATGAGACGGTCGACAGGCGTAACAAACGGTTCTTCGCGACGAGCCGCATCGTCAAAGAAACGCACGCCAATCTTTGGATCGCGTGGCTTCATCGCCGATTTCCTTCCGTGCGTATCGTCTTGCTCGTGCGCCACCCGTTTGCGGTCGCCCACTCTCGGCGCGTCAAGAGCTGGCCAACGCGGCTTGACCCGTTCCTAGAGCAGCAGGCGCTCCTCGACGACCATATCGCGCCGTTTCGTGACCTGATCGGCGGCGCTCGCGGCGAGTTCGAACAGCATGTCGCGAATTGGTGCGTCCAGCACTACGTTCCTTTCCGGCAACTGCGGCGCGGCGACGCGCACGTGTTGTTCTACGAACACCTTTGCTGCGAGCCGGCTCGCACGCTGCAGGAGGTGTGCGAATATCTCGGCCGACCCTACAGCACGACCGCGTTGGAAATGCTCGCGAAACCGTCGTTCACCGCGCGCGATGAAAGCCCGATCCGCAGCGGCACCGCTCGCCTCGTGGACGAATGGCGCGATAGTGTGTCGTCCGCGGAAGTTGACGCGGGCATGCGCCTGCTGCGCGCCTTTTCGCTTGATACCGTCTACGGAGAAGGCCCGATGCCGCTCACGCCCGATCCGCTCCGGCCTCTTTAGTCGCCGGCCGGAATTCCGAACGCCGTGAGGTCGCTCACGAGAGGCATGGTCTCTGCCCCATAGATCGCATCAAGGCCGAATCGTCTGAGCAGCGCGAGCGCGCGATCCGTCTGCTCGGCCGTGACGTATTTTCGCCAGCCCTCGAGCACGTCGCCGCCGGTCAAGACCGCGCTTGCGTCCCCGCTGCGGGTCACTCTCGCCTGAACGGACGGCACTTTCATCTGCTCGAAGACGCGATCGTCGAAGGGCCGCCCCAAAAATGCGAAGAGCCGCGCGATCTCGTTGCGCGGTTGAGCCAAGAAGCGCTCGTAGAACGCCACGAAGACGCGCCTTCCGGCGAGCTGCCGCAGCGCGACGTAGTAGTTCGCACACCATCCGACGAGGTGGTTCTCGGCGTCGCCGGATGCGGATTCGATCTCCGCGCGAAAGGGTTCGAGATGATCCGCCATGAGCTGCGGCTGCGACAAGATGATCTCTGCGGCGTTGCGGTGCCATTGCAAGCGCAAGAGCGAACTCAAGACCGCGCACGGATGCCTCAGCAGCACGATGACCGGCATATCCGGGAAGTGCTGACGAATCCAGCCGATCATCATGAGCGACCTGACGTCTTTGATCAGACGGCGGCGCGCGATCATGCGCGTATTGTACGCGCTGATCCAGCCGTTGCGAGCGCGCCCTTCGAATATGGCGGTCGCGGGCTCGAGAAACTCCGGCCGGTCATCCTCCGGGCGTAGATACTGCCAGATCTTGAAGTGCTTGACCTCGGGTACGTACCGGTTGTGGAACGGTTCATACATCGATCGATAAGCGTTGTCGTAATTGATGACGTCGCTGAACCACGTCGTTCCGCTGCGCTGGATCGAGCTGATCAGGACCGAGTCGCGGTGCTGTCTGCTTGTGTCGACGAACATCTGGCCGCGAAGGCGGCTGAGCTGTTTTGCAACGCCTGCGATCGTGGGCATTATGGCGGCGTGTGGTCCAGGTCCACGTCAGAGAACGTCGTGTATTTCTTGTCGAAGCGCAGAAAGACCGTGCCGGTGGGGCCATTGCGCTGCTTGGCGATGATGATCTCGGCCAGATTCTCGTTCTCGGGCGTCGGCGGGTTGTAGTACTCGTCGCGGTAGATGAAGGCCACGACGTCCGCCTCTTGTTCGATGCCGCCGGACTCGCGAAGATCCGAAAGCATCGGCCGCTTGTCGTTGCGCATCTCGGGCGAGCGGTTGAGCTGCGCAAGCGCGATGACCGGCACCTTGAGCTCCTTCGAAAGTGCTTTGAGACCGCGGCAGATCTCGTCGATGATCTCCACGCGGCTCGTCACGCGTTGGTTGGTCGAACGCAGCAGCTGCAGATAGTCCACGATGATCAGGTCAAGACCCGTATTCGCCTTGAGCCGCCGGCAGCGCGATCGGATCTCGCTCACCGTGAGCGCGGCCGAATCGTCGATGTAGATCGGGACTTCAGCCAGAACGCCCATGGCCGCCGTGATATGCCCCCACTCCTCGTCTTTGATGTTGCCGGTGCGCAGACGCTGCGCATCGAGCTTGGCTTCGCTGGAGAGAAATCGTTGTACGAGCTGTTCGTTGCTCATCTCCAGCGAAAAGACGGCTGTGGCCTTGTCGGCATCGCGCGCGGCGTGCATCGCGACGTTCAGACAGAGCGATGTCTTGCCCATGGATGGTCGCGCCGCGATGATGATGAGCTCACCCGGCTGGAAGCCCGCCGTGAACTGGTCCAGACGATGGAATCCCGAAGGTACGCCGGTGACCTGACCTTTCTGGTGATAGAGCTTGTCGATCAACTCGAAGGCCGGCTTGAGCAGGTCCTTGACCAACACGAACCCGCCGCCTTGGCGGCGCCCGATCTCGAAGATCATCTGCTCGCAGCGGTCGAGGGTTTCGTCCACGTCATCGGACGGCTCGAACCCGATCTGCGCGATCCGGCTTCCCGCGCCGATCAACGACCGCAGCACCGCTTTTTCGGCGACGACGCGCGCGTAGTACTCGGCCGACGCGGTCGTGGGGACCGATTCCAATAGCCGGCTCAAGAACTCGACGCCGCCGACCTCTTCGAGCAGGTTGCGGCGCCGCAGTTCTTCCGCGACGGACACCTTGTCGATCGGTTCGCCGCGTTCGTAGAGATTTTGCAAGCTGTGAAAAATCGTGGCGTTGTGCGGGGCGTAGAAATCAGAACGCTGCACGATCTCGCCGACCGCCGACATCAATTCGCGGTCTACCATCAGCGCGCCGAGCACCGCCTGCTCGGCGTCGAGATTCTGCGGCGGTATGCGCTCGAGGGTGTTCATTGGTTCGGCGGCAGTTCGACGCCGAGCGCAGCCAACGCCTCGCGGACGTCGGACACAAGGACCACATCCATGCCGCGCAATTCTTGCGGCACGTCGTGCTCGTTCTCGCGCGGCACGAGCGCCGCGCGCATGCCGGCTGCCCGCGCCGCGAACAGTTTTTCGGGGATGCCGCCGACCGGCCGCACGGCACCGCCGATGCCCACTTCGCCGGTCATCGCCACGTCCTGCGGGATAGAAGCGACGCGCAAAGCGGAATAGAGACACGAAAATACCGCGAGCCCGGCAGACGGGCCATCGATCGCGCCGCCGCCCACGACATTGACGTGCAGGTCGTAGTCCGCCGGGTCCACGCCGCAGACTGCTCGGATGACGGACGTGGCGTTGAAGACGGAGTCCTTCGCCATGGAACCGGCGGTCTCGTTGAAGCGCACCGCGCCTTTTCCGGCGCGCGCGGACTTGAATGAAACTGCCTCAAACTCGATGAGACTCCCCATGAACCGATGGACGCCGAGACCGAACGCTTTGCCGACTTCGCGGCGCGCCGAGGCGCGAACGGGTGTGTGACGGCTCAGGCGCCGGCTGTGGATGACTTCCAGCACGTCGGCGTCCGTCACGCGGACGGTGTCGGCGGCCTGCTCGGGCCTGCGACTCGCGCGGTAGAGCGCCACGCCGAACGCATCGGCCATGACTTGCACCGCCATGCGCCCTTCGAGCGTGTACTCGGCGATGCGGTCGGCCGTGCCTTCGTCGAGCGTCGCCTGCAGCCGCACCGCAGCACGTCGCGCGATCTCGGCGATCTGGCTTTGCGCGAGCGGCATGAAATAGACTTCGGCGCATCGCGAGCGGACGGCGGGATCGATCTCTTCCGGCTGGCGTGTCGTCGCGCCGACAAGCACGAAGTCGGCCGGCGCCCCGTCGGCGAACAGCTTTTTCACGTAGGCGGGGACGTTTGCGTCGGATTCGTCGTAATAGGATGAATCGAACGTGACGCGCTTGTCTTCAAGCACCTTCAGCAGCTTCACTTGCATCATCGGATCGAGTTCGCCGATCTCATCGATGAAAAGCACTCCGCCATGCGCTTTGGTCACAAGACCGAGCTTCGGCTCAGGCACGCCGCCCTCGGCGAAATCGCGCCGCGTCCCCTGATAGATCGGATCGTGGACCGAGCCGAGCAACGGATTGGTGATCTCGCGCGGATCCCAGCGCAGCGTCGATCCGCCGACTTCCACGAACGGCGCGTCGGCTGCGAACGGCGAGTACGATGCGGCTTTGGCCGCTTCGAGCGCCAGCCGCGCGACGGTCGTCTTGCCGACACCGGGCGGCCCGTATAAAATGACGTGCTGTGGAAAGGGAGACGCAATTTTGGCGAGGAGCGCCCGCACAGCCGCGTCTTGTCCGACCACGTCCTCAAGTTTCGCAGGCCGAAGCACGGCGAGCGCGGACGACGGAAGGCCGCGCCGCTCGAGCGCGTCGAGGTCTTCCTTCTTCTTCAGCGTGCTCGAAGTCTCTGGGCCGCCGTCTTCCTTGAGCGCCTCGAGCTTGAGATCTTTGATGTAGTCGCGATGGCGCTCCGCCATCTTCACGCCGACCTTCTTCTCGATATCTTCTTCGACCGTGCGCTGCGCGATCATGTCCGCGAGTTCTTCTTCCACGGCGGCGAGCGCGCTCGGCATAGACGAGAGCGCAGGAAGTTTGTCGATCGTGGGGTCTTCGAAGACGAGGCGCTGCAGCGCGAGCATCCGCTTCGTCAGCGACTTGCTGCGCATGAGCGACAGCGCGTCGAGCTTGCCGGCTTTCAGCACGAGTTTATCGGGGCCCAGGAGACCGGCGAGCATTTCGAAGAGCGCCGTCACCTGACGGCCTACCGCGTTCTCGTTTTGGATCTTCGCCACTTATTTTGTACCGCGCTCGGCGCTTAGGCGCCGGCGACGACGCGCACGATGACTTTTGCCGTGACGCCGGGCACGAGCTTGACGGCGCAAGTATATTCGCCGGCGGCCTTGATGGGATCAGCGAGATCGATCTTATGCCTATCGACGTCTATCGCAAAGGCGGTGCGCAACGCTTCGGCGATCTGCGAATTCGTCACCGCGCCGAAGAGTTTACCGCGCTCGCCGCCCTTGGCGTGGATCTCGACGGGTCTGCTCTCAAGCGTCGCGGCGAGAGCGCGCGCCTCGGCGAGCGCTTTTTCATCGCGCCGCTCTTTAGCCTGACGCGTGACGGCCAGTTGCGCAAGCGAACCGCTCGTGGCTTCCATCGCAAGCCCGCGAGGCAAGAGATAGTTGCGGCCGTAGCCTTCGGCCACCTCAGCGACTGCGCCGGCTTTGCCAATTCCCTTGACATCCGACTTGAGGATGACTTTCACGCTGCGACGCCTCTATTTTCTCTTAGTCGGCTGCGAACGGCATGAGTGCGATCACACGCGCGCGCTTCACCGCGTCGGTGAGGGCGCGCTGGTGCCGCGCGCAATTGCCGGAAATACGGCGCGGCAAGATCTTGCCGCGTTCCGAGACGTACTTGCGCAGCCGCGGCGCGTCCTTGTAGTCGAGATCCTCGATCTTTTCGACGCAGAACGAACAGACCTTACGCTTCGGCTTGCGATCCTTGGCTGCGCGTTTCTTGGTTTTCGACTTTGCTGGGGGCATTGGTGTTGCTTACCTCTCGTTTGTGTAGGGCCGACCTTTACGGTCGGCCGGCGGACCATAAAGGTCCGCCCTACATCGGCTGCTAGAACGGGACTTCTTCGTCGGCGTCGCTGTATTCGTAGGTGGGCAGTTCCGTGCCGGTCGCGCTCTGCGGTGCCGCAGCGCGCGGGCGCGCTCCGCCGCCGTCGCCGTCGCTGCGCGAATCCATGAATTGGAAGTCGTCGGCTGTGACTTCAACCGCCGTCCGTTTGTTGTTGTCGCGGTCGGTGTATTCGCGGATCTGCAGCCGCCCCGAGACGAGGACCGACTTGCCTTTCTGCATGTACTTCGCAGCGATCTCAGCTCGCTGACGCCACACCGAAACGCCGAAGAAATCGGTCTGCTTTTCGGCCGCGTCGCGTCGCTTCGGGCGGTCAACCGCGATGCGGAACGAGCAGACTTGCGTGCCGTCCTGCGTCTGACGCAGTTCCGGATCGGCGACAAGCCGCCCGACGAGGACGATATGATTGTATGAACCGGCCATGGCTACACCTCTTGCTATATTCGAAGACGCGAAGGCCGCCGTAGCGGGCGATAGAGCCCGCGGCGGAAAGCGCGCGAGCGCCTGTTGATCTACAGGCGGATGAGCAGTGCCCGCATGATGTTTTCGTGGAGCCGCATCTGCCGCACGATCTCTTTCGCGCAATCAGCCGTTCCATCAAATTTCATGCAGACATAGTGACCTTCGCGGAGTTTTTGGATCTCGAAGGCCAGCCGCTTCTTGCCCATGCGTTCAGGAGCGATCTCCGAGCCGCCATTGTCTTTTGCGACTGTGGAGAAATGCGCCGCCACCTCGTCGACTTGCGGATCTTCAAGGGCTGGGCGAAGAATATACGTGATTTCGTAATGCGCCACGAAAGTGCGCTGCCTCCCTCTGGGCGTAAGGCTTGTCGCGCACCGCAAACGCGGCGCCGACGAGCAGGAAGGAAATCGGCAGGAGCGATCATCCCTGCCGAAACGGCTGGGACGCAGCATCCCGCCACCCGCGATTGAGAAAATCGCGCGGCGAGCCCGAGAAGTATATCACACGCGAGCGAGGCGTGACAACTCAATCGACGTACGACGGACCTTTATGGTCCGCAATGGATGTAGGGCGGACCTTTATGGTCCGCAATGGATGTAGGGCGGACCTTTATGGTCCGCAATGGATGTAGGGCGGACCTTTATGGTCCGCAAGGATGTAGGGCGGACCTTTATGGTCCGCGATGGATGTAGGGCGGACCTTTATGGTCCGCCGGCGGGCCACAAATGTATGGCTTACGGAGCCCTTCGGGACAACCAGATGGACCACGCGGCCTATCTTTATCTCTGCGCGGCTGCGGACATAGGTGGCTGCGGCCGGCGTAGCCGAACGCCGAGCCGATGGGTGTTGAGAAGCCGTGATCGATCGTCGATTTTGCTTCGCGAGTCTACCTGCGATCATCGCGCTTTTCGTAACGCTGTGCTATGCTTTGCCGGCGTCCGCGCGCGTAGGCTCCGAGCCCGCCTGGGTTGCGCCCGGCCGGCAAACACTGATCGTCTTCGTCGATGCCCTCAAGCAATCGACGCCTTGGCTCAGCGCATCACCGCTCGCGGAAGATGGCGACGGCCAGGTCACCTCGCTTGGAGCGAGGCAGACTGCTTCTCGGCTCATCTACGCGGCCGGCCAACTTCATCCGACCGGCAACTACACGCTCCTCTACGACGGCGCCGGACTTTTCGACTTCGACGGCGCGAACATCGTTGCGCACGGCCCGGGCCGAGCAGTCGTTTCGGTGACTTCGCCCACTGCACAGCTCGTCGTACATCTCGTCGCCATCGACCCTCGCGACCCAGCGCGCAATATTCGCCTCATATTGCCCGGCTTTGAATCATCCTACGCGACCCAGCCCTTCCTTCCGCACTACGTGCGCTCGTTTGCCGGCACGGAGACGCTGCGCTTCGGCGCGTGGTCGGACGCGCAGTTCGACACGCAATCGTCGGTCTGGCCATTGCGGCCGCGCGTCTCGCGCGTGACGCAAGCGATGCTCGCGGGTGTCGCGCCCGAGTACGAGATCGCGCTCGCGAATGCGACAGGCGCCGATCCTTGGTTCGTTCTCCCGGTGGGCGCGACGGATGCCTACGTCTTTGGGATCGCAGCGCTGGCTCACGGACTTCTCGACCCGCGCCTGCATCCGATATTCGAATATGGCGACCGCGTGTGGAGCGCCGGCTCGGCGGAAAACGCGTATGCGCGGATGGCTGCAAGAAACGAGCGTTTGCCCGGTGACGCGTCCACCACTGCGCTCGAGTGGTACGCCATGCGCTCGGTGCAGGTCTTCTCCGTCGTCGACAGCGCCTACGGCCGCGACGCGCGCGATGTCGCGCACGTCCTCTCGCTGCCGAGCGCGAACGGCGCAGTCGCGGCGCAGGCCGATCGAACCATTCTCACTTTCGCGCGCGCCGCACAGCACGCGCAGATGCTCGCAATCGCGGCCGATGATCAAACGGGTTTGGCAAACTCCGTCACGATCGCGACGAGTGTCGACGGTCCGCGTCAGATCTGGCAGCTGACATCCGACGATCGTCTTGTAGGCCTGGGCATGGCGTCGCGCGCGCCCGTTATTCCGCGGCCTGACCTCGCATTCGCCGCCGGGCCCGACATCACGCAGCCGACCCAAGACTCGAACCGGCGCACAATCTCGCGACCGTTCGTCAACACGCTCGCATTCGCGCACGCGGCTATCGCGCCGGCGCACCTTGCCGCACCTTCACTGGCCGGCGCGCTGAATTCAACCTCGATGGACGAGCTCACGTACCACAACGATCTCTTCCGCACCGGTTGGAACCGTAACGAGAGCATCCTCAACACCACGAACGTCGCCTCCAGCGGATTCGGGCATATCTTCACGTTGCCGGTCGATGGTGATGTCCTCGCTCAACCGCTCTATCTTCATCAGTATCCGCTGCCTGCCGGCCCGCGCGACATCGTCGTCGTCGTCACGGAACACGATTCGGTCTACGAGTTCGACGCCGACTCAAACGCGCTCATCAACCGCGCAAATCTCGGCACCTCGCAATCGAGTTCGGATGTCGGCTGCGAAGACATCCGGCCGGAGTACGGGATAACCTCCACCCCAGTCATCGATCGTACGCTCGGGCGCATCTATCTCGTCGCGCAGACCGAACCCAAGCCGTTTGTCTTCCATACCAAGCTGCATGCGCTGGATATCGCCACGCTGAAAGATCAAATCCCGCCGGTCGAAATCACGGCGTCGACCGTGCTCAGCAACGGCACCGTCATAAAGTTCATCGGGCAGAACCAGCAGAACCGCACGAGCTTGGCCGAAAGCGGCGGGTCCGTCTACGTCGGCATTGGATCGCATTGCGATAATAATCCGGGCAATATCGTGGGATGGATCCTGCGCTACGACGCGTCGCTCAATCAGACCGCCAAGTTTTCGACGGCCGAGGATACGGATTCGTATTTGCTGAGCAGCGTGTGGATGACCGGATTTGCGCCGGCCTTCGACGAGAAGGGCGACGTCTTCGTCGTGACCGGCAACGGTTCGTTCGATGCCGATCATGCGGGCGGCAAGAACTTCGGCGAGAGCGTGCTCAGGCTGCCGCCCGATATGTCCAAGGTCACGGACTATTTCGCGCCTGCAAACTGGAACGATCTCAACAACGGTGATGTGGACTTCGGATCGGGCGGCGTCATGCTGCTGCCGAGGCAGAACGCCGCTGTTCCGTTCACGGCGGTCGCACAGGGCAAGTACTCGACGCTGTACCTCCTCGATCGATCTCGTCTCGGCCACGTGAAATCGGGTGATGCGGGCGCGCTGCAGTCGATCCCCAATACGGGCAACGGCCTTTGGGGCGGACCGGCGTATTACAGCGGTCCCACCGGCCAGTTCGTCTACAGTCAGTCCGACAGTGCGCCGCTGCTCGCATTTTCGCTTGCGGTCAACGGCTCCGGCGTGCCGCAGCTCGCGCTCTCTTCGACCGGTACGAGTAACGCGGGATACGGCGGTTCGCTGCCGATCGTCTCGTCGGACGGCCAGCAGCCCGGCACGGCGATCGTCTGGCTGATCGATCGCAGCTCGCCTCTCAAACTCGAGGCGTACGATGCGACCGATGTCTCCAAGCTGCTGTTCCAGCAAGCCGCCGGCAGCTGGTCGAATCCGCAGAACAACGGCTTTTTGACGCCGCTCGTCGCGAACGGAAAAGTTTTCGTCCCGTCGACAAACCAAGTGCAGGTCTTCGGCCTCATCGGTTCTCGTTCGGTCTTTCCCGCGCCGAACGCAGCACCGTCCGCCGGCGTTGAGCGCCGATTGACCGGTATCGTCATGCGTGTGTCGGCGGACTCGCTAACGCTCCGGCTGCGGGATGGACGCCTCATCGTACTCGACATCGCGCCTGCGCGCGCCGCGCGTCATCTGGGCGTGCTGCCGCTCGGACGTGCGGTCGTCGTCTACGGTTGGATCGACAAGGCCGGCACGTTCCACGTCGCGAGCGTCGGTCACACGAGCCAAAACCCAGCGGCATGGTCGCCCGGTCTGTGAAGCGTTCGCTCGTCGTCATCGCGATGATCGGCATCGCTGCGGCGGCGTTTGCGCTTGCCTATGCGCATCGCGCAGGAGTAGCGCGCGCCCTCGGTCGCGTCGCGGGCGGCGAGCCCGCGCAGATCGCGATCGGCCGGCCGTTCCCGCCGGTCAATCTCGTCACGCCTGACAGTAAGCCGGTGGATTTTGCGCCGGAGCGGGGGCGCGTCACCTTCGTGAACGTTTTTGCGACGTGGTGTCCTCCGTGCCGTGCCGAAACTCCGGACCTCGTGCGCTTCGCGGCTGACGCCGCCAAACACGGCATCGCGGTCATCGGGATCGATCGCGCGGAGAGCGCGCGTCAGGTGGACGCATTCCGGAGACAGTATGGGATCAAGTATCCGTACCTTATCGACAGCGGACGCGATACGAAGACGGTGCTGGGTGCGCGCGCGATGCCGACGACGATCGTGGTCGACGCAGGCGGCATCGTCCGGGCAGATGTGACGGGCCCGCTCCAGTACGATGCGTTGGAACGCCTCGCCGCCGCCGCTTCACACTGACGATGTTCCCGGCGGGTCGTAGTAGGGCAAGCATCGTTTGCCCGGCGGACCGTAAAGGTCCGCCCTACATTTGCCCGGCGGACCATAAAGGTCCGCCCTACATTTAGCGGAGGGCGGCGCCGAAGCCGACGATAACCTCGTGCGGCGTCACATCGGCGGCCGCCGCGAGATCATCGAGCCGCACGCCGTCGGCCTCGCCCATCACGAGCGCATCGTCGCCGACGTTCAACACATCTCTGATCTCCGGCGGAACGAACACCATCGTGAAGTTCATGCCGATCGCGCCGGCTATCCGGCACGCCGCGCCGCGCAGCCGGACGACGCCGCTCGTCGAGCGTTTTCGAGGCATCCCATCCGCATACCCGAGCCGGAGCGTGGCGACGGCATCGCCAGGCTGAGCGACGTCGTGCCCGCCGTACCCGAGCGGCGTGGCGACGTCGAAGCGTTTGTACGCGACGACCGTCGCATGCACTTCGACGGCCGTTTTTAACTGCGTCGCTATCGACGCGTCGCCGAGCGAAGCCCCATACAGCCCGATGCCGATCCGCACCGCGTCGCCTCCGCAGCCCCACACGACTGGGCCCGTCGATCCGATGTGCGCGATCGGCACGGCAAGCCCGGCGAGCCGAAGCGAAGCGAGCGCTCCCGCAAACGCCACCGATTGATCGTGCAGCGACTCACGGCTTGCGACGTGCGTCCACGCGCCTTCCCAGTCGATGCCGTCAAGATCGGAAACCGCGGAAGCAAACGCTGGGGTCCGCCACGCCGGCACGCCGCTCCATCCGGTGCCCGTGTCGACCGCAACGTGCGCGCGGACGCGACCGCCTCTCCACTGCGCGATCGCCGATAGCGCGCGCGCAGCGCCGACGTCTTCAACCGTAGGGATCACGTTCAGGTGCACGGCGTCGGCGAGGACATCGCTCGGCGTGGTCGCGACGTGGACGAGCGGAACGTCCACTCCGGCGGCGCGCAAAGCGGACGCTTCATCCACGTCCACGATGGCCACACGGGGCGCGCCCGCTCGCACGCAGAGTTGCGCGACGGTCGCCGCACCCATGCGATATGCATCCGACTTCACCACGGGCCAGAGCATGCGCGGCGCGACGATGCGCCGCCACGCTTCGACGTTGCGTTCGATCGCAGACGAGTCCACCGTGAGACGCGGCTGCTTCAAAACGACTTTCTCGAGTCGAGGAGAATGGTCACGGGGCCATCGTTGACGAGCCGGACCTGCATGTCCGCGCCGAACTCGCCGGTGGCTACCGTCAGGCCTTCGCGGCGCAGCCGCGCCACGACGTTATCGAAGATCTCGCGCGCCGCTTCGCCGGGCGCCGCTTCGATAAAGGACGGACGCCGCCCGCGACGCGCGTCACCGTATAGCGTGAATTGCGAGACGGCGAGTATCGCGCCATCGACGTCGCGCAAGCCCAGATTCATGTCGCCGGACGCGTCGTCGAAGATGCGCAAGCCGGCGATCTTCGATGCCATGAGCTCGATGTCGGCGTCGCCGTCGTCGCGGGCGACGCCGATCAATGCAAGAAAACCGCGGCCTATCTCGCCGACGACCGTGCCGGAGACAGCGACGCTCGCGGAAGTGACGCGCTGGACGACCGCTCTCATCGCTGGGCTACGATCCGGCGCGCGCTTCCCGCTTCGTGACGCGATAGGCGTTGCGGACGTCGCGGACCTTCGAGACCTTTCCGAGGATGCGGCTCAAGTGATCGAGATCGCGGATCTCGAGGCTGCACGAAATCGTCGCGGTGCGGTCGCGTTTGACGCGGGCGGTGACCGACGTCGCGTTCGTCTTCTGCTCGGAAAGCACGGCCATGATGTCTTGCAGGAGTCCCGGGCGGTCGAGCGCCTCCACTTCGACGTCGACCTGGTGCGATTCGCGCGGCGCGGCGTCCCAGGCGACGTCGATGAGCCGCTCCGGCTGCGACATGATGTGACCGACGTTCGGGCAATCAACGCGGTGGACGGACACGCCTTTGCCCTGCGAGATAAATCCGAGGATCGGGTCGCCGGGCACCGGCATGCAGCATTTGGCAAAACGGACGAGCACGTCGCCGGCGCCGAGCACCGAGATGCCGGAGGCCGCTCGACGGACGCTTGGACGGCGCGCCGGAAGCACTGAGGATTTCAATCGCCCATCGAGCGAGATGACGTTTTGCTTGCGCGCTTCTTCGCGCAGCTTTGCGATGATCGACTGCAGCGAGAGATCGCCGAAACCGATCGCTGCCATGAGATCGTCGACTGACGCGTGATTCAGGCGCGACGCGAGCGCTGTCATGAAGGGTACCGTGGCGATCGAGCCGAGCTGCTGACGTGATACTTCGCGTTCGAATGCCTCACGCCCGGAACTGATATTTTCGTCGCGCCGGTTCTTGCGGAACCATTGCTTGATCTTGTGCTTCGCGCTCGACGTCTTGCAGATCGAGATCCAGTCGAGCGATGGCCCGGCGCTATTCTTGTTGACCATCACTTCGCAGATGTCGCCCGTGTGCAGCGTATAATCGAGCGGCACGATCTTGCCGTTCACTTTTGCGCCGACGCAATGATGGCCCACCGATGTGTGCACGTGGTACGCGAAATCGAGCGGCGTTGCTTCCACGCTGAGGCCCATGACGTCGCCCTTGGGCGTGAAGACGAAGACTTGGTTGTCGAAGAGATTGAGTTTGAGATGTTCCATGAACTCGCGGCTGTCGCGCATGTCTTCTTGCCATTCGAGCAGCGAGCGCAGCCATGAGAGCTTCTGATCGAGATCGTCGCCGCGGCCGCCCTCTTTGTAGCGCCAATGCGCGGCGATGCCATACTCGGACGTGCGATGCATCTCGCGAGTGCGGATCTGGATCTCCAGCGGATCGCCGCCCGGTCCGATCACGGTGGTGTGGATGGACTGATAGCCGTTTGTCTTCGGCATGGCGACATAGTCTTTGAAGCGGCCTGGAAGCGGCGTCCAAAGGCTGTGAACGATGCCTACCGCGCCGTAGCAATCGTGCACCGAGTCGACGACGATGCGGATCGCGATGAGATCGAAGATATCGGAGAATTCTTTGCCGCGTTGCAGCTTTTGATAGATGGAGAAAAAGTGCTTGGGTCGGCCGCTGATGTCCGCTTCGATCCCGCTTGCGGCGAATCGCTGCGACACCTGCTGCACGACCGTGTCGACGAGCTGCTCGCGCTCGTTGCGCCTTTTTGCGACCTTCTCGGCGATATCGCGATAGCCGGCGGCATCCAGGTAGCGCAACGCCAAATCCTCGAGATCCCACTTCATCTTATAGATGCCGAGACGGTGCGCGAGCGGCGCATATATCTCGAGGGTCTCCTGCGCGATGTCGTGCTGCTTGGCGGGAGGCAGGCTATGCAGCGTCCGCATGTTATGCAGGCGGTCTGCCAGTTTGATGATGATGACGCGGATGTCTTTGGCCATCGAGAGGAACATCTTGCGCAGGTTCTCGACCTGGATATCCTCTTTGGATTGGTAGGGGATTTTCGTGAGCTTCGTGAGGCCGTCGACGAGCCCGGCGATCTCAGGTCCAAAGCGCCGTTCGACTTCTTCTAACGGGATCGTCGTGTCTTCGACCACATCGTGGAGCAAGCTCGCGGCTATCGAGGCCGGGTCCATTTCGAGGTCCGCGAGGATCGTGGCCACTTCGAGGGGATGGGAGATAAAGGTTTCGCCGCTGGCGCGTGTCTGGCCGTGGTGGGCGGAGAGCGCGAAGGTGTACACACCTTCGAGCCAGGCGGCGTCGAGGTTCGGCTGGTACGATTTCACCCGCTCGAGCAGGTGCGAAAAATCGGAAGCCATGGCGTTCGGGTTCTAGTTATTCGATTACGCGAAGAACCCCTCGCCGGGAAGATGAAGGGGCCGACGTCAGTCGGCCCCTTCAGACCTGATTAACTGCAGCCGTTTGTCGTGAGCAGCACGTAGCCGGTATCCGGGAGGATCGATAGCGGGCTCTTGACCTGGCCGCCCTCGATGCTCGTATACGACGACTTTGGAAGCTTCACCACGTAGGTCTTCTTGGCGCTTACATTGACTACAGCGAGCGCACCGCTGTATTTGCGGAAGAAGACATCCTCGCCGGTGAAAGGCGGATCCGACGGGCCCCCGTACATCGGCGCACACGCCGTGCCCACCGCCGCATGATATTGCGGATAGTAGTTCTCTTTGCCGTACATCGAATTGCTGCCGACGTAGAGCGCCGCGGCTTGCTCTTTGCCCATCAGATACGTGGCGATCGAATAATCGAGTTGCGGGATTGTCGGCGGCTGGTGTTGCCGATTCCAGTCGTCCGCCACGAGGGTGCCTTCGCCGAGCGATTGCGCGTATTCCATCCAGCCGACGGCGTTGACGAGACCATGGTCCGACACGTAGCCGCCCCAGTCCGCGAATCCCGACTCGTTTAACACGATGTCCGCGTTGCCGATGATCGCGCGTTCACCAGGGTCTCCGCCCACACCGTTGACCGGCGCGACATACCCGTTCACGGCCGTGTTGATGGCGAGCGCGAGCGGACGCGAATAGGTCCGCGGATTGTGCAATGCCGCGTGCGCCGACGTCACCCATCCGATCGCGGCCGTCGCCCACGCCGGATCCGATTTCGCGCCGGAAAATTTCTGCACCCAGACGGTGTGATTCGCTTGCCAGACGCCGCAGCCGCCGTGGCCGGAATCGACATGGCCGGTGTTGTTGTCGAGCGAGACGATATCCGCGGCAACCCCGTTGTAGCCGTTCGCCTCCGCAAAGCCGCCCAGCAGCGACATCTGATACTTGATCACCGCCGGATTTGAGATGTCGAGCGGCACGCCGGAAAGTCCGCCCACATAGGCGATCGTGGAACGATCGCATTCATACAAGATCCAGTCCGGATGATTCGCAAGCCACCATGAAGTCGGTTCGTTGAGCCCGCTGCCGGTGGCGTCGGTGTCGAACGGCGTGTAGATCAGCGCGTTGAGGTTGACGTTGTTCGTGTGCCACGCGACCGCCATACTCGGTGTGCGCACGCCCCATACCGACGCGTAGCGCGAGCCGTCAGCGATGCCCTGACCGATGGTGATCATGTTGCCGTGGTCTTGGTCGAAGATCTGAAGTGCATGGATGCCGACCGTCGTGTCGGGGAAGAAACCCTGACCGTGCGGGGGCGGTTGGTGCGGCGGTCCCCCCATCGGCGGGTTCGATTCCGGTACTTGCCCGATCACGAACTGCGACGCCGCCGACTGTGTCGCACTACCCGGTACGGTGAGCCCGAGCACGTTTGCCGCGCCGTGCCCGCCGCAGCCGCTCAGTGAGACGAGGGCCGCGCCGGCGAGCAGGGCGGCGTTCCTCTTCAACGATAGCCGAATATTCAAGTCGTTTCCCCAAACAACGAGATGCGCTTTTTCTAAGCGCAGCCTCATTATATGGAGACGGCTACTCAGCTACGTTGACGGCCCTCACAATCGAGGGTGCGTTGGATAGAACAGTGTCCTCGCTTACGAACACCCGCCCGGGCTCAAGAGGACGAGCCCGGAATTGGGTCCGATGGTGACCGGGCTCCGCACGGTGCCGCCCTCGATGTTCGTGTACTGCGGTTTGGGCAGTTTGACTTGGAACTGCTTGTGCTGGTCGACGTTGACGATCGAAAGGCCGCCGCTGTACACCCGCAGGTACACCCGCTCGCCCTTGAACTTCTGATCGTTGGGGCCGCCGTACATCGGGGCGCACGCCTTCCCGATCGAAGCGGTGTACTGATGATAGTAGTTCTGCGCGCCGTACATGTCGTTCTTGCCGATGTACAGTGCGGAGGCTTGTTCTTTCCCCATCAGGTACGTGGCCAGCGAATAGTCGACTTCATGCGTGGTCGGCACGCTCTTCTGCAGATTCCAATCGTCGGCCAAGATAAACGCCTTGCTTTGGGACTGCACGTACTCCGCCCAATGCACGACGTTGTTGAAACCTGTGTCGCCGACGTAGTTCCCCCAAATCGAGAAACCGGCTTCATCCAACACGATGTCCACGTTGTCGAAGAGACTGCGGACGTTCGGGTCGCCGCCCGCGCCGTTGACCGGGCCGGCATAGGATACGGGGCTTGTATTCACCGCGAGCGCCAGCGGCGTTGCGAACGAATGATGCAGCGCCGAGCTCAGCGTTTTCGCCCAGGAGATAAGCGCGGCGTCCCAGAGCGGGTCGGTTGATTGGCCTGAAAAACGCTGGACCCACTTCGTGTGATTGTTCTTCCAAACACCGCATCCGCCGCGTCCGCGCTGGGGATTACCGGTGTTGTTGGTCATGTCGACGATATCAGCTGCGAGGCCGCTATATTGGTTCGCAATAGCGTAGGAGCCGAGCGTGGCAGACTGATATGCGGCAACGGCGGGATTTGCGAAATCAAGCGGCACTTCTGGAAGTCCGCTCACGTATGCGACCGTCGTGCGATCGCACTCGTAAAGGATCCAATCCGGATGGGTCGCCTTCCACCAACTCAGACCGTGCCCGAGATCCGGTGAATCGGTGTCGAACGGGGTGTAGAGAAGCGGACTAAGGCCGGCGTTGCGCGTCTGCCACGCGATCGCGGTCGCGCTGCGATTGCCCCAGACGGCGCCGTATCGATTGCCGCTATCGGCAGCTTCGGGTACGCTGATGATGTTATTTCTGTCCTGGTCGAAGATCTGGATCGCGTGGAAACCGTCGGTCGTATCTTCGAAGTACGGACTCTTCGCGTACATCGTCGGACCGCCGCCGGGCCCGACCGATCCGTCGATCGGCGCGGTGGTGAGCCACGGCTCGGGTGCGAGCGCGCTGTGACCGCACGCGGATACCGCCGACGTTATACAGCCGGCGGCGGCGAGCATCGCAATGCGAACAAAAATCTTTTTCAAGGTGATCAGTCGTAGCCCCCCAAGTGCCGCGATCGTCATCTCACAACAAGATTCTCGCGCCGGATATTCCCGGCGGTCGAACCTGATGAAATGATTTGTCGCTTGGGGAAGAGTGCCTGCCGCCCTTTGGTCCTATGGGTCCGATTTTATTTCTTTTTCGCGCGCAGTTTCCGGTATGCGGCATACAATGCGGAAGTGCGCTCGAACGTTTTGTACGCGACGGAAAATGCACCGAGGCCTTCCTTGAATCGCTTGACGCCGGGAAGACCTTCACTCGAGCCGAGGTTGTACCAACGAACCCCTCGCTCGGCGGCTCGTCGGATGAGTGCTACATTAAGCGCGTTGCTCGGACGCAGCGTCGCTTGCTCGGAGAGCATCGCGGCGCTCCAGAACATGAGCTCCTCGGATCCGAACAACACGACGCCGCCGGCGATCGGCGCATTTTCGAATCGTGCAAACCATATTTCAACGTCCGGTCCGCCGTACTCCACGACCGCGCGCAAAAGCGCTTTGGAAAAACTCGGTCTCCCGCGCTCCCATCGCGCGGCCGCGGCGGTCAGCATCGCGTAGTACTCGTCCACGGCCGAGACCGGGTCGGCAACGCGCGCGCACACGACGCCGCGCCGTTCGGCCTGACCTGCCATGCGGCGCACGACACCTTCCATTCGGTCGATGGCCGCTTCTGCGCCGCCCGAGACATCGATCAACGACGTTTCGCGCGCCCGGTTCTCGCAGTCTGAAATATCGATGTCGGCGTAGGCTGCGGGCCACGGCGTGATTCGGCACCGCTGGCCAAGGCGTCGAACGATCGCTCGGAACGCTTCAGTGGCGCGCTCCGGTGTTGCGAGCGCGCCGCCGCGCTCGCGCGCGATCGTGTACGTTTCGAGCGGCAAGCCGCTGTACTCCGTCCAACCGAGCCGGCCGCGTTCGGCGACGAGCGGCACGTCCACGAAAGTGCCATCCGCGAATTCACAGCGGGCCGGTGACACTTTGAAACGCGGGTCCGCCGATGCGAGCGCTCGAGCCCAACCCGGACGCGCGAAGAATGTCGGCGCCGGCGAAGCGGCATCGGACGCTTGCCACTCTTCCATCGGCACGCGCGTGATTCGCCGGACCGCGTTTTCGCCGCGCCCGGACGCCGCACCGATCATGCGCTTAGTACTCGACGAACGAGCGAACGTCCACGCCGGGCAGTTTGGCGCGGCCGCCCAATTCTTTCAGTTCGACCAAAAAGGCGAAGCCCAAAACGTGCGCGCCAAATTTTCTCAAAAGCTGCGCGGTCGCAGCAGCCGTTCCGCCGGTCGCGAGTAAGTCGTCGACGACGAGTACTCGTTCGCCGTTCGCAAGCGCGTCGGCGTGCATTTCCAGCGTATTGGTCCCATACTCGAGCTCGTAGTCGACGTTGATCTTCTCGTAGGGCAGTTTGCCCGGTTTGCGTACCGGGATGAATCCGGCGCCGAGCTTGTACGCGATCGGCGCGCCGAAGATATAACCGCGCGCCTCGATCGCCACCACGTAGTCGACCTTCGCATTCGCGTAGTTCGCGGCCATGAGATCGACTGCTGAGCGAAATGCAACCTTATCCTTTAAGAGCGGCGTGACGTCGCGGAACAAAATGCCGGGAATGGGAAAATCCGGTATCGATCGGATGAGCGCTTTCAGCTCGCTTGCGTCCAAGATCATTCCTCGTCGGTTGGCGGCGCTGACACGCCGGGCCGGTACGGAGCCGGCGCGTCGAGCGGATCCGCCGACGCAGGCTTCACGACGTCGTCGTTCGTGACTGGGCGCGACGCTTTGTCTTTCGCGAGCGCAGCGCGGATCGCAAGGTCGCGCGTCAAGGCTTCGTTCTCTCGGCGCATCCCGGCCGCGACCATCCCTGGATAGATGAAGAATAAGATGATGACGTGCAGCGCGACGGCGACCCACTGGCGATCCATCACGGAGAGCGCGCCGTCTGCCGCGTACGCAAGCATGCCGAGCGCGAATGCCCATGTCTTTCCCGTACCAGCGAACCATCCGATGAAGACGATGAAGGTGACCGCTATCGCGAGAGCGCCGACACTGTTGCCGGCACGCGCCGCAGCCGTCAGGGGCGATTGGAGGACGCCGAAGCTCAAAGCTCCCGCCCAGGTCTGGCCGTACGCGCGGAGCACGGCCGCTGCGACCGCGAACGCGGCCGCCCAGTAAAACCAGACGGCGCCGGCGCGCCACCGCATTTCAAGGGTGCTTTGCACGCTCGGGCGTTCGCCGCATCCGTGGCGGCGTCCTTATCTCTACCTGGGCCCTCCCCACGCCTTGACGGCTTCTTCGCGCAACGTGAACGCGCCGGCACTGTAGCGCGCTTGCGGAGGGCTTTGTCATGGATGCGATCGCCGTAGGTCAGACCACTCGTCACCATGTCGTTTTCGGCGTCTATCGAGACGGCGATAACAATCTCGACGCCGCGCAGGAACGCAACGTCACCGATTTCATCAAGACCACCGCCGCCAATCCCGATCTCAAGGCCGTCGTCGAAGATACCACGTCGATGCCGCGCACGCCGTTCGGGGCGGGAGACCTTCGAACCGAGTCATCGATCATCCAATCTGGTACGCAGCACATCACGCGCGTCACAGCTCCCAAGGATATGTCCAGCCGCCAGACGCTCACCGCATTTGTCCAGCGGACTCTTGAGGCAAGGGCATCCGATCCCGCATTCGCGCATTCCGACGTCTGGCTCGACCTTGTCGATCACGGCGGGGGCGACGGCGGCGGCCTTCAGGCGGACGAGAGCGGCGGTTTCATGTCAATCGAAGATATCGCGGGCGCTATCCGCGACGGCCGCGCCGCCTTTGCGCGCTCGCATCCTGGAGCCGATGATTCTGTTCAGGGCGTCGTCGCCAACCAATGTCTTATGGCTTCGCTTGGGTTCGCAGAGGGATACTACACAAAGCAACCCAAACGTCCGGTTTCCCGCGATAGGGGACGCGATAGTTGAAAGCTCGACGCAGAACCTACTCAGCGATATCTGAGAAAATTGAATCATCTACAGCGGGCTCAATGGAGCCGCCACCTATGTCGTCACCGTAATATTGATCAGAGTCATCACCTGGATTAAATTGATCCTCCAACTCAGCGATTTTGTCGTCTATCATGGCTCTAGCCGAGTCGATTTCCTTCGTTACTTTAGGATCAGCAAAACCCATCTCCTCGACTACTTCTAGTGAGCGATATAGTGAAGAGTAATGCTCCTCAGGGTTGGTTCCAGAATCCCAATTCGCTTCAAATAAATCAATATATTCGTCAAAACGGTTAAAATACTCTGATCGAATGAATCCGCGAATGTCCGACCGCTCGTCGTCGGTCAACACCTGAGTTATCATCTCATCAGCCATCGGCTCGAGGTCGCCGGCCTCAATTGTTGCTTCGAAGTTCTTGACGAACGCTGTGCGGACGTCCTCGGGCAGTAAGTCCAAAGCCGCAAGGTGCACAACGAGTTTCCCGAGTGGAAGGTAGATTGCGTATGCGTTCGGCGGCCAAAGCTTCGCGAAGAAATCCGGATACGCTTGTAGGAAGCGCTCGTTAAAGCTTCGATCACATCTGGTCATCAAGAATGAGGCAACCTTTTCGGTATTTAGAGTTCCGAGGCGCTCGACGACGGAATCGTAGCGATGTCTCGGAACCGAAACTTTTGCCCCAAGTATGGAAACGGCGCCGCACACGACTTCCTCGACGAGTTGGTCGATGGGTGTGCCAGCAATATAGATATCGACAAGTTCTGCGCTATTGGCTACGAAGATCGCGAAGGCATCTCGGACTGTCGGATGCTGAAATGCCCAATATTTCGACCCATCGGCTGTTACCAGCTTTACAAGACTGTTCTTTAGCGCCTCCATCGCGACGTAGACGCTACTTTCGTTAGATCCCAACCGTTTGATAGCATTCTTAGATGCATCTGTTAACTCGATGGGACTTGGCAATCGATTGCCCGACATAAACACAATTGCGAGCGCTGCGCGGGTATGGCTGTCCGCAGTTTGAATGATCTCCAGCAACATTGGTAAAGGATTCTCGACATAGTGACGAACGGCGGCTTGAGTGAATTGCAAATTCTGAGTAAGCGCAGGGTTGCCGAGTCGTCGGGCCGTCTCCGGTAAGAACCACTTATTCTCCGCAACGCCGCGCAGGAACGGTTGGATTTGTTTCTTATATGTTTTCGACTGACCGCCAAGTTTGATGTGATTGTAAAGAATCTGAGATTTCTCTGCGAGCGAAAGATTGCGTACCTGTATTACGACTTGCGAGTCCCTAAACAATGGAAAGGCGTCTATTTTTAGGTCTAGTACCGCTCGCTGGTATATGTATGTGCGCGACGTAAGAAGTACTCTCGCGCCCTTAGTAAGTGCCGCTCTCATGTGAGGAATAATACGATTCCAGTGGTCTGCAACAGATAGCTGGTATTGGGTTGTACCAAAGGCGTCATCAAACCAAAACAACTGCTCGGGTTCGTGCGGATTCCAATGATCCTTAAACTCTTCTGGAGAGGTCAATTTCAATGGACGTGCTCGCCATAAATCAATTGCAGCAACGCTTAGCCCGGCTGCGATCGTAGACTTGCCAGTCGCGGGATCTCCAAGAAGAAGCACAAAACCCTCATCAATTAGCGCTTCTGCCGCTTTTTGCTGAGCTTGCGTTACCACAAGCTTCGAAAGGTCGGGCCCCATAGACGTTAGGATTTCCAGGGCTTGATCGTAGTCTCTCTCATCGAGAATTTGGCTGAGGTCTCCTAGACCGTAAAGTCGTGGTACGAGCGCGCGTAATCTCTTGTCTTGTGCAATTTGGAGGTTGATCCAGTCCGCTCCATATATTGAGAAATCGTTTATGCCTGCAATGCTTAGAAACTCAACCCTAATTCTGGCTTCAGATTTTGCCGTACATCTTGCGTTGGTCATCAATATGTATGAGTCAGCTAGTCCATTGGCAGCTAGTCGTGCCGCCTTTCCAATTTCGTCCTTCAGGTCTGAAAGCGAAATGAGAGAATCCGCGATTGAAGTGGACTTACATTGGACTACAGTTAAGGCGTTTGGTGGTTCGCCGCGGAATGTCGCGTCGCGGCCCTCGTCATGTGTCGCGGCGAATGTTTGAACGGGTCGATTAAGAACGGTTTGTAGAATTGTCGCGCACAGATCTTGGAAGGCCTTCCACCCAAGCGAATGCAGATTGAAGTCGGCTGAAGGTGACCCAACTACGCGTGACTTGCGAGAATCGTTCGAGTCTTGTTGCATATCTTGTCTTGCCTAACCGCGTAACGATGCCGAACCACCTTAATCGGACCGCGCCGCTGGAAAGTGAAAAATGCCCTTCTGCACGAGCTCGTACTCTGAGCGTGTCATTCTTCCCAGTATCACAGGTGATTCGACGTCGATGTCCCTAACCGTCGAATAAATGCCAACTGGTCCATAGTTGTCTCGGACCAGAACGGTTACAGAAGTACCCGCCTCGTGCGCGAAATAGACGGGAGCTTCTATCTCTACCGGCCTGGTGTACCGTCGCCGGTGATAGTCCTCGACGTGCAGAAGCGCCTCAAACGCAGCGACACTTCTATTTACTCTGGACATCACAGTTATCACAGGCATCTCCGTTCTCATTCCTGGCAATCTCACTTTATCACCCACAATCGTGTAGTTGGAGTGAAAAACTGCGTTTCGCAAGTTTGCGTTCCAGGACTCTCTGAACGGTCTTAGTGCTGCCCTATGGATCGGGTCCGAGGTTAGCTGTCGGAGTTGTTGTATCTTTCGGCCGGGAGACAGCTCAGCTCCGTCGCCATCGCGCTCAAAAACTAGGGTTCGGTGAGGGTGGCCCGAAGCGATGTGAATCAAATCAGCTACAACTTGATACGGGTAGTATGATTCGACAATATGGCCGTAAAGCCAGAGCCCAATGGTAACTTCAAGATCATAGTTTGGCAGCGACGCGTGGAGAGCGATAATTTTGGGAAAGATTCGTTTTGTCGTTTCAAACGGGTCGGAGTAGAGATCGCGTTCCTTGTGTACAAGCGCCAGGATGAAGTCGAATTCAGATTTAGCCTTCGCTGCCTCAAATAGTCTGTTGAAGGCTGTCAAGTACCGCGGCAGATCACGTGAATAAATCGGATTGAAAGTCAACGGGAGCGGCTCGGCGAACGACCACTCACCATCATCGGATATTGTCCACTTAATGTTCACGTGGCGCTCTCGGGACTAAACGGTCGTAAATCTAGCGACGAAGACTAGTTCCAATCCAGGTTAACAAGGTATCTTCCAACCACGCGACGGCCTTCGCTAAGGGCGAAAGTCCCGGCCGCTCCGAGAAGTCATGTTCCGGAGCTGGAAACTTTGGGGCACCACGATCAACTCCGGGAGCATGTGTCAGAAAATCAGTATATTCTCTGTTTTTCTCCTGAGAGAAACCCCGCAACACAGCGATTGCCAAGACTAACACCAAGGCAGGCACATAGTTCCGCGCCATGTTGTAAAAACATGATTGCCCTGCGAGCGCCGGAAAAACAAAATAGAACGTTACGACGATGAGCGCCGTGACAAGCAGAAACAGTAGTAAACTGCGCATGAACGTTATGGGCTTGTTTGTTGGCCTGTGAGTCTTGAAGTACCATTGAATGTTCCGGTCGTCGTCATCACTCAAGAATTGGCGCTCGATGTTCGCGATCACGACAAGGTTTCTGTTATACCAGAATGATGCGTCCAAGACAACCTGGATTGCCCATGTTACAAGGACAATGTAAAGTGACGCGACGATCCAAGTTGGTAACACATCGGAATGAATAGCCGACGTGGCAACGGCGAGCAGCGAGGCCGCAAAAATTGACACGGCTTGCCATGCAAGCCCGAAGTGGCGACCGATCTCGGCGTTATACGTGTCGTACACCTTGAGCAGGAACTCACTTCGATGAGATCGTGGGTCGTCAAGAGACACGGTAGTCGTCCCAAAGTTCATTAATGCTGCGCATGGATTCCAATATGCATCGAACGTAGCCCCCGCGGGGATGTCGTTGAAAACCTCGGCCGTCAAAGTATTTGCCAAAGGCCGCATCAATTGTAATAGAGTTGCAATCGAAGCTAACTACGTCCATTGACTGAGCCATTTGACGCTGCGCAAGCGGTCGCCCACCCAGCAAATGAACTGGGGCGCTCAAAAATTGATCCGTCGGAGTAAGCGTCTTCCCATAGCCTGATGGCATACTGAAGCCCAAGACGTGGCGGCGATGAGAAATGCTGGGCCGAATCACATTAAATTGTCTGATTTTGGGCACAACGATAACCCATGACGCATACTCGCGCAGTTTCTGAGCCTGCTCCTTTAGTTCGGAAAGCCTGCGTACATCATCGAGGTCTCGCGCGACCGTGAACAACGGACAATGCAGCTTGACCGCTCGTAGGTGCCGATCAAAATCGTAGTTTTCCCAGTCGACATCGATCATGCCGACCGATTCCACTCCCCTCAAATCTCTTAAGTTCGTGTATCGCGCACCAGGCAGCCATCCCAGTCGTCGAGCCTTCCTGGCAATCTCTTTACCGTAGCAAATGATCTTGTAGACGCTTTTGAGGCTCACGGCCACCCAATCCGGCGAGAGCAAAACGGAAATATCGACTGTGTAAGAATTCTTCTAATCGACTTGTGGCGACTCACCATTAAGGTCACAATTGACCGGCGTCTCACAGACTTTTGCGTCATTTGGCTTCCTGTTGCCTCCGGCGCGCGCGTTTTTCACCGAGCCGTCGCCGATTGCTCGCAGCAATCTTTGCGCCTCGAATTTCAGCTGCCCTGCCTCCATGCCCCGGACTCAACCCCTGCGCCCTCATCTCGGACAGCTTTGCTTGAGCCGCCTTGATCGGCTGCCGAATCTCAACCGTGTGCCGTAGATAGCACCGGCGACCGCAGAACTTAAGACATTTCTTGTGGAGCGGCTGTTGACAATAGCCGCAATTCGCTGCCGAAACCGCTTCGGGAGCTAGAGTACTTCGCTTGCCTCCGAACCGCTGAAGTCTGTACGGAATCTCCACTTTCCGAAGCTGCGTCACATACTGACTCGCGAGATCCATCGCCGGACCCCGCATCTTCGGCATGAGATTTTGCGCTAGCGATTTGGCGAAATCCGGGTCGAGTCGCACGACGCCATCCCGAAGCTCATGGAACATGTACGGACGCAAACCAGCTTTCGAGATCAGCTCTAAAGCCGACAGATCCACTTTGGCGCGCAGCGGTTCGACAAAATCGAAGATGAACGACTCCCGAAGCCGGTCATCGACGTGGAGTAGCCCCAGATCGGGGTCCAGGCCGTGGGCGACGCATGCGATCCGCGCCTCGACCTCTAGTAGCGTATAGCTGTAGTTCAGAATAGCATTGAACGGGTCGCGAGCATCCCGCACCTGGCTCCGACTGCCCGTATCTCGCGCGCAAATGGCTCGCCAATGCGCCGGAATGCGCTTTTGGGTCCACAGGGGCCACGGAAGGGCTCTTCCCGTCAGAAAACGCCAATACGACTTAGCCGCAGTCCCTTCGAGGGCTAAGAAGCCGTCGAGGGTATTGCAAGTCGATAGGGCCGCCTCGCAAAAACGAATCTCTTCGCCCAAAGCTTTGACTAGAATTTCGGGGCTAGGATTTGCGCTAATTTTGGCGTTAATTTTGTCCACCGTTATCGAGGCAAGTGCAAAAAGCGTCTCGATTTGTGAGGAAAATTTTCGTCTTAGGAGCCACCGGCAAAGATCCACTCCAAAATCCGTTGCTCCGGCTATCGCTTGCTTTCGCTTAATCGGGCCATCGTGAGGAGCGTCTGGAATGAGACAGTTTATGAGACGACTGTCGGAGCCGACTATCGCGACCGAAATTCCCATGCGGTTGCACCAGTCGAGTGCCCCGATAGTGATAACCCCGGCGGGTGCGCGAACAACTAACCGATCAATAGCGCACTTGCCTCGTGGGAAGTGAATTTCGCGACCGGATCCTTCGCTCGGGAAGCCATCGCAGATTATCAGGTGACCTTGATCAACTTTGATTTCGGCGACGTATCCTTCGACGACGAGGATTTCGCTTTCCCTTGGCGTTGGTTGCGCTCGCTCGATCATGTCGCAGCCTTTCTGCTTTGGTCATACTAGTTAGCATTCCAGCGAGATTCGAAAGGATAGACAGCGCAGTTGGCGATGATCCGCCGCGAAGTTCATTAAGCACCGGCAGCGCGTTGGGATTAGAGCGCGACTCCAGAATGGTTACCAAAATGAAAACTTTGAGGAGACCCCGGAAATCCTCGCTGAGGACGATGCTATTGAGCTTTGTGACCTTTGCATCCGACAAGGCTCGCCTAACTTGGTCGAGACCCAATCGCAACGTTTCGTTTAACGACGGTCCGATCCGAAGCGCACTCTGGAGGTCGTCATGCGTCGCGCGGACTACCGCGTTGAAAAGACTGTTCTGCGATTCATCTCTTGTAAACCACGGTATCATCGGCCGAAGCATAAACACAACCGCTCTTGCCACGGTGGCAATCTCGGAACGAGTCATGCCAAGCCGCCCCCTCTCGCGGTCATAAAGAACCAGAAACGCTTGGAGGGCCGACTGAAGGTCGAGTTCTAGCTCATGTGGATCGAGTTGCAAGTAGATCTGACCCAAAATTGCCACTAAAAGAGTTTCCAGCGACTCACGCCAGTCAAGGTATCGAGGTTCCGTTCGAACGCCTTTCAACATTTTACGCGACAGGGACTTCGCGGACCGTTTAATGTCTTCGAGTGTGTAGGATTTGGACCCGGGCAAATGCGTCTGACGAATTAGCGCCCGGTGCACGAGGCCGAAGAAGTGGCTCAACCTCGTCCGCAGCTCTGTCCTGACAAGCTCCCAGGGGATATCTCGATCCCCGATAATAGCGAGTTCCAGGGCAAGGGCACCCAACCGAAATCTTCCTTTGAGCTGAGCCTTGACCGTGAGTAGCTTAATCAACCTCCGTTCGTCGCTTGCGGTCATTCCATAGGTCTTTGTGCCAGGGATACGCTTGAGCGGCGGCACCACGTTGCCGTCGCGCAGCGTCTTCCATATGGACGGAGTGAGCGACACGCCGCGGCTTCGAAGTCTTGTGATGACTTCACCCAACGAGTGTGACTGCGTGTCCATCTATAAGAATACGACTAAGCCGAATTTTGCTCCCGTCGAACTTGTCACAGAAGCACGCAAAATTACAAGGGTCAAACTTCGAGAATCGTAATTTGACTTGTTGCGCCATAAGGAGGGCGCAACGATGCAACGACGATTCAAATCGCACAATGCCAGCCGCATACGGCTCACAGCGCTCAGTACGAGCCAGGAGATGCGTTATAGAAGCAGCCTGGATGCAATCAAGCTTATCCGTGAAGGGAATGCAAAGTCGTTGACCCAGGCTGCTCGCGAATCTGGAACGACGGTACCGACGGTGCTGCGATACGCTCGATCAGCCATCGTTCGGCAGCGCGGCAGGTACGGCGTTCGCCATAGTGATCGCCTCCGTCGCGAGCTTGTCTTTTACGCTCCGACCGGCAGGACAACGCTGGTGACACACAGCTCGCGTCAGGCGACGGAGATCGCCAAATACCATAACGCCGTGAAAGCGTTTGTTAGCCACGGCGACTTCGGTGCGCTAAAGGAATTTCGAAACAAGTCCATCGCCGTCCACGGAAAGCGTTACGAATTTCTTACCGATACTCGCATCTTGAACCGGCTTGCTCGCGCGGGCGAGTTGAGCGTTCTTGAAATCTATAGCTCCGTCGGAAACAACTGAGATGGATCATAATAAAGAAATCGAGCGGCTCATTCGGACCGAGAAGCGACTTCAAATCCTCAAAGCCGACACGCCGCGTTGTAGCATCTGTGGTTACGATAAGCCGCGCTCACTTGAGCGGCACCATATCGCAGGCCACAATAACAGCGAAACCACAGTCTGGTTGTGTCGTAACTGCCATGACGAGATCAGCGATCGACAGGAAGATCTTGATCCTGATTTGCGTTCGAACACGAACCAGGATCCGCTCTTGAGACAAGCGGCAATGCTGCAAGGCGGCGCAATGCTCTTGCTCGTGCTGCTGATCGCGTTTCTTGCTTGGAGTGCCTGGGATGTGAAGGCGTCCGCGGACTTGACAGCTGCCTACGGCGAGAATTGGTATCGCGTTATCGCAGAGCCCGCACCTCGATGATCCGCGTGTCTTCAACTGCTGTAAGGGCGTGGGTTCATCCGGACCCGCGCCCCGAGGACCGCTATCAACACGGTACGATAACGACGGTGCCATTCCGCAGCCGCCCATTTGGCCAGCGCGCTCTCGTCTGGGATACCGAAACCTCGACGGACAGAAAGCAGAAATTGCTCTATGGATTCTTCGCTCTCTACGAAGACGGACAAAAGGTTCTTGACGGGGTTTTCTGCCCAGATGACCTGCGCCCACAAGATCGACAGATCGTCGAAGAGTTCGCAAAGAAAAACGAAATCGAAATTATGACCTTGACGGAGTTTGTCGAAAAGGTGCTCTACCCGGAATGTTACCAGCTTGGCTCGCTCTGCGTCGGGTTCAACCTTCCGTTTGATATCTCACGTATCGCCCTCGGTGTAACGACTGGCACCGGGAGAAACCGCAAGCGATTCATGTTCACCCTCTCCAACCGGATACGCTGGCCACGTATCGGCATTGAGCCGATCTCTGGGAAAGCCGCGTTCATCCGGTTCGCCTTCAAGAAGTTCCCCGCAAAATGGGAGCGTCCGATGTTCGCAGGCCGCTTCCTTGACTTGAGTACGCTCGTCACCGCGCTGACCGGTGAGCGACACACATTGCGCTCGGCGGGCCGACGATTTTGCGCGTCCATAATCAAATCAAAGACAGAGGATCTTGGAAAGGTGACGCCCGACGCACTTCGATACGCGCACATAGACGTCGAAGCGACGTGGGCACTATATGAACGACTTCGAGACGAATACCTGATGCATCCGTTCGCCTCCCTTGAAAATGAACTCCATCAATCCGAATCCACGCTGCCGATAACGCGCCTCTACTCGACGGCAAGCGTCAGCAAGAAGTACTTGAGCCTGATGGGCTATCAACCGTTGCTCGAAACGCAGCCCAAGTTCGACCTCAAGTACTTCGGCTACGCGAGCAGCGCGTATTTCGGTGGACGCGCAGAGGCTCGTGTTCGCCGTGTCGATGTGCCAGTGACGGTCGTAGACTTTACGTCCATGTACCCTACGGTCTTTCAGCTCCAAAATCTCCAAGCGTTGATCGAAGCAAAGAAACTTCGACCTCGCCAATGCACTCGTAAAGCGCGCGAGTTGCTAAATCGAATTACCATCAACCGACTCTTCGACCCAAAGACCTGGCCGCTCTTACGGATGCTCGTGCGAGTCAAGGCCGATGGCGACATTTTGCCGGTGCGCTTTCGCTTGAATTCCGACCAACCGTATGCGATCAGCGTGACCCACCTTACGAGCCACAAGCTTCGGTGGCATTGTCTTGCCGATGTCGTGCAGGCGAGACTTCTCGGCAACACGACACCGGAGATCGTCGAAGCGGTTGAATTCGTTCCCAAGGGGAGGCAGAGTCTGCATCCAGTGCGCTTGCGCGGACAGGCCACGTTGGATCCTGACGATCAGATATTCAAGACGGTCGTGGAAGAACGCCAAAAGGCAAAGCGCGCAAATCAAGACGGGTCAGATGAAAACCTGGGCAGGCTTGATAAAGCTCTCAAAGAGTTCGCGGCTGGGGCATCGTACGGAATCAACTTCGAGGTCAATGTCACGCCGTCGCCGGCGGAATCGACGCCCACCGGTGACGTCTACTCGGACGACCAATTTCATTCCAAGAATATCAAAGACGAGCGTCCGGGTCGATTTTGCAACCCGATAGTTGCGTCGTTCGTTACCGCTGGATCGCGCCTCATGCTCGCCATGGCAGAATGTCGGGTCAACGCTGCCGGGGGCTGTTTCGCCTTCTGTGACACCGATAGTCTAGCAATCGTATCGGGTGACGATTGCCCGGTTGACATTCCGTGCATTTCGCAAAATCAAGTCGGCGAAATCATTCAAGAATTCAACTGTTTGAATCCATACGATCCTCGACTAGTGCCCAATTTGTTGAAAATTGAGCACGAAAATGTCCGCTGCTGGGTCATCTCTGCCAAGCGATACGTGTTATTCAAGAAATCAAGACATTTCAAGATAATCAAAGCGTCTGAGAGCGGTCTGGGCGGAATTATTGGTCGAACCAACAAGGAAAACACAGAGAAGCTGTCTCGCCGCCTCTGGCTGCGCATCTTGATTAGGGAGTGCGGGGAACGCTACGGTTATACGTTCTCGAAGTGGCGTTCTAAATTAATCAAGTTTGACGGGCCGGTACGCCGCAAGCTACCGCTGTCGCAGACGGAAGTTTATCGGAAATTCAAACAGTTCAATAAATCAAGGGCGTACGCCGACCAAATCAAGCCGTTTGGATTTATTCAAACGGTTGTACCCGCAATAGAGGATGGGGATCGGGTTCAACCGATAGCTCCATTCGAGCAGAGCGCAGCCAAGTCGAGACGACTTAAATGGATTGATTGCAAGACTGGAGAGCTGGTAACCCTCGACTGGAGCGGTACGGGACTCGCGAACAGCGTCCCCGTCTCGAGCATGACCGAATTCATCGACCGCTATGCGACACATCCAGAGGCAAAGGCCGCTGGGCCGGACGGATGCCCGTGCCAGGCAAACACGCGAGGTCTTCTCGGACGCCTTCACTTGGAGGACTTTGAACCAATTCGTATCGGTAAAGAGATCGACCGACTAGATGAGGACAAGGGCGCCTCCCTGGAGTGCGCGGACCCCGTCAGTTACGAAGATGAAAGCGATCCCGAACTTAACGCGGCAGTCTGCGTTCTTGCGAAGCATCGACAAGGCCGAGTCGCGAAGGCCCTGGGAATGTCGGAGCGTCGGTGGCGGGATATATTGCAGGGCTACGCGAGACCGCACGAAAAAATCCGGGGCCAGATATTGAGGTTAGCCCCGCTCGTTGCTGTTGACCCCAGCACGATCTGAATCGCGGTTGTTTCCCTGTTATCGAATCCGCACTATTGTGTCTTGTCAGGTGGCGATTCGCACCATTTCCGATTCCAGGTGTCTCGAGCGATAGTTTGCAGGAGGCCGCTGAGCAAGCCTTATCCAGTGTTTGAGGGCAACGACAACTATTTTTACGACACGGTAGGTCCAAAGTTATTTTGACCGATAAATCACACGCGAGAAATTGGAAGGCATTCAACATGCTGCTTGAGCGAGTTCGGAAATCTGCCGGTTTAATCATGGCGACACTTATTCTTGGAGCACTGATCCACGTTGAGGCAACGCAAATTCGCAACTATGACAAGCAACAATTCCAAATTCTGATTCAAAAAGTGAATTCCGTGCAGGTGTCTGCAGACGAAGCAGATTCCAACGCGCAAGACGCCGCAAGCGCGGCCAGTAACGCCGAATCTTCGGCCCAAGATGCAGTCGACGCGATCAATTCTAGGTAACACAGTACTTTGGCCCCCCAAATCCTGGCGTAAGCCAACTTTCTATTGTAGATCTTGGGTTGCCAATGCGAAGCTGTACTCTGCGGGATGTCCAGATTCCGATTCGAGGATGAAAGTATGCACGTCATTTTGCAACCAACCGGCGAGTCCGAAGCAAACGAACACTTCATCGACACAATTGTTAGCCCAGTGGATGTGTCGACTGTATTGTCTCTAGTTGCCAACTCGGATGTCAACAAGCTCAAGAGCCGCTTCGGAAATCGCAAGGCCATACCAACCTGGGGAGTCACTCCTGGCAAGAATAGGGTCAATGCCAACAAATGGGATCGCATTCAACCCGGAGACCTGGCCTTGTTCGCCGCCAATAAGCGATTCTTTGCGTCATCATTCGTTGTCGATAAGGTTCATGCACCCAAACTGTCCCAGAGGCTGTGGCGGCATAGCGACGCGGGTGAAACCTGGGAGTATGTTTATTTTCTCGACGAAGTTGCCGCGATGAATCTGTCATACGCCGAATTTAACGAACTCGCCGGATACAACCCGAATAACATTGTGAGGGGATTCAATGTTCTTGATGAGACCAAGAGTAGTCGGATCTCCGGGGCACTAGAGCTGTCTAGTAGGCTATACCAGCCCGAGACGAGCGCTGACGAGTACCTTGAAGCGGTCTCGAGTCAGTATCAGGATCTCGATGACCTCAACTCGCCGGCTCTCGTCAAACGACGCAAGGAGCAGCGCTTTCTTCGTCAAGAGCTCTTTGGAACCAAGATTGTATCAACCTGTTGCATGTGCGGGCGAGAGTTTTCCGTTGATTTTCTTGTCGCAAGTCACATAAAGAAGCGGTCCGAATGTAGCCTCAAAGAACTTAAAGATTTCAAACATATCGTCGCGCCAATGTGCAAGTATGGTTGCGATGCTCTCTACGAAGCTGGATACATAATCGTAGACGACAGCGGACTCGTCAGCCAAGGTCGTTGTGACATTAAATCAAGCGGCGTTGAAAGTGCCACAAAATCCATTCTTAAGATCAAATGTCTTGCTTGGAACCCAAAGACCCAAGGCTATTTCACATGGCACCGCAACCGGTTCAATCTCAAAGAGATGCTGCAGAGATAGTTGCAGCTGCATATATTGGGTACAAGTCGCGTTCACGGAATTGAGGGCTCGGCACAATGTACTACGACAATCGCCCAAGCCAGCGTGTCTCGCGCGAGGCTCTGTATGAATTGGTCTGGGCCGAACCACTTGTCGTGATCGCACCCCGATTTGGTATATCCGATGTTGGACTGCGAAAAGCTTGTAAGCGCGCAAATATTCCGCTCCCGACGGCCGGTTATTGGGCCAAAGTCCGAAACGGTAAGCGCGTGGGTCGCAGACCGCGATTGCCCAAGTCGCTCGCCAACAGGAATTCCGATATCGTTATCCGATCTTCGATTCGCCGTCCGGCGGAAGTCGAGTTCGAGATCCCCGATGACGTCGGCAGTCTCATTGCTCTTACAAAGTCTCGAACCGTTCCATGGGAAATACCGCAATCAGTTCGGTCCCACCCGATCGTGGCGGGCTGGAAAGTCCGCGACCAATTCACGCCGGATGCTGTGGAGCGTCGAAGGCGGCGATTTCTCAGCATCCTGTTTCGCGAAGTCGAGCGGCTTGAGGGCAGCGTTAGCGCAGAAGACAAAACGCATTTCAAAGTTACTCTCGCAGGCGAAATCATTGAGGTCTTGGTCAAAGAGCCGTATAGGCAGGTTAAGGTTCCGCTGACAGAAGACGACAGACGTTATAGTTGGAATCAGAACCGGGACTGGAACATCAAGACAGAATCGTCGGGGTCGCTGATTCTCCAGATCGAAAGCTATGTTCGTTCAACGATTCGACGACGCTGGCACGACAAACCCACATCGCCACTTGAAAATCAGGTCGATTCAATCATCTTAGGCCTACTTGCGGCGGTCGCGCCTGTGCGGCAAAGGCGTATCGAATGGGAGGAATCTGAGCGGCAGAGGGCTCGCGAAGAACAAGAGCGATGGGCGCGCGAAGAACGGCAACGAAAAGAACGGGAACAGCTTGAAACCTTACTCGCCGAAGTCAACGCTTGGCACAAGGCACAACTCATCCGTTCGTATGTGAGCGCGCGCCTCGATGCCGCAGGAGGATTCGATTCAGCTTCCACGAGTCTTAAGAACTGGGCTGATCGCGCGACGCGAGCGGCGGATCGACTAGATCCCGCAAGAGGGGATAGCGGCAGCCGAGGGCTTTAAACGTCCTGACGCCGCCAGAGGCGCGACAGGCGTCCAAACTACCGACTTCGAAACCACAACGCCCAGCTTTAGCGGCCGTTTCTGTGGTCGCGAGGTTTGGCATTGAGGGGGTAAGCGCACTATGCGTCGGGTCATAAGTCTTGCGGCGTTTGCATTTGTCGCCGCACTTGCACTCAGCTACTCACCGTCGAACTCAGTCGCAAATTCTTCGTCGTCAGTCGCGCTGGCTGCGTCGATCCAGGCCGATATTCCGATGTTCGCGACGGAGGACGGCGCGCAGAAGCATTGTCCAGCGGATACCGTCGTGTGGCTCAACACAAACAGCGGCATCTACCATCTCAAGGGTGAGCGATGGTATGGCCGCACGAAGCATGGCGCGTACGTCTGCAAGAAAGAAGCCGACGCGGCGGGGTATCGGGAGACGGAGAACGGACAGTAGGTGTATCGGCACAAGCGTTTGTCCTGGATTTTTTGGGGATTGAGTATTTCATGCTAGGACGTTGCCCGAGTTGTGGGTCCGATAACACGCAGCGACTTCAAATCATTCACGAGGGCGGGCTGAAGTTTCAGAATGCTACCGCCATTTCAGGGGGCGCGGCTGGCGGTGCCTTCGGTGAAGCGGGAGCACTTATTTCCACAACGAGAGGAACGCAACAAAGTGTCCTCTCAATGCGTGCGGCACCTCCTGCTCAGAAGCGAGTCGGCTGCGTTGCGTGGACACTCCTAATCATTGAGATGATCATGCTCTTCACAGGTCAACCTACGGCGATTGTGATCGGACTTATCGCTGGCGGGCTCACAATCGCATATATGGTTAGCCAAACACGGTACAACTCGAAGGAATGGCCACCGCTGTTTGAGAGGTGGCAACAAACGTTTATGTGTATGCGGTGTGGAAAACCATATATTCCGTCCGCGAACGCAGCAGACGCGCTTCCGGCCATCGCTCGACCTGCGAGCGTACCAGCACTTGAGTCCTCCGATGCCCCGGCAGTACTGGAGACGGTTGCTGGCACTGACAAGAGATTTTGTCACCAGTGCGGAGCGCGGATTGGATCGACCTCACGCTTTTGCGCTTCTTGTGGTGAGCGAGTGGAGTCTTTGTGAGCTTCGTTCCGTTCGCCCAGTGTTAGTGGACGGATACACTAACGTCAAATCGATTGCCAACAGAGTCTGAAATCTCGATCCGAGCCCTCCCGTGAGCAACGGATGTTATAATGAATTGGTTTGAATTTGTACCTTGGGCAACGGTGGCGATTGGCGGGTTGGAGCTCACTGCCGTCCACGCGCCCGAGTAATTGGTCTCGGTAACCGTTGCGGTAACGTTCTGGCCGCCTCCGCTAGCGATCCATCCTGTCGGATTGACTGAGATCTGTCTTATTACGTAGACGCCAATAGCTTGTTGAGCATCGGCGAACCACACATTGCCATCAGGACCGGCCATTATAGAGCCGGGATTGCCACCGAATCCGGCGAGTGGGAAGAAGTAGGATAACTGGCCACTCGTCGTGACACGACCAATTTCATTGGTAAGAAAACCCGGGAACCAAAGTGCGCCGTCCGGCCCGACCGCTATATAAAATCCGGGTTCGAACGATGTCGGGTAATTCGTTACCACACCGCTTGGGGTCATTTTCCCAACGGTCGTCGAGGAAGTAAACCAGAGATTCCCGTCCGGTCCCGTGACGATCCCTACCGCGCCAGGCGAAACTGGAAACGAGGTTATCACGCCGGTCGATGGTATTATCCGGTCGATGGCGCTGCCCACCGTAAACCAGACGTTGCCATCCGGCCCGCTCGTGATGCCAACCGCGTCGCCCGACACAGGGTATTGGGTGACTTTGCCTCCGGTCGCTATCTTGCCGACAAAACCGTTTCGCGTGTACCAAATGTTATGATCGGGGCCCTCGGTTATTCCATTTTGAAACATGCTTCCGGAAACGACATATTGCGTGACGTGCAGCCCATCGATTGTGACTTTGTCCACTGCGTTCTTCGCATAATCGTTCATATAGAATTTTCCGTCGGAACCAACGGCCAAGTCACCAGGGTTGTAGTGGGGGGGCAAAACGATCGGATACTGCGCACCAAACATCGTGATTCGCACTAGGCTGTGGCCTGTTGACTCGGTGAACCAGACATTTCCATCGGGCCCAATCGCAATACCGGAAGGGGTATTGGTCGACGGATAAAGAGTCGGGAAGTAAACCCAGTCGGGCGGATTGCCGTCTTGGATAACGTTCGGGCCAACAAATCGACCGCCCATTACTTTCTTCGCCGCGCCTACAGGCATGCCGGAAGCGGAGCACGCTTGCAACGATAGTCCGGAGACTACTGTTAGCGGTATCAAAAACGCACCTGAGATTAATTTGTTCATCAAGGCGGTCATAACTCTCGATCTCCCGGTCAGCAGGTGAACGCAACCTTAGGTTCGGTTTAATCAAAAGGACAATTTGCCACGTAGATCACGCCGCAAGCCGATGAGAACTAATCTAACGCTTCAGTGAATACCTGCGAATCGCGAGGAGGTCAGCCACGACCATGAGGTAATACAGTTGCTCACAAACCACGGAGTCACTCATTGCGGTCCAATGGGGGGACGAGTTGAAGCATTTTAACGCTTGCATTGTCGCCGGTGCAATTTTGGCATTAGCGATTGCTTCAGGATGTACGAACGGATCGAACTCGGCCCTTCCCCCCATTCATCAGTCCGGAGGTCCGGCTTCTGCGATAAGCCCGCCGCCTGCCGTTCACGAAGCGCACACTAAGAAGGGAATGTGGTTCACAATTGCACCCCCGGCTCCGAAATCGCACCTGCGGATCTTTCGACGTCACAAGATACGACCGACTGATACTGACACAACTACGGATGAATGTCCCTCCGGCGGTTACTGCGTAATAGCGGGTCAAACCATGACAATCAGCGGGCTAACGATCAACTGCAACGGTTGCCCGCAAAATCAAACGGTTCTTGTGACAACTTCTACCGTTAGGGTTGGCACAACGTACGTTATGCCTTCATCGCCGATCCCAGTACCAGGCACTTTCTCGATTACCGATGAATCGACCACAGATACTCCCCTAGGTACATATCTGGGAATCGTTGTGCAGGCCAGCCCGTCCCCAAGGGCTATCATTTCATCAGTCGATCAGCTCGAAAACCATCTTTGTAGCGTCAACGCCGGCCAATGTCCTGTCCTGGAAATCGACGATATGTCGACCGGCAATCCTGTGCCCGTTAGCAGCCCTGCTGGTCCGCCTCCAACTGTGGTCGGAAACCAAATGAATCTGAGTGTTCGAGTCAAACCTGGAACCGGAACCGGTTCATATGCGTTATCCGATGTAGCATGGACAATCGACGGAAACCCGATCGCTGGATACGACTTCAGCGGAGATCCGCCATCGCCGTTTACGAACGCTGATTCATTGTTGACGAATCCAAAGTTCTACTGGCTCGCCGGCACCGCACCCGGAACGACATTCCAAGTGAGTGTCACCGCTCACATCTCGGGTATAGACCATTATGAACTATCGGATGACGGCGAAACGGCGTATTATACGGTTGAGGCGCCGAAGGTCGATAGCATGACCGCGACCGCTGGAACTGTTCAAGTGGGGACTAGTCGGAACTCAGCGTCTCTCTACCTTGAGTTCGGAGCCGGAGTTGTAGGTAACACAGGGGTCGTTTGGCACTACAAAGCAGACGCGGCTCAAGACTTTGCTGGAAATATTGCTGGCTCGCAGCAGATCTACATCGTGACAGACTCATTCGCACCTCAAGGCTGTGATTCTGCCGCAACAACAACAGGGTTTAACTCGGACAGCGGCCCGCTCTACCAAGGGTACACGTCCATCTTAGCGGGCTCGACGAACCAAGAGTGGACGAGTACCGATAGCCCGGGAACAGAGCTTTCAAGTCCGTCACCGTGCACCTCATTGAATAGGTCCGACCAATTTAAAGACTGGTTTATGTTTGAGCCCCAGTCGAATGGAAGTCACATGGTATACAATCCGATCTGGATACCGATGGGTACTCAGACGTGGCAGTGGCAGGGCCAAGCCGACTATACCACGCCGCATTGCTCCGCCGGACAATGGTGTCTCGCCTCAGGAAGTGATACAGTCAACCCTGCGACGATACTTTCGAGCCCTCAGCCGTCGGACGAACCATCTTGGCCATGTATATATCCTCCGGGATGTTGAACTCTTCGTTTGAGGTTAGTCAATTGAAAAAGTTTATCCGCATCTCGTCACTTGTAGCGTTGATAACCATGGTTTCAGCGAGTTCGGGCTGGACGATGGGCGACTTTCCCAACCCCAATACGCTATCGGGAGTTTCGTGGGGGCCGTCCGCACATGACCTTCAACTCGGCGTAGTCGTACCGGGATCCGTTAAGAGCGGTGGGCCAATCCTAGCTCAAATATACGTCAGAAACACGGGGCCGCACATCGTGATCACCCGCCGAGGTAATCTCGACGAATACAAGGTGACGATCCGCAGACAAGATGACACGTTAGTGAAGACGGTGCGAGGTATGCCAACGGGCTTTACATCAGACGGTCAATTGGATGCTGATCTGCGAACTGGCAACGTCTACCATAGGGCTCTCGACATCGGCGCCCAATACGATTTGTCCCCGGGCGTCTACCGCATTCAGGTTTCGACTGACGTTTATACCGGCTATGGCGTTCCTTATGCAATAATTTGTACGCTAAAGTCAAACCCGCTTCAGCTAGTAGTTCGTTAACCGCCCTCGTTCCACGTTTGTTGTCGTTGCGTCACGGATCCAAACGCAGCTAACAAGGCAACGCCCGAAAACCGGACGTTTGAGCCACATTGTGTAGTATCCCCTTGGGTTCGCAGACGCACTCTCACGCAGCGGCGTTCGATATTTGGCGGCTTCCCCCGAGACCATGTTGGCGCCGGGGGTACCGTCAGCGAAAGTCGCCGACGCCATTAGCGCGGGAGGCGACTGGCCGCGCGCCGTTGTGGACGCCACCATGCGAACGCGCTACGGTGCGGCCGGCGACACGTTTCATCCGGCCGCAGCATTCGACGTCTTCGATCTCGCGCCCGCGAAAATGGCGGCGGTTCGAAGCGCTGTGCGCTCGTTCGACGATGCCGCCGCTTCGCTGCCCCGCGGTTCCGGGCAACTGGCCGCGCTGCGAGCCGATCTGCGGTCCGTCCACGGCATGGTGCGATTCGACCGCACGGGGATGCCTTGGCACGCGGACCGGCCGGCCGAGGCGATATACGATGCCGTCGCTTCGGACGAACGGCTGCCGACCGAACTTCGAACAGCTGCACACACCGCTGCGGCGGCCGTGAGGGACATCGTCCTCGCGCATGCCGAGGCGAAGGCCTTCGGTCCTTTCCACTCGTCGTACAGCGACGCCGCCGGCCCAACCGTCCATGCCCCAACATCGCGCGCGAACTACGATGCGTGGGCGGATCAGGGCGTGAGCGAGACGCACAACGGATTCTACGACGCGGTCGACGGTCGCGACTTCGCGCGCGCCGTCGGCGCCTACAACGCCGAACAGGACGCGGCCGGCGCCGTCTAATGGGCGGCTAGTCCAACAACGCTCGAAAAATTATGTCCGAACCCTGCCATTCCGTTCGTCGTCACGATGTACGGGCAAGCGAAACACGCCCGGTTGCGGAACTCTTGAAGTCAAGGAGACTATGACGATGAGCGAATTTCTCTACATCTATCGCGGCGGCGAGCGCGCGAACACCCCCGAGGAATCGGAAAAGGTCATGCAGCGCTGGGTCGCGTGGATGACCGAACTCGGTCAGAAGGGCCACATGAAAGATCGCGGCCAGCCGCTGGAGGCCGAAGGCAAGGTCGTCAAAGGCAAGCAGAAAGTCGTCACCGATGGCCCCTATGCGGAGACAAAGGACGTCGTCGGCGGCTATACGCTGGTCGAAGCACGAGACCTCGCGCACGCCGCGGACCTCGCGAAGGGCTGCCCGATCTTCGACACCGGAGGAATGGTCGAAGTCCGGCCCGTCATGGAGATGTAGTGTCGGTAGACGAGCATCTCTTCCGGCGTGAGTCCGGGCGAATGGTCGCCACGCTCGCGCGAATCTTCGGGATGCACAACCTCGGCTTAGCGGAAGACGTCGTCCAAGACGCCTTCTGCCGAGCCTTGGAGACGTGGAAGTTGCGCGGCGTTCCCGACAATCCGGCCGCGTGGTTGATGGCGACTGCGAAGAATCGCGCTATCGACGTCTTGCGCAAAGAGCGCAAGGTCCGAGAATTCTCTCCCGAGCTCGATCGCCTTCATGAGAGCGAGTGGACGCTCGTCCCGACGATCGAAGAATACTTCCAGCCGAGCTCGATCAAAGACGATCTTCTGCGCATGATGTTCTCGGCGTGCGATCCCCGTCTGTCGGAAGAAGCGCAAGTCGCGCTCGTCCTGCATCTCGTTTGCGGGTTCGGCGCAGCCGAAATCGCGGCTGCGTTCTTAAGCGGCAGAGCGGCGATCGAAAAGCGCATCACGCGGGCAAAGCGCGTCCTGGCAGGAGCGAGACGCCTCTTCGACCTCACCGACCGCGACTTCTCAAACCGCCTCACAACCGTGAGGCGCGCGCTCTATCTCCTCTTCAACGAAGGTTACCATGGCGCATCGCGCGAGTCCGTCGTTCGCGCCGAGTTGTGCCGCGAGGCGATGCGCCTGGCAGCATTGCTTCTCGATTTCGCGCCCGCCGCCACACCCGAGACCTACGCGCTCTGCGGGCTGATGTGGCTGCACGCCGCGCGCCTGCCCGCGCGAATCGACGCGGCCGGGGACCTGACGCCGCTCGCGGACCAAGACCGAACGCTCTGGGACGCATCGCTTATCAAGGAAGGGCAACGATTGCTCGAGCTGTCTGCGGTTGGATCGGACATCTCCGAATACCATGTTGAGGCTGCTATCGCCGCCGTGCACGCTAACGCCGCGAGTTCGCGAGAAACCAATTGGGCAGAGATCGTGTCGCTGTACGACAAGCTGCTCAACTTGCAGCCTTCGCCGATCGTAGCGCTCAACCGCGCGATCGCGATTGCTCAAGCCGACGGTCCGGCCCCGGGGCTCGCGGAGATCCGCGCGATTCAAGGCGCTGAACGCCTTGCCGACTATCCTTTCTATCATGCCGCCATCGGCGAACTTGAATTGCGCAGCGGGAACGCAGCGTCGGCGCGCAAGAGTTTCCAAAACGCCGCGGCCGTCGCGCGCAATCCGACGGAGCGACGATTCCTCGACCGGCGAGCGCGAGCGTGCGAGTAACGCAAGAGAGCGCTCGCTGTGTGGTATCGTTGTTTGCCTTTCTGACTAGGCCGGATTCCCGCATTTGACCTGGACATAGTCACGAGGTCCAATCAGACGCGCGCGGCGAATTGACGCTTCTGGGGTTCGGATCTGTTCCAAAGACTTTTCTTTGTAAGAAAAGGACTAAATCTATGATTTCTTACGATCTACTTCGTTTCAGTCGTGCGTTTGTCGCCCTAACATCCACCATTGCATTAGTGCAAGGCTGCGGAAACATTCAAAATCTTGCTGTTTCTTCGGCTGGTTCTGATCTGCACGGAATCGGACCGGATGTCGTGCAAACTCCGCCGATCGGCCCCACTCCCCCGCCTACGGGAAATTTCATGGTCGAGTATTCGATACCGACCATCGGTGCAAAGCCGCGCGGCATCAGTCACTGCAGATACAATCTCTGCGTGACTGAATACGCTGCGTCGAAAGTCGCGATTCTCACGACGACCGGCGAATTCTTCGAATACGCCACGCCGACGCGCGACGCTGGACCGGACCTTATCGGAGGCGGACCAGACAATAATTATTGGTTCACCGAATCCAAAGCCAACAAGATCGGCCGGTTGACGCCCACAGGCTCGATCACTGAATATCCGATCTCCACGCCCAACAGTGTGCCGATGGGCATATGGACGGGCGATGCTGCGACGAGACTCGTGTGGTTCACCGAGTCAAGGTCCGATAAGATCGCCTCGATCAATGTCGACACTGGAGTGATCTCCGAATATCCCATACCGACGCCCAGTAGCGACCCCGTCAGCATTTCAAAAGATAAAGACGGCAGCATGTGGTTCGTCGAGCACGCAGCCAACAAAGTGGGGACGATCTCGTCGACGGGCGTCATCACCGAATTCAGAGTCCCGACGCAGAATAGCGGCGTCCAAGACATCACCTACGTTGAAGATGGAAACGTGTGGATCACAGAGCCTCTCGTGGGAAAAATCGCGCGTGTGAGGGTGCCGGGAGGCTTGATAACCGAGTACAGGGTGCCGTTCGCGGGCAGCGCTCCAGCGTACCTGACCGAGGGCGATACGGTCAATCACGGCTACGATGGGAAGAATGAGAACGGCAAAGACCACGATGATCAGGTGTGGTTCACAGATTCCGGCCTCGATTCGGTGTCCGGATACAACTATGACACATCGGCATTCGATGCGCCGATCGAGATCCCGACGGACAACGCAGGCGCCGGCAACGTCAGCTACGGTCCGGACAACAATATCTGGTTCATCGAACGAGAAGCGAATAAAGTCGGCGTCTATCATCTGCCGACGCCCGCCCCAAGTTCGTCGCCCTGACGACGCGGGCGACTTCGGTCGCGGCACGCCGTCTCGGTAAAGGTCCGCGTCGCATGCGTGACGGAAAGTCCGCCCGATGAAGACCTTTGCCGACTGTTTAGACGAGCGGCGCGATCTGCTGATAGGCGAGAACTACGGGCCGCCGATCGAGCGCGCGGTCGAGGAAATCGTGCGTGCGATCCGCTCAGGGGGCCGGGTGCTTCTCTTCGGCAACGGCGGCAGCGCCGCTCAGGCGCAGCACATCGCGGCTGAATTCTCCGGCCGCTTTCTTGCCGAGCGCCCCGCATGGTCCGGCATCGCGCTCACGACGGATACGAGCGCGCTCACCGCGATTGCGAACGACTACGGATTCGAGCGCGTCTTCGAACGCCAAGTGCGCGCGATCGGCCGGCGCGGTGATGTGGCGATCGGCTTCACGACATCGGGCTCGTCGAAGAACGTGATCGAGGGCCTCCGCGCCGCGAAGGAAATCGGCGCGGTGCGCATCGTCTTCACCGGTAACGGCGGCGGACCGGTTGTAGACGACGCCGAGATCGCGATCGTCGGCCCCACCGGGCCATCGTGGAAGGTCCAGGAGGTGCACCTCGCGCTCGGCCACATCATGTGCGAGCTCTGCGAGATCGCGCTCCTGTCTACGTAGTCACCTTCGGATCGCGAAGCGTGCGGACGATGGTCTTGAAGTCGTCGGCAGTCGGCAACCAGACGGCCAGCGGCGACAGCCCCGAATGCCTGCAGAAATACCATGTCGAGACCACGGCCGCGTTGAGATACGTGAGCGTACACCCGAGTGCTGCTCCGTTCAGCCCGAGACGGGGCACAAGGATGAGGCATAACGTTGTCTCCACCACGGCGTTCATCACGGACGTGAACACCATGAAGATGGGCTTGCCCATCTGATAGTTGTAATACGTCGAGAGAATCCCGTTCGCGGAAATCGCAGCGATGCCGGGAAGCAGGATTCGCAGCGCGAGTGCCGCCGCGTGAAAGGGTGCGCCGTAAAGAGTATCGACAAGCCACGGCGCGATGAAGAATACGACGAGACCAGCCGACACGATGATCGCAAAGCTCGCGCGATTGGACTTGGCGGCGAGCGCCGCGGCTACTTCGCGCTTAGCAGATCCAACTCGCTTGGTTGCGGCTTGCGCGACCGAGCGTGAAACTCTCAGGAGAAGCTCTCCCGCGGACACCGCTACGGAATAGATGCCGAACGATGCCGCTCCGGCGAGCGAAACGATGACGATTGAATCCACGCGGCTATTGATAAAACCAAAAATGCCGCCCGCGCCCGCTTTCAAACCGAACCCTAAGAGCCGGCCCACGACGGCCATCGTCGGTTCCGTGGGTTCGCCCTTGGCTTCGGGTGCCGTCCGCACGAGTATCGAGATGGCGATGCCCCAAACGCTCGCCACCCAGCCCCACATCGCACCAAGCGTGCCGAAATGAAAGACGTACAACGTGACGATGGATGCCGCAAACGTGCCGATCGCGAACGCCAAACCTTGCACGTTCAACGATCGTATCCAGCCTAAGCCGAGGAAGATCGGCCCCTGCCATGACAAAACGATCAATGCGGGCACTGCCGCCGCGAAGAGAAGCGGCGCCGGCGCCGGACCTTTGAGCCACACCCAGACACCGATGACGGCCCATTCGATCAGAGATAGCAGCGCGAGCATGACGCTCAGGGGCTTCACGAGTTCTGCGAGCGGTTTACGCATTCGTGTCAGTTCGTACGTTATGGACAGACCGAGATTGCCCGTGACACCGCTGGCGGCCGCCTGAAACAACTGCAAAAGCGCGTACTCGCCTTTGCCGGCCGGACCGATCGCTTTGGCGACCGCGATGCCGGTCAGAGCACCGAAAAACGACTGACCCAGCGTGAAGATAAGCGTGCGGACGCTATCCTGACCGAGCGTCGTCTGCTCGCGTTTTCTCATCGCGCTCTATGACGCCGACATGTGGATGCGGCGCACATCCACTTGTCGACCGGAGGGCGCGCCGCAGGCCGGAGGGAATTCAAAGCAAGATGCAAGGCGAACCGCTCAGCGCCATCTCCGTCGACGTCGAGGACTATTTTCAAACCGAATCGTTCGCGCGCGACGTTCGCCGCGATGAGTGGCCGGCCTTTCCCTCGCGCGTGGTGGACAACACGAGACGCGTGCTCGAGATATTCGCGCGTCACGACGTGCGCGGCACATTCTTCGTGCTCGGATGGGTCGCGGAGCGGTTTCCCGATCTTGTCCGCGAGATCCGCGACGCCGGCCACGAGTTGGGGTGCCACAGCTACTGGCATCGGCTCATCTATACGCTGACGCCCGAGGAATTCGAAGCGGACACGCGGCGCGCGAAAGCCGCGATCGAAGATGCCGCCGGCGCCCCGATCGCGTGTTACCGTGCGCCGACCTTCTCCATCACAAAGCGCTCCATGTGGGCGCTCGACGTCTTGGCTCGATGCGGCTTCACCCGCGACTCGAGCATCTTTCCGATCTACCACGACCACTATGGTATCGTCGGCTCGCCGGTGCGGCCGTACGCGATCGAATGCGACGCTGCGACGGTGACCGAATTTCCGATGTCGACATTTCGAGCGCTGCGCTACGATTTTCCGGTCGGCGGCGGCGGCTATCTGCGCATGCTGCCGTTGTGGTTCAACCGATTCGGCATGCGCAAGATACTGGACTCCGGCCGCCCCGCGATGGTCTATCTGCACCCGTGGGAGATCGACCCAGGACAGCCGCGTATCCGCACGCGCTTGAAGTCGCGTCTTCGCCACTACACGAATCTCGCCGGTTTCCAGCGCAATCTCGAGGCGCTGCTGCGGACGTTCCGATTCGGCACGATGAGCGATGTCATCGCGACGATGCCGCCGCTCTCGCGATATGCGCCGGCCGGCGGCGACGGTCTGATTCCGGCGAAAGCCGGCGGAACTACGCAGCCCGCCTGAACAGAAACTCGAACGCGGTCTTGAAGATCACCGAGAGATCCATGAACAGCGACCAGTTCTCGACGTAGAAAAGGTCGTAGCTCAACTTCTCGCCTTCATCCTCGGGCATCGTCACGCGCTTCATGTGGACTTGCGACCAACCGGTGATGCCGGGGCGGACCAAGTGGCGCTCGTCGTAGCGCGGCAGCAGCTTCCGATATTCTTCGACGTAGATCGGACGGTCCGGGCGCGGTCCGACGACCGACATGTCGCCGCGGATCACGTTGATCAGCTGCGGGAGCTCGTCAAGGCTCGTGCTGCGCAAGAACGCGCCGACGCGCGTTGTGCGTGAATCGCCGGTCGAGACCCAGGTCGGTCCCGACGCTTCAGCGTCGGTGCGCATGGAACGGAACTTAAGGATGTCAAAAAGTTCGCCGTCGCGTCCGACGCGGGTCTGCCGGTACAAGATCGGCCGGCCGGAGTCGAGCCAGACGATGAGCGCCGTCAGCGCGAGAAACGGCCACAGGATGATGAGCGCGGCACTCGCGATCGTGAGATCAAGCAATCGCTTGAGCAGTCGGGCGGTGGGCGTGCACGAGCGAAGCTGCGACGGCACGATGAGCGCTTGTTGACCATCGAGCTGCAGCGAGAGCGAATATGCGTGGACTTGCACGCGCGGCGGTGCGAACGCGAATTTGATGTTGTGCTGTGCCGCGACTGCCAGGAGATGCGGCATCACGTGCGGCGGGAGCACTTCGGTGAGCAGCAGCGTATCGCAGCCCCACTCTCGCGCGCGAACGAACCAGTCGATTCCCTCTAGCCCGGCGCGTCCGCCGAACGCCACGTTCTGAACCGTCGCATCGATATCCGGAATATCGAGACGCAGCAGCACCGACCCTTCGGCCATAGAGAGCGACTGCGCCACGGACGAGATGCGGTCGCCGTGGCCCACGATCGCGATGCGTCGCGGTCTGCCGCGTTCGGCGGAGTTGCGCATGGCATGGACGGCGACGCGCGCCAGGCCGACGGCAGCGATCGCGCATCCAAGCGTGGCCAAGAGCGCCAAGCGCGACGTGGAGATGCTGGGGACGATCGTGAACACCGTGAGTTGCGGCAGGACGCCGATGATGAGCGCCAAGACGGTGTAGTAGAACTCATCTCTGACCGAGAGCGCAAACGACCTATGATAGAGACCGACGCGCTCGAAGATGACGAGCCAAATCGCGATGAGCCATATGGAATAATGGATCAGATCCCGCTCGAATTGCGGGAAAGCCCAGCGCCCCTCGACGATGCCCCCTGCGACGTACGCAGCGAGCACCAGCATGCTGACATCGAGCGCGAAGAGCGCTAGCTTCCAACCGCGGCTGTACGTCCTCGGCGCGGCCTTGGCCCTCGTGGCGCGCGCCGACCGGATCGACAACTGCAACGCGGGATCTAACGTGGAGATCTTCGGTTCGCCTTGCGGTCGGGGAATCTTCACATCCATGCTCAAATATCGTATGGCCCCGGCGCGAGACCATCAAGGGGCTTAAGGCCCAAGCAGCCGCCGACGGCTTCACTGTGCGGCGCAATACGGTTCGGAGAAGCCTTCGACATGCGTGACCTCGTGCGATTCGTGAAAGATATCGCCGTTCCGCCCTACCTTCGCGTGAAAAGCACGTTCACGATCGATGTGGGGCGCGACTGGCGCAACTCGGTCTTTCTGTCGTCCGGAGCGCGCACCGGCAGCACCTGGGTCGCGGAACTCATCAACTATAATAATGAGTATCGGTTCATGTACGAACCGTCCTTATCGAGGCCGCTCCTTCCGCGTAACCATGAGCAGACCGCCTTCGACCGGCGTATCCTTTACATTCGGCCCGACGACGAAGACCCGGACTTGCGCGAGCAAGCGCTGCAGATCCTCGACGGCCGATTTCACGATGCGCGTACCGACCGCTACAACCGCCGCTTGGTCAGCCGGCGAAGGCTCGTGAAGGAAGTCACATCGAATCTCTTCATCCGCTGGTTAGCGCGAGTATTTCCCGGCCTGCCGATCATCCTGTTGCTCCGGCATCCGATGCCCACCGTGCGGTCGCGCGCATACGCATATTTCCAGGCAGATGCTGTCGCGCGACGCCTCATAGACATGGACCCGGTCGGTCGCACGCGCGATTACCTCCGGCTCGTCTTCGGCCAGACCGATCTCGTCGCGGATCACTTAGAGCCGATGCGTGAAGTCCTCGAATCCGCGAAAACGGTCTGGGAGCAGCGCATCGCGGTTTGGTGCGTTCAAAACTATGTGCCGCTCCGTCAATTCCAACGCGGCGCCATCCATCTTGCTTTCTACGAGAATTTCTGCGTGGATCCGCAATCCGAACTTCGCCGTTTGTTCGGTTTCCTCGGTCGGCCGGTCGACGATGCCGCGCTCGCGCGCATCCGTATTCCGTCGCAGTCCATGCAGCACGGCGGAGTGACGCAGATGCCCGACGGGTGGGAAGTGGTCAGCCGCTGGCGCAAAAAGGTGAGCGACGAGGAGATGGAGTCCGGGTTGCGCATCCTCCGCGCGTTCGGGCTGGACAAGATCTACGGCGCCGAGCCGATGCCCAATGTCGAGGCTGCGAATGCCATGCTAGGGCGAGCTGCTGGGTGAAGGCGATACTGCGCCGGGCAGCGGGACTCCGGCATGCGGCAAGATCACGGGCGGTATCGTTTGTCCGTACGGGGGCGGCGTGACGGGCTGATAACTCGGCGCCGGGGGTGGCGTGATCGGTGTTTGCGTCGGCGTGAACGAGATCGGCTTCGGCGTGGCATGCAAGATCATATCGGTGTGCGTCGGAACTCGCATGCTCGGATGCGGCCGCTGGGTGGGCGTCGTCGTTGGTTTCGGCAACGGCCCGGCTAGGGGCGGAGGGCTCGGCCCAGGCGGAAGCACGAAGACGTGATCGTTCTTCGTCACGACCGATTGCGTGATCGGGAAATAGAGCGACAGATGCAGCGGGCCGCCCAACAAATAGTAGGAGGCGATCAGCGCCGCGATTCCCACTACCGCCGCAGCGGCGAAGCGCCGGGTGCGGTTCATAGAAAGGCCTGCTCCGGGAGTACCTTCGGCATTGGGTCGTCACCGTAGATCTTGTCCAAGCCGAAGGCCGCGAGCAGTTTCCAGGCCGCCGCGCGATGCTCGTCGCGTGCCTCCTTCTGCCATCTTCCTATCACGTCGATGCCGCTTGGGAACTCCTTGACATCGCGATGTATGGTGGATGACGGCCGCCGGACGCGGCGCAACGCCCTCTCGAGCTTCGCATCGCTCAACTCGTCGCCCAGGTACGCGGCGAGCCGTTTGAGTTCGCCGGCTGGGTCCATGCAGAGCGATTCGTAGAACATCACGTGGATTTCGCCGGCCTTGAACTGGCGCAGCGGCACATAGTTCTGCACGCACCAGACCGCCAAGCGCTGCTCGATCAGCGTGTCCGCCGATTCGAGGACGGCCCGAAACGGCGTGAGGTGGTCGGCGACAAGTTCGGACTGGCCGAACATCAGCGTGCGATATGCGGCGGTCCGCACGCCCGCGTCGGTGTCGGATTTCTTATACAAGCGCGAAAGCACGGTGGGAATGGGATGGCGCAGGAGCAGTATCGATTTCATGGTCGGAAACGTCTGGTGCAGCCACTTCAGGAACAGGTTTGACTTCGTCTCCTTGACCAGACGCCGGTGGAAGACGACGCGGCTGTTGTAGTTATACTGATCGACTTCGGGATGGCGGAATCGCCCGCTCAGCACGAGTTCGGCCTGAGCCTTCAGATCCGGATCGGTGCACGACGGCCGGATGTAGCGCAAGCGGTCGTCGGGTTCGAGCGTAGGCGCCCACGAGGGCCGCAGCGGAGCGATCATGGAGAACGGCTCGAATAGATAGCGGAAGTCGTGGTCGAAGTTGATGACTTCAGAGGCCCACGTACTGCCGGTTCGGGCTCCCGATGACAGGAACAAGGTGCGCGCGACGGCTGGATCCGGATCGACGACGCTCGCGCTGCGGACGCGGTTCCACAACGGCCGGATCGCGGTCTTCCAGGTGGATTTCAGCGCCACTGTTGGTCGTTCTCGTACAGCATGTTTTTCAACCCGTAAAGTATACGGTATCGGCAGTTCTAACCGGTAGGGCCTCGGTCCCATCGCCCGTGACGTACAAAGTCCCGCGAGTCTCGTCGCTTTAGGCCTTGTCGTTTCGCAAGGTTGAACGCGGGGACATACGAAGCACGATGCGTGACGCGACCGCGCATCCTTTTCCTGTGTTTGGAAGCGCCATGGCATCTGAACGCCGGCGCCCTCATCCGTAACTATTGGATGGTCATCGGCCTGGCGCGCCGCTTCGACGTTGACGTTGTGATCTCGGAGCGAACTCCGGTGCCGCCGTCGCCGGAATTTGCGGCCGCCTGCGCGACGATAGCGCAGATCCAAGCGCCGAGCGGTGTGCTCGGCCGCATCGGGCGCGCCGCCGCAAGCCTCGCACCCGGCGAATCGTTTTTCACGGCCGGCCAGGTCTCGAGCAGCCTCATCCGCCACGTCCAGCGATTGGTCGACGAGCGCGACTATGCTGCTATCCATGTCGACGATCTTCCGATACGCTGCGCGCTGCCGCGACGCAATTGTCCGCCCATCGTGTACGCTTCGCACAACTGCGAGTACGCGCTCTTCCACCGGCGCGCAGAGATCGAGACGGGCCCGTTGCGCGCACTCGCGTTGTTCGACGCCGAGAGGGTTCGACGGATCGAGAGCGAGCTCGCTCAGCGGGCGGTCCTGATCACCGCCTGCTCGGAAGACGACATTCGCGATCTCGTCGAGTTCTGCGGCATGGATGCGCGCCACGCCGTCGTCGTGCCGAATGGCGTAGACGTCGCGCGCTACGCCGAGGTAGCAAATCGCCAATCCGAACCATCGACGATACTCATTTCCGGCAGCATGGATTGGCGCCCCAATCAACAAGGCTTGCGCTGGTTCATGGCGGACGTGCTGCCCAAACTTGCTCAAGCCGTGCAGGACGGCGTTTGCACGATTCGCGTCGCCGGCCGGATGAACGCTGAGTTGGTCCGAGAACTCGGGGCCTATCCCGGCGTCACGCCTTCGCCCAATCCGGCGGACATGCGCGACGAGTTGGCTCGCGCGCGCATCGTCGTGGCACCGATCCTCGCGAGCAGCGGCACGCGCCTGCGAATCCTAGAGGCATGGGCCGCCGGGAGGCCAGTTGTGACGACGCCGGCGGGCGCCTTCGGACTCGAATATCGCGACGGTGACGAACTGCTCTGCGCGCAGGAACCGGGCGCGTTCGCCGATGCGATCCTGCGAATTCTCAGAGATGCACCCCTCTGGGAGCACGTGCGCGGGTGTGCGACGGCTCGCGTTGCCCAGTACGACTGGCGCCGAATTTGCGACACGATCGAATCGAGCCACGCCGCCGTTCTATGATCGAAGGGGCTCTTTTTGAAGGGGCTGACGCTAGTCAGCCCACTGTTCTTTGAAGGGGCTGACGCTAGTCAGCCCACTTTTTGAAGGGGCTGACGCTAGTCAGCCCGCGTGGCTGACGTCGGCCCCTTCACCGGCGCGTTTGCGCGCATCAGCAGATTCGCGCCGTTGGGATTGGGCTTTGGATCGTCGGCGCTGTAGATCGCGTCGAGGCCGAACGCCTGCAGCAGCTCCGCCGCTTCGCGCCGCTCTTGCGGTTGGATCCGCTTGAGCCATTTCGCGATCTGTTCGTATCCCCGGATCGCCTCGACTTCTTGGAAATGGTGCACGGCCGTGCGATGGAATGTGGATGACGGTTTTGTGCTGCGGCGCTCGATGCGAGCGACTTCGTTTTCGCTCAGTTCCTCTCCGAGATAGTGTCGCAGTTTGCGCAGCTCACCGACCGGATTCAGACAGAAGTCTTCGTAGAAAGCGACGTGGATCTGCCCAGGCGCGAATTGATGCAGCGGAACATAGTTTTGAATGCACCAGACCACCATCCGCTGGGCGAACACGGAGCGCGCCGATTCGATGACGGAGCGCATCGGGCCGAGATGATCCGCCAAGAGCTCTGGTTGGCCGAGCGTGAGCGTCTCGTATTCGCGCTGGCGCCGCGCTGGATCGTCGACCGAAGCTCGCTGGTCGACGGGCAGGTCAAAATACTTGAAATAGCGCGACATGACCGCCGGCACGGGATGGCGCAGCAGCAGCATGATAGGCATACGCGGAAAGCGTTCGTGCATCCACTTCGCCCATAGATTCGACTTCGTCTCTTTGACGAGCCGCTTGTTGAACACGATGCGCGGTGTGTAGTTATACTGATCGGTCAGCGGTTGGCGGTAGCGGCCGGTGATGACGGCTTCGACACGGCCGATCAAATCTGCGTCCGTGGAATCCGGCCGGATATATTGCAAGCGATTGTCCGGCAGCGACGGAGCGAGGTCGGGTGTGACAAGCAGCCGTTCGCGGCTGATCGGTTCGAACATCAACCGGTACGCGCCATCGAAGTTGACGAGTTGCGACACCCACGTGCCGCCGGTCCGGCCGCCGGTCGAGATGAACAACGTCCGTCGAGGATCCGCATTGCGGTCCACCATGATGGTCGACCGCAGCCGGTTATACATCGGCCTGTAGATCGGGGTGATCGCATCCTTGAAAGCGACGCCGAATGAACTCATCTTGCCGCAGGCTCCTCGCGCTTACGATGTGCTATGACGCTCGAGTACAGTTCGTCGTATGCGGCCGCTTGCGCTTCGATCCGGAACAAAGCTTCAAAACGCTCGCGCGCGGATCGGGCCAGCCGTTGAGCGAGCGAAGCATCGTTGCGGACCTTCTCGACGGCGGCGACGAGCGCTGCCGGATCGCGCGGTTCGACGAGCAGGCCGTCAACGCCGTCGCGAATCGCGAGCACCGTCGCATTGACGCTCGTCGCCACAATCGGCTTCGCGGCGCGCATCGCTTGCAGCAGCGACAGACTCAGGCCCTCGGACCTCGACGGTTGCAGATAGACATCGATCGCAGCGACGTATTCGTCGGAGGGCGAAACGTATCCGACCGCGCTGATGCGCTTGGGATCGCAAGCATCGATGTCGGCCTTCATCGGACCGACGCCGGCGATCGTCCAGTGCAGCGGCGGCGACGACAGCTCGGCCGCAGCGATCATCTCGGGCACGCCTTTAGCCAACGAGACGCGGCCCATTGCGCCCACGACGAAATCGGTGTCTGACCACCCGAAGCGCGCGCGCCCGCGCGCACGCTCCTCTTCAGTCGGAAGCTCGCGATCCGGAATCGCGTTGGGGATGAATTTCACGCGCGCGCTGCGTGGAAACCGCCGAAGCATGCTCTCGTCCGGCATCGTGACCATGTCGCTCATGCCCGCCGTCATCCGATCGAGGGCGTTGTACGCATAGAGCCGCGTCGCCGAGTTGTCGAAACCGTGCGACGTCGCGACAAGTCCGGCCATCGGTGCGCCCATCGCGCGCGCGATCCGGCCGACGACGTTCGCTTTGAACCCGTGCGTATGCACGACGGTCCCCGGGTGCGATCGCAGATATGTCGCGAACGCGTTGAGTCCGCGCCATGCTGAACCGTTTCCGCGCTGGTCGAGAACGGTGACGGGAAGCGATTCCTGTTCAATGCGTTCGCTCAGGAGACACGGGGAAAAAACTGCGAGCGATGGCGCGAAACGGTCGCCTTTTGCTTGCGCCTGCATGAGATTGAGGATGACCTGTTCTTTCCCCCAGAGATAATCCTTACCGAGGAGCACGCCGTCGACGACGTGCACGAGCGGTACCGGCGCAGAAGCGCCAACGCCCGGGTCGATCCGGCCGAGATCCTCCGGCATCAGGACAGCCGCATGATGTGGAACCAAACGCACGTCTCATTGTAGCGAATCGCACGCATGCCGAACATGGCAGTTATGCCTTTGTGCCGTGGGGCAATCGGGTGCCGGCAGGGACGTTCGGCCCACTCGTGTGCTTCATCATCGCGCAGCGGGCTTCGGTTGCAGAGCTGCATCGAGCACTTCAGCAAACCGCGCCCCGAGTCGGCGCGGTGTCATCGGCGTCCAATTCCCGACCATCGGCGGCTCGAAAATCCCATCGCAGAACCGGCGATGCAGTTCGCGCAGCTGATCTGCAAACGTCGCCTCGTCGCGGGCAAGCGAGCCCAGACCGCTCTGTAGGAGCATGTCTTCGACGACGGTGTTTCTTCGTCCGAAGGCCAAGATAGGTCTCCTGGCGCCGGCGTATTCAAATACCTTGCTTCCCGGGTTGCCGAGCTGAACCGCATCGGCCGTATCCTCTGTATCGAGCAGGAGCAGCAGAGCGGCTGCTTCGCGTTGCGCGGTGAGGGCGCGCGTGCGATTCACCTCGCCGTGCGCCCGCACGATATCGGCGACGCCGAAAGCGCGTGCGCGCTCCATCACCAAGTCCGCATCTTCTCCATAGAAGTCAAAAGAGACTGCGAGTCCGGCCGGATCGCCCTCGGTCCGGAGGCGCGCGGCGGACGCGAAGATCGCGTCCGGCATTCGCAGCCCTGGCCAGAGTTTGCCCGTATAGCAGATCGTAAAATCTCTCGGGACGCTGTCGGGTATCGAATCCCAAGCGCCGGCGTCGACTGCGTTCGGTATGCACGCGACGTCGCGCCTACCGAAATTTTCTGAGAGCGCCTCGGCTTGTGCTTCTGATGTTGCCGTGAGATACGTGGCCGAGCGAAGCAGCCAGCGCTCTATTGCGTATTCGATGCGGAGGCGGAGCGGCCCAGAGCCGTGGAGGTAGTCGCGGCCGGGGGGACCGGACCATAAGTCGCGATAGTCGGCGATCCAAGGAACGTTGGTGCCGGCTGTGACCTTACGGGCGATGAAGTGCGCCGTGAACGGGGGCGCTGTGCTCAGCACGGCATCGAATCGTTCCGCGCGCATTGCTCGCCGCGCCGCATTGACCGCCGGTATCAGCCATCCGACGTGATTGTCCGGAAAATAGACCACGCTCTTGATGAGCGACTTTACGGTGGTCTCAATCGCCGCCTGCTTGCGCACTCCTCCGGCGGGGCCACCGTTCGACGGCGGCGTCGCGGCGTCGGGTCCGTAGTCGCGTGCCGAAACGACGTCGAATCCGTCCGGCGCTTGACCAGGGTACGAAACGGTGAGGACCGTCGGTTGCCATCCCGCATGCGGGAGATTTTTCGCGAGGTATTCGGCGCGTAAGGCGCCGGCTTTGGGCTGTGGCGGAAAATAGTAGGCGATGAGGAGCACGCGCTTCACGACGGGCTATTACGGTCGCAAAATAGCAAGGCCTCCCGTACTGCAAGGAGGCCCAGGGCGCGGGTGAGCTCTGCTCGCCGCCGCGCCGCGGCGAGCAGAGCGCCGTTCTTATCGCTACTGGATGGCGATGACTGCCGACTCGCCCGGAAGCACGGCAGGCGGCGGCGCGCCGTGCCAGCCCGCCCACCCGCCGTCTGATATCGCTCCGCCGTGAAGCACGAGCGTGTGTTGATACACCCCTGGCCATGGAAACGGATGTGAGGCCTTGGAGTTGTCCGCGTTCACGACCGCAGCGCATGCACCGACCGCAACGCCATTGAGGTAGCAATCGGCATACTGGCGTCCGAACGTCAGATTCGCGCTCTGAAGATCGGTGATCAGCGCCGGCTCGGGGACGAGGGGATCCAGCGCCACGAATTGGCTTTCCGGGTCGACCATCATAGGCGCGTGCGTCGCGAATTTCTCCGAGATGATCGCGGTATTCGGATCGTAGGTGAGGAGGAACGAGGCATACATGTACATCCGCTCGGTCTGCGACGTCGACGCGGGCAAAGTGCCCAATCCCCGGCAGACAAACGGCTTGCCTGCAGCGACCATCGCGATCTCGGTCGTCTCGTAGGTCTGCCAAACCGTTTTGTGCGGCATGGGGTCGAGGGGATCGCCGTTTGAATAGCAGCCCTCGAGTTCGCCCGCGATCGCCGTCGGGTTCAGACCGATCGCCGGGCTCACGTTCTGGATGCCGCTCGCAAGATTTCCAAGGCCGTTATACATGATGCTGGCACCGACCGCCTGGTTCATCGCGTTGCTCGCGGCAGTCCAAGCCGTCTGATCGAAATTGCAGGGAAGCGTAGAAACCGGATGTGCGATCCCGGCATTGTCCTCGAAGACTGCATCGAAGTGGTCGCCCCACGAGAACACGTTGGCGACGTAGGTGCGCCACAGCGCTTGGAGATCCGGCGATGACGGGTCCATCAGGTACGTCGTGGTCGGCTTTCCCGGTATGGTGATCCGGTTATTCGAACAGTCATGTGCGAACGTGGTTTCATCGTTCGTATAGAGCGGATCGCCGGGTGCGGTGCGATTCGGATCCGTGTATAATATCGTCTTGATGCCGGCCGCCGCAAACGCATTCGCATCGGCGGGCTGCAAAGCAGCCCACGTCAAATGGGGCGCGGCTGAGACGGGGTTGGGCGTGAATCCTGTCCCCGAGTTATCGTACACATCCAATGTCATGACATGCGCGGGAACGGTGTTCGGGCTGCCGACGGTTCCATGCGATGGTATCGGCTGCGAGACGTGCGGCATGGCGCTCGTCGATCCGGAACACGCTGTCAGCGAGATCATTGCGGCGCCCGCAAATGCGCGCGCCAAGAGCTCTAATCTTTTCATTGGAATCGGTGCTCACTTTGCTCACGTTGATTGCGCGCGGCAATGCCGCGCGACTGGCATCATTATGCGCAAGCGATCGTCATATGGACAATAACGAGGGTCACGAACGCATGCACGGCAACGTCAGCGTGCGCTCTGTAATGAGGTCGGCGACTAGCGCAAAGGGCCGACGCGCGTCGGCCCTTTGGAAGTGTGTTAGATCCGCCGAATCAGGGGAAGACGATCTCCGCCGACTCGCCGGGCATTTCGGGCGGCGGCGCCGGACCATGCATAGATGCGCTGCCGCCGTCCAATATATCACCGCCTGACAAGACGAGCGTATGGTGATATTCATTCCCGTACGGATAAGCGTGCGTGTACGAGGCGCTGTCGGCATTGACGACCGCGGCACACGGGCCGACCCAATTGCCGGCGTAGTAGCAGTTCCTGTACTGCCTGCCATAGACGCCGGTGCCCAACATCAGCTGGCTGATGTCGCTCGGGGCTGACACGATCGGGTCTTTGGCCACTAGCTGGTTCTCGGGTTCGACACCAAAGCCGTTATTAGCGGGCGTGAACTTCTCTGAAATGATGGTGTTCGACGGAGAGTAGGTCAAGAGGAGAGAGGCATACATGTAGATGCGATATGCTTGCGACGTCGTGTCCGGCAGCTCGCTCAAGCCCCTGCAGAGGAACAGTTTCCCAGACGCGACCACTTGGATCTCCGTGTTCTCATAGGTCGCCCACACCTTGCTATGAGGCATCGGGTCGTTGGGATCCGGGTTCGAGTAGCAACCTTCGAGTTCTCCGCCAATGCTGACGGGGAGCAGGGCGATATCCGGGCTGATCTGGGTCGGGCCGTCAACGAGCGTGCCCAATCCGTTGAAGATCACGGGCGCGCCGAGTGCGGACGTTTGCGCGAGAGAGTTCGCGGTCCAGGCGACCTGATCGAAGTTGCACGGCATCGCGCTGACGTTGCCGACGACGTCGGCGCTGTCCTCAAACACCGCATCGTATACGCCGCCCCAGCCGCCCTCTTCATTAGAGACCTGCTGCTGCCAGAGGCCTGCCAGCGTCGTGGAGGTTGGATCTGTAAGGTATGTGGTGAGCAGCTTATTGAGCATGGTGATGCGGCTGCCGGTGCAATCGTGGGCGTATTCTGCCTCGTCGTTCGAGTATTCCGGAGAATTGACGTTGACGCGGTTTGGATCGGAGTACAGCAATGTGTGGATACCTGCCGCGTGCGCGTTCACCGAGTCGGGCGTGAGCGTCATAGCCCACGTCAGATACGGCGCCATCTGCTGCCACGAGAACGAGATCGGCCCATTGAGTGTCGTGAAATCCATCAGCGTCATCATGTGAGTCATGGCGATCGGGCCTGGAGTTGGTGACGGCGTGGGCGTAGGCGTGGGCGTGGGCGATGGTGTAGGCGTCGGAGATGGCGTGTGAGACGGCGTGGGCGTCGGAGACGGCGGATCCGAAGGCGTGGGCGTCGGAGATGGCGGATCCGAAGGCGTGGGCGTCGGAGACGGCGGATCCGAAGGCGTTGGAGTAGGAGACGGCGAGCGCCGTGGTGTGGGAGACGCGGAAGGCGTTGGGGACGCGGTCGGCGTGGGGGACGTGGACGGCGTTGGACCCGGCGATACCGTCGAAGTCGGTGTCGGCGATGCGCCGCCATGGCCGCCGTGCGATAGGCTCGGAGGATTCGGAATCGGTCCGCCCCCGCCGCCACCGCCGCAGCCCGCGAGCCACATCGCCGCCACAACGGCAAATATCGCTGCGATCCCAACAGACCTGTGACCCATCGTCCCCTCGCGCTCACGGCGCCCGCCGTAGATACGACGAAACGCCTCTTCCGATAAGAGTCTTCACGCCAATCTTAGCGGTTGGCCAGACGCGCTCACTATGCGAGGAATCACGCGGCGAGGGGACGCGAATCACACGCGAAGCGGCGAGTGATTGATATCACGTAGGAATAAAAAAGACGCCCGCGTCAGAGCGACGCAGGCGCGATGCGGCGGGCCAGGCGCGCTAGACGGCCTGCGAAACCTTCCCCGGAACGCTCGTTCGCAAGGCTTCGAGCACGTCCGTGACGTCGGCGTCGCTCATGCTCGGAAAGAGCGGCAACGAGATAAGCCGCTGCCAGATCTCTTCGGTGACGGGCACATCCGCCGTGAGGTCCTTATGCGCCGTGAAGTGATGGCTCGGAATATAGTGAACGCTCGTGCCGATGTTCTTGGCCTTGAGATCTTCGATAAGCTGGTCGCGCCCGACGCCGGCCTCGCGTTCGTCGACAACGATCGGAAACATGCACCAGCTATGCCGATCCTTTGAGCCGAGTTTGCCAAGACCGCCGACGGAAACGCCGGGGATCTGCTCCACGCCCGCGATAAAACGTTGCGCGATCTCGTCGCGGCGCCGCTGCATCGTATCGAGTTTCTTCAATTGAGAGATGCCGAGGGCGGCGGCTAGGTCGGGCATATTGTCTTTGTAGCCATGCTCCATGATGTCGTAGCGCCACGATCCGGCCGACGTATAGCGCTTCCAAGCATCTCTGTCCATCCCATGAAGCGCAAGAATCCTGACTCGCTCCATCAGCGCATCGTCGTTGGTCAGGAACATGCCGCCTTCGGCCGACGTCACGTTCTTCGTCGCATAGAAGCTGTACGCTGCGGCGTCAGCTCGCGTTCCCGACCATTGTCCGTCGTCTAGCATGCCGATGGCGAGGGCGGCATCTTCGAAGACCTTTATGCCGCGCGGCTTGGCCCACGCCACGATGGGCGCCGCGTTAGCCGGCCGGCCGGCATAATGCATGGTCATGATGATCTTCGTCCGCGGCGTCACCACGCGTTCGATCGTCTCGACCGACAGACAGAGCGTCTCGGGGTCCACGTCGCAGAACACCGGCTTTGCGCCGATCTGTACGGCGCAGTTGGCGCCGGCGACGAAGCTCAGGCTCGGCATCACGATCTCGTCGCCTTCGCCCGCACCAAGCGCCAGGAAACCGAGATGGATCGCCGCCGTACAGCTATTGAGGGCGACCGCATGCTTTACGCCGGCGGCGGCGCCGAAAAGCTGCTCGAACTCGCGGACTTTTGGACCCGTTGTCAGCCAGCCGCGCGACAGCGTGTCGGTGACGGCTGCGATGTCGTCTTCTTCGATGTACGGCCGGCAATACGGCAAGAACTCGGATCGCATGCTATGGTACCCTCTCCAGCATCGGCGGCGGCGGCAAAGTTGAAAGCTTGGGCGGAGCGGCGCTGCCGTCGACGACGACAGCCGTTCGCTCGGCATGCAGTACGCTGCTTGCCATGGCGCGCGCGGCAAGTACGAGCGCGAACATCCACCACGTGAACTTCTGATGCATGATGTGCACGAACAGTGCGCTGACAAAGGTGCCGAACACTCCGCCTTCGATCATGATGCGCATGTCGTACAGGCGATGGCCCTTCGGGATGAAATCCACGGCTTTGAACGTGTACCACCAACCGAGCAAGAGGAAGATCGTGCCGACGACGCCCAGCTCGACGACGACTTCGAGTATGATGTTGTGCGGCCCGCGGTTCCAGTTCGTGTAGAACGTGTTCCAGACCGTGAGGAAATATTTGTTGTACACCGTTCCGAAATTGTCGAGACCCGCGCCGAAGAGCCAATAGTGTTTGGCGGCGACAAGGCCGACTTTCCAAATCGGGATGCGGCCCGAGCCGCCGTTGTCCGCTCCGGTTCGGTCAGGCGCGACGAAGCGCAGCCAGACGTTGGGGTAGATGAAGCTCACGAGCAGTCCGCACACGGTGACAAAGGTGAGTTGCGCGCGGTAGCGGTTCTTCCAGAAGAAATAACCGATCGTCGCCGCATCGGCCACGATCGCGCCTCGCGAACCGACCACATATTGGCCGACCATCAGAATCGCAAAGGCGCCGAGGTACACGATTTTTCTAAAGCCCCACCGCTCTCGCAGGGCTGCCATGACGACCGCTCCGATCGGGAACACCAGCGAAGCAGCGAAGTAATCCGACGACAGGTGGTTGCCCTCGGTGTCGAAGTGCCCTTTGAGGCGCCCCTGGTTGATGAACTGGCCGCTGGAGAAAACAATGGCGCCGAAGATCGCTGCGATGCACGATCCGATGATGAAGGCGGCCAGCAATAGCTTGAATTCGTCTTCTTCCACGGGGACGATGATAAAGCCGAGATAGAGCACGATGAGCGACACGAGCGTGCCGTAGTACGTCAGCACGTTGGCGTCCACGTTGACCGCCCAGAGCAGCGAGGCCGTGGCCCAGACGAAGTAACCTATCCACATCACTGCGGAGATGCCCGGATTCACGACGCGGCGCTTGCGCGCGACCCAGAAGAGCACGGCGAGAAGCGCCATTCCGCCGGCGAGTTTCGTTGCGCTGCTTCCGGACGTGAGGTTCAAGTACGAATCAGACGGCACGAGCAGCGCGTAAAAGGCGACCGGGAAGATCCACGGGCGCTTTATGCTGAAGATCAGAGCCGGCGGGATGAAGAGGACCGCGATCGCCATCGCGATGCCGGTCTTGGTCCCGCAATAGCCAGACAAAAGTCCAAACGCGATCGTGCATCCTTGATCGCCAAGCGCAAGTTGGAACGCGCATGCCAAGAGAAAGACGAAGACCCCGACCGCAACGCCGAGGGCCACCCAGCCCCACGCCGACAGCTTCGGTATTTGCGTTGGCCCGAGCACCGGCAGATAAATCACAGCGCGGATCCCCGGAGCGTCGCCGCGCGGGCAAACTTGGTCAGCTCGCGGCGAATGGCGACGCGCGCACCTTCACCCGAATAGCGTGAGATCACGTACTCGCGACCGGCGATATTCGGTGTTAACTCGCCCGCCCGCAGACGAGAGCGCAGTTCTCGAAGCTGCGCGGCCGCTTCGTTCTCGGTCAGCGCAAGCCGCGACGCCTCGAATGGATGATTCCAGATGACTTCCCGGCCATGATTGAGCGCTTCGAGCACCATGAATGAGAGACCGTCGTGCCGCGGCAGCCGCAGGAGGACGTGCGAGCGCGCGTAGACCGCGTCCATATCAAGCTGATGGCCGAGGAACGTCACGTTGCCCGGCGCAATGCGGCCCGCGCCGTCGGTGCCGACGACGAGAAAACGGACGTCTGTGAAACGCTCGGCGAGCGAGAGGACGATCTCGCCTCCGTAGAAATCGAATTTGGGGCTCGGCAGATACGCCAGAACCGTCAGCGGCTCCGGCGGCATCGGCCGCAAGTCGACCGCGCTCAACGCGCTCAGCGGGAATTGCTTTGCGGCGATCCCGGCGTGACGAAGCTCTTCGACGAGCTCGGCGGAGACCGCCCAGTCTTCGACCAGTCCGGTGGCGTGCTGCTCTACGACCCGCGGTTCGCGCGCGCGCAAGACGTCGCTGCCGACCCAATGCTTGATGACGGGCCGGCGCATCGCTTTGCAGACGTCAAAGATGCGCGGTCGCACGAAAGGTCCGCCGCCGACTTGGTAGACGACGTCGCAAAACGGCACGCGCAACGCTGAGAACCGACCGTAGACGCAGCGGAGATTCTCGTCGCCCAACGCTTGCAGCAGCGGTTTCGCGAGCCGCGGGAATCCGAGAAGCAGGACCGTCGCCTGCCGCTCACCGCGCGTCGACGGAGATCGGCCGCTATTCGAGACGTCCGAGGATGCCATCATAGGAGGACGATCTTCTCCCGATCGTGCTTGACGCGGCGAGTGGCGTTGCGCGAGTCCAAGATGGACGTCGCGTGGGTCGTGATCATATCCCAATCGGTTTCGTCGTGGTCGGTCATGATGCACACGCAGTCGGCAGCGCTCAATCGTTCCGGCGTGAGAGGAACCGAGTGCCGCAAGCGTCCGTTTCGATCCCGAAAACTCGGCACGTGCGGGTCGTGATACGTCACGATGGCTTGATCTGCTTCGAACAAGTACATGCATTTCAGAGCGGGGGATTCCTGCCAGTCGTCCACGTTCTTCTTGTAGGCCATACCGACCAGGAGTATGTTCGCGTCGCGCATCGGCTTGCCGCCAAGGTTGAGCTGGCGGATGACCTTCTCGCGGACGAATTGCGGCATGAGGATGTTGATCTCGGCCGCAAGCTCCGAGAAGCGCAGGTGGAAATCGTGTTGGCGCGCGGCCCAGGCGAGATAGAACGGGTCCAGCGGGATCCAGTGTCCGCCGACGCCCGGCCCAGGATCGAAACGCATGATGCCGTACGGCTTAGTCGCCGACGCTTCGATCACTTCCCAGACGTTGATGCCGAGCTTGTCACAGAGAAGCGCGAGCTCGTTCACGAGCGCGATGTTGACCGCGCGGAAGGTGTTTTCGAACACCTTGGTGATCTCGGCCACTTTGGGGCTCGAGACCGCGATGACTTCGGGAATCGTCTGCTTGTAGAATGTGGTTGCGACGTCCAAACACGCCGGCGTCAGCGCGCCGACGATCTTGTTGACGTTGAGCGCGCTCAACTCGACGTTGCCCGGATCAGAACGCACGGGTGAGAACGCGAGGAAGTAATCTTCGCCTGCCTTGAGGCCCGATGAGTCGAAGATCGGCCGCAGCACGTCTTCCGTAAGCCCGGGATACGTCGTGCTTTCAAGCGTGATGAGCCGGCCAGGCAGCAGTTGCGCGGCGATCAGTTCGCCCGTGCGCCGGACGAACGATGTGTCGGGGTCTTTGCTCGCGGTGACGGGCGTCGGCACGCAGATCACGATCACGTCAAAATCGCGGATGGAATCGAAGTCGGTGGTGGCGGTCAACTTTCCGCTCGCCACGGCTGATGCAAGATCGTCGTCGCGGACATCGCGAAGATAGTTGAGCCCTTTGGTGAGCTGCGCAACCCGGATATGATCGTGGTCCACGCCGACGACGTCGAAGCCCGCCTTCGCGTGGGCCACGGCGAGAGGCAGACCGATAAAACCGATGCCGATGACGCCGACGCGGGCCGTGCGCGCGATGATCCGCTGCTTCAGCAGCTCCCGGTGATTGGGGCGCTCGATCGTCTCAAGCGCCTGCATCGGCGGCTCCCGCGAGGTCAGCCGCTTTCGACGCTGCACCATCGATGTTCGGAAGAGCTGAGTGAACCGCACCGTTGCCGGCGGCGGGTGACGACGCCGCTATCTGCGTTGCGACTCCATTGCGCTCGCCGATCAAGTGCGGGCTCGGCGTATACGACGGCACAAGGGCGCTCATCAACTTGACGACCGTCTCCGGATCGGGAGTGCGGACGGCGAGATCGAGCCTGCCGATCGTGTCGGAAAGACGATCGTATTCGATGCGTTCCTGCTGCGCCATGAAGAGCCGTTCGTTGATGGTCGGGTTCTCACGCTCGCGCGCGGTGAGCATCTCTTCAAAGAGCTTTTCGCCGGGCCGGATGCCGGTGAAGACGATATCCACGTCCTCGTACGGCCGCAGCCCCGAGAGACGGATGAGATTTTCCGCGAGCTCGACGACGCGTACCGGCTCGCCCATATCCATGACAAAGACCTGGCCATCGCGTCCGATCGCCATCGCTTCGAGAACGAGCGTGACCGCCTCTGGTATCGTCATGAAGTAGCGGACCATGTCCGGATGCGTGACGGTGATCGGCGAGCCGCTCTCGAGCTGGCGCTTGAACGTGTTGATGACGCTGCCGCGGCTGCCGAGCACGTTGCCGAATCGTACCGAGACGAATTCCGTTCCGGTGCGGCCTTCGAACGACTGACAGATGAGCTCTGCGGCGCGTTTGGTCGCGCCCATCATGCTGCTCGGATTGACGGCTTTATCGGTGGAGATCATCACGAACTTCGCGACGCCGCTCGCGGCGGCCGCGAGCGCGAGCACTTGCGTGCCAAGGACGTTGTTGCGCACGGCCTCGCACACGTTGTCCTCGACGATCGGCACGTGCTTGTGGGCCGCGGCATGGAAGACGATATGGGGGCGGAATCGCGCGAACGTGCGGCGCACACGAGCCACATCGGCCACGTCGGCGACGATGATGCGTGTCTGCGTGAAGCCGAGGCTCGAGCGCAATTCTTGGTCGATGGCGAACAGGCTGTTCTCACCATGGCCGAGCAGCAGCAGCAGTTTCGGCTCGAATGCCGCGATCTGGCGGCAGAGTTCGCTGCCGATCGAACCGCCGGCGCCCGTGACGAGCACGATCTGGTTGCGTAGATGCGGCGCGGCGAGGCGCGCATCGATAGTCACGCGCTTGCGCCGCAGGAGATCTTCCAGACTGACGTCGCGCAGGCGGCCGACTTGGATCGTGCCCATGAGCATCTCCGCGACCTCGGGCAACACCTTGACCACGATCCGTCCACCGTCGGGCGCCGAAACGCCGGAGCACAAGTCATTGATGTCGCGGACGCGCTCGCGCGACACATTGGTCGCGGCGATGATGACGCACTCCGCCTCGAAGCGCTTGATGATCTCGGCGATCCGGTCCACCGCCCCGACAACAGCCACTCCTTCGACGCTTTTGCGGACCGGCGAGTCGTCGATGCAGCCGACGACGTCGAAAGGAAGATCGTCGCGCGCGGCGATGAGCCGGATGAGCGCCGCTGCGGCGTCTTTCGATCCGACGACAAGCGTCCGCTTGGCGTGCGGTTTTCTGCTGCGGGCGACGGTACCGATCTCAGCGCCACGGCGGGCGCGCGCGATCGGGCGGATCGCGAGGAACAAGGCCGAGGCGAGCGTCGCCGAGAGCGGAGTCCACGCGAAGTCGATCGCTCGGCTGAGCGCGATCAACAAGCCGGTCGCCGCGACCGCGCCGACGAGCGTGAACAGCGCGCGCGGCGCGGGTCGCGCCATGCGCCCATGGAGATATTCAAATCCGGCGGTCATGAAGGCGAGGATGACGCCCGGGAAAATGATGGAAAAGACGACGGCCGCGAACGTCGGAGCGATCTTCGTCCCCGTCAAGATGCCGGCGGCCGCAAACGCGCCGACCGCCACCAGAACGTCGAATCCCAGGCTGATGAGTGAGCGCGACCGGCCGTTGTCCGGTCTCTCGCCGTCTCCTACGCTCGCCGACACGTGATTCGCACTTTCAAGCTCTTCTGCCGGTCAGTTCTCGAGATCGCCCGTCAGCGGAACCGTTGCCGCCGTCGAAGCTTCGAGCATGTAACCGGGATAGCCGGTTGCGGCAGGGGCGCGGTTCATCACGACGCCCAAGATGTTCGAGGTCGCCGCGAACTGCAAGCGTTGGATCGCGCGTTTCGCCGAGTCGGTATCGGTTCGCCCGGCGGCGACGACAAGCACGACGCCGTCGGTCTTGGCCGAGAGCGCGGCCGCGTCGATCACCGGCAAGAGCGCGGGCGTGTCGAAGATGACCATCTGATACGTCTCGAGCAAACCCGCCACGATCTCATCGAAGCGCGCCGACTGGATCAGCTTGACCGGATTGGGTGCGTGTGCGCCCGACGGCATCAAGTCGAGATTGGCGTAGCGCGTCTTGACGATGACGTCTTGCGGCATCGCATCGCCGATGACGACGTTCGACAGACCGTTGTGATTGGGAACGCCCAGCCGGTCGTGCAGAACGCCGCGGCGCATGTCTGCGTCGACGAGCAGCACGCGCGGCCGCATCTCGGCCATCGCAATAGCGGTGCTGAGCGCGACGGTTGACTTTCCGTCGCCCTCTGTCGGGCTTGTGATGGCGAGGGTGCGCAGCGGCTTGTCGGATGAAAACCGGATGGCCGTCACGAGCTGGAGGTATGCCTCGATCGTCATCGCGCGGAGCTGCGGAAGCCGCGCTTGCATCCTCTTATCCACTGCTTCCAGATCGGGAATGCTCGTCAAGACGGGAGCAGGCAGCGCGCGGGCGACATCGGCTTCGTCCTTGAGCGTGTTGTCGAAGAAGTCTATGACGAAGACGCCGCTCACTCCGAGCAGCAGGCCTAAGACGAGTCCGATCCCGAGCACGAGGACCCACGACGGCTTGACCGAGGCGAACCGCGGATTGGCGGGCTCCGACACGGCGACATCCGAGAGGGCAAGTGTTTTTGCGACGAGCGCATCGTTGTAGTGCTGCTTCAACGACGTGTAAACGCCTTCGGCGAGCTGCGCTTCGCGCTGCAGATTGGCGAGGGTCTGCGTGGTCGTCGGCAGTTGCCGGACTTGCGCTTCGTTTTGCTGCTGCTGGGATCGCAACGTGACCAGCTGCTGCTCGTCCCCGGCGATCTGAGAGCGAAGGCTCGCGGCTTGCTGATCCAGCGTCTGCGAGACCGGGTTCGGCACGATCGTGTTCGAGGCGACGTAGGTGGGCGGTTGGGAAGACAGCTCTTTCTGCAGCTGGGCTTCCTGCTGCTCGAGCGCTTGCACGGTGGGATGCGCTTCGGTGTACTGCTTGCGCGCGTACGCGAGCTGCACGCGGACTTGCGAGAGCTGCTGCTGCAGCTGCGTGACCACCGGATTCTGTTGCACGGTGGTTCCACCGACCATCGTGCGCGCACCGGCGTCGATTTGCCCCATCACGTTGCCGAGCGCTGCTTGCGCTTGCTGCTGATCCACCTCGACTTGCGCGATGCGCGTCGCGGTGTCGGTGAATTGGCCGACCGTGGCCTGCGTTTGGGCCGTGGAGTCTCCGATCACGTGCGTGTTCTGAAACGATGCGAGCGCTGCATCGGCTTTTGTCATGGCCGCTTGCGCGACGGGTATCTGGGTTGAAAGATACTGCATCGCGACGACGGATTGGTTGGCGATCAAGCCGCGCTGCTTCTCGATCAGGACCTTGCCGAATTCATTCGCGATCTTCGCCGACATCTCGCGCGTGGACCAGGAGCTCTGCAGCGTCACGATCTGCGTGTTCGTGACCGGAGCGACGTAGATATGGTATTTCAGGAGGTCGTAGGCGTCGATGTGCTTGAGTCCGAGGTTTTGGATGACCTGAGCAGCGACGCTCTTGTCCTGCAAAAGTGTCGCATAGGTTTCGACGGACTGCACACCGCCCGCGGCGACGAGCGCGTTGAGCACCGGCAGATCCGTATTGACGCCGTTGAAGTTCTGCGACGAATTGCCGGTGAGGAGCTCGATCTGCGTGACGTACGATTTCGGCCAGAGGAACGCGTACACGAGGCAGATGGCGAAGAACACTCCGAAGATCGCCCAGAACGTTCTGCTCCGCCGCTTGAGCGTGGAGAATATCTTGACGAAGTCGTTCTCGCGCGACTGGTCCGGCAAGGCCGAAACGTGGCCATTGCTGGGCAATTGATACATGATCGGTCTGGCCTCTCGTTCTCTAGTGACCGGCCCGCGAGGCGTCCGCGATGTCGTTCGCCTCGCCGGCCGCGTGGTAGGTTATGGTGTCGGTGTACCGGTGCATCCAGACGGACCGCCCGGACACGGCGTTGGGATCGATGCTTCGCTGCCGGTGACGCTGTTCAAGTCGGCGTTGATCGTCGCATTGGTCGCTTGGCCCGGATTCCAGAGCGGCGCTGACGGGAACAGCGAACTGTTTGCCGACGATTGCGCTGCGATATCGTTCAGCAAAGTCAATTCGGCGAAATTCGGTGCGGCTTCGAGATGTTGCACCCACGCCTGCACCGTGTTGAAGTTCCAGTCGTCAAACGCGGTGTTGCAGCCGGACGGCGGACACTGCGACGATTTCTTATAGACATACAGCGCCGCCGCGGTCGTGAAGACATCGCTGACTGCGGCTGATGCCATTACTGCGCCGCTGTCGCCCAGGGCGAGCGTGGTCGAAGGACCGTGCCCTTCGAACATCAAGGTCCAACCTTGCGAGCCCGACGCTGCTTGCGCGACGACGATGTAATTTCGAGAAGCGACCATGACGTACGGCGAACCGGCTGGGGTCGGTTGCGCCGGTGACGTCACGTTGAAGGCGCCGTTTGCATCTGCCGTGCTCGTTCCCGCCTGCGGAAAGCACCCGCAGCTGAAGACGATGCCCGCGTTCGCTGCCGGAGCGTACGAGAATCCGCCGCCATACGTGCCGCCGGTGGCCACCTGCATGCCCATCGCTTGCAGCACCGGCGACGGCACTGGCGAGGGACTTGGGCCGAGGCTCGGCGATGGCCGCGGGCCGGGTCCCGGCAGGGTGGAACCTCCGCCTCCGCCGCAGCCGGCGATCAGCGTTGCGGTCAGCACCGCTGCGGCGCTGACGGCGCCGACGTATTGCATGCTCTTCATGAACTAATTCGTCTCCTTACTTGTGGGGGTTAAATGTGCGGGAACAGATTTCGTAGCCCTATGAGGAGCAAGTAGAGCGGATTTGATTGACCGTTGCCGTTGATGCCGTGCTTCGACTTGGGAACGAAGACGACGTCACCTTTCTGCATGGTCAGGTCCGCGGTCGTCTGCCCATTCTGCAGCGCGTCGTAGAGATTGACGTTGAACTTCTGCACTTGGCCGCTGGCGACCGTACGGGTGACGGTGATGTTGTTCAAGTCGCCGTCAGCAGCATCGCTATTGCCGGCCTTCGCGATCGCCATGGAAAGCTTGTCACCTTGCGCGATCTCAATCTCGCCCGGGTGATCCACCGCGCCGGAGACTTCCACGTCGATCGTCTCGGGCGACGGAATATAGACGATGGAACCGTCGGTCACGGGCACGTCCTGCGACGTGTCGCCCAGACCGTAGAGTTTCTGGAGCGAAACCTCTTCGAGATGCCCCGCGTAGTCGGTGACCTTCGCGGTGGGATACGCTTGCGCCGTGCCTTCGAGTCCGCCGGCAGCGGCGACCGCATCGGTGAGCCGTGCAGACGAAGTCAGTTGATACTTGCCGGTGTGCTGCACGCCGCCCAACACGAGGACGTTGATCTCGCCTTGCTGGGCGAGAATGACGGTGACCACCGGATTGCGCACGTACTTCTTCAACGCGGCAGCGATCGTCTTGCTCGCCGCTTCCGGGGATTCGCCGGCGACGTGCACGCGGCCGATAAGCGGATACGAGATGTCGCCTGACGGCAGCACCGTGACCGACTGCGAAAGCGTGGAGTCGCCGAAGACCTGGACGTTCAACTGATCGTTGGCGTGGATGATGTACTCAGATGTCGCGGCGACCGGTGCCGCAGCGGGGGCCGGCGTGACCTCACCGATGGGCGAAGCCTGCGCGACCCCCGCCGTCCCGCAGATCATAGCGGCGGCGAACCCGAGCGCGGTTAAGAGACTTGCAGATTTCGAGACAGACATACTCACGAGATTCCTCATATCACCTATGTTAGTGCGCCAAAGTGACTCTGGCGTTACTTATGCTTATGCCCATTGTGGTCGCGCGCCCCGTATTCGGCGGCCAATAGCCGCCCCCCGAGATTGGGGTCCACCCAGGCCTGACCGAGCGCAAGCGAGCGAAGCGCCGCTCCCAACACTTCAACGGATGAAGCTGTGCTTACCGCACACGAGCAGCCTGCGTTGAGCGCATTTTGAACGAGCCCAGGCTGTCCGCCCCCGACAAGTGCGCATATCGGGACACCCGGCAGCGACTTTGCCAGCCACGAGACGGTGTGGAGCGGGTCGTTGATCTGCGCTTCGAAGCCGACGATGATCGCGCCGACCTCCTTGCGCCGCAGATCGTCGGGCGCCAGATCGGTCTGTTGGTACGAGCCCACGACTTCGGCGATTCCGGATTCCTCCAGAAGCCCCGCGAACGCTTCGCGGACGATATTCTGGTCGTCGACCAGAGCGATTTTCATCGGCTTGACGCTTGATAGAGCCATTACTGTCTCATCCTAGTGTGATGTGCAACGCGGCGCCATGCGGTCTTTGCCCCTTCCGGGCTAGGCCAAGCGACCTTATAAGGTCGCGTGTTGGTACGTAGGTCCTAACGCGCGCGCTGCGCGCTTGCCCAGCGTCGCCACGGTAAACCCCGCGCGCCGCCACGCCTCGGCATCGAAGAAGTTGCGCGCGTCGACGAGCACGCGACCTCGCATGAGCGCTCCGACGCGTTCCGGTTCGATCGACGCGAAGACCGAGTGATTGACGACGAGCACGACTGCCTCGGCATCGCGCACGGCCGAGTCGAGATCGGGGCTCAGGCCGTGTTTGAATCCGCGCGCGATCGGATCGTAGACGCCGACCTCGTAGCCGTGTTCTTCGAAGAGCGCCACGAGCCGCTCGGTCGGGCTCTCACGCGAATCGTCGACATCTGCTTTGTACGAAGCGCCGAGCAGCGCGATTTTGCGACGCTCGCCGCTCGGCACGTGATCGCGGACGAGGCGCACGATGTGATTCGGCATGCGCGCGTTTACTCGTCGCGCGGTCTGGATGAGTTCTGTCGTGAACGGATGTGCGTCTGCGAGAAACTGCGGATCGATCGGGATGCAATGACCGCCGACGCCCGGACCCGGGCTGAGGATGTTCACGCGCGGATGCTCGTTCGCAAGCCTGATGACTTCCCACGCGTCCACGCCGAGCTCTTCGCAGAGCACGGCGAGTTCGTTTGCGAGCGCGATGTTGACGTCGCGAAATGTGTTCTCAACGACCTTGACGAGTTCGGCCGTCGTGGCATCGGTCTGGAACAATCCGCCGGTGACGAAGGATGCATAGAGCTCGCGCGCGCGCTGCGCATCCTGCGGCCGTCGCCCGCCGATGATGCGTGAGTTCTCGCGAAGCTCGCGCACGATGGCGCCGGGGATGACGCGTTCCGGGCAGTGCGCAAGCGCAACGCTATCGGGGTCGACGCCGGCCGCGCGCAAGGCCGGCACGAATATCCGATCGAGCGTTCCGGGGGGCACGGTCGATTCGAGGACGATCAACTCGCCGCCGCGCAGATGCGATGCGATCGCCTTTGCGGCTGCCTGCACGTAGCTGAGGTCGGGGCGGCCGTCGCTCGCATTCGGCGTCGGCACGCACACGAGAAATGCGTCTGCGGGTGTCACGTCGTCGACGATCCGGAGCTTGCCCGATGCGAGCGCCTGCGCGACGAGCGTCCTCACTTCCAGCTCTGCGATGTGATCGGCACCGGCACGCAATCGAGCGCGCACGTCTGCGCTCACGTCGTAGCCGTTGACGTCGTGACCGGCCAGCGCGAGCATGGAGCCGGTGGGCAATCCGATATAGCCAAGTCCAAGGATGGTGACGGTCATGCAAACCTCGGGAGATGCGGCCGACGCACGCGCAGGCGCAGATGTGACCACCTCATACTAGCCGTTGGCGGCACGTCGCAAGAAGAACGAACTAGCCTGCGGTGGGCCACCCAACGGGCCTAATGTGGCGTGAGGGGTGAGTCTTTCGGCCTAATGACGCGGTGCGGCAACACGGCTTCGGGCGAGACCAGCGGTGCGGGATCCAGCCCGTAGATGCGGTCGAGATCGAACCACTTCAGGATGTCGAGCGCGCGGCCGGCTTGCGCGTTTGTGATCAGCGACCTCCAGCCGTCGGACCGGGATCCGCCTTGTTTGATCCCGCCCGCGGACTCCCACGCCATAGACGATGGTCGCGCGATATGCGCGAAGACCGCGTCGTCGAGCGGCCGCTGCAAGAATTCGAAGAGCCGCGAAACTTCGCGCCGCGGGTCGCTTCTGAACGATTCGTAGAAGGCGACGTGGATCTCGCCTTTGCAGAACTGGCGCACGGGCACCATGTTCTCGATGCACCAGCGCGCGACGTGCGCTTCGAACGGGTCGGAGATGGCGGCCAACCGGTCGCGCAGCGGAGACAGATAGTCGGCGACGAGTTGGCTCTGGCCGAGGAATTCGGACATGTCGAATCCCCAGCTGTAGCGAACGCGCGATGCCGCAACCGCGCATGGATGGCGCAGCACCAAGACGATGGGCATCCCCGGCGACAAGTCGGACAACCAGCGAAGAAACAGACCGGCGCGGATATCTTTGATCAACCTCCGCTTACTGATCAACCGCCGGTTATAGAAATCCGTCCAACCGTTGCGGATCTTCCCCGACACGATCGCCTTCGCGGGTTCGACGAACTCGGGCCGCGTATCGCCCGTTCGCAGATACTGCCGATTCGAAAACGCGCGGCACATGGGAACGTGCAGCGCGGCGAACGGTTCGAAGATGAAGCGATACTTGTTGTCGTGGTTGATGATCTCGGCGATCCACGTCGTGCCGCCGCGCCCGCTGCCGGCTAAGAAAACCGTTGCGCGCTGATCGCCGCCGATATCGAGGTGGACCTGCGCCGCCAGCGCTCGCACGGCGCGCACCGCTCTATGCACGGCTTCACGAGGAAATCGCGAGCGAAAGGAAGCATTGTTCGCCCGCACATGGCCTCCGCCTTGGAATCGCCGGCAGGACCCGACGTCGCTCTGCCATTCGATGCGCGCATCGCGCGCATCGGTCTCGTCATGCCCTTCTACAACGAGGCGCCAAACCTTGCCCAAACGCTGAAGAGCATCGCGGCGCAGACGATCGATCACCGGCGTCTGTATTTCGTCGGCGTGGACGGCGATTCGTCCGATGACGGCCGGGACATGATCGAGCACTGGCTTGCGAGAGGCGACATCGCGGGGTGCGTCGTGAGCAATCCGCGCCGGCGTATCCCGATCTCGCTCAACGCCGGCATTCGCGCGCTGACGAACGCGGATCTAATCGTTCGTCTCGACGCGCACACCACATACGGGCCGAAGTATATCGAAGACATCGTCGCGGCGTTTTCGAATGGGCCGCCGGATCTCGGCTGTGTCGGCGGCCTTCAGCTGCCGGACGACGGCAGTTCGTTTTCGACGCAGCTATCCGGCGCGCTGCTGACGCATCCGCTCGGCGTCGCTCGTCTCGGCGTCAAGTCGCTGACGAAACCGCAGTTCACGGACACGATGTATCTCGGCGCCTGGCGGCCAGGACTCTTGCAGCACCTCGGCGGTTTCGACGAGAATTGGATCGCGAACGAAGATTCGGAGCTCGAATCTCGGTTGCGTGCTGCGGGTTGGCGCATGCTGCTCATTCCGGTCGCTAACCGCTATCGCGTGACGCGCGGTGCGCGAAGCACGGTGCGCCAATGGGCGGGATATGGATATTGGCGTGCGCAGACGATACGCCGGTATCCGCAGGAGTGGCGATGGCGGCATGCCATCGTCATCGCGGGATTGATCGTGCTCGTGGCCGGGGCGATCTCGCCATGGCGGTGGTTCTTGCTGCCCGCATACCTTGTCTACGCGCTAGGCGTCCTCGTGCTCGGCCGCGGCCATGCACCGTTTGCGGCGAATCTTTGCGCTTGCGTCGTCTTCCCGATCGTGCACATCGCGTACGCCGTCAATTTTTTGCGCGGCCTCGCCCATCGCCCGGCGCCGTTCACGAAGGCCCTCTGACCGCTCCCGCCGCGCGCCCCGAAAAGGTCGCCTCCGCCCCCGCGATGTCCGGCATGGACGACCGCCCATAGATCTTTTCCAGCCCGAATGATTCGACGATCGCGTACGCGCGCTCGACATCGCTCGGCGCGACGTTGTTGCGCCACGACTCGACGAGGCGCGCGCCGTCGAGCGACGGTCTGGGCCGGCTGCGGTCGACAGCCGTGACCTGCACCGATGCGGATGGCGTCGTCATGTTCTCGAACACCCGGTTGTCGTATCGCCGGCCCAGGAACGCGAACAGCCGTGATACTTCCGCCGCGGGATCGACGCAGAGGTTTTCGTAGAACGCGAGATGGATGTCGCCGCGCGCGAAGGACCGGAAGGGCACGTAATTTTCGACGCACCAGTCAAAGACGTGCCGTTCGAAATCGCTTCGAGCCGCGCGGATGGCAGCGACGAAGGGCCCGAGGTGGTCGGCGATCAGATCCGGCTGTGTCAGGTAATCTTCGCGGATGTCGTCCCAGCCCAGCTGCGCGCGCGAACGCGCGACCGCGCACGGATGCCGCAGCAGCAAGACGATCGGCATGCCCGGGAAGTGCGCGCGCATCCAGCCCAGCATAAGCGTCGTGCGAACGTCTTTGACGATGCGCTGGGTGTAGACGCCGGGCAGGTTGAGGCCGTCCACCCACGCGTCGCGGAGGGCACCGGTGAAGATCGCCGTCGCCGGGCCCAGATAGGTCGGATCGTTGGATTCCGCGCGCAGATATTGGCGGCGTGCGAACGCTCGCACGGCGGGCACGTTGCCGCGATGGAACGGTTCGACCATGACTCTGTAGTGATGATCGAAATTCGCAACCTCCGCGGCCCACGTCGTACCGCTGCGGCCCGAGCCCGTAAGGAGCAGCGTGCGGCGGTAATCGCGATTCACGTCGAGATAGAGCGCGTGGCTGATGATGGAAAGACGCCGCCTGAATCGTTCTCCGGCCGGGGTCGGCGCCCGCCTTCGCGTCGTGTTCGTCACGAGAGATGATATCGGAAAGATATGGCGCGGGCCTTTATGCAACCAAATGTAGGGCGGGCCTTTATGGCCCGCCGGCGGACCGTAAAGGTCCGCCCTACATCGCATGGCGGCGGACCGTAAAGGTCCGCCCTACATCGCATGGCGGCGGACCGTAAAGGTCCGCCTACATCGCATGGCGGCGGACCGTAAAGGTCCGCCCTACATCGCATGGCGGCGGACCGTAAAGGTCCGCCCTACATCGCGAGCAATGCGCGCGCGGCGTCCGGATCCGGCATCGGGTGGTCGTTGTAGATCCGATCCAATCCGAAGAGCCCGAGGATGTGGAGAGCCCGCTTCACTTGCGACGGCGTGATCTCGTTTCGCCATTGCGTGAGCGGGTCGGCGTGCGTCGCGATCGCGCTCTTGCGTCGCCGAACTTGGCTCGACGGGATCGACAGCTCACCGAGTGAACGCGGATCGTAGTCGCGGCCAATGTGGTCGAAGAGTCCCGAAATCTCCCGGTCCGGGTCCATCACAAAGCCTTCGTAGAAAGCGATGTGGATTTCGTCCTTCGCGAACTGTCGGAGCGGCACGATCGTCTCGACGCACCAGCGATACATCTGCTGCTCAAATGGATCACTCGTTGCCGCCATCTCGTCGGCAACGCCGCTCAAATGATCTTCGACGAGCTCTTGGTTTGAGAGGTATGCGTCAGTGAGCGGGCGCCAGTGAAGGCTTAAGCGCGACGCGACGGTCGCAAGCGGATGCCGGAGCAGCAACACGACGGGCATTCCTGGAAAATTCAAGCTCAGCCACTTGAGGAACAGATTGGCGCGGATGTCTTTGACCAGCCTGCCCTTTGAGAACCACGTTTTGTTGTAGCGATCGACCCACCCCGCTCGAAGTCGGCCGCCAAGGACGCTTCTCGCGACCGCTAAGCGCTTATCATCGCGCGCGTCGGGCCGCAAGTAGGTCATCGCCCCGAATGCTCTGCTGCTCGGAACTTTGTCAGGGTGGAACGGCTCGAACATATAGCGGTAGCGGTGGTCGAAGTTGATGATCTCCGACACCCATGTCGTTCCGCTGCGGCCGCTGCCGGCAAGCAGCACGGTGGACCGATGATCGCCGCCGACGTCGATGAAAAAGCGATGGCTCGCGTACGCGAATTGCGCGCCGAACACGCGTGAGGCGGTGCGCGCCTCGCGGAACAGATGGTGGGCGGTCTGCAGCAGGATGTGAGTCATGCGTGCGTCCGCTCATAGGCGTTCGGCCGAGCAGCCCACGGATTGAGCTGCTTCGGCATGGCATCCTCACCATACAAGGCGTCGAGGCCGAACATCGCGAGGATCTCAAGCGCGCGTTCGATCTGATGAGGCAGGGTATGCGCGCGCCAGCTGTCCACGAGATCGTGCCGCCGCACCGTTCGCGTTTCGTCGCGATTGAGCAGCGTGGGCCGGCACAGCTTATTGAAGATCGCGCGCGTGTATGGCCGCTCGAGATAGTGGAAGAGCCGGTCGATCTCAAATTTCGGCCGCTCGCAAAAGTTCTCATAGAACGCGACGTGGACGTCGCCCGGCGCGAGCTGACGCAGCGGCACGTAGTTCTCGACGCACCACAGGAAAAGTTGCCGTTCGAATTCGGTGCTTGCGCCCGCGATCTCGTCGCGCAAGGTGCCTATGTGGTCGTCGAGCAGCGCTTCTTGGCTGAGGAGCTCATCGAGATGGTTCTTCCAGCCCAACCGTAACCGCGAATTCGCGTCCGCGATCGGATGGCGAAGCAGCCAGATGATCCGTGTTTTTGGAAATCGGTCGCGCAGCCACTTGAGCATGAGGTTCGCGCGGATCTCGGGGATCACGCGTCGCCGGCTGATGAATCGGTGATTGTAGCGATCCACCCATGGATTGCGGATCGCGCCGCTGAGGACGAGACGGGCGGGCTGTACGAACGCGGGATCCGTGTTGTCGGGCCGCATGTACTGACGATAGTTGAAGTTGCTGACTTCTTCGGTGCGATATGGTTGGAACGGTTCGAAGAGAAAGCGATACTCGTTCGCGTAGTTGATGATGTTCGACACCCAGGCCGTGCCGCTGCGGCCGGTGCCCGCGACCAGGACTGCGGTCGCCGGATCGGGATCGAGGTCGATGATCGGCCTGCTCACGACAGATACCAGGCGACACAGACGTGCCTGACGGACTTCATATTACATTGCTTGGCTTCGAGCGGCGCCGAAAACCTTTCGCACCGCCGCAATCCGCGCTCGACCAAGCAACGGTTGAGCCCACGGTCACGACAGCATGCCGAGGTATGCCATTGCAAAGCGTGGAAAAAGCAGTTGGGCCAGTGCGGCCCGTATACGTTTGGAGGCTGTTTTGTCCAATTCGAAGACACTGCTCGTAGAGCCGCATGGCGGAACGCTCGTGGACCGGGTGGCAAAGCCAGGGCCGGCCCTGAAGCTTGCGGCCGACGCAGCGACGGCGCCGAAGATCGCTCTTTCCGAGAGGTCGCTCTGCGACGTCATCTGCATCGCGACGGGCGCATACTCGCCGCTCGAAGGCTTCATGGGTTCGGCGGACTATTCATCCGTGGTGGACAAAATGCGCCTGACAAACGGGCTCGTCTGGCCGATTCCCATCGTGCTGCCGATCGAAGAGTCGCTCGCCAAGCGGCTGAAGCCCGGCGACACCGCGTCGCTCGTCGACGGTTCCTTCAATATGGTCGCTACGATTGAGATCTCCGAGATCTTTCAGGCTGACCACGAGCGCGAAACGAGCAAGGTCTACGGCACATCCGATCGCGAGCATCCGGGCGTGGCAGCGGTGCTTGACGCGCCGCCGTTTTACTGCGCCGGCAAAATCACGCTGATCTCAATGCCGAAGCCGGACTACCCCGAACATGCGCTCACACCGGCGCAGACGCGCGCCAAGTTCGCCGAGCTCGGCTGGCGCACGGTTGTCGGCTTCCAGACGCGCAACCCCGTGCACCGCGCGCACGAATACCTGCAGAAAGTCGCGCTCGAAAGCGTCGACGGTCTTCTGCTGCACCCGCTCGTCGGCAAGACCAAGGGCGACGACGTTCCCGCCGATGTCCGCATGCAGTGCTACAAGGTATTGCTCGAAAAATATTATCCCCTCGGCCGCACCGTGCTCGGAGTCTTCCCCGCAGCCATGCGGTACGCCGGTCCACGCGAAGCAGTTCTCCACGCCATAGCGCGCAAGAACTACGGCGTGAGCCACTTCATCGTCGGACGCGATCACGCGGGTGTGGGGACGTACTACGGAACCTTCGACGCGCAGCGAATCTTCGATGATATCGAAGACGAGCTCGGCATCACGATCATGCGCTTCGAGCACTCGTTCTGGTGCAACGTTTGCGAGGGGATGGCGACGACCAAGACGTGTCCGCACAAGCCCGAGGACCGGGTGGCCCTCTCGGGCACGAAAGTGCGTGACATGCTGCGGTCGGGTCAACGGCCTCCACAGGAGTTCTCGCGCCCTGAGGTGGCGGACGTGCTCATCGCTGCAATGGCCGGGACGAGCGCCTAAAGGCGCCGCAGGTCCCAGCGCTTATTGGGACCTCTCACCCAGACAAATGTGCTTTGTGGCGCAGAGGCCGTGGGCCGGGGCGTCCGAACGATAGTCGTGGAGCACGTCAACACGCCAACGCTTGTAAGGAGCATCGCACATCTTGCGCACCGATAAGGGTTTCATCATCTGGTTCACCGGGCTATCAGGCTCCGGCAAGACCACCATCGCACGCATCCTCGAAAAGCGGGTTCAAGCGGCCGGCCGGCATCTTGAATCGCTCGACGGCGACGTCGTGCGCACGCACCTTTCCAAGGGTCTCGGCTTTTCGAAAGAAGACCGCGACACGAACATCCGGCGCATCGGCTATGTCGGCCATCTTCTGCAGCGCAACGGCGTCGGCGTCGTCTGTTCCGCCATCTCGCCCTATCGCGCCACGCGCGATGAATTGCGCGAGATGGTCGGTGAGGACTTCATCGAGGTCTATGCCGATTGCCCGCTTGAGATCTGCGCCACGCGCGACGGCAAAGTCGAGATGTACGCCAAGGCGATGCGCGGTGAGATCAAAGAGTTCACCGGCGTCTCCGATCCCTATGAAGCGCCCGAACGCCCGGAGCTGCACCTTCACACCAACGACGAGACGCCCGATGAGAGCGCCGACCGCGTGATGCGCTATCTCGTCGAGCAAGGCTACGTGGCGCCCGTCGCGGAGGTTGCTGCCGCTCGATGAGCGACGCCTACATCGATCTACAGCTGCACACGAACTGCTCCGACGGCATCTGGCCGCCGGAGCGGCTTTTCGCAGAGGTCCGCGCGAAGCGGCTCGAACGGTTTTCGGTGACCGATCACGACACGATCGGCGCGTATCCCGTGCCGGCTGATCTCGCGGCGTCGTGCGTGCCCGGTCTGGAAGTCGATACCGAGCACGATGGACACACCGTGCATCTCCTCGCATACGGCATCACCGATCCGTCCTGTCCGCTCTTAGCCGCGCTGAACCATCAACGTGAGGAGCGCGTAGTTCGGATGAAGGCCATCATCGAACGCATGCGTGGGCTCGGTGTTGATGTCTCGTACGACGACGTGCGCGCGCAGGTCGTGGGCGCAGGCTCGGTCGGGCGGCCGCATCTCGCACGGGCGCTCGTGGCTAAGGGCATCGTCTCGAACACGCAAGAGGCGTTCGACAAGTATCTCGCCGATGGCGAAAAGGGCTTCGTCAAGCTCAAGCGGCTCACGTCAGCGGACATCATCGCGCTGGTTCGCCAGTCGGGTGGGATCGTGGTCATCGCGCATCCCAAGCGGCTGCGCGAAGAACGGCACCTCGCCGAGATCGCCGATCTTGGGGTGGACGGCGTCGAAGTCGTGCATCCGTCCGCGGATGAAGAATATCAGAAGATGCTCTATGCGTTCGCGGACTCGCGCGGGCTGCTCACGACGGGCGGCACCGACTTCCACGCTCCCGAAACGCACCCGCTTCCGGGTATCATGTTCCCGCGGGAGCGTTTACAACCGTTCCTCGACCGCGTGGATCGCTGCCTCAGCGGCGCCGCCTAAGTAGTTATGAAAGCGATCTACTGAATGGGCCGGCGCTAGTCGGCCCGTTCAATCTCCGCGTTTGCCCCGAATTTCTAAGGCAGATGGACAATGCGCGGCAACTTTAGGTGCAGCTTCAACGCATCTTTGGCGACGGTTTTCACGTGCGGCACAAATAACGATGCTTGGGCGGGTGTCATCATGAGCATTCGCTGGGTACCGTGATCGAGCGTCGCTGCGTAGATGTGATAGTCGAAGCTCAGCGATCCGTGTCCGCCTTGCACCTCGCGGACGACAAATCCCTCAGGGCCCTTGCTCGCGACATACAGTCCGCGAGTGTCGCCATCAGGCGTGAGCATCACGTGGTACACCTGTCGTTGGTCGATCGATTGGGCGAATGTCGGATCCAGGCTTACAATCGCCGTACCGTTGATCAACTGGCCCGAACCCGTGTCCTCTACCGTCGGCGATGCCGACGTGGCCGCATACGAGACGACAGTGTTTCCGTTTCGCACACGGACGAAGCTATTGATAGTGCCGTGCACAAAAAGGTCACCGTTGCGGTTAGTAAAGTCGAGGACTTTTGCGGTCTGGTCGGCTAGGATTAATGGATACGTTCCGGTCCCCGCCGGCGCTTCGGCGACGACGCCTTCAAAATCGCCGATAACAAAAGCCCCAATGGAATCGGAACGCCCTTGGCTGACAGCTTCCAGCGCTATGTAGGGAGAGTTAGCATTCACTCCCATCATATTTGTCGACGTTCCCATCACGCCTGGACCGTTTGTCGAAACTCCCCCAACCCCGACCCCTCCCGGGGACATGCCCAACACACCGTTGTTGTAGGAACTGTTATTCGTCGATGCGCCGATGACTCCGTACCCGCCTTGTAAGTTCGTATTGTTTGGATATGAGTTGCTTGTCTGACCAACGACGCCGTTGCCCTGGGTTGATGTGCCGAGCACCCCGGTCCCACGACGACGTGCCAGACACGCCGCTATTGTAAAAATTGAGAGCTCCCGTCGCGTCGACTCCCATGACGCCGGAAGCGCTGTAAGTGGGCGAGCCGTACGGTTGGCTTGTCTGACCAACGACGCCGTTGGTGTAAGTGGAGCTACCGGACACGCCCACTCCGAAGTTTGATGTTTCTACCGTGCCGAAGCCATCAGCTGAAGAACCTTTGACACCGCTACCGTACTTCGACTGACCATACACGCCGTTATTCCTGGTGCCTTGATCCGTTGAGCTATCGTATCCGCCCACACCGGATGCGTCGGTGTGCGTCGTAAGACTAGGGTTGGTCGTAACTGCATAGACGCCGGTACTTTGCCCGCGCGCTACGATCGCTTTGCCCTTAAGCGACGTTGAAATGATGGCCGCGCCAATCCCATTATTCGTTGCGCTAAAGAGCGCGCCTGAACCCGCGCCAGTTACAGTCACCGGTGGGGCCAGTATCGTCCCTGCCGTAACCGCGACCGCAGGTATGCCCAGCGCGACGATGGCTGCCAGCGCGAGCGGGTGAACGTGAAGTGTAATTGTCTTCATAGAGGTCCCTTCAACCAAGGCCGCGCTCTTGCGGCTGATGGATACGACACGCGAGGGTGTGTCATTTGGCTGCTTAACAATCGGCAGAAATTGCAAATTCACACGCGTCGTTGCAACGGCGGTGTTCCAGATGGATTATACGCTTGAACGCCCCATAGTCGCAACTTCTTTCTATCGATCGCGTTGAACACAACGAAAACGACGAGCGCGCCCGCTTGGGCCAGGCAACGTTAGCGGCCGTACGGGGCAGTCGGCGGGTGATCGCGCTCTTCGCACCAAATCTCTCCGCCATGCGGCTGCGCGCAGTACACCTGTGGACAGCGTTTGCGTTGGCGTCGATCTCGACCGCCTTCGTGCTGCTCGCCAATCCTAGCGCGAGCGTCGCGCGCTTTCCGATTCCGATTCCACTTGGCAATCCGCAAGACATCGCTGTCCGCGCCGCGCTCTCCGAGTTCGGCAAATCCCTCGGCGATCAATTGCCTATCGTGCTCTCGCCGTCCGACGCATATCCCACCGCCGCGCTGCCCGGAGCGCCGTTCGCCCCGCGCGCGGCGCCCAATATCATCAAATCGCTGCGCGCTACCACCGACGGCACCATCATGCTTCCACCCGGCGACTACGAGTTCACGGTCGATGTGTTCTGCATGAAGGCATCCGCGCACAGTCCGAGCGGCCACCGGTACCTCGTGGCGCCGCTGCACGGCTCTGCCGCCGATGTCTTCCGTGCGCTCAATTCGCGCGCACCGTCTTTCGGTCTGAACCACGGCGCGCTCCAGGTGCTGTCGTGGAACATCCAAGCGGGCCTCCCGTATAGCGCGATGCAAGCGGCACAACGGGCTATCGTCGACAAAGTCATCCCGGATCTGAAGCCGCGTCTCGAGGGAGACGTCTTAACGCGTATCCAGGGTCAGTACGATCAGGTCGCGTCGAAGCTGCCGGGGATGCCGTCGTTCGAGGACGCGCTAAGCCGCATCGGTCCGGCGGGTCAAGCGGTGTTACAGATGCAGACGCTGCGCCAAGAGATGGCCCAGCCGCCGCCGACATTTGCGCAGCTCGCTCAAGAGCTTGTTCCTTTCGCGCCGCTCGAAGCCGGCGGCTCCGGACCGACGCCGTGGAGCCGATATTCTGATCGCGTGTACATACGCTTCGTCACGGACGGCAACTATGCCACGCCGGGCACCTATCAAGTCCGCGTGCTGCCGGCACAGCTCGTCAGCAGCACGCAGCTCGTGGGCCTTGGGCCGGCAAACTCCGGCGCGCCGGTTCCTTTTTCGAACGTCGTGAACAACCCGGGAAACACCGGAGTGCAGCCGTTGACGCAGGCGCCGCAACCCGGTGGTCCGCAACCGAACCCGACGCCCGCGCCGTCACCGACGCCGAAGCCCACCATCACCTCGCAGACGTTCGCGACCCATCCTTCGAATCGATCGCGCTTGACGGTCGGCGTCGGCGAACAAGTGAAGCTGACGTTTTCCGGCAGCAGCGCGAATTGGTCTATCTCGAGTTCCGGCGGCGACGGGAGCGTCACGCCGAGCGGCAAGACGAGCATCTATACCGCGAGCATAACGCCGGCGACCGAGACGATCGAGGCGGTCGACACATCGGATTCGGCGACCGCGTCAATCACGTTCGACGTCATCGCCCCGAGCTCGCTGTTGTTCGAGCGCATTCCCGGCAAGACGATTCATCATCACCATGGATGGCCGGACATCGGATTCGCGGCGAACGTCTATCTGCAGCCGGATACCGTGTCGTTTGAGAACATCGGCGTGCGCGAGCAGGACGCGAACTACGTGGCGAACGGATACTACACGTGGGAGAACGGACAGTCGCACGGACCCGCGGGTAATCCGGAGCCCGTCAAGGCTCTCGTACCTGGAAAGGGCTGGCTGCTCGCAGAGCCCGATGATGTGTGGTCTGGTTTTCAGCCCGCGACGCCGCCGTTCGCGCCCGGCACCGAAACGGTAGACATCCCCTGGGAATACGACGCGGCTGCGGACGGAGACAGCGGTCCGTTCCATGTGTTCGCGACGGTGACGCAGATCTGCGAATTGAAGTCCGATCACTCAACGCTATTCGCGAAGAAGGGCGCGGCGACGATCCAGCTGACCGTGTCGAGCCCGGACTATCACTAGCGCCGTTTCGCGCTCGGTTGTCTCAGGCGTCTCAGTGCCATATGGCGTCGTGGCACACTACGTCGGGTTAATAAGGATTAGCCCTCAAAACGGACGCTACAATCGCGCAAGTTCGCACCAAAACCGGTTATCAGTTATCACCGGTTCCATTAAACGCTTTCTTCGACACGTTGAGCGACGACACGTTGGCGCCTCCGCCGTAGTCGGGGTCATCAAATTGGGTTGGATCGTCTTCCCAGTTGCAAACGGCACATATTTTTCGATCGAGGCTCTTCAATTGTTAGAAATCCGCAACACGGACACGCTACAGGTTCTTATCGTTCATCGCTATCGCACCGGCGGCGCCCCCCCCTCGATCCACGGATCATCCGCAGAGCGCCCGTCAATTACGATGCAGTAGAGTCCGTCCCACGATAGTTCCCATCGCCAGCCGCGCTTCGTTCCCGCAGCGTTTGCCTCTATCCAGCTTCTCGCAGCGACTGGCGACAACGATGTACGACATGCCGGGCACCTGGGTGTCGCAGCAGCCGTAAAGTGCCCACCACACGAACATCGCTGCAAAAATGGCTCCGTGCCAGGGCCGATTTTTTGGAACGGCTCGAAAGGCGCACCGCTCGGATGATGACTGTACGCCGAGAGAATGGCAGTTAGTCCACAGATATCGCAATAGGCATATGAGCTATCGTTAAACCCGTTGTGAATCAAGAAGTACGGAAACTCGTGCGAACACCCTTGACACGTACCGATACCATCTTGTCTCATAAATCGCTCGAATTGAACCACAGAGAACGAAACATCACGTTACAATGCCCCTGTTGTTCATCACCTGTCTTGGTCGACGCCGTTCGGGATATTCAGGTAATCGCAGTTCTCAAGCTTTTCAAGATGAGGCGGCATCGAATAGTCAGATGAAATGATCCCGTACGAGAGCTTGTGTCTCCCGGCCTCGACGCCGGAAAGTCGAAAGACGAAGGCTTGTGATTTAACTCCCGTAACGAGGGGTTCTATCGGCGCATGGGTATCTAATTGGATAAAGTAGAGCTGATCTTTAAGCTTGTAGTTGCCTCTCGAAAAGAAGTTATTGTAGAACGCCACTAACCGAACCGAGATCGAAGTTGGTGTAATCTGAATCGATGCGAGATATATATCGGGCCCTTCATCCACCTCTAGTTCAGGTCCACAGGGTTGAAATTGCTCCGGCATGAGAAAAGTGCAGCGCATTGAGTGAACATTGGAACGCTCAATGGATTCTGCGCCTGCGATAAGGTAGCTATCGGACGGCTGTATATCGCGCCCGATCTCCCATTGCTCTCCAACGATTTTCCCGTGAAGGTCTTGGAAGACATACCGTATGCCTTGGACCGAATTCGAAGTCGGTACCGCGGAAAGAACGCCGCCACCACCGAGAGCACAACTGCTTATTCCGAGGCCAGCGACTCCTTTCAAATCGGCGGCTTCGACCCGACCTGGCATGATTGACAAATATCCCATAATAACGATTGGGATAATACGTGCACCAAACGACTTCGTGCTAAGCCCCATCATAGATATTACTCCGAATGCGGAGGATTGGACCATGATGCCGCGTTTTGATCAAGGTATTGCCTCAAGCATGCCTGAGCACCCGCGGTCAAGAAGCGGATCCAGCTAAATGATCCCCTTTGGTGCGCCCCGGGGGTCAGGATATACACGGAGATCGCCAGGCAAGCAAGAACATGATCGTGGCCGTGACTGAGATCATAGCTATAATTGCGGCAAATTGAACGGCTTGCGTCTCCAAGAAAACAAGCGAGAATCGCCTCGCGAGAAGTACCACAAAGAAGACAATTACAGCTGACGGAATACCGTATTCAATAAAACTCCCCGCGTAGGTGAGTAAGAATGCACCCACGGTAGGCGGCCAACAGACGATCCATATAATGACTGGTAGTACAATACTCGTCACGGCGGCCTGCACCAATAAGCGAACGGCCAGTCGACCCGGGGTCATCACTTCAATTTCTCTTCCCCTGGATGCGCTCTCGTATGCCGTTTGGCGGCCGGTTGCTTGAGGATCCGAAATTGATGATACTGGGTACCAATTTGATCGAGCGATATTTCGTAGATGCTAGGGGAGCTGCCTGGACAGACTATGACGGAGGTACCCCGCGGGATCGACCACGGAGTTGTGACACCGCCAGACGTACTGGTCTCGTCCTCTATCCCGAGATTTTTGTACGAGCGACCGTCGCCGAGAGTAACCACCGAACCACGAACACTTCCGTTATCGCGATCGGTTCGCACGACCGTCCTATCGAGACATCCTGGTAGACGGATCTGACTTGTAACATTGCAGCTCGGCACGAACAGAATCAGCAGCGTGGCGAGTAAGTAACCTTGCCAAACGCATAGCGACCTCGCGTTAATCGCCATCGTAGATGTTACTCCATGTGGGGCGGATCGAACCATAACGCTGCGTTGTGTTCGAGGTATTGCCTCAGGCAAGTCTGAGCACCCGCGAGATGATACTCCCATTGGCTAGAATATAGGAAACGCTATTCCCATATAGCGTCGAGGTATTTTCCCTCGCACGCGCACGTGAGACCGCTCTCCAAGTCACGGTATATGTCGGCCAGGTCATCGGCCAGCGAGGTTTCTGTCGGCCCACTCCTATCGTCTGGCGGAAAAAGAACATTATGGTACCTGCCGAGGCCGATGCGCCCAAATCTCTCTGTGAGTGTGGCGAATCGACTGACGTGCGATTTAGAGCTTTGCGCAACCGCGGCTGATTGCTTTTCGGATGTGACGGCCGGCAGCTCGATCACGGCTACCTGCAACCAACCCAACAACCAATGCAATGCGAACAAATCCCTTGGCGTCGGTGTGGCCGATCGATCGATCCAAGTCATGACATCCGCGGCGATTGAGCGAATCTCGCTATCCGCCGTGAGTTGGACCCCATCGTAGCCGCTACTCTCCGCCCGTCGTGACTAGGTGACGCTTCTCGATGCCGTCGGGAACGTATCCGGTCGAAACATAATCATGGCCAAATCCCGCGACGAAACTTGGCATTTGCAAAAGAGAAGCGATAGTGCGGTGTCGATCTAACTCGAACACAGACTCCGAATCTTCCTCGATTGTGCTGGCTCGCAGGACTCTCTCCATTTCCTTGGCATCTCCCGCAACGCCGAACACTTTGAGAAGCTTTGCTGCATCACCGCCGACCGGAGTGTCCGGCCCTTGATCCGTAAAGTAGTTAGGCAGCGAACAGTATGAGTCGACCAAATCTCCGTTGTCATACAAATCATATGTCAAATAACTGTCGTCGTGATTTAGGACGGCAAGTGCTTGGCAATTTGCCCGCTTGGTCAGCTCAGCCGCTAGATTCTTGAGAATGCTCCGATCTTGCAGTTCACACTCTTCGTCGGAAACCACCGTGTAACGATCGGAGGTCGGCGAAATTACAGCGCGGCGTCCTAGATCAACGAGTATAGCCCGAACCTTCTCCGTGGTCGTATTCTGGAGAGTGATATTCGTATAGAAATTTCCCACTTTGCAGCCTTCGCATGGAAGCTAGCGGTTCTACTCTCGAACTAGTCTCATCGTGGAACCTGTTGCATCGTGTTTAACACCAACGAGCAACATCTCTAGCATGACGTGGACTCCAGAACAAAAACCCCCGGCGTATAGAGACTGTAGGCCTTCTCGTAGCTCTTCGCCTTTCGCCATTTTCAAAATTGGAAGAATTTGCCACGGAGTCCAGCGACCGCCTATCGTTGCTTTGACTCGCAGTGTAGCATAACTCGAAGAACGTTTATATCGCCCGCCATGGATCCAGAGGCACGGTAGCGTAAGGTTGACGGGGCGGCTCGTAAAGCTCCGCCCTACATGTTATTGGTTAGTGGACGGTCACCGAGACGAGCACGCTATTTCCCTTCGCGTCGGCGATCGTGATCTGCGCCGTACCCGCCGCGTGCGCAGTGGCGACGAATTTCTTATTCGACGTTCCCTGTGCCACGGTCACGACCGATGTCTTGTTGCTCGTCGCCGTCCACGAAGAGACGCCCTTCTCGGAAACCGTGATGGTCGCGGTCGCGCCGGACGAAGCCAGCACGATGTTGCGCGGGCTGACGTTGAGCGGATTCAGAATGTAGACGTCGACTTTCTGATGGTCGTCGAGGGCCCAGAGATTACCGTCCGGGCCAAGCGTGATGGCTTGATCCGTCGCGAAGCCTCCCGGCGGGAAGTACACCGTTTCGATTTCATTCACGCCGCTGATCTCGCCGATGACGTTGGCCGCGCCGGACGCGACGAACCACGGGTTGCCGTCCGGCCCGACCGTGATCGAGGCGGGGTCTTGCAGCACCTGATAGCCTGTCGGGAAGATGGTGACGGCCGGCGCCGTGGTCACGCGCGCCATTTGATTGCCGCAATTGACCCACAGATCGTTGTCGGACTTCGCGAGCACGATGCCAAACCCGGAGCAGCCCAGGCTATACGTGGTGATCGCGCCGGTCGAAGGGACGATCTTGTCGATCAGCGAGTCGCCGGCTTCGGTCGCCCAGAGGTTGCCGTCCGGCCCGGTAACGATGCCGCCGTAGTAGTTCGTCGTGTCATTCGACGGGTAGGCATATTCTGTGATCATGCCGGCCGTCGTGATCTTCGCGATGTGACCCAATTCGACGAACCAGACATTGCCGTCTGGTCCGAGCGTGACGCCGCTGTAGCGCGACGTGTCCTTGCTCGGGATCGGATACGTGGTCAGCACGCCGGAGGGCGTCATGACGCCGAAGACGGGCGCGTTGTAGTCGGGCATGTAGAAATTGCCGTCCGCGCCGACCGCGATCTGCGACGGCATAAATTGCATCATGCCGCCGTCGAACGAAAGCGGGAACGACGTTGTTTTCCCCGCCATCGTCATCTTTATCAGGGTCGAGTCGAAGTAGTCCGTGTACCACATGTTCTTGTCGGGTCCGGTGATGATGTCCACGGTCGGCGGCACGAGGCTAGGATCACCCCACGCGAATTGCTCCCAGTGGATGGGCTCCTTGTCGGTCTGCACGACTTGCGGCGAAGTCACGCTGTGGCTTGGCGCCGCAGCGGTCGTGGGCATCGCTTGGCGCGCGCTGCAGCCGGCGAACAAGATCGCGATCGCGAGAATGAATGATGCCGTGATACGCATGATCGATTGTCACCCCTTAGGCGGACCATAAAGGTCCGCCCTACACTGCGGACCGTAAAGGTCCGCCCTACACCGCGGACCATAAAGGTCCGCCCTACACTGCGGACCATAAAGGTCCGCCCTACACTGCGGACCGTAAAGGTCCGCCCTACACCGCGGACCGCAAAGGTCCGCCCTACATGTTATTGCACCGTGACCGAGACGTTGAACGTGTTGCCTTTGCCGTCGCTGACGGTGATCTGCGCCTTGCCGGCTGCGACGGATGTCACGTTGAAGATATTCGCGGACGACCCGTTTGCGACCGTCGCCACGGACGTCTTCGAACTCTTTGCGGTCCAACTCGTGGTCCCGTTCTCGCTCACCGTGATCGATTTCATGGACCCGCCGGAGGTAAACGTCAGGTTCTTCGGCGTGACGGTGAGTATCTTGATGATATACACATCGATGTCGCCGCCGCTATCCACGGCCCAGACGTTGCCGTCCGGTCCGGCCGTCAGCGCGTAGTCCGCGTTGAAGGCGTTCGGCGGGTAATCGATCGTCATCTGATCGGTCGACGTGTTGAACTCGCCGATCACGTTGTTCGAAGTCACCGCAAACCACGGATTGCCGTCGGGGCCGACGGCGAGCGAACTCGGTTGGGCGTTGACGGTGAAGCCGGTCGGAAATGTGGTCACCGCGCCGCCGGTCGTGACGCGTGCAAGCTCGAAATTGCAATTCACCCAGAGATTCTTGTCGGCAGCGCTGACGACGCTGTATCCCTGGCAATCGATGTTCGTCGAGACCATCGCGCCGGTGCTCGGGTTGACTTGCGTCAGCAAGTTGTTGCCCGGTTCGGTCACCCAAAGGTTACCGTCCGAGCCGACCGTGATCGCGCCTTGCGAATTCGTCGTGTCGCCGCTGGCGAACGTGTACTCCGTGATCGCACCGGTCGGCGTGATCTTGGCGACATGCGATTGCTCGACGAACCAGACGTTTCCGTCTGGGCCCTTCGTGATGCCGTTGAGATAGCTGACGTCGCCGCTCGGTATCGCATACGTTGTGAGCACTCCGGCCGTCGTCACGACGCCTATCAACGGCACGCCGAACGGCAAGATGTAGAACTTGCCGTCTGCGCCCACCGTCATCTGCTCGGGATGGAAGAGAGTGCCCCCGTTATAGCTGAGCGGGAAGAGCGTCCTCGCGCCGGACATCGTCATGCGGATGATCTGCGCTCCGTTCGCATCCGAATACCACATCTTCCCGTCCGGTCCCGTGATGATGCGCGTGTCATCGTCGACCGTGGTCGAGCCGCCCCAGAGGAATTGCGTCCACTGCACGGGCTGCTTGCCCGTCTGCACGACCGACGGCAATGCCGCATGCAGCGGTCCGGGCAGCGGCGCGGCTTGCCGGCTCGCGCATCCGGTCACCAATAACGCTAGACAACCGCTTATAAGCAATCGGATGCGCATCACTACCTCAAACTAGAAGGCGCTGTACGGATGCGATAATATGCCGCATCCTGGCTTGCGACTTTCGCTGGGAGCGCGCGCTTGTCCGCGCAAGGTTAGCGTATTGAGCCGAATGGGCCGACTATCGTCGGCCCCTTCAGTACGTCGGCCCCCTCGGTTAGCCCGTTCAGGCCTCATATGAGCGCTTTTTCTCATAGGCTTTTTCTAATCTTCGGGCTCGAGGTGGATGAGGACGTTGGCGTGCGGCAGCCGCTTCTTGATCGCGACGACGATGAGATCGGATTGATCGTGAGCGATTTTGAGCGGCATCGCGCTTTTCATCTGCAGGTGGAAGTCGATGAATTCGCCGGCGCCGGATCGCCTGGTCCGCAGCTTGTGGTAGCTGACGAACAAGTCGTGATGCTCTTCGATGATCGCGCGGATCTGTGCCTCGACGTGCGGCGGGAGACGGACATCGGTCAGATCGGTGACGGCGTGCACCGTCACCGCATATGCCGCGCGCACGATCAGCCCGGCGATGAGCAGGGAGACGATCGGGTCGATGATGCTCCAGCCCGTGAAGCGGATTACGATGAGCCCGCCGGCGACGCCGAGCGCAGTCCAGATATCCGCCTGCAGTTGCGTCGCCTCGGCGAGCAGCGCCGGCGACTGTTCCACGGCTGCGACCGCGCGGACACGGCGCCAGACGAAATACGTGATGATGCTCGAGCCGAGCATCACGGCGATGCCGAGATCCAGGTGCGCGGGCGGCCCAGGTGCACGGAGCCGTGCGATCGCCTGCCAGACGACGAGCGCCGCGACGCCCGCGATGAAGAGCGCTTCGACGGCAGCGCTGACGTTTTCGAATTTCCCGTGGCCGTAGGCGTGGTTGTCGTCGGCCGGGCGCGCGGCCATGCGCACCGTGAGCAATTGCGCGCATGTCACGAAGACGTCGGTCGCCGAGTGGACGGCTTCCGACAGAACGCTGACCGAACCGGACAAGAACCAAACCGCAAGCTTCACGATGACGAGGATCGTGTTGGAGATCAGCGGACCTAGGAGTGCCTGTGTGCGCGACGCCGCGGTCCGGCGCAGGCGCTCCGCGGCGTCAGCGAGCCTCGTCGGCTCCGTCGGCGTCTGCGCCATTCTCGAAGTCCGATCTCACGGTGCCTGCGTCGTCGCCGCCGTCGGCGTTCGCGCTCGCGGGAACGCGATCGCGCATCCGGCGGTAGCGCGGCGGCGGACCGGTGGGGGTCTTCGTCTTCGCCCGCTTCGCGCGGTCGGCCGTCTCTGCGGCTCTCGCCGCCGATTGCGCGTTTTTCTGCGTCGCCGGCGCTTGGCGGGTCGAGGATTCACGCGCGAGCGCCGCGGCGTGAGCCCCGGCCCGAGCGCGCGCGGTGCGCTGCTGCCACATGACGAGCAGCGGACTCGCGATGAAGATGGAGGAATACGCGCCGCTCGTCACGCCCACCAAGAGCGCGAAGGCGAAATTCTTCAAGGTATCGCCGCCGAAGAAGTACAGCGCGAACAACACGATCAACACTGTCGCGAGCGTATACACCGACCGCGTCATCGTCTGCAGCAGCGAGACGTTCACCATCTTGTCGTACGGCTGGTCCGCCATGAGCCGGCCGTTCTCGCGGATCCGGTCGAAGATGACGATCGAATCCATGACCGAGTAGCCGATGACGGTGAGCAGCGCCGCGAGGAACGCATCGTCGGCCTTGCGGTTCGCAAGCGCGTAGATGCCGACCATCACGATGACGTCGTGCAGCAGCGCGATGTCGGCGATGACGCCGAAGCGCAGCTGATTGCCGAAGCGGAATGCGATGTAGAGCAGCTGCAGTCCGAGCGCGATCACGAGCGCGAGCAGCGACCGCTGCAGGTATTCCTTGCTCAGACTTGGTCCGACCGCGGTGTTCTGACTCTGCCCCCGATCGACCTTAAAGCCGGCTTTGTCGAGCGTGTCGTAGATCGGGCTTGGATCGCTTATGGCGCCTTGCGTCGAGATCGTGATCCGATCGTTTTGCGCGATGTCGCCGCTCTTGGTCGCGAGCTGGAGCGTCTCGGCGCCGGAGATGATATCGGCGTATTCGGCGCGGATGGCGGTCTGTTTCGCGGCATCCCGGTCGCCTGCGTCGATCGCGTTTACGTCCATCTTCATCAGCGCCGAATGCACTTGCTCTTCGGTCACCGACTGGCTGAACTTGACGTCGATCGTGGAACCGCCGGTGAACGAAAGGCCGAGCGGCAGACCGTGATGGATGAAGAGCGCGATGATGCCGGCGATGATGATGATGCCGGACACGCCGAACCAGATGTTCCGCTGGCCGACGATATCCCACTTCAGATTGCGAAAGAACATGCCCGCCTCTATGCCCCGTACCAGACGGGCTGGTTCGCGATGTCGTTGTCCACGACCACGTCAGTGAAGGCGCGCGTGATGTTAACGGCGGTCAACAGCGAGAACACGGTGCCGACGAGCAGCGTCAGCGCAAAACCTTTGACCGTACCGGTGCCGAGCCAGTACAGCACCGCGGCGCCGACGATCGTGGTGACGTGCGAGTCGAAGACCGTGGTAAAGGCGCGCTTGAAGCCGACGCCCACCGCCGCGCGGGTCGTGCGCCCGGCCCACAGCTCTTCTTTGATGCGCTCGAAGATCAGCACGTTTGCGTCCACGGCCATACCGATGGAGAGCACAAATCCGGCGATGCCCGGCAGCGTGAGCACGACCCCGAAATACGTGACGTAGCCGAGCATGAGGAAGCAGTAGACGACGAGCGCGAGGTCGGCGAGCAAGCCGGGCACGCGGTAGACCACGAGCATGAACAGCAGCACGATGCCGAGCCCGACGAGCGAGGCCGTCAGCGACTTCTGGAGATCGATCTTGCCGAGCACCGGGCCGACGTTTTCCGTTTCGATGACGCGCGTCGGAACTTTTAGCGCGCCGGAATTCAATTCGTTCGCGAGCAGCACGGCTTGATCGGTGGTGAAATTGCCCTCGATCTGGCCCGACGCGCCGATCGCTCCCTGGATGGTGGGCGCTTCGACGAGCTTTTTGTCGAGGAAGATCGGCAGCGGGTTGCCGATGTTCTTGCGCGTCCACTCGAGGAAGCGCCGCGCCCCATCGCTCTTCAGCGTGAACGTCACGACCGGTGCGCCGCCGCCCTGACCGTAGGCCACTTCGCTGTGCGCAAGGTCGTCGCCGGTGATGACGGGCGGTCCGGATGCTTTGTACGAGTCGAATTTTGGATCGTACGACGGGTTCAGACCGCCGCCGATCTGCGCCAGCGCCTTGTTGACTTGCGCCGCTGTCAACGGCCGCATCTCGAGCACTGCCGCCTGCTGGATCAGCTGCAGCGCTTGATGCGGATCGGTCAGACCGGGCATCTCGATGTTGATGCGGTCAAGACCGACTTTCGAAAATGTTATCTCGCTCGTGCCGAGCTGGTTGAGCCGGTTCTCGAGCACTTGCAGCTCTTCGTCTTGCAGATCAGCGGTGATCGTCTTGTACTGGTCGTTGGGCTCGAGCTCCACGAGCGTGCGCAAGCCGCCCTGCAGGTCTAGGCCGAGGTGCACCGTTTTGGCGACGGGCGTGAAAAGGAACCAGCAGCCGACGCAAAGGCCGATGATGACGAGCATCTTGATGGGATGCTTCCAACGAAACCAGAACATTGTTTGGAAATCGTCCTCATAATTGTACTTGGGCGACCAACGGTCGCCCACGTTTGAACGGCCGTCGGCTTTCGCCGGGTCACGTCCCGCCGCCTTGCAGGACCGACCTCCATCTCACGCGACCTGCTCGCCGTTCACCCTCACGGCATACGAACAGCCCAAGAATCGCGCGGCCTCCGCGCTCATGGCAAATCGCGCCTCGAATATCTCCAATATTTCGGCGAGCGTGGCGCCGGAGAGATCGGCGGTGAGTTCCAGCACGATGTGTTTTGCCGCCGCGTCCGTCTTCAACTGCGCTGTCGTCACGGCGTGATTGACGCGGTCGTGGACGTCGAAGTCATCGGCTCGGCTCGTCCGCACGCGCGAGCGATGGATGTCCGCCTTATCCGCGATGATGAGCGCGGCACCATGTACGTTCACCGGCACGCCGTGTTCGGACTCGTCGTGATTGCCGATCGCCGCCGCGACGTCGGCAGCGTCGGCGACGGAGAAACCGCGCGCCGTGAGCAGCGCATAGGACATCGTGGCGCCCGCCGCGGCGTGCGAGTTCCGGCCGGCGACGTTGCCGATGTCGTGCAGCAGTGCGGCGATCGCCGTGAGATCCTGCGTCGGCTCATCGAAACCCAGATCTCCCAAAATTTTGGCTGCGGTGCGCGCCACGAGCGTCACGTGACGTCGTCCGTGATCCGTGTAGTTCATCGCGGCGAGCACCCGGTTGGACGCCTCGATGAGCGCGAGGATGTCGGCGTCGCTGCGGAGTTCGTTGAAACGCTTCATATGGATACGGTTTCTTCTATTGAGAGAGCATACCCCGGCGCGATCTCATGGATGCCGAGGACTGTCGCAACCACGCCGGCGCTTTCCACGAACCGCGCCAATGCAGGTCGGAGTTTCTCTCGGCACACGATAACGGCGCGCCGGCCTGTGCGCGCATGCATGTTCTGCAACGCATCGCGGATCGCGAGCGCCTGTGGGGGATCGAGTCCGACCAATGGACCGCGATCGCTCACGACGAGCGCTGCGGTCATTCGCTCTTCGACGTTCGGACTCAGAATCGTCGCGCGGATCACGCCGTCGGCATCCGCGACGGTGGCGCAGATGGCCGCTGCGAGTCTTGAGCGGACGGCTTCACCGATCGCGACGGCATCTTTTGTCCCTTCTGCCTCATCGGCGATGGTTTCCAGGACCGCGACGACGTCGCGAATCGAAACGCCCTCGCGCACGAGATGCTGCAACACGCGCTGGACAAGACCGAGGCTCGCCAATTCCGGTACGACGCCCTTCACTGCCGCGGGATGCGTTCGCCGCACGTGATCCAAAAGCGCCTGCACTTCTTGACGTCCGAGCAGCGCATGCGCGTGCGTGCGCACCGCTCGGGCAAGCGCTGACGTCAGCACGGCGATCGGATCTACGACGACGGCGCTCTCACTGGATGTCAGCCGCTCGCCGTCGCGCGGCGATACCCACGCGGCCTTCTCTCCCGTTATCGGGTCGCGGCACGGCTCGCCGGGCATCGCAGAGAGCGCCGGATCGTCACCGATCGCCAAGCTGCGGTCGGGGTGAAGCTCGCCGCGCGCCGCGACGCGGTCGCGCACGCGTACGGCATATCCGCGCGTGGGGAGGCGCAGATCATCGCGCACGCGCACGCTTGGCAAGATCAGGCCAAGCTCCATGGCGACGATCGTTCGAAGACTTGCGATGCGCGAGAGCAGCGCCGAGCCCGCCGGCTCTTCGAGCAGCGGCAAGAGCGCTTCACCGACCTCGATCGCGAGCTGATCGACGCCGACCAGAGAGACGGCGCCGGACGGTCCACGCGCCTCCGATCGTTTTCGTCGAGCTTCTTCTGTTGCGGCCGCGCGATCGGCAGATTCGCGCGCGCGATCGGCGATGTACGCCATTCCGAACGCGCCGGCGCCGAGCGCGACGAAGGCGATGTGCGGCATGCCCGGTGCTAACCCGAGGAGGAGCATCGCACCGCCGACCGCGCGCAACGCGTGCGGGTGCGCCGACAATTGACGCGCGAGGTCGTCCCCCAGGCCCGTGTCGCCCGCTGCGCGCGTGACCATAACGCCCGCCGCAGTCGAGATGAGAAATGCCGGCAGCGTCGTCGCCATCGCGTTGCCGATAGAGAGCAGGGCGAAAGTCTGCGCGGCTGCCCCAGGGTCGAGATGCTTCTGCAGCACGCCGATGGCAAAGCCCGCGATGAGATTCACGGCGACGATGACGACGGCAGCGATCGCATCGCCCCGAACGAACTTGCCGGCGCCATCCATAGCACCGTAGAAGTCGGCCTCGGCCTGAACGGCGCGGCGCCTGACGCGCGCCGTCGCCGGATCCAGAAGTCCTGCGTGCAAGTCTGCGTCGATCGCCATCTGTTTGCCCGGCATCGCATCGAGCGTGAAGCGCGCTGCTACTTCGGCAACTCGCTGCGTGCCATTGGTCACGACGACCAGTTGGACGACGAGAAGGATGATGAAGAGCAGCAGCCCGACGATCACGTTGCCGCGCATCACGAACTCGCCGAATGCGGGGATAACCGTTCCGGCACCGCCTGGAACGTCGCCTTGAGTGAGGATCAGCCGCGTTGCGGAGACATCGAGACTAAGCCGGAACAGTGTGGCGATGAGCACCAGCGAAGGGAACGCCGAGAGTTCGAGCGGGTTTTGCACGGAAAGCGCGGCCACGAGAACGGTGCATGCGGCCATGATGTCGAGCGCGAGCAAAGCGTCCAGCACCGCCGGCGGCAATGGCACGACCAGCATCGCGACTATGGCAAGCACCGCGCCTGCAAGCACGGCTCCGCCCGGTCCGGCGTTCGTCACGTCGCCTGCGGCGCGTCGGACTCCGCGCCGGCGAGCGCTCCACGCGTGCGGATGATCCACGCGAAGATCGCTGCCACCGCCGTATAACACGCTTCCGGAATCGCCGCGTCAAGCTCGACCTGCGCATACAGCATCCGTGCTAGTTCCGGAGATTCCACGATCGGCACGCCGAAGTTCTCCGCCCCTCCCCGAACGATGCCGGCGCGCAAGTCCGCGCCGCGCGCGACCACGACCGGAACGTCGATGTCCGGGGGCGCATAGCGCAGCGCGACCGCGATATGTGACGGATTGGTCACCACCGCGGTCGCGCGCTTGATCGCCGCGATGCGCACGTCGCGCGCCCGCTTTGCCGCCACGCCTCGGCGGCGCGCTTTGACTTCGGGCCGGCCGTCTGTTTCTGCGCGCTCCTCCTTCAATTCGCGGGGCGTCATCCGCAGGCCATCGCGGAAGCGGCGGCGTTGGATGATGATGTCGGCAGCCGCAAGCACGAGTGCCGCAATGGCCGTGCGGCGCCAGAGATCGGCGATCGCAGCCCCGAGCAGCGCGAATGTATCCGTGAACGAATGATCGCCAACGAATATTTGAGACCACGAACGCGCGACGACGTACGCGACGTATGCCGTGGCGATGGCGCCGACGCCTCCGACGATCGCCCCGAGGAAATCCGGTTTCACCAGTCGCGTCAGTCCGGATCCGATCGCCAATCGCGCCGGCTGCACTCGAAACGCTCCCGTCGCAAACGATAGTCTGCCGCACGCCTGCGCCGCGGCGAGTGCCGCGCTGGTAGCGGCCGCCCACGCGATCGCGACGATGATCCACGTGGTCGTGCTCTCAAGCGTCGCGAAAGCATTTGAGAGGAGCTCGTGTGGTTCTATGTGGCCGGCTGCTATGGATCGCACGGTCGAGTCGAATGCGGTGCGCCACGCGGCGACACCGCTCGGCACCCCGGAGACAAGCGTGCACATCGCAGCGATCGAGAAGGCTGAGACAGCGACGGGGCTGCGCGCGCACTGGCCGCGCGCAAGAGCGTCGGCAATTCGTCGCTGCGTCGGAGGAAGCGAGCGCGATTCGTCGTCGTTCATGGGCGCATGGCTAGGGGCGCGATCGCTGTGCGCCACGCGATCTCGGCTATCGCCGTCACAAAAGCCGTGCCCCCGATGACGAGCGCGCAAAGACCGAGGATCGAAGTGATTGGCGCGCCGAGGAAGAGCGAGTTGATGCGCGGCGCCATGCGTGCGATGAGCGCGGCGACGATCGTGGCAAACGCCTGCGCGGCGAGCGCCGGTGCGCCGGCGGAAAGCGCGATCTGCAAAAACGCTGATCCCAGCAGCGCGACCGTTTGTACGTGCGGCGTTCCGCCCGGTCCGGATATGCAGGCGGTGACCAGTCGCTCGAAGCCGCCGGATCCCATCAAGAACCAAGCGAACAGCGTGGCGCTCAATCCGGCGATCGGCCCAGACTCTCCGAATACGTCGCGGACGGGGAGTGTCTGCGACGCGACGGCCGCGTCGAACAATGCTCCGGCCGCCGCGGCGGCGCCGGCGACGATAGTGGCGCATAGGCCCACCGCGGCGCCTTGCAGGGCGTTGGACAACGCGGCGCGCGCGAGCGAGGCTGCGTCTTCGACGTTTGCGTCAGCATGCGATACGTGTTGCGCGAAGAGCGGCGTGAGCGCCACCGCGATGATGACCCGAGTGACGCGCGGAACGGAGCGCGCGCGCCCGAGCGGCATCGCCGCTGCGAATGCAGCTGCCCGCGCAAACCCGATCGCAAAGGCCGGCGTCGCGAACATCGTCTAGTAGCGCGCTATCGCCGGCAGCACGCGAGCGATCTCCTGAAATAGCGCCACTAGCTCCGCCAAGGCGAGGCCGCCGAAGGCGGCCGCCATCATTCCCACCGCAAGGAGCTTCGGTAGGAACGAGACGTTTTGGTCTTGCACCTGCACGATCGTCTGTATGATGCCGACCGCGACGCCGACGGCGGCCACGGCTGCGACCGTCGGCAGCGCGATGAGCGCCGCCGTTTTCATGGCAACAGCAAAGAGCGCTTGCGCCGCGGCAGCCGCCGGTATCACTTGAACGATGCGGCGAGCGCGGAAGCCACGAGCGTCCATCCGTCGGCCGCCACGAATAAGAGCAGTTTGATCGGCAGAGCGATGGACGTGGGTGAGACCATGAACATGCCGAGCGACATCAACACCGCCGCGGTGACCATATCGATCACGGCGAACGGCAACATCAGCGCGAAGCCCATAGCGAACGCTGTGCGCAATTCTCCGACGAGAAATGCGGGCGCAGCGACTATGAAGGGCGCGTTACGCGGATCGCTCGGCGGCAAGCCCGCGATGTGGGAAAAGGCCGCGACATCCGATCGTCGCGCCTGCCGAAGCATGAACTCGCGTAGCGGTTCGATGCCTCGGGCGATGGCTTGTGTCGGCGTGAGCTGCCGCGCGACGTACGGCCGCACCGCAATGCGATCGATTTTCGAAAGCGTCGGCGCCATGACGGCCGCCGTCAGCATCATCGCAAGCGCAGCGAGAACGGCGTTTGGCGGAAGCGATGCGCTGCCCAGCGCCGTCCGAAGCAGACCCAGCACGACGATGATTCGCGTGAACGATGTCGCGGCGATCGCGACCAGCGGCACGATTGAAAGCGCGAAGAAGCCGAGCACGAGGTCGATTGGTGTGCCGGCCTGCGGGAGTGCCGCAGGATGATGCGTCATGACGTGCACTAGGATGCGGCGCCTTCCGCGCCCGAGATTACTCTGAGGATTTCGACGCCCAACGTACCGTCGTCGGCAAGGACGAGATCGCCTTCGGCGACCGCAACGCCGTTGACGAGGAGGGCGACCGGCGCGTCGGGCGCGACGTCGAGCGAAACCACAGACCCCGGTGCATAGGCAAGGACATCGGAGATTTTCGCGGACCCGCGACCGAGGACGATCCGCACGTCGAGCGATACGTCGGCGAGATCATCGAGCGAAACGCGCGCCGCGTTCACGCGGCCGGCGCGGCGGCGAGATGCTCGATCTCCACGGCACGCACACGCGCAAAGGTGTACGTCTCCACCGAACCGAGCCGGCCGTTTGCGATAGTGGAGTTTTCGACGAGCAGGTCTACGCGCGCGAGAGCGTGCGAATCTAGCGGCACGATTGTTCCCGGAGTCCAGGCAAGGATCCGCGCTAGCGACGATCTGACCTTACGCAGTTCGCACCGAACCTTCACTGGCACGCGGCCGATGTCTCGCGCGGAAACGCATGGTTCGTTCGCTTCTCCCACAAGATCGCGACCGGTGGCGGGCGCGAAGAGCTGCAGGATCGCGCATCGGGTTGACTGCGACGTTACTTCCACATTGCAGCGCCAACAACAATCGCCGGCGGGTCTTTCGATGGCCGTCTCGGACCATCGAACAAGGCGAAAGTCGTCGACGCTGATCAACCTTTCGATGGCTTCACCGACGATCGACCGCTCGATAGGCGTTTCACGCTCCGCGCCCTGTCCGCCGATAACCATCGCGAGCAGCGCCGCCTGCGAGCGCAAGTCGACAGTGCACCAGGCGACGCCAAGGTCGTGGAGCGCAAGCCAGGCTCTGTCGCCGGCCGGTCCACTTGCATAGACGCCGCGCTCCGGTTCACCATACGTGATGTCGAGGTGTCCGCGGAACGTCTCACGGGACCGCTGTGCGATTCCTTGCGCAAGTTTTGGCAACCACTCCGGCGGCGAACAGCGCGCGCGATTCGGACGCGACCAGATCACGCGCCGATGCGTCGTGCTCACTTCACGAGACCAAGCGCCGTGCGCGCATCGCGGTCGGTGGCTGATGCGATTGCGACTTGCGCATCCAGTTGCCGTCGGGCTGCCCAAAGGCGCGCGAGGTCTCCCTCGACATCGACCGTGCCGGCCTCAAGCATGCGCACTCGTAAGCGCGATACGCCCGGTTCTCCGGGAGAGACGATTACGGGATCGCCGGCAGCGCTCGTTGCCGCCAAGAGCACGTCGCCATCGCGCGCGAGACGTTCGGGCGCCGGAAAGATCGCCAGCGCCAAACGTGCGATAGGGTTGCTCCTTGTCTGGCGTCGGCCAGTCGTGCCATCGACTCGCTCGGCTTCGCCGAAGAGAATGCCTCGCTCATCGATGCGATAGCTTGAATATCGTTGCGCCGCCATATCGACGGCGGGCACTTGGCAGACGACCAGACCCGAAGTCGGAGCGCCCGCATCGTTGACGCGGAAGCCTAGTGCAAGCGAACCCGAACGATCGGTGAGGTGTCCTTTTGCGTCGATCTGGAAGTCGCCGCGGCGGGCATAGCGCTTTACGCCGTTTCGCAGCACGACGAAGAGTCCGGATCCGTTGATCGCTACCGCAAGCGGCGAACCGGCTGGTACGGTGGTGCGTACATCGTTCGATACCGGCTCTCCGACGAGCAGTCCCGGCCGATCGGGCGCATCGCCGACAGCTCCTTCAATCGAGCCTCGGCGAGCATCGGCAAGAATCACCTGCGGATCAAGCATTGCCGCGCACTCCGATGAAGACGCGACCGCGCATCGCCACAGCATGGATCGTAACGTCCCCGATCGACGCGCGCACCGTGGCACATGAAACCGTCAGAACGGGCGTGCGGCTAGCCTTGTAGTGGGGCAAGCATCGCTTGCCAACTTCAGTAGCAAATGGCCGCCGAGTATTGTACGGAAGTTCGAGCGGCTTGCGTGGGGCCGGACGCGATGCAGAGCAAGATTTGTAGTAGGGCAAACATCGCTTGCTCAAGTGGACTGTGGGGGTCGTAGAAGTCCGCTCCGCTTTGGCGGCCGCCTGCAGTACGACGGCGAATCCGCCGACGAGATTATGGGCTTCATAACGGCGCAATCCGTACGCCGCGCGGTCCGCGAGGCTTAGAGTTGTCGCTAGACGATATGCGCCGTCAAAGGCGAACGCGCGATCCGAAATGGCAATGCGGTATCCAGGCGAGTCCATGCGCCGATTGTGACCGACGCATAGGTCCCGGATATTGCCGCCGCGCGAGAATTAGCCTATATTTCACGATGCGAGGCTTCGCGCGCCTGTTAGCTCCGCAACGTAATTTGCGCCACGTGAGAATACCGTGGACTAACTTACTTATGAACGTTAGGTATTCCGGGCATTTCGTGAGACGGTCAGCCCGACTTAGTCGCCTAAGTAGTCGGCGCTCGAGCTCGGCCGGAAACAGATAGCCAAGGGTCTGCCTCCCTCAAGGCACAAGACTTCGTTCGACCCACAATGGTCGAATCATCCGGCGTTCTAAGGTGAAGTCATGCGCACGACCAACCTCGCTGCAGCGATCATGGTGGTGACCTCCGTCTCAACATTCGGATGCGGCGCGGCGGCCATTCAAGATCGCTCCGGGTCTCAACATCTCCCCAAGGAAGCCGCGGCGATGATTCCGTCATGGGGGCCCTGGTCTAACATTGGAGCCGTGACTCCGATGATCTACGTCGCTACAACATTGGGCCCGTCAATCGAGGGATACCCTATGAACGGCGACGGCATCATCGCGCCGCTGAGTGATTTAAGAGGGGGAGTAACCGACCTCACTTCGCCGGGGCAGATCGCCATCGCGCGCGGTGGGCTTTTGTACGTCGCGAATCTCAGCACAAGTGCGGTACTTATCTACCCGCAAGGCGCGACGGGGGATGAATCCATATTCAACGCCATCGCTGGCGGTAACACGGGCTTGAATGGGCCTGCTGGGGTTGCGTTCGATTCGAAAGGCAACCTCTACGTCTCAAATTATAATCTCAATTCAATCTGCGTTTTCGCTGCGAATCGTTATGGCAACTTGACGCCAATCCGAAAGATCATCGGCTCCAACACCGCCCTCGACAAACCTTTTGGCGTGACCGTCAACGCCAACGACGAACTTGTCGTCGCGAACCTGGGCAATAATTCGGTGACCGTCTACCGATCAAACGCTGCCGGAAATGCCAAGCCGACGGCGACCATAATAGGCTCGTCAACTGGCTTGCTCGTTCCAGGCTTCGTCGCAGTTGACAATATCGACGAAATCTACGTTACGAATAACCAAGCAAACAGTATAACGGTCTTTGCGCCAAACGCCAGCGGGAACGTCAGTCCCCTGCGAACGATCTCGGGACCGATGACGGAACTCTCCTCTCCACTCGGAATCGCGGTGAGTCCCACCGGTCGCATCTTTGTAGCGAATTCGACCCCGGGTTACATCACTTCGTACGCACCAGGTGCGAACGGCAACGTTCTTCCGGTCACCACAATTCACGCTCCTAACGATGGAATGCCGGAAGCGATTGGCGTTGCGATATTCTAGTTTAGTTGCTTGAAGTGGTGTATGTGAAGACCAACGCCACTAAGCCCTGAACATCAAGACGCTGAATTAACGGCCGATCTCCGCTAAGAAACGCGTGCCTCGCCGGCCTTGAACGTAGCATGCACGAGCGCTCCCGGCTCGAGCGCAAGCGCGGTCGCCGAGCGAGCGGTGATCCGCGCGATAATGGGCGGATCTGACGCGATCGCGACGCGGACGACGCCACCATCCGGGATCATGCTCTCGACAGGGCCGGTAAACCGATTGCGTGCAGACGTCGACGTCTGCTCTCTCGAGACGGTCACTGCGTCGGGTTCCACCACGACCGCAACGGGGCCCGACCACGCGCCCATGACGACGAGCCCTTCTTCATCTGACTGGCCGGCTAGTCGGACCGTGCTTGTGCCGTCGCTTTCGGCCCGAGCGACTCCAGAGAACAGGTTCACGCCGGCAAACGCAGCGACGTATGCCGTCGCGGGTGCTCGGCGTAGTTCAGCGCTGGTGCCGCGCTGAACGACGATCCCGGCTTCCACCACCGCGAGCCGCTCGGAGAGGAGCATCGCATCCGCCGGATCGTGCGTCACGAGCACCGTAGCCGACGCGGAGTCTTTGATGGCGGCGATCAAGGCCGAGCGAAGCGCTGGACGGGCGCGCACATCCACGGACGAAAGCGGCTCGTCGAGCAGCAGGGCGGCCGGGCGGAGCGCGATCGCGCGCGCAAGCGCCACGCGCTGCGTCTCGCCGCTCGAGAGCGAATCCGCGCGCCGCGCCGCGAGATGCGCCGCACCGGTCACCTCGAGCGCTTCGAGCGCGCGCGACATGGCCTCGCGCGCTCTCCAACCTGATGCGCGCAGGCCGAACGCCGCATTTTCGATTGCCGTCATCCTCCCGAAGAGCGCGCCGTTGGGAAACGTCACGGCGACACTTCGGCGGTGCGGCGGCTCGAACGCTCGTCGCTCGGAGTCTGACCATGTCGTTCCGTCGCACGTGATGCGGCCGCGTTCGGGCTTGTGCAGCCCCGCGATGCAGCGCAGGATCGTCGTCTTGCCCGCCCCGCTCTCGCCGACAAGCGCGAGCGTGCTGCCGCGTTCGACGTCGAACTCAGCAGCAAAAGCAAACGGCGTGCTTCCATGGACAGACACGGAAAGGCTCATCGCGTCCGCCTGCCGAGGTTGGCGAGCGCGCCCGAACCGAGCAGCGCGCCATATGCGACGCAGGCGAGCACCACAGAGATCGTCACCGCCGCGTCCATGTCGGATTGCGCGGCGACGTAAGCCGCGAGCGGCATCGTCTGCGTCACGCCGGGCAAGTTGCCCGCAAAGGTGATGGTTGCGCCGAACTCGCCAAGTCCGCGCGCCGCCGCCATCGCTAGGCCGGCGCACAGCGCAGGTAGAGCCGCGGGCAATGTGATGCGCCAAAAAGCGTATGCCGGCGATGCCCGCAGCGTCGCCGCAGCGTCGAGCTGATCGCGATCCGTTCGTTCGAACGCGGATCGTGCCGCGATGACGTAGAGCGGCGCGGCGACGAACGTCTGCGCGAGCACGACCGCGGCGATGCTGAACGGCACGTGCATGCCGAAGAGATCCAGGAAGCGTCCGAGCAGTCCGCTGCGGCCGAAGGCGAGGAGCAATCCGAGTCCGGCCACGACGGGCGGCAAGACGAGCGGCAGCGTCGCCAGCGAAGCGAGCGCATCTCTTCCTTTGAACGTGCGCGCGAGCAGCGCGGCGAGCGGCGTGCCGCCGAGCACGATCAAGACGGCCGATGCCAGTGTTGTCTCAAACGAGAGGCGCAAGGCGTCGACCACGATCGAGCGCTGCATCATGGAGCCGACGGCGCTGACCGGCACGTGGATGAGGAGCGCGGCCAGCGGCAAGGCGATGAAGCCGCCAAAGGCAGCCGCGAAGATGACAGCGGCGACCGCCAGCAGGCGGTCGCGGATCAGCGCGCCCTTGCGGATGTCTTCAGTGGATGGGGACAAATCCGCTGGTCTTGAGAATCGCTTGCGCTTGCGGCGAGGTTAGGAATGTCACGAACGAAGCCGCGTCGGCCTGCGAGGCGCTCGTGGTGACGACCGCCGCCGGGTAATTCACGGCCGTCTGATCCTCGGCCGGTATGGCGATAGTATTCAACGTCCCTGGTTTCGCGCCGACGGCGTCGGTCTGATAGACGATGCCCGCATCCACCTCGTTGAGCACGACTTTTTCCACGACACCCTCGACGTTGATCTCCTCTGTCGCGACATTCGGCGTGATGTGCAAAGCCTTCAGCGCCGCCCGTGCGTAGCGTCCGCATGGAGCCGTATCCACACAGAGCGCCACCTTCACGTTCGGTGACGCGAGGTCCGTCAAGGCGTGGACCGGTGATGACGGCGGCGTGACCACCACGAGCACGTTACGGGCGATCACGACCGCAGGTTCGACCGTGCCGTCCGTTCGCGCAGTATCCATGGTCTTCGAGTCTGCGCTGACGAAGACGTCTGCGCTCGCCCCTTGTTTCAACTGCGCGGCCAGCACTTGGCTGCCGTCGAAATCGTAGCGCAGCGTGACACCGGGATGAGCCGTCGTATACGCCTGTCCCAACGCGGGCATCACGGCGTGGAGCGATGCGGCTGCGAAAACTGTCAAAGTTATGCTAGCAATCATGGAGCCGCTTTCGGCGCGGCCGTATGCGAGCGTTGTGCTCCGCGCACAACGAAGAAGCGCGGATCTAGATCAATTCGGCGATGCGAGAGGCCGCGCGCGCGGCGCCATCTGATTCAACCGGTTTCGAAGTGACGGCCTTGCCAAGTTCCTCTGCCAGCGCCGCAGCGATGACCTCCGGCGTCGAGACCTCGTAATCCATGTGACGACCCGCTCCGTAGCGCTCGAGGCGGTGCCGGACGTGAAAGTTCTGCTCGAAGTGATGGCGCAACGGGAAATATAGAAAGGGTCGCCGGCTGGCCGCGAGCTCCATCGTTGTCGACAAACCGCCTTGCACGATCGCGATGTCGCACGCTGCGAGATGCCGGTATAATTCGTGGACGTACGGCTTCACTTCTAAACCGTCAGCGGTTGGCAACGAGGCGGCATCGATGCGCGGCCCCGCGACGACGATCATTCGCAAGCTCGGCACGCGCTGCTTGGCGAACGGATACGAATCGATGACTCGCCGCAGCAGCGGCGCGCCGACGCCCGAACCGCCCACCGTGACGATGCAGACCGTCTCATCCGCGCTGTAGCCGAGTTCCGCGCGCAGCTGAGCGCGGTCGACGAATTGTGCGGGATCGAATCCCGTGATGTACCCGGAGAAATCGAAATGCGTCTTCGTCCACTCGCTGATGAGCGGCAGATCCGGGCCGAAGCGATCCCCCACCACGTCATCGAAGTTGCCGACAAAAATCGAGCGGTCGCGCAGGCTCGGATAGCGTGCGATCTGTTCGATCATCTCGGCATTGTAATCCGCGGTGAGAACCCGCTCTCGCTCGCCGCCGTCCGGCATCGGAATCCAACCGACGAAGTCCGTCATCCAGACGAACGGCGCGCGTTTTTCCTCGGGATTCTCGTGCAGGTAATAGTCGAGCTCCCACGCCTCGTCGCCTATCCACAAATCGTACGGCTCGTCTCGTACGATGTCGTGAAAGACCATGAAATTGTTGACGAGGATTTCGTCCATGTTGCGGATCGCCTGGAATGCGTGGAGATCGTGTTCCGCCGATTCGCTTTCAATATGTTTGCTCTCGCTGGCCAAGAAACGGCTTGCGGGATGAATGTGCTCACCCTCGGCGGCCAGCACCCTTGTCACCGGGTCTTGCGCGAGCCAATCGATCTCAAGATCGGGCCGGATTCGACGGAGTTCACGAGCGATCGATACGTCGCGCTGCGCGTGTCCGAGTCCGATGGGCGAGGAGATATACAGCGCTCGTTTGCGGCGACGGTTGCCGCGCGGCCAGCGCCTCAGCGGGGTGTGCGACGGCTCCGCCGATTCGGCGAACGCCCGCATGACGAGGTTGACCTTCACGGGATCGCGCGCGTGCGGGGCATGACCGGCGCCCTGCAGGACGACGAGCGCACCGTTCGTCGCCTCCGCGACGCCCGCGCCGCTCGTCTGCGAGATAACGGCGTCGTCGCTGCCGTGGATGACGAGCACCGGGCATCGTATCCTCTTGTACGCGTCTCTTGCCTTCGTCGCGTCTGCAAAGGAACTCGATGCCGGCTCCTCACTCTCGTATGTGGCGATGAGGATTTCTGGTGTCGTCTCGCGTCCCCACCCTACGATATCTTCGATCTGTTTGGTGGAGTGCGGTTCGGTGAAGAGCTTGCCGGCAAAAAATCGCAGCCAACCCTCGTAATCCCGAAGCCAGTAGTGACGATTGTGTTTCGCCCAGCCATCGGTGGATGAGAGTTCATCATTCCATGAGACTTTGCGCTCGGGAAGCGCTTCGCCGAAGGGACTGACCGGGCAGATGAACACCACGCCGGCGACGCGCGTCGGATGGTCGGCCGCGAGCATGGCAGCGTCCACGCCCGACATCGAAAAACCGACGACGATCGCCTTTTCGGTCTTCGTCGCGTCCATCACGGCGATCGCGTCGTCGGCGAACTCCTGACGCGAATACGCGGCTGGCTCGACCGGCCTGCTCGACTTGCCGTTGCCGCGGCCGTCAAACGTCAGGGCGCGGAAGTGGCGAGCGAAGTAAGGGATTTGCGCTTTCCATACGCGCGAATGGACGAGCGACCACGTCGGGAGGAACAGCACCGTCGGCGACCCGGTTCCAAAGATCTCGTAATAGAGGCTGACGGCGCCTCGTGAGACGTACCCCGACGCGTCCGGCTCGCGTGCTCGCATCGCACAAGACTCCTAGAGCAGTGCTTGACCGTCTAGCGTTGAGCTGTCGTTCGAGGAGACGGGCTGGGCTGTTGCGGCGCGCCGGCGCGAACGGCGGTCTCAACAGACGGCACGATAGCGTCCATCGCCGCATCGAACGATGCGTTATCGCGATCGACTTTGAAAAGCAAGCACGCGCCGTCGATCTGCATCGACATCGAGCGCGCGATCATGCGGGCGTCGACCGCCGCGCCGCGCTCCAAAGCATATTCGGCCACGCAGCTCTCGAGCCGGTCTAACAGCACCACGTACGCGCGGCGTACGCGATCGCCGAATCGTTCGACGTGGCCGAGCTCGGCGGCGAGATTCGCAAGCGGTTCGCCGCAATTATCGGCGTGGCGCCGGCGCTTGACGTATTCGATGTAGTCGGTCAAGCGAGTCAGCGGCGCTTTTGCGACCGAGAATATCTCGTCCATCGCCGGTCCGTTGAGACCCTTCGCGATCTCGTCGATGATCGCGATCCCAAGGTCGTCTTTGCTGCGGAAGTAGTGGTAGAAATTACCTTTGCCCACGCCGGCGGCGCGCAGCATATCGTCAACGGTCGTGCCGGCGAATCCCTTGCGATAGACGATATCGCCCGCTGCCTCGATGATGTGTTGCCTGCGATTGGCCACGTGCGTCCTATCCGTCGGCGAGAGGAAACAGGTTCAGCGCGAGCCGCTCACTGCGGGTTGTATCCGATCTCATCGTTGCGCAGCCGGCGCTCGACGTCGTCGGTCTGCAGCGTGACCGGCTCGCAACGATAGACCGACACTGCGATATCGGAAAGATTGTCCTGCACGTTCGGATCGTGTTCGCGAATCGCATCTACCACCGCAAGCCCTTTGACCACTCTGCCGAACGTGGAAAACGCAGCGTCCAAGTGCAGTTGCGGCGATTGCGTGAGGTAGTACTGGCTTCCACCCGAATCGAGCAACGGCGTGTTCGTCTTCGAATCGTAGTTCAACCCTAAAGCGATGACACCCGTTAGTTGCTCGAGCGGGTTCAGCTCGGCCGGGATAGTGTAACCTGCGTCACCGTTGCCCGTATTCGTCGGATCGCCGCCCTGGATAACAAAATCTGCGATGACTCTGAAGAACTTCGTGTGATTGTAGAAACCGCGATCCACGAGCGAGACGTAATTGTCGACCTGATAAGGCGCCTGGTCCGGGAACAGCTCCACGACAAACGTGCCCTTCGTGGTCACGAATGCGATTTGCGGATGATCGCCGATCGGCGCGCCGGTCGCGACAGGCTTCGGCAAGAAATTGTCCGAGGCAGGCACCGGTGGCGGCGTGACGTTGACGACCGTCGGATCGCGCAGCGCTTTGAGCGCGTTGCGCACTTCGACGCGCACCCGCCACGAAGGATCGCGAGCGAGGAGCCGCACGGCCGTCACGTTCGCGCGATCTTTGAGTTTTCCGAGACCGTACACGCCGAAGCGGCGCACGAGCTCTTCGCGATCGCCGAGCATACGGCGCATCACCGGCGCTGACGAGCCATAGTAGCCGCGGGCGATGGCCCAGGCGAGACGCCAGCGGACTTCCGGATCAGACTCTCGATTGAACGTGGCGCCTAGGGCATGCGACGCATTCGAGCGCGCGGCGTTGCTCAACGCAGGCGTGGTCGCGGGCAACCCCGCTTCTCCCATGCCGATCGCAGCGCGCCGGCGCACAACGGCATCGCGCGAAGCGAGGGCGATCGTCAGCGGTCCGACCGCGGCGTCGCCCGCGAAGCGCCCGAGCGCGTCGCATGCAAGAGCCGCAACGGCGGGATCTGCATCGCGCGTCGCGTTGATCAGCGGCGTTGTCGACTGACGCGTGCCCAGCAATCCGAGAGAAAAGGCTGCCATTTGGCGGACCACAGAAGGCCGCGCCGGATCGGCGAGGACGGCAACGACCATCGGTATCGCCGCCGGGTTGCGCAGCCGGCCGAGCGCCAGCACCGCGCGTGCCGCGAGCGCCGGATCCTGGGATGCGACGTAGCGAGCAAGCGCCGACGGGTTTGTCTTCCGGTTGCGCTCGAGCGGGCCGATGATACCATCCGGCGTGTTCGCGCCGGCGGTTGCCGGCGGCGGTGTGAGCTTCGGCGTCGGTATGGGTTTCGGCCGCGTCGTGGCGCGCGGTGTTTGGTCAGTCGCCGGAACCGAAATTGGCGAGGGCGTCGGAGCTGCGCCGAGGAGCGCACAAGACGCGAGACAGACAACGAAAATGAACGCGTGTCCTGCAGAGCGTCGCATATGATATTCCGGTACGCCACGCGCTGAGAGGTGGCCTTTGTTCGTTTCGGGCTGCGGCACGAGGGTAATATAGATGATACCAGATGGCAAAAAACAACAAGCCTCAGGGGGGAATGTCGGTCCGCGAGGCGGGGCGCAAGGGCGGCCAGACCGTCAAGGAACGATATGGCTCCGAATTCTACGAGAACATCGGGCGTAAAGGCGGCGAGGCGACTCGCAGCACGCATGGCCACGAGTTTTACGAGAGCATAGGCAAACTCGGGGGCAAAAAGGGCGGCGAGTCAACGCGCGCGCGCTACGGGCCGAAATTCTACGAGACGATCGGTCAGAAGGGCGGCCAAAAGGTCAAGAAGCTGATCGAAGAAGGCAAAAAAGCTTCGAAATAGGCGGATTATGTAGGGCGGACGTTTATCGTCCGCCGGCGGACCGTAAAGGTCCGCCCTACAAAAAACGGATTTTGGGTTATTCCGCCTGCCAGTAATCCTTGAGCGCTTTCCCGCGGCTCGGGTGCCGTAATTTCCGCAGCGCCTTCGCCTCGATCTGACGAATGCGCTCGCGCGTGACCCCGAATTCCTGGCCGACCTCCTCGAGCGTGCGCTGATGTCCGTCTTCTAAACCGAACCGCAGCGTGAGAACTTTACGCTCGCGATCGGTGAGATTCTTGAGCACATCGCCGGTCTTCTGACGCAACAGCGTCATGGACGCAGCGTCGGCCGGTGCGACGGCCTCGGGATCTTCGATGAAGTCTCCGAGATGACTGTCCTCTTCTTCACCGATCGGCGTCTCGAGCGAGATCGGCTCTTGCGCGATCTTGAGCACTTCGCGCACTTTGTCGGACGTGAGATTCATCTCGCGCGCGATCTCTTCGACCGACGGGTCGCGACCGAGTTCTTGAAGCAGCTGGCGCGAGATCTTCACCAATCGATTGATCGTCTCGACCATGTGCACCGGAATGCGGATCGTGCGCGCTTGATCGGCGAGCGCTCTGGTGATCGCCTGGCGAATCCACCACGTGGCGTAGGTGGAGAACTTGTAGCCCTTCTTATAGTCGAACTTTTCGACCGCGCGGATCAGGCCGAGATTGCCTTCTTGGATGAGGTCCAAGAACTGCATGCCCCGCCCGACATATTTCTTCGCGATGCTCACGACCAGGCGCAAGTTCGCCTCGGTCAAATCGCGCTTCGCCGCATCGCCGGCGTCGACCGTGCGCATGTCGGGGTTGACGCCTCTCGATCGCGCGCGTTCGAGTTCGTCCGTCATGCCCTCGATGGCTTTGGCGAGCTCTTGTTCCTGCGACATGCCGAGGAGCGGCACGCGGCCGATCTCCTTGAGGTACATGCGCACCGGGTCGTCGAGCGACATGCTCGACGAAATCGCGGTAAGGTCGACTTCTTCGGGCTCTTCGGCGCCCTCTTTATCGGTGGTGACGGCATCGGGCATGTCCGTGATCTCGATGCCTTGCGCCATCACGTCTTCGACGAGCTCGTTGCCTTTATCGGGTTCGTCTTCGTCGAATGCCGCCGAAATCGCGGCGATCTCTTCGTACGTGAGTGAGCCCTTGGCTTTGCCGCGCTCCATCAGCGCTTTCACGGCGGCGTCGCGAGTTGTGGATGCGGGAGCGCCTGCGCCGTTTTGTGCCGACGGTGCGTCGGTAATCGGTGTCACCTTGGAAATCTTCGTTGGATCCGCGGCCGTCTTCGGCCGTTTTGTGGTGGCCACGCGCTAGCTCACCCCCTTCCCCACTGCGTCAAGCCCGAACAAGCGCACCGCGAGCGCATTGTATTCATCGCGCAAAGCGCTGGGCACCGCACGTCCTTCGGTCAGAAGCACATTCATTTCTGCATCAACGCTCGAAAGCCTCCGCTCCGCGCGTCTGCGGTCGAAGCGTTCCAGTACTCGCGCGAGGCGCCGCTCATCTTCCTCGACGCTCATCGTGGGCGCCGAAAGCGCGAGTTTTGCGAATTCTCCACTCCCTTCGTTTTCGGACAAAACGCTCACCGGATTGAGACCGCGCTCCACTTCATCGCGGTGCGCGAGCAGCTGCTCGAAAACTTCCCGGAAGCGATCATCCTCGAGATCGTCCGGCGTCACACGCGCCGCGACGACGCCCAAAAATACTGGTCGGCTCAGCACGATCTGCAATAGGTCGCGTTCGATCGACGGCGGTTCGGGTCGCGTTGTATGCGGCGCGCGCACGATCGGCGCATCGGCGTCGCGACGCGCGCCCGTGACCGCCGCGCTTGCCGCCGGCGTGTACTTCGCACGCCGCAGCGCGCCCTCATCAATGTCCAAACGGCGCGCCATGGCCTTGACGTACTGATCGCGTTCGATCGGATCGCGCACGTGCGCGATCACGGCGAGCGCTTCGCGCGCGATCTCGCCTTTGTTCGCAAAGCGCGCCGCGATGCGCCGGCACGTGATGTCGATCTTGAAATCGACCCATGGCGTGGACGCATCGAGCAACGCTTGAATCGCTTCGCGTCCGCCGCCGAGCACGACTTCATCCGGATCCGTGCCGGCCGGCAGCGTCACGACGCGCACCGCAAGACCTTCTTCGACGAGCATATCGATGCTGCGCGCGGTCGCGGCCTGGCCTGCGGTATCACCGTCGAAGCAGAGATAAAGATTGCTTGCCACGCGGCGCAGCTCGCGCGCCTGTTCCGGCGTGAACGCCGTGCCCAAGCTCGCGACCGCGTTTGCAAAACCCGCTTGATGCAAGGCGATCGCATCGAGGTAGCCCTCCACCACGATCAGCGCACCGTCTGCCGACGCGGCGCGGCGCGCCACGTTGAGCGCGTAGACGTGTTTGCCTTTCGCATACGCGGAGGTGCTCGGCGTGTTGAGGTACTTGGGCTGTTCGTCGTCGAGCGCTCGCCCGCCGAACGCCATCACCTCGCCGGTGAGATTGTAGATCGGCAGCATGAGGCGGTTGCGGAAGAAATCGTAGTAGCCGTCGCCGCGCTCGCGCTGCCTGACGAGACCTGCCGCATGCGCCACAGGCGGCTCGATGCTGCTCTTCGCGAGCGATTTGCCCAGCTCGTCCCAGGCATCGGGCGCATAGCCGATTCCGAAGGCGCGAGCCGTCGCGTCGTCTATGCCGCGTTTTTTGAGATACGCTTGCGCCGAGCTATTGCGCCGCAGACTTGTCTCAAAGAAACGCTGCGCCGCTGCGTTGGCTTCGTAGATCGCTTCGCGCTCGCTGCGCCTGCGCGCCGCTCCGGGCGTTTCTTCAAGGCTGATACCGGCACGCTGCGCGAGCATGCGCACGGCGGTGGGGAAGTCGACGTTCTCGTAGCGCTGGACGAACTTGATGAGGTCGCCGCCGGCGTCGCAGCCGTAGCAGTGCCATAGCTGTTTGTCCGCGTTGAGCGAAAACGATGGCGTCTTCTCGGCATGGAACGGACAGAGTCCGAGATATTCGCGGCCGCGTTTCTTCAGCGTCACATACTGGCTGACATAAGCGAGCAGATCGACTTTCGCTTGGATCTGGGAAACGACGCCGGCATCGAATGGCATCTGTGCTACGCCGGGACCGCAAGCATACGCGGCGCCATCACACGTCCCACTCTTTCGGCAACAGCGATTCCAGCGGATCCACGAAGAGTTCTTTGAATTTCTTGATCGCGTAGCGATCGGTGAAGCCTGCGACGTAGTCGCAGACGCGCCGGACGAGCGTGTCGCCACGCGACAGACCTTCGGCGAATTCCGGCGGCATCTCGCTCGGGTGTTCCATATAATAGGAGAACAGCCGCTTGACGATGTTCTGCGCCTTCGGTTCTTCGGTCTTGGCTTCGGCGTTGAGATAGACGCGCTCGTACATATACTCTTTGATCGTCTCGACCGCGTCGAGTACCCGATCGCTAAGTTTGATCTGGTTCTTGCCGCGGCAAGCGGCGATCATATCTTCGACGACCGTCTGGACGCGGATGCTGCCGCGTGACCCGAGCACCGCGAGCGCCGAGCGCGGCAGGTCGTCCTGCGCGATCAAGCCCGCGCGAATCGCATCGTCGATGTCGTGATTGATGTAGGCGAGCCGGTCCGCATAACGCACGATCTGACCTTCGAGCGTGAACGGCAGGTCGGCCCATCCGGCAAGCGCGCCCTTGTTCTTACTATGCTTAGCGATGCCGTCGAGCACTTCTTCGGTGAGGTTCAAGCCCTCCGCGTCGTGCCGGCGCTCGAGGTACATGACCACGCGCAAGCTCTGCTGGGAATGGATGAACTTGAATTCCGGATCGTATTGCGAGCCGATTTCCGTGAGCGCGGATTCGCCCGCATGTCCGAACGGCGAATGCCCGAGATCGTGGCCGAGCGCGATGGCCTCGGCGAGATCCTCGTTGAGCATGAGCCCTCGCGCGATGGAGCGCGAAAGCTGCATGACCTCGATAGAATGCGTGAGACGCGTGCGGTAGTGGTCACCGAGCGGCGAAAGAAAGACTTGCGTCTTGTGCATCAGCCTGCGGAACGCTTTGCTGTGGATGATGCGGTCGCGGTCACGCTGGAAGCACGTGCGGATGGGATCTTCCGGCTCGGGCATCTGCCGGCCGCGCGAATTGCTAGCTAAAGCCGCGTGGGGCGAAAGCGTTGCGGCTTCGCGGGCCTCGAGTTCTTCGCGGATCGAAAGGGTCTTGGTCATGGCTCCAGTCGGTTCACACTTCCCTACCGGTCAGATTCCGGGCGCGTCGGATGCGGACCCTCTCTCACGCGGGGTGAAGCGCTCGGCGCGTCGGCGACGTGGATTCAATTCGAACCCATGATGAGGTTGACGACGATGAGGCTCTTGGCGCGAATATCGAGCCAATCGCCCGACTTGGCCGAAGCAAGCGCGAGGCGTGCGTTCGCAAGTCCCGGCACTGCCGCATCGAGGTTCGATAGGGATCCTATTTGTGTCCTGATAGTCGAGTCGTCGCTGAGATTTCTAAGCGACGTTGCATTTTCAAAGGCCAACGCAGCGTATTCGCCGAGGCGCTCCCGGTTCAGCCGGGCACCGTTCATCGTCACGCCCTTGAGGCCGCTATAGAAGGCCTTGATGCGCGAGTCGGACCCGTAGTCTTCTGCATGAACCGGAATGGCGAACTGTGCCCGCGCGGAAGCTAGCGCGGTCCGCGATGCTGCATCTGTCGTGCTGGACGCGAAAGAATCGAAAAACTCGTCGATGAACGACTGCGATTCGCGCTGTCCGAGGAGCGACGGTGAGTCGAGCATTTGAGCGGCCGTCACGAGAGCAATCCCGCGCCGACCATCTGCGATGTCGCCCGTTCCGTATGCCACAGCTGGAAATGCAGGTTCGGGGAATACGTCCGCAAGCGCCTTCGAGACGGCAGCTTGATACGACTCGAGTTCGGTCTCGCTTAGACTTGGTGCTTTGGATGCCCCGGGCGACGGCGACGCAAGTATCTGCGAGAGCGGTTGAGGTTGTGATGCGGACCCGACCGCAGCGCTTCCCGGCGGCATGATCGAAGCGAAGCGGCCGGACCACGACATGTGCCCTGCAAGCCACGACGGATGGATGGATTGAAACATGGTGGCCATGAAGTCGGCCCGCGCGGCGTCGGTGTCGACCGATGCCATCCCGGCCTCTACGATCCACCATTGTTCGGGGTTCGGCGGCGACTTCGTCATATACGGCTCGAAGAATGCGCCGCCGCCCAGATCGCCATTGACAACGCCGTTATCGCCGCGGTCGATGAAAGGCCTCAGGGTTTCTAGCTCCGCTGCTAGGTGCGAAAAATTCTTGGCGTCGGGTCCGGTAGCCAACAGCGTCTCGGAGGCTGTGAGATCAGCTAGCGAGCGATCGCGCAGCAGCGCGATTGAGAATATCTGAGGGTGAGCGAGCGCGAGCATGATCCGCTCCACCGAACGGCCTTGCTCGAAAAGCGCCCTTTCTGATTCTGTAGGGACTATCGGCGATGCAGTCGCTTGCGGAACGCCGGGAGAGGACGCGCCGGCCGCCAGCGAGACGGCGGCCGCGAGCGCGACGAACATCACCGCGTCAGTCCTGATCCTTCTTCTTCGGAGATTTGTCGGCTGCGGCGCGTTCGCGAAGTACCGCTTGCGCGGCCGCCATTCGCGCGACGGGCACGCGGAACGGCGAACAGGAGACGTAGTCCAGCCCGAGCTCGTGGCAGAACGTGACCGACGTTGGATCGCCGCCGTGTTCGCCGCAGATCCCGAGTTTGATGTCCGGCCGCGTGGATCTGCCGCGCTCCATCGCCATGCGCATCATCTCGCCAACGCCGTCGCGGTCGATGACCTGGAACGGATCTTCCCGCAAGATCTTCTTCTCAAGATACGCGGGGATGAACGTGCTTTCGGCGTCGTCACGGGAGTAGCCGAACACGGTCTGCGTCAGATCGTTCGTGCCGAACGAGAAGAATTCGGCGTGATCCGCGATGCGGTGCGCCACCAAGCATGCGCGGGGCAGCTCGATCATCGTGCCGACTTGATAGCTGAGCTTCACGCCGGCCTCTTTGATGATGCGCTCGGCTTCCTTGACGACAAGCCCTTTGACCGCGATCATTTCGGTGACGGTTCCCACGCCGGGAATCATGATGAACGGACGCGCGTCCACCTTCTCCTTGCGCAGCTCGACTGCGGCTTCGACGATCGCACGCACTTGCATCTGATAGATCTCGGGATAGACGATGCCGAGCCGGCAGACGCGCAAGCCCAGCATGGGATTGCTCTCGTGCAGCGCGCGCACGCGGCGCAGTATCTTGTCCTTTTTCGCGAGCAATGTCGCGTCGGACTTCGTCAGCCGCAGCTCGGTGGTCTCGACGAGCAGATCTTCGAGCGACGGCAAAAACTCGTGCAGCGGCGGGTCAAGCAGACGGATCGTGACCGGCAGGCCCTTCATCGCCTTGAGGATGCCTTTGAAGTCCTCGCGCTGCATCGGCAGCAGCTGCTCGAGGCATTTACGGCGCGAATCCGGCGTCTCCGCCATGATCATCTCTTGCACGACGGGCAACCGCTCTTGCTGCATGAACATGTGCTCGGTGCGGCA